>Ga0335075_10000338_pt1 | contig 84366 bp, 75 predicted proteins | sample Lox_Sample_24_FD_206723 | JGI IMG/M metagenome (GOLD analysis project Ga0335075, IMG submission 206723) | Soil microbial communities from Loxahatchee National Wildlife Refuge, Florida, United States - Lox_Sample_2.4 | ecosystem: Environmental > Terrestrial > Soil > Wetlands | place: USA... | reverse complement strand
CGAGACTTGTCAATCATTTGGTGAAGTACCAGTCTTCTGGGTTGATGGTCAGCGTCGAGGACTGCGGGTTGACACCCTGCAGGTTGTTGGCGACCTCGGACAGCTCGTAGACACCATTGGGCTGCCAGACCACCGGGATCTTGCCGGACAGGTAGGTCTCCCAGGAGATCAGGGAGGAGGTGCCGGTCCCGGTCAGGGAGGCGTTGATCAGGCTGTCGTTCTGCGAGTCGGTGAAGCCACCGGAGTTGGCACCCGATCCCGACATGAACAGCGTCTCGCCTGAGGGGTAGAAGTCTGGCGCGAACGACCAGCCGCCGCCCCAGTTGCCCATGTCCCATTTGCAGGACGTGCCCGTGACCACGCAGTTGCCTGCGGCAGTCGCGGTGACCTGGTCGAACGGCTGCGGCTCAAGGTTGATCTTGATGCCGACCTGGGAGGCGTTGGACTGGAACTCAGTCATCTCCGAGGCGATCCAGTCGGTGCCGGTCGCGTACGGGAGGTTGAAGACCAGCTTCTGGCCCGCCTTGACGCCGGCGCCACACTTGCTCGGAGTGGCGCAGTAGGTCTCGCCGTTCGGCACGACCTTCCAGCCGTTCTGGGTCAGCGTCTGGGTAGCCGTCGAGATGCTGAACGGGAACGGGTCGCCGGACGCGAGGCTCGGCGCGATGTAGGAGGTCGTCGGGAACTGCGGCACGGGACCAGGGGTGACGGTGCCGTAGCCGTGCAGCGGCCCGCTGATGACCGCCTGCTGGTCCATCAGGTTCTCAAGCGTCTGCCGGAAGTACAGCTGCTTGATGATCGGCCCGTTGCCCGTGGTGGACTGGAAGTTGAGGGGGAAGTAGTTGATGCCCCAGGTGTACAGCGGAGAGAGCGTGTAGTTCTGCACCGGGTTGGCGCCGACGGTGGCGTTGGCCGGCTTGTTCGGCGCGTCCGTGGTCGGCAGGTACCCGAAGTCGATGGACTGGCTGCCGCCAGAGGCACCGGCCCGCAGGACGTTGTACTCGGCCTGCTCGGTGGTGAACCCGACTTCCTTGAACTCCGACAGGGTCGGCTTGATCGGGCCGGAGTAGGACTTGTTCGGCACGAAGGTGGAGTCGCCGTCCGGGTTGAACGCGGTCAGCTTCCACGGGCCGTCAACAACGCCCCAGATCGGTGAGGTCGCCCAGGAGCTCATCGCCTTGGACTGGCTGTCCAGGTAGGAGTAAACCGCGGCGCAGTCGGACACCTTGGTGGCACAGTCACTCGGGCCGGACGCGGTCCGGTCCCAGGCCACCGGCATCGGGGTGATCTGGCTCAACTCGTTGTACGTGAACCAGGTCGTGTTGTACGCCTTGTTCATCGTCATCGTGATCTGGGTCGGGCTGGTCGCCTTGATGTTGCTGACGTTGGTCGGGAACCCACCCGGGACGAACGCGCCCCAGTCCTTGGATCCCACCGCCTGCAGCATGTTGATCCAGAACATGACGTCCGTGGAGTCAACACTCTCCCCGTTGGACCACTTCCAGCCCTTGAGGTTGATCGTGACCTGGCGACCGTTGTACACCGGCGGGTTCGCCACGCTCAGGGCCGTGTTCAGCGTCGGCTGCGACCCGGTGCCGAACCAGTAGAGGGGCCGGTACAGCAGGTAGTTGAACTCATTGAGGTTCACGATGCTGATGTACTGCCCGCTGGTGAACGGGAAGATGTAGTCCGGCGTCGTCGACGGGGGCAGAGCGTAGGTGGCGGTGCCACCCGCGACCTTCTGGCCAGCCGCGTTGCTGGAAGTGCTCGGGCTGTTGCCGGACGAGCACGCAGCGACGACGAGGGCAAGGGCGGCGGCACCGACGAGGCTGGCTATGACCTTGCGGCCAGCTCCAAACCTGCGGCGCACTCTTCGCTCCCTTGTTTCAGGGACGGGACCCATACTGGGCAGCTCCTTACTGATTGTAACAACGAACGCGCTTTGGGGTGTGACCCCGGCTACGCTCGCCGTCAAGATGGATACCCACCGGTAACTTACACGCGGGCCCCGGCAATCGTTCAAGATCTTGACAGATCGTTAACTTCTGCCGAAATCCAGCATGTCCCGGCCCACCATACAGCGGCAAAGTTTCAGGTCAGTCAACCAACCATCACGTTACAGACTGGTTGTCTAAGCGTTATCTTCGCAGCATGTGGCAGGGTTGACAAGGATCGTACTGGGTAAGATCACTGGATTCCCCGCTTGCGGAGGATCTCCTCGATCTCGGCCATATCGTTGTCAGCGGCCGCGGCCTTGCCTCGACGCGCTGTAATCGGCTTGGCTAGGGGCTCGGGCTTGCGTGCCCGTGGCACAGCGTCACCGTCGGCCGGCAACGCCACGCCCCCTGGCGGGGCCTGCTGTGTACCGAGCGTGAGGGCGTCACCCTTGGTCGCGGCCGGAACCGCTTCCTGCCCCTGCTTGCTCGCTACCCGGGCGGCCCGGCCTGCCCTGGCTGCCCTCCGCCGTTCCCGCCCGCCAGCGAGCAGGAACAACGCGACGATCAGCCCGGCGACGCCGATGCCCGCCCACCGCAGCGGGTCAAAGGCGAACGACGCCGCGAACTTGCCGATCGCCACTCCGATCCGCCAGAACATGAGGGTTGAGCCAGTCATGTAGGCGGCGATCGGGATCAGCGACCATGCCACGCCGTGCAGCATCGCCCGCACGCTTCGCCGCCGCCCGAAGGCGACGGACAGCACAAGTCCCAGTGCCGTGAGGCCAGCGCACAGCGCGAGCCACAAGGCGCTGCTATAGCCAGACATGGAAGCCGCCTCCTCAGCCGCTTATTCCTTCCTGAGCTGCGAATTGTCGCAGGAACTCCAGGTTAACCCCGGTTAGCGACTGAACGATCACCCGACTGCGGCCAGGTAGCACCGGCAGCAGCGACGGCACCGCGACGACCAGGCAGCCGGCCGCCCCGGCCGAGGCGGCCCCGTTGGGCGAGTCCTCGAGCGCCACGCAGCGCGCCGGGTCGGCGCCAAGCAGCTTGGCCCCCAGCAGGTAGGGCTCGGGGTCGGGCTTGTGCGCGGCGACGTCGTCACCGGTCACCACCACCGGGAAGCGGAATCGGGTGGCGCTGAGCACCGCTTCGGCGAATTGGCGCTCCGAGGAGGTAACCAGCGCGTACGGCACCCCGGCCGCCTCGACTTCCGCCAGCAGCTCGCGGGCGCCTGGCTGGACGACTACCCGTCCCGCGGCGGCCCGCGCCAGCATCCCGTCCAGCATCCAGCGCGCGATCGTCTCCGGTGACGGCAGCTCGCCGGGATGAAGCCGCGCCTTCGAAAGCACGTACGCCACCGTGCGGGCCATGCTGCCGCCAAGCAGTGCCTGCTGGTCTTCCTCGTGCCACGAGGCGCCCAGCCGGGCCATCACCTCGGTCTCGGTCTCCAGCCACAGCGGCTCGGTGTCCACGAGCAGCCCATCCATGTCAAACAGGAGGGCATCGAAGGGGAGAGCTTCGCGCAGCCCGTTGGCTCGTTCGCTCATAGGGAACCCAGTCTACCGATGTGCCTGCTGTTGCTGCCAACCGCCAATGTCGCCGACGCTGTCCTGCCGAAACGGGCCTGCGCGCGAGCGCCGCGGCAGGAGACGGTGTTACACGACCGACCCTCTAGGAGACGTAGGCTGTAAGCACTCGCGGCAGTCCCGCGCGGCACTGGAGGTGGAACCATCAAGTTCAGCGACGTGGTCGGCCCGCTGACCAATCCCGTGGCCCTGTGTGCCTTCGAGGGATGGAACGACGCGGCTGAGGCAGCCAGCGGCGTAGTGACCCACCTGGGCATCGAGTGGGAATCCGAGCCGATCGCTGCCATCGACCCCGACGATTACTACGACTTCCAGGTCAACCGGCCGGTCATCGAGGTGGTCAACGGGCACGCCGAGCGGCTGGCCTGGCCGACCACCCGGCTGTCGCTGGCCCGGCGCGAGGCTACCGGCCTGGCCAGGGACGTCGTGCTGGTGCATGGCGTCGAGCCGAACATGCGCTGGCGGGGCTTCACCGACGAGCTGATCGGCGGCCTGCGTGAGCTCGGCGTCGAGCTGGTCGTGCTGATCGGCGCGCTGCTGGCCGACTCCCCGCACACTCGCCCGGTGCCGGTGCAGGTCAGCGGTTCCGGCACGACGATGCTCGACGAGGTCGGCTCGGAGGCCACCGACTACAAGGGATCATCAGGGATCGTCGGCGTGCTGCAGTACAGCCTGGCCGACACGGAGGCGCCGATCCCCGCGATCTCCCTGTGGGCCTCGGTGCCCCACTACGTCGCGACCGCGCCCTCGCCCAAGGCGACCCTCGCGCTGCTGCGCGCGGTGGAGGACATCCTGGACGCCCCGCTGCCAGTCGGCGACCTGGAGGAAGAGTCCCGCGCCTGGCAGCATGGGGTGGAGGAGCTCGCACAGCAGGACTCGGACGTGGCCGACTATGTGCGCACGCTTGAGGAGGCCAAGGACGCCACCGACCTGCCCGAGGCCTCAGGCGACGCGATCGCCCGGGAGTTCGAGCGCTACCTGCGCCGCCGGTCCAACCCGGGAGACGGGGAGCTGTAGCCCGGCGGCAGCCTTCTCGCCGATAACACTGGCGGCCAGGGGATGGCAGGCCAGTCGTCGGGCGGGAACGGGTGGACCCGGTGCTTGAGTAGCTTCTGCACCCGGATGCGGGTCGCCTCGACTTCGGTAGCCGTCAGGTACCCACTGAGCTCTTCGGCCAGCCAGCCGGAGCCAAGGCCCTCGGCCAGCCGGGCCAGAGCCTCAACCGAGTGCCTGGGCAGCATCTTGCCGCGCCACTGCCACAGGACCGTGCGCAGCTTGTAGTCCTCGGAAAAGGTGACCCCGTGGTCGCATCCGTACAAGTGGCCACCGGTGACCGGCAGCAGGTGACCGATCTTGCGGTCGGCGTTGTTGACCACCGCGTCGAAGGTGGCCATCTCCCGCAGCCCGGCGTGGTCCTCGCGGCGAGACAGCGCCACGAGGTCAACCCGGTCGTCCACATCGATCCACAGCTGGCACATGCCCGGGCCGAACGGGCCGTCCCGCATCACCGTCGGCGGGACGATGTTCCAGCCGCCGACGCGGGAGACCACGTAGGCCGACACCTCCCGCCCGGCCAGGGTCCCGGTCGGGAAGTCCCACAGGGGCCGCTCTCCCGCCACCGGCTTGTAGACGCACGTCGCCTCGGCCCCGCCGCCCTTGACGGTGCAGTACAAGGTGGCGTTCGACGCGTCCACCAGGCGTCCCTCTACCTCGAGCGCGCCGCGCTCGAGGAGCTCGAGCGCGGCGCGCTCCGCGTCGGGGATCTCGGCCGTCGACGCACCCTCAGGCATTAGGCATCTCAGACATCGCGGGCCTCAGGCATCGCCGAGCTCAGCAGACACCCGGCGCCCCTAGGCGCTGGCTGCCGCGCGGTGGCCGTTCTGCCGCGGGCAGACATGGCCATCGGCATCCAGCGGCAGGCCGCACAGCGGGCACGGTGGCCGTCCCGCCGCGACGAGCTGAAGTGCCCGCTCGGCGAAGGCTCGCGCCGCCGCGGGCGAGATCCGCACCCGTAGCACCCCCGGCCCGTCCGGCGGGACATCGTCGGACAGCGGCTCAACCGGCTGCTCGCTCTCCTCCTGTGCCTCGATGACGACCCGCTCGTCCTCGCTGTCCCAGGCCAGGGCGATCGCGCCCACCCGGAATTCCTCGGTCAGCGGCAGGTCAAGCGGAGCGTCGTCACGCAGCGCGGCGGGCGCGCTGGCCGGGATCCCGGCGGTGCTCGTACGCCGCAACACCTCATCAAGCAGCTCGTCAATGCGCTCGGCCAACAGGCTGACCTGGAATTTCTCCAGGACGACGCTGGTGACCCGCCCGGTCGAGGTCGCCTGAAGGTAGAAGGTGCGCTCCCCTGGCTGCCCGACTGAACCGGCCACGAACCTGTCCGGCGGATCATAATAGTAGACCGGCATGCTCCCTATTCTCCCGTACCGCCAGCGCCGCCACCAACCGCGGCATCGCTTTCGCCGAGCCCGGCTTGGGTCTCGTCCTTCGGCCGCGGCAAGAGGTCTTCTACCCCGCCGCCGGTGTCGTTCATCCGGACGAGGAACGGCCGTAGTTGCGTATACCTGACGACGGTCAGCGAGCACGGGTCGACCTGGATGCGCTGGCACATGTCCAGGTGGAGGCCCAGGGCATCGGACACGATCGCCTTGATGACGTCCCCGTGCGAGCAGACGACATAGGTCGCCTCCCCGCCAAGGGCGGCATTGAGGTCCCTGATGGCCGAGACTGCCCGGTGCTGCATGCCGAGCATCGTCTCGCCCTCGGGCCCAGGGAACCGGACAGCGCTCGGGTGCGCCTGCACGACCGGCCACAGAGGGTCCTTGGCTAGCTCCTTGAGCTCCTTGCCGGTCCAGTCGCCGTAGCGGCATTCCCCGAGCCGGTCCTCGAGCGTCAGCTCCCCGGCCTGGCCCGTCCCGCGCCTGGTGCTTGCGATCGCCTCAGCGGTCTGCCTGCAGCGGTCAAGGGGACTGGAGATTACGGCGGCGAGCGGCACCGGGGCCAGGCGCTCGGCTAGGGCCTTAGCCTGCGCACGCCCGCGCTCGTCGAGGCCGATGCCCGGCGTCCAGCCAGTCAGCACCTGCCCCGTCGAGGCCGTCAGCCCATGCCGGACAAGCAGAACGGTGGTCACGCATCTGACTCTAGTGCGTCGAGAGGTGTGGCCGTTCCTCCTGCTGCCCGTTCCCGCTGTCCTCTGTGAGCACGAACTCAATATCCCCGAAGCGCACGACGTCCCCGGCGCGCACGGCGACCTGGCCCCGCAGCCGCCAGCCGTTGACCCGGGTCCCGTTGGTGGATGACAGGTCCTTAAGCAGCCAGCCCGACGCCGACCGCTCCAGCCGCGCGTGGATGCGCGAGACGGACATGTCCTGCACCGACATGTCGTTGCGCGGATCGCGGCCGATCGTGTAGAAGCCCTCGTTCGTACGCGGGAACGGCAGCGGGGACGGCGGCACGCCCCGCCGGGCCTGGGCGGTGGGCGGCAGGCGCAGGGCGCTGGTCAGCCGCCGCGCCACCCCCGGTGCGGCGCCAGCACTGGCCGGGTCGACGGTGCCATCCGGTCCCCCGGGCCGCCGCGTCAGGCTCCGCAGCCTGGTGTGGATCCGGCCAAGCACACCGGGCCGGGGCGGCGGCGCGGGCGGCAGGTCGGCCAGCAGCGGCGGCAGGTCGTCGACGTGCCTGGCCTCCATGGCCGCGTTCATGCGGTACAGGAAGGTCTGGTGCGACAGCCGCCCCGCGGCGAATTCCTCGCGCAGGGCATCGACGGTCTCGGCCCGGTCCGCGTCGGAGGCGCGCACCGCCTGGGTCGCGGCGGGCGCGGGGACGCGGCCCGCGGGCGGCATCGCGTCCGCGGGCACCTTTCCTGCTGTGGGCACCTTTCCTGCTGTGGGCACCATTGCGGCCGCGGGAGGTGCGCCGTCAGCGGGGTCTGCGCTCAGCGGGACGGGCGGCGTATCCGGTGACGTCGGCGCCTCAGCCGCAGAACCTCCCATGACATGGAGTATCCGGGCAATCCGCCCCCCCGCGCAAGCGAACGCGGCGATAGGAGCCTCCGGCCCAGGGCGGATCCGAGGCCCCGTGCCCGCGCGGGCCGCGGCTACACGCCGACCGCGTGGACACCGCCGTCGACGTGGATGATCTCGCCGGTGGTGGCGGGGAACCAGCCGGACAGCAGGGCGACGGCCGCCTTGGCCGCTGGCTCGGGGTTCGCGTTGTCCCAGCCGAGCGGCGCCCGGTCGGCCCAGACGTCCTCGAACCTCTCGAAGCCAGGGATCGACTTGGCCGCCATCGTCTTGAGCGGCCCGGCGGCCACGAGGTTGACGCGCACGCCCCGCGGGCCCAGGTCACGGGCAAGGTAGCGGGAGCAGGACTCAAGGCCGGCCTTGGCGACGCCCATCCAGTCGTAGCCCGGCCATGCCACCGAGGCGTCGAAGTCCAGGCCGACGATCGATCCGCCGTGGCCCCCCTCGCGGCCGCCGGGGAGCAGGGGCAGCACCGTCATGGCCAGCGACTTGAAGGAATAGGTGGATACATGGACGGCGGTGGCCACATCGTCCCAGGTGGTGCTGAGGAAGTTGCCGCCGAGCGCGGTCTGGGGGGCGAATCCGATCGAGTGCACGACGCCGTCAAGGCCGTCGACGTGCGCGCTCAGCCGTTCGACCAGCGACCCCATGTGCTCGGGGCTGGTCACGTCCAGCTCCAGCACCGGGGGCGTGACGGGGAGCTTCTTGGCGATCCGCTCGGTCAGCGTGGGCCGGGGGAACGCGGTCAGCACGACGGTCGCCCCCTCCTGCTGCGCGACCCGCGCCACGTGGAAGGCAATCGAGGCGTCCGTCAGGACGCCGGTGACCAGGATCTTCTTGCCGTCGAGGATTCCCATGCTGGGTAAGTCTCCTTAATGTCCCATGCCGAGGCCACCGTCGACCGGGATGACCGCCCCGGAGATGTAGGCGGCGTCCGGCCCCGCGACGAAGGCGACCGCCCCGGCCACCTCGTCCGCGGCACCGAGGCGGCCCAGTGGCACCGCCGCGAGGATGGCGCTCTTGCGCTCCTGCGGCAAGACCGCCGTCATGTCACTGTCCACGAAGCCCGGCGCTATGACGTTCGCGGTGATGCCGCGCGAGCCAAGCTCACGGGCCAGCGACCGGGCCAGGCCCACCAGCCCCGCCTTGGACGCCGCGTAGTTAGCCTGTCCCGGCGAGCCATACAGGCCGACGACCGAGGAGATGAAGATCAGCCGGCCGCGGCGCATCTTCATCATGGGCCGCACCGCCCGCTTGGCCACCCGGTAGGCACCGGTCAGGTTGGTGTCGAGGACGTCGTTGAACGCGTCCTCGGACAGCAGCGCAAGCAGCGTGTCCTTGGTGATGCCCGCGTTGGCGACGGCAACCTCCACCGGCCCCTGCTCTTTCTCCACCGCGGTGAAGGCCGCCTCGACGCTCGCGGAGTCCCGGACGTCGCACTGGACGACGTTCAGTCCCTCGACCGGCTCGCCTGAGCGTGACGTGATCGTCACGCTGTCGCCGTCGGCGGCCAGCCGGCGCGCGATCGCCAGCCCGATCCCCCGGTTTCCTCCGGTCACAAGCACCGAACGTCCCACCGCTTGAGCTCCTGTCCTCGTCGCACCGATCTGCCAGCAGAGATTACCGCTTGTGCGCAGTTTCCCGCCGGGCCAGGGGTGCGATGGCGTCGCCTCAGGCCGGGCGCGACCGGGACAGCGGGGCACAGTCGCGACCGTGCCGAGCGCCCGGTGCCGGCCTGAGATAGGTTCAGTTCCTGTGACGGACGCCAACAACACGATCGATCCTGAGTTCGCGGCGCTACCGCTGCGCGAGCTCGCCGACGCGGCACTGAGCGCGGCCAGGGAGGCGGGCGCGCAGCATGCCGACTTTAGGGCCGAGCGCATCAGGGGACAGCACGTACGGCTGTCCGACGCCCGGCTGCAGGCCCTGTCCGACGCCGACGACTCCGGGCTCGCCGTCCGGGTCATCGTGGACGGGACCTGGGGCTTCGCCTCGGCGGTTGACCTCACCCCGCAGGCGGCGCGGCAGGCGGCGCGGCAGGCCGCCGAGGTGGCCAGGGTCGCCGCGGCACTGAACACCGAGCGCATCGAGCTGGCACCAGAGCCGGCTCATGGCGACGTCACCTGGGTGTCGGCCTATGACGTCGACCCGTTCTCCGTTCCGGCCAAGGACAAGGTCGCCCTGCTGGCGGACTGGTCAGCGGGCTTGCTCGCCCATGACGTCGTCTCGCACGCCGAGGCCAGCCTGCACGCGGTCAAGGAGTGCAAGTTCTACACCGACGGGGCGACGACCGCGACTCAGCAGCGGGTCCGGCTCTATCCGCAGCTGACTGCGATCGCGGTCGGCGAGGATGGCTTCGATGACATGCGCACGATCGCGCCGGCGGCCGGCCGGGGCTGGGAGTACCTGCGCGGCAGCGGCTGGGACTGGGCTGGTGAGCTCGCCCAGCTGCCGCAGATGCTGGCCGAGAAGCTCCGCTCTCCGTCGGTCAAGGCAGGGCACTACGACCTGGTGATCGACCCGACGAACCTGTGGCTGACGATACACGAGTCCATCGGGCACGCGACCGAGCTTGACCGGGCGCTTGGCTACGAGGCCGCCTACGCCGGCACCAGCTTCGCGACGCCAGACAAGCTGAACAGCCTGCGCTACGGCTCGCCGGTCATGAACGTGACCGCTGACCGCACCGCCCCCCATGGCCTGGCGACCATCGGCTACGACGACGAGGGCGTGGCCGCCCAGTCCTGGGACCTGATCTCAAGCGGCGTCCTTGTCGGCTACCAGCTGGACCGGCGGATGGCGTTGCGGGGTGGCTTGCGCCGCTCCAATGGCTGCGCCTTCGCCGACTCCCCCGGGCACGTTCCGATGCAGCGGATGGCCAACGTGTCGCTGCAGCCCGCGCCGGACGGGCCGGACACCAGCGGCCTCATCGCCGGGGTGCAGGACGGCATCTACATCGTCGGCGACAAGTTCCTGGTCAATCGACATGCAGCGATACAACTTCCAGTTCACCGGGCAGCGGTTTTACCGGATCCGTGGCGGCCAGCTCGCCGGGCAGTTGCGCGACGTCGCGTACCAGGCGACGACAACGGACTTCTGGAACTCGATGCAGGCGGTCGGCGGGCCGCAGACCTACTTGCTCGGCGGCGTGTTCAACTGCGGTAAGGGCCAGCCGGGCCAGGTGGCGCCGGTCAGCCACGGCACGCCGGCCGCGCTCTTCCGCCAGGTCCGGGTCCTTAACACCGCTGAGGAAGGGCAAGGCTGATACCAATGGGCCATAACGAGCACTCCCCCAGTTCCCCGCAGCAGCTCATCGAGCAGGCGCTGAATGCCGCCCGGCCGGGCGGGGAGCTTGTCGTGATCGCCGACGAGCACTCCACGGTCAACCTGCGGTGGGCCGCCAACACGCTGACGACGAACGGCGTGGCGAGCACCCGTAGCCTGCGGGTCATCGCCATCGACCGGCACCCCGACGGCACGTGCGGGGTGGGCACGGTCTCCCGGTCGGGTGTCCGGGCCGACCAGGTCGCCGGCCTGGTCCGTGCGGCCGAGAAGGCGGCGGCGGACGCCGCGCCGGCCGATGACGCGGGCGAGCTCGTCACCGACGGCATGGCCCGCTACGGACAGCGGCCGCGCCTGGGGGCACCCGGGTGGGATGAGGCGGCGGCCAGTACCGAGGTGGCGGCGCTGCGCGGATTCGCGGCCCGGCTCGGGGAGACGCTGCGGGAGGCGCAGGGCGCGGGGCGCAAGCTGTACGGCTTCGCTGAGCACGAGGTGACCTCCACGTTCCTGGGAACGTCGAGGGGACTACGGCTACGGCATGACCAGCCGACCGGGCGGCTGGAGCTGAACGCCAAGTCGGGGGACATGACGCGGTCCGCCTGGGCTGGTGCCGCTACCCGGGACTTCACCGACGTGGACGTCGCTGCCCTGGAGGCCGGGCTGGCGGAGCGGCTGTCGTGGCAGTCGCGCCGGGTTGACCTGCCCGCCGGGCGCTATGAGGTGCTGCTACCGCCAACGGCGGTCGCGGACTTGATGATCAACTTTTACTGGGAGGCGGGAGCGCGCGGCGCGGCGGAGGGCCGGACCGTGTTCGCGGCCCCCGGCGGCGGGACCCGGGTGGGCGAGCAGCTGTCGCCGCTGCCCGTGTCGCTGTTCAGCGACCCGTCGTATCCCGGCCTTGAGTGCGCGCCCTTCGTCGTGGCGCATGCCTCGGGCGAAGACTCCTCGGTGTTCGACAACGGGCTGCCCTCGCCTCCGGTGTCGTGGGTGGCGGACGGGGTGCTGTCGGCGCTGCACTCCTCGCGTCACTCGGCGGGCCTGGCCCAGCTGCCAGTGACGCCGCCGGTGGACAACCTGGTGCTCGCGGCGGGGCCAGGGGCCGGCGGGACCGGCCCGTCGCTGGCGGAGATGATCGCGTCGACCAAGCGCGGGCTGCTGCTGACGTGCCTGTGGTACATCCGCGAGGTTGACCCGCAGACGCTGCTGCTGACCGGCCTGACGCGCGACGGCGTCTACCTCATTGAGGATGGCGCGGTCACCGGCGCGGTCAACAACTTCCGGTTCAACGAGACCCCGGTGGGCATGCTCTCGCGGCTGGCCTCGGTCGGGACGACGGAACGGACGCTGCCGCGCGAGTGGGGCGACTACTTCACCCGGTGCGCGATGCCGCCGTTGCGCGTCGAGGGCTTTAACATGTCCTCCGTCAGCCAGGCCAGCTAGCGGCCGCAGCCCCCCGTTCGGGCGCCTGGCGGCTCCGGTACACTCCCTTTTCTGACCAGGGACACCGCGGGTTCGCCCACCGGGCCGACAGGAGTTACCGTGGAGACTATGAGAGCAGGCCGTCCGGGACATGGCCAGCCGGTGCACCTGGTCACCCAGGCGCGGCCTTCCCTGTCCGAGGACATCAGGTACCGTCAGCGCCGCTACCTCATCATGATGGGCGTTCGCGCCCTGTGCTTCGTCATCGCGCTGGTGATGTTTGTCAATCACGCCGGGTGGCTAACCGCTATACCCGCCGTAGGGGCGATCTTCCTCCCGTATTTCGCCGTGGTGATGGCGAACGGCGGACGCGAGCCGTCTAACACCCGGGGCTTCATGGAGCACCGGGTGAATCTGCCAGCGCGCAGGGATGAGACACCCGGTAAAGAGTAATTGACGCTTGCACAACGGGGGCGGTTTCCGTGTACGATTCTATCGGTGCTCTGGTCCCCCGTCGGAGCACCCTTACCGGCGTTTCGGGCCCCCGTCGAAACGCCGATGATTGCAACGCAGGGTGGCTTGCCCCCGTAGCCACCCTGCGTTGCCCTTTTTATTAGCGTGGCTGTTCGAGTCTGTTTACTCGGTCTTTCTGAACTGGGCGATCGCCAGGAACAGCGTCCCAACGCCGATGATCGCCACGATCCCCAGCGACAGGCCGTCAGGGACCACCCAGCCGTTCCAGGTGATGCCGGGAGCGATCGAGGCGGTCGCGGCGGCCGGGACGCTCAGGTGGCCGAAGACCGCGTGCCGCATGGGGTCCACGATGTAGGACAACGGGTCGAAGCGCGTGACGATGGCCAGCCACCGGGGCAGCCCGTTGAGCGGGTACAGCGCCCCCGACAGGAAGAAAAGCGGCATGACCAGCATCTGGTTGAGTGCCATGAAGGCCTGCATCTGGGTGATCCTGGCCGCCACCGCCACGCCGAAGGCCGTCAGCGTGAACGACAGCAGCAGCAGTTCGCCAATGACGGTCAAGAACAGCATCGGGTTGTAGGGCACGTGCACCAGGCCCGCCAGGGCCAGGATGACCAGTCCCTGGATCGTCGCCACGGTGGCGCCACCCAGGCACTTGCCGATGACCAGCGCCGACCGGCTGACCGGGGCGACCAGCATTTCCCTCAGGAAGCCGAACTCCCGGTCCCAGACAATGGAGCCAGCGGAGAAAAGCGAGGTGAACAGCACGGACATGCACAGCACGCCGGGATAGATGAACGTGTTGAAGGACAGCCCTGGCGGCAGCCCGCGCCCGGCGAGCCGGGACAGGCCCGTGCCCAGGACAAGCAGGAATAGCACGGGCTGAATGAGGGAACTGACGATGCGCAACCGGTCGGCCTGGAATCGCAGCAGCTCGCGACGCCAGACAATGCTCACCGCGCGCAGGTCCCGGCCCAGGCTGCGCTGGGGCACGGAGACGCGGATGAGCTCGGCGATCTTCCGGGCCGTCTCCTCAGTAGCATGCGTGGTCGCCACCGCCGTCACCCTCTCCTCATGCCGCGAAAGGCCATCATGGTCGCACGGCCGCGGTCGGCGGCGCTCGACTCCGCATCCCTGATCGTCTTGCCGGTGTAGGACATGAACACGTCGTCCAGGGTCGGGCGGGCGACAGAGACGGAGCGGATCGGGGTGGAGAGCTCGGCGAACAGCCGGGGCACGAACCGCTCGCCCTCCTCGACGTTGAACGTGACCTGGCGCTCGTGCATGGCCGCCTCGATGGCGAAGCGAGCCTTCAGCTCGGCAATCGTCTCGTCATCGTCGTCGGTGGTGATCTGCACGCGATCCTTGCCCACGCTGGCCTTCAGCGCCTCGGGCGTGTCGAGGACGACGATCTTCCCGTGGTCCACGATGGCGATGCGGTCGCAGTTCTCCGCCTCGTCCATGTAGTGCGTGGTCAGGAAGATGGTGATGTCCTCGCGCTGCTTCAGGTCGTTGATGTACTCCCAGATGCTTGAGCGCGTCTGCGGGTCAAGTCCGACGGTCGGCTCGTCGAGGAACAGCACCCGCGGCGCGTGCAGCAGGCCGCGGGCGATCTCCAGCCTTCGCTTCATGCCGCCGGAGTAGGTGCCGACCACGGAGCCGCGCCTGTCCCACAGGTCGACCATGTCCAGGACCTGCTTGAGCCGCGGCTCGACCTGCTGGCGGGGCACGCCGTACAGGTCCGCGTGGAAGCGCAGGTTCTGCTCGCCGGTCAGGTAGCTGTCCAGCGTGGTGTCCTGGAAGACCAGCCCGATGTTCTGCCTTACCTTGTCCCGGTCCCTGACCACCTCGTATCCGGCGACCCTGGCCTCCCCCGCGGTGGGGGTGACCAGGGTGCACAAGATCTTGATGGTGGTGGACTTGCCGGCCCCGTTGGGCCCGAGGAAGCCGAAGGTCTCCCCCGGCTTGACCTCGAACCCAATGCCGCGCACCGCCGCTATCTGGCCATAGCTCTTGACCAGGTCGCGAACCTCGACCGCGAGGGCGTCGCTCACTCGCTGTCCTGCTCGTCGGCGAGGTCATCGGCCAGCTCAGCGTCCTGCTCGCCGGCCAGCCCGTAGTCGGCGACGACCGTGGGCTCGGGGTCGGCTCCCGGCGTGCCCGCGCCCGCGGGGGTGCCGTCCTCGCCGGTGACATCGTTGGCGAGGATGAGGTACAGCGCCCGGCGGGCCTCCGTCAGCACGCGCTTGGCCGCGGCGACCTGGCTGGGCGTGCCGGCCCGCCGGACCTCCATGGCGGCCAGGGCGACCTGGCGGAACAAGACGCCGAGCTCCATCGCGGCGTCGTCCGTGCGTCCCGCGGCGGCGCCCCAGGAGGCGCGAAGCTCCTCCGCGTGCGCCTGCACGTAGCCGCGGCCCTCGTCGGTGAGCGCGTAAAGCCGGCGCCGCCCCTCGCCTTCCGGGCTGATCAGGTCCTCGTCCTCCAGCTGCTGGAGCGACGGGTAGACCGAGCCGGCGGATGGCCGCCAGACTCCGCTTGTGCGCTCGGCGATCTCCTGGATGAGCTGATAGCCGTTCCGGGGCTGGCCATCGGCCAGCAGGTCAAGGATGGCCGCGCGGACGTCGCCGCGCCGCGCCCGGTGGTGTCCCCGGCCGTGGCGGTGGAACTCCTTCAGGTGCTCGACGAACTCCGGCACCGGGCCGGGTCCTTCCCAGCCCCAGGCCTCCGGGCCACCCCAGCGCTTGCCGCGGCCACCGAACCCGCGGCCCGGCCCGAATTCTGAGCCGAAGCCCGGGCCGTACCCGGGGCCGAAGCCGGGCGCACCCGGCCCGGCCGGGCCGCCGGCCGCCCACTCGCCTCGTCCCCTGCGGGGTCCTTGACCCCAGCCTTCACCGCGCGGACCGCGCCTGTGTTCCTCGTTCATAGGTGTCACCTCGATACGTTTGCCTTGTTCTTGTTAGCTCAACGATATATCGCTGAACATCGTTACGCAAGAGCGGGCACAGCAGAAGGCCCGCTGGCGAGCTCATGCTCGCCAGCGGGCCGGTGACGACGGGCCTGCTGGCCCGGGGGTGGCCTAGCGGCGGGGGACGGCGTACTCCCGCCGGACGCTGGAGCCGACACGGCTGATGTCAGTGCCGTACACGTGCATGGAGACGGCGATGCCAGCGCCGGCGTTGCTGACCCGGTGGATGTCGCCGGGCGGGGCGAACGCGCTCACGGTGCCGACCGGGCTCTCGTTGCGCGCCACCACTTCCAGGCCGCTGCCATCGGCAGCCGGCGCGAAGATCTCCTCGTACTCGGTGCCGCGCAGGACCGCCGTGACGCACCAGCTGAGATGATCGTGCACCGGGGTCTGCTGGCCGGGAAGCCAGACCATGACCGCGACGGAGAAGGAGCCATCGGGCTCGGCGTGCAGCAGGTGGGTCTGGTACCCGGCGAGGTCACCCCTGAGCCGCTCCTGGGACAGCACGGTGGGCGACGGCAACTGGTGGCGCAGTATGCCGGCCACGCGCTGCGCGGTCTGGAGCCAGTCGCCCCCGGCCCTGACGGCGTGGCGAATCGAGGCAGACAGTGGCTCAGGGCAGCCTCCCAGGACCTTAGGCAGGTCCTGGGCCATGGGCAGGCCATCGAGGGCGCTCCGGCCGGCTCCGGCAACCGGGGCGGCCGGGGAAGCAGTGGCGGCTGACATGGCACCTCCTGGGCGGGCTTCGTGCGGTTCCACGCTAGTTGCCTGCTCCTATTTGCACCAATGCCAGTTGTCTCTCCATCCATAGATGCGGTTGATACTTTGGCCACGCCCGCGGCATGAGCTTCCCGGGTGGCCGGCTGGGAAAACCGTGACCACCGTGTGTGGATTTCCCCTGGTGCGGGCGACCTAACCAGATCCCCCACCTCGCGGGCGACCTAACCAGATCCCCCACCTCGCGGGCGACCCTGTTGGAATGAGTTGGCTTGGCCAGCGTCAGCCCGGCCGGCTTCGCGGCGCCGGGCGCCCCGCCGAGGGTCCCGTGCGGCCAGGCCCATCCCGCCGGGCAGCACCGGCTTGGCACGAATACGTCGCAACATTCGCAACGTGTATTTATCTGGGCGTTGCCGGATCATTCTTCAACAGGGTGATGTAACGATCGTCACACACTAGAGACCTATAACTGTCGAGCAGTGCATGTTTGAGACACAGCGTCCAGAGATTTCGGTCCGCAAAAGGAGTGAGGACGTCATGACCGATTCAGGGTGGGATTCTCCGGGGTCCGGGCAAGCAAGCCCGCAGCAGGGATACGGACAGCAGGGCGGATACCAGCAACAGCAACAACAGGGCTACGGGCAGCCGCCCGCGTACGGGCAGCAGCCGGGGTACGGGCAGCAAGCCGGATACCAGCAGCCTGGCGGGTACGGACAACCCGGATACCAGCAGCAGCCTGGGTACCAGGCCCCTGGCAGCTCCGTGCAGCCGTACCAGCAGCCGGGCTACCAGTCCGGAGGCTACTCAGGCGGGCCGGGGCGCCCCGCCCTGTACACCGACCCGGCCAGTGGCCTGAGCATCCCCCAGGGCACGCAACTGGCCAGCCCGGGGATCCGCATCGGGGCCTACTTCCTCGGCATCCTGCTCGCCGTCGTCACGCTGGGCATCGGATACATCATCTGGGCGTGCGTCTCGTGGGGAGGCGGCCAGTCGCCCGTCCAGCAGGTCCTCGGGCTGCGCTGCTGGAAGCCTCAGGAGCAGGCCAACGCCACCTGGGGCGCCATGTTCGTCCGCGGGCTGATCTGGCTCATCGGCTCGTGGATCTCGATCGTCAACATCGTCTCGTTCATCTTGATGCTGGCCAACAAGGACCGCCGGACGCTGCACGACATGGCCGCTGGCATCGTGGTGCTGCACGACCCGGACAAGGTCCTGGCCCCCGTGCCGCAGCAGTAGCCGTCCCTGGCGCCTAGCCGGGCCGGCTCACTCGGCGAGGGCGGTGTAGGCGACCACGCCGCGGCGCATCGACTCGATCGCGGCGCGCGCGGTCGCCGCTACCCCGCGGCCACGCCGGAGCACCGGGTCGGCGGGCTCGGCCTCCTCCGGCTCGGCCGACTCGGACCTGGCCTCCTCCACCGCTGTCGTGAGCGGCAGCGGGACTCCGCGGGCGCCCGCGGAGTCCGCCTCCGGCGCCTCGTCCCGGGGGAAGGCGAGCTCATCGGATGCCGTCCCGCCCCGGGTGGGGGGCGTGGCGGGCGCGTCGTGCGGGCCGGCCGCGCCGGCGATCTGATCGAGCAGGTCCATCAGCTGCTTGATCGCCCGGACGAAGTCCCCGGGCGTGAGCCCGGGGACGGAGTCGAGCACGTCTTCAAGCTTCGCTCCGCGCACCCACCGGTAGGCGGCCCACACGAAGCCAAGGTCGGGCTCGCGCAGGAACGACAGGCTGTTGCGGCGCTCCATCTGATCCAGCTCAGCCCAGGTCCTCGTCATGTCCGACAGGACGTCACGCACGGGTCCCTTGGGCAGCCGCGCGGGCCCCGCGTCGTCGGACTGCTGCCTGGACTCGAACGTCAGCACCGAGACGCAGGCCGCGAGCTCGGCCGGGTTGAGGCCCTTCCACAGGCCACGACGCAGGCACTCGGCCGCCAGCAGGTCGAGCTCGGAGTAGATGCCGCCCAGCCGCCTGCCGTCCGGCGTCACCGCGTCGCCATCGAGATAGCCCAGCTCCTCAAGCACCGTGCAGACTCGCTGGAAGGTCCGGGCGATCACGTGCGAGCGGCCACTGACCTGCCGCTGCAGGTCCTCGATGTCCCGCTGGAGGCGCACGTACCGCTCGCCGTAGCGCGCGTGCTGCTCGCGTTCCGGGCAGTCGTGGCACGGGTGCCTGCGCAGCTTGCGGCGGATCTCGGCGATGTCGCCCACCGCGGGCGCATCCCGCTCCGGCCGCCCCGACGGGCGGAGGTCGTCAGCGTCGCGTCCCGCCAGCGCGGCGCGCATCGCGGACACCAGGTCGCGGCGGTGCTTGGGTGACCGCTCGCTGAACGAGCTCGGGACCCGCAGCCGCTCAAGCGGCTGCGCGGGCGCCGGGAAGTCCGCCGCCCACAGCTGCCTGACCTGCCCGGACGAGGTCAGGACCAGGGGGCCATCGGCCTTCCCTTGCCGGAACGAGACCGCACCAGGCTCTCCCGCGCTTGAGGCCGGGGGCGGGGTGAGGACGACCGCCATCCCGGCGCGACGGCCGCCGGGAACCCGGATGATGTCGCCCCGCCGCAGCAGCGCCAGCGACCGCAGCGCCTCGGCCCGCCGGGACGACGCCCGGTTGCGGGCGGCGTCCCGCTCCAGGTCAGTGAGCTGCCGCCGTAGCCCGACGTACTCGCTGAAGTCGCCCAGGTCGCAGGCCATGGCGGACTTGAGCTCCTCGGCCTGCTGGCTGACCTTGCGCAGCCTCCGGGTGATCCCGACGACGCCCCGGTCGGCCTGGAACTGCGCGAACGAGGACTCAAGCAATGCGGCGGCCCGCTGCCTGCCGGAGCGTCGCGTGAGGTTGACCGCCATGTTGTAGGACGGCCGGAAGCTGGAGTTCAGCGGGTAGGTACGGGTGCCCGCCAGGCCCGCGACGAGGGCCGGATCCAGGCCGGGCTGCCACATCACGACCGCGTGCCCCTCGACGTCGATGCCGCGCCGCCCGGCCCGCCCGGTGAGCTGGGTGTACTCCCCCGCCGTCAGCGGGGCGTGGGTCTCGCCGTTCCACTTGTCGAGCCGCTCGATCACCACGGTCCTCGCGGGCATGTTCACGCCGAGCGCGAGCGTCTCGGTGGCGAAGACGGCACGGACCAGGCCGGCGGCGAAGAGCTCCTCCACGACTTCCTTGAAGACGGGAAGCAGCCCAGCGTGGTGCGCGGCGATGCCACGGCGCAGGCCGAGCAGCCAGTCGTGGTAGCCCAGGACGGCAAGGTCCTCCTCGGGGATGTCCGCCACCCGGCGCTCGGCGATGGCCTGGATCGCGTCAGCCTCGTCCGCCGTTGTCAGCCGCAGGCCGGCCGCGAGGCACTGCTGCACGGCCGCGTCGCAGCCGGCCCGGCTGAAGATGAACGTGATCGCCGGCAGCAGGCCCGCCCCGTCCAGCCGGTCGATCACCTCCGGCCGGTAGGGCGGGGTGAACCGGCGGGGCCGGCCGCCCTTGTGCCCGGCGGGCCTGGAGCGGCTCCCGCCGCGCCCGGCGGCGAAGCCCTGCGCCGCGTCCCGCTGCGCGAGCCGGACAAGCTCGGGGTTGAGCTCGTGCTGGTCATCGTCGGTGAACAGGTCATAAAGCCGCCGCCCGGCCAGCATGTGCTGCCACAGCGGGACCGGGCGGTGCTCGTCGACAACGACCTGGGTGCCGCCACGGACCTGGGCCAGCCAGTCACCGAACTCCTCGGCGTTGCTCACCGTGGCCGACAGCGCTACCACCCGCACCGACTCAGGCAGGTGGATGATGACCTCTTCCCAGACCGCGCCGCGGGCACGGTCAGCGAGGTAGTGGACCTCGTCGAGCACCACGTAGGCCAGGTCGCGCAGCGTCGCGGACCCGGCGTACAGCATGTTGCGGAGCACCTCGGTGGTCATGACGACCACGGCTGCCTCACCGTTGACGCTGTTGTCCCCCGTGAGCAGGCCAACGTTGTCCGACCCGTAGCGGCGGACAAGGTCGCCGTACTTCTGGTTCGACAGCGCCTTGATCGGCGTGGTGTAGAAGCACTTGCGCCCCTGGGCGAGGGCCAGGTGAACCGCGTACTCGCCGATGACGGTCTTGCCTGACCCGGTCGGCGCGGCGACCAGCACGCCATCGCCCTTGCTCAGCGCATCACAGGCAGCCACCTGGAAGTCATCGAAGTCGAAGTCGTACTGCTGGCGGAAGGCGGTGAACTCCGGGTCGGCCATCCGCTCGCGGAAGTTGGCATACCGCTGGGCGGGAGAGGGGGCCGACGACGCCGCCGGGGTGCTCATGGCTCAAGAGTATGGGACAGCAGGGAAAGCTGCGAGTTGAGATGCTCGTGGCGGCCCGGCCCCCACCGGGGCCAGGCCGCCACGACGGTGCTTAGCCCGGTCAGGCCTTAGTCGACCGAGGTCGGGTCGTCGATCGACGAGACCTCGTCGTCGGCCAGGTTCGCGTACATCTCCGGGTGCAGCCGGGCACGGCGCTTGTCGTTGAAGTAGACGAAGACCTCGGCCACCTCGACCAGGAAGACGGTGATGCCGCCGAGCAGCAGCATGGTCCACGGGTCCGGGCTGGGGTTGACCATGCCCGCGATCAGGAACGTGACGAAGATCAGCATCTTGCGCCACTTGCGGAACCGCTCGTGGGTCAAGATGCCAGCCATGTTGAGCATGATGAGGACCAGCGGGAGCTCGAACGCGATGCCGAAGCCGACGACCATGCCCGTGAAGTAGCTGAGGTAGGTGTCGAAGCTGGGCAGCACCGCGACGCCGCTTGGCGACAGGCCCAGCAGGTACTTCAGGCCGCGGCTCATCACGAAGTAGGCGAGGACGGCCCCGCCGAGGAACAGTGGCACGGCGGTGCCACAGAACAGATAGGCCCACTTCTTCTCCCGGCTGTACAGGCCGGGCGCGATGAAGGCCCACAGCTGGTACAGCCAGACCGGGCAGGTGCCGATCAGCCCGATGAAGAAGGCGAGCTTGATGCGGAGGAACAGCGGGTCAAAGACGCCGTTCACCACGAGCTGGTCGCCGTAGACGTGGCAGCCCGAGTGCCCGTTGATCGAGGCGGAGCAAAACGGCCGCATGACGAACTGGAGCGTGGGGTTGGAGAAGACCAGCGCGACGATCATCCCGGCGATGAGAACCAGGGCCGCCTTGATGACGCGGTTGCGCAGCTCGCGCAGATGGTCCATCAGGGGCATCCGGCCCTCTGGATTCTCCTGCCGCTTGGCGTTGATGTAGCGCGAGCCGACGATGGCAGCACCCCGTACGGCACTGGGCTTGCTCGCCATGACCGCTAAGTCCGCCTCTCCCGTTGCCTGCTCGCTTGCGTTTTCGATCCTCATGCGCCTCATCCGGCGGATGCAACCACGCCATCGCCGCCGTCGCCGGCGGCTCGGCGAGATCGGGCTACTTGGCCTGCTGCTGAAGGTCGGTCAGCTGCTTTTGCAGGTCGGCGATCTTCGCCTGGTCGTCCACCTGCTTTTGCAGGTCGGCGATCTGCGCCTGCGTGTCGGCCGCGGGCTGCGCCGGCTGAATCTGGGCCGGGGTCGCCTGGACGGTCGTCGCCTGCACCGGGGCGCTCGGCTCGTCCTCGTGCATGCCCTGCACCTCGCTCTTCAGGATCCGCATGGAACGGCCGAGCGAGCGGGCGGCGTCGGGCAGCTTGCGCGACCCGAACAGCACGATGATCACGATCGCGACGATCAGGATCTTCCACGGGCTGTCGAACAGGTCACCAATCATTTCGCGAATCCTCTTGGTGGCAGGGCCGAGTCCGCCGCTGGCAGGACTCATTTCGTTCCCTGAGTTTACACGCAGGCCTGCGGACCGCCAGACCTAGAAGGCGAACGGGACGTGAACCGGGCACATACGTCTAAAGCGTCGAGAAGCCTTACTCGCGCCCCGGCTGCCCCAGGAGTCTCACGCTGGCGCCCCGGACGGCGGCCAGCACGTCGCGGTGCCAGACCTGGATGACCCAGCCATCGACACGGTAAACGCGGGCCGGCGGGCCGAACAGCGCCCGGGTCAGGGCCGGGCTGATCCCCGCCGCGGGGTCCGGAGGGCTGATGGCGTAGTGGGCGGTGCGCCCGTACCAGCCTGCCTCGGCCTCCCACCGGTAGATGGCGCCGCTGCTGAGCGACACCGGAGCGACGGTCACCCGGCCGCCACTGGCCAGCGTGATGGCGTCGGCCTGCCAGTAGCCGGCCACGCCGTTGCCCATGTGGTGCGTGACCAGCCAGTCAGCGACCGGCTGGCTGCCCGCGCCGTAGGAGGCGAGCGAGCCGTCGTAGCACAAGAAGCCAGCCGAGGCCGCCAGTCCGAGGCCGAGCAGCGGAGCCAGCCGCGTCCGGGCGAGCGGGCCGCCGAGCAGCCGTCCGGCCAGCACCGCGCCGAACGGCGCGATCACCGCGACCTCGTGCGCCGCCAGCAGGTCAGCCAGGTGAGTGCCGAGCAGGCCGGCGGTGAGCAGGACAGCGATGGCCGCCAGCAGGACCTGCGCGACCCGGTCCAGCCGCCGGGCCAGCAGCAGCCGCACCGCGGCCAGCACTCCGGCGGTCGCCAGGGCCAGGCCAGCGAGGTGCGCCAGGGCGATCGCCTGCAAGGTGGCCGACGCCTGGTCGAAGTAGTTGGCGCCGAAGATGACAAGCACCGACTCCGCGAGCATCCGCGCGTGGTGCGGCAGCTGGGAAAGCGGGGCCAGCAGCCCGGCACCGCCCGCCGTGACCGGGCTGACGTAGAACCCGCCGAGCGCCTGGATGAGCCGCAGCGCACCCAGCGCGGCCGGCACGCTGGCCACGGCGGCGATCGCCAGCGCCGCGTCGGCCCGGTCGCGGCCGCGCGCCCACCGCGCGCCGCAGACGACCGCAAGCGGAATGGCCCCGGCGAAGAGCGCCACCTGGTCGGCGACCTGGACCCAGGCGAGCAGCAGCCCGGTCGTGACGGCCACCGCCCGCCAGCGGCGCGCCGCCCCGCTGGCGGCCGCGCGGTCAATGAGCAGCAGCGCCGCAAGCAATGGCACCGATGTCCCGGTGTGGTCAGGGGACGAGAGCAGCATCGGCGTGCCAAGGACGCTGGAGGGCGCGAGCACGATGCCCGCCGCTAGCAGCGCCCGCGCCAGGCGCGGGCCGGGCGGGCGGCCGGCGGGACGCCCGGCGGCGAGCAGGGCGGTGCCCAGGACAAGGAGGGTGTAGGTGAGGGCGGCACTGATCCAGACGACCGACGCGGACAGGCCGCGAGCCATCTCGACCGCCATGTACTCGGGCAGTTCCGTGGTGTAGAAGGTGACGTCGGACAGCCACCAGCCATGCAGCAGCAGGTTCCCGTGCAGCATGTCCCAGGCCTGCAGGGCGTTGGACGCTCCGTCCGAGGTCACCCAGATCGTCCTCGCCTGCCGCAGGTAGAGCCAGCACAGCAGGCCGGCCACCGCGAGCAGGCCGACGCACGCGCTAACCGGCCTCGCCACCCGCCCCCGAACACGCACAGTAAAGAAGATAGCGGCCCTCAGTAACCAGCACGCGGACTGCGCGGGAAAACCGCGCCCTAGTAGTGCGCGAGGGCGGCCCGCGCGGACTCGCGGACCTCGGCTCGCAGTTGCGGCGGGGAGATGACCCTGCCGTTGCCACCGATGCGCAGGGCCATTCGCCGGACCCACCCGGTGTCGGGGGTGCGCAGGCTGACCCGGGTCCAGCCCTGGGGTCCCTCGGGGGCCGGAGTCACGGACTCGCAGGGGAAGTACTCGGCGACCCACCGGGCGGCCGCCGACACGTCGATGACGACCAGGACATCGGTGGGCGACGGACGGAACAGGCCCGCGTCCACGTCGACGGGCTCGGCCGACTCAGGTACCCGCGCGGCCTCATCGAGAACGGAAAGCTCAAGCACCCGGTCCAGCCGGAACAGCCGGACGCCTTCCGCCCGGTGGCACCAGCCCTCCAGGTAGGTCCGGCCGTCCACGGCAAGCAGCCGCATCGGGTCAACGTCGCGCTCGGTCGCCTCGTCCCGGCCGGGCACGTAGTAGCGCATCCGGACCCGGCTGCCGCCAGCGAGCGCCGCCTGCAGCCGCTCGGCCAGCGCGCGGTCGTCGGCGACGCCGACGATCGCCAGCCGGGACGACGGCGCGGTCAGCCCCGCGGCGGCCGCCTCGAGCTTGGCGATGACGCTGCTGACGGGAGACTGCCGTGACGGCTCGTCGCCGCTGCCGCGCTCGCCGGTCACGTCGGCCAGCATGCGCAGCGCCATCAGGAGCGCGTTGGCCTCGTCGGCGGCCAGCCTTAGCGGCCGGTCGAGCGCCTCGGCCTGCGCGATGACGATCTCGCCGCCCTCGTAGGACAAGTCGATCGGGCAGTACGGCTGCGGCTCCTTGAGCTCCATGCACCAGGCGAGGTTCAGGTCATCGATGAGCTCGCGCTCGGTCATCCCGAAGGTGGTGGCCGTCTCGCTCAGGCTGACGACCTTCCTGCTCGCCACGTAGGGCACCAGGGCCAGCAGTCGCCGCAGCCGCTCGGCTGACGTCACCACGCGGGGCGCGCCAGGTCCCGCCCCGCGCCGTCCCTTCCCCGCGGACGGCGCTACCTGGGCCGGCGCCGTCGCGGCGTCCCTGGTGCCGGCCGGGGCCTTGCGGCTGGTCGTCACTGCAGGGCTCCCTTCAGGGTCGTGATGACCTCGTCCCGCAGGTCCGGCGGCTCGATCACCACGGCATCCGCGCCGAACGAGGCCACGTACTCGGCGAACCACTTCACGTCGGTGAACCGGCTCGTCACGATCTCCCAGCCGGGGTCGCCGACGGACGGGCTGACGCTGGCCGCCGACCGGCGCAGCCCGAGTCCCGCCCCGGCGCGGACCCGCAGCGTCGCCTGGCGTGCCCCCTCACGGCCGCGGGCGTTGCCCCAGTCCTTGACCAGCTCGAGGACATCCGCTCCCGGCGGCACCGTGATGCTCCTGGCCGGCCCGGTGATCTTCACCGGGCCGTCAATGCGGCTCATGCGGAAGACCCGCGTGCCCGGGGGCTCGGCCGCGCGGTCGTGGCCTGCCACGTACCAGTTGCCGCGCCGGTTGACGACGCCCCACGGCTCGAGCTCGCGGGTGGTCGCGTCGGTCCGCCCCGCGCCGCGGTAGGCGAACGAGACCGGCCTGCGGTCACGGACCGCCTCCCAGAGCGGCCCGAAGGCCGGCTCCTGGGTCGTCAGCCTTGGCTCGATCCCGACCGGCCGCACCAGGCCGTCCTCGTCGGCGTCCGTTGTCAGGCCCGCCGCCGTGAGCTTGAGCATGGCTCCGACCGCCGCGCCGGAAAGCTCCGCGCTGCGCCAGACGCGGGCCGCGATGCCGAGCACGGACGCCTCCTCGGCGGTCAGCCGGATCTCGGGCAGCTCGTAGTCCTGCCGCGCGATGCGATACCCGGGCTCCTCCTCCAGCAGGCCGGCCGACCGGGTCTCCAGCGGAATGCCCAGCTCGCGCAGCTCGTCCTTGTCCCGCTCGAACATGCGCTTGAACGCCTCGTCCTGCTCCGGGTAGCCGATCACGGCCTGCCGGATCTCATCGGCGGTCAGGAACCGGCGGGCGGATAGCAGCAGGACCACAATCGACAGCAGCCGCTCGGTCCTGCGCTTCGACATCATGGCCTCCTGATGGTGCCCCGGCGCGCTAGCCTGCCGTGGTGATCAGGTGGCGAAGCGGAACCGTCACGCACGTGCGGCGGGAATGGGCTGGGGCAGTCGAGATAATGGTATCGGTGGACGCCCAAGAAGGCGCGGGAGTCAAGGCACTGGCCTATCCGGCGCTTACCGGGCGGCCGGTGGCCGGCGACCGGGTGCTGCTCAACACCACGGCGCTGCACCAGGGCCTGGGCACCGGCGGCTACGCCCTCGTCGTGGCGATCCCGGACCGGCTGCCGCCCGACCCGGAACTGGCCGGGCACGTCGTCAAGGCCCGGTACACCCCGCTGCAGGCCACCGTGGCCAGCGTCGACGAGCAGGACTCCCCCCACCATGACCTGCTGCGCGAGGCCGATTCCATCGATGGCATGCCCGTCGTCGTCGCGGACCTGCACTCCGCGCTGCCCGCCATCCTGGCCGGGCTGCGCTCCCCGGCCGTGCCGTCGGGCAGCGGGGCGCCCCCGCCGCCCGGTCCCGCCGTCGCCTACGTGATGCAGGACGGCGGCGCGCTGCCCGCGTGGTTCTCGCGGACGATCGCGGGGCTGCGGGCGGCCGGCTGGCTGGCTGGCACCGTGACCACCGGTCAGTCCTTCGGCGGTGACCTGGAGGCGGTGACCGTGCATACCGGGCTGCTCGCGGCGCGGCATGTGCTGGGAGCGGACGCGGCGATCGTCACCCAGGGACCCGGCAACCTGGGCACAGGCACCCGCTGGGGCTACTCAGGCGTCGCGGCCGGCGAGGCAGTGAACGCGGCCGCCGCGCTGGGCGGGCGGCCGGTGGCCTCCTTGCGGGTCTCGTTCGCCGACCCGCGCGAGCGCCACCAGGGCGTCTCGCACCACAGCCTGACGGCATACGGGCGGGTGGCCCTCGCGCCCGCGGACATCGTCGTCCCGAAGCTGCCCGGGGACGCGGGCGCCCGGGTCGCGGCGGAGGCGGCGGCGCTGTCGGGCCGTCACCGGATCATTGCCCACGATGTGGACGGGCTAGCGGACGCGCTGCGATCCTGCCCGGTCGGCCTGTCCACGATGGGGCGGGGCCTGGACGAGGACCTGCCCTACTTCCTGGCCTGTGCCGCAGCCGGGCGGCATGCCGCCCGGCTGCTTTCCGGCCAGCAGCCCGCTACTTAGTCGGGGCGTAGGTGGCCAGGACGTCGACGGAGAACACCAGGGTGTCCTTCCCGGTGATGCCCGCCGAGGGGGCGCCAGCGCTGCCGTACCCGTCGGCGGGCGGGATGACGAGCATCACCCGGCTACCGACACTCTGCCCGACCAGGCCCTTGTCCCAGCCCGGGACCACCTGCCCGGCCCCGATGTTGAACGCGAACGGCTCTGACCGCGACCACGACGAGTCAAATGGCGTGGGGGTCTTACCGTTCTTCCAGATCACGCCGGTGTACTGGACGATGACGTAGTCGCCCTTGGCTACCTTCGAGCCGCTGCCCTTGACCAGCGTCTTGACGGTCAGGGACTTCGGCGGGTTAGCCGAAGGGACCTTGATCGTCGCCGGCTTGCCCGCGGTCTCGGTAACGGTCGGCAGGCTGCCGCCACCGGTACTGACCGCCGACCCGGTCGCGCCCTGCGTGTTGGGGATGGTGGAGAGCATGTCAACCACGAAGACGAGCGTGTCCGTGGGCTTGACGCCGATCTGGGAGTTACCGCTCGTGCCGAAGCCATCCTTGGGCGGGATGACCGCCAGGACGCGGCTGCCGACCTTCTGGCCTATGAGCGCCGACTCCAGGCCCGGCAGCATCTGCCCGGAGAACAGCGTCGGGCCGCCGGAGGAGAACGTGGAGCCGAGCAGCTTGGGCGTCGAGCCGCTCCAGTCGTAGAGCACGAAGTTGCCGACCAGGGAGTCGGCCGTGGTGAGCTTGGTGCCTGAGCCCTTGATCAGCGTCTTGGTGACCAGGTTGGATCCGGCGTTCACGTGCGGGATCTTCACCGTCGGCGACTTGTCGAACGTGCCGCTTACCGCGACCGACTGGTTCGCTGTGGATGACGAGCCGGAGGCGGACGAGGAGCTGGAGGACGAGCCGCAGCCGGCGACGGCGACGGCGGCGAGCAGCGGGATGGCGGAAAGCGCGAGCACACGCCGCATGCCCGATACGCTCCTTTCCCCATCGGGCGTGCTTCGGTGGATTCGGGGGATTACCCCCCCGGGGGATAGCCGCATGGCAACCTCACGGATCGGGCCCCGCGGGTGGGGCCGGTAAGTCTCTCGGGCGTTAGGTAGCCAGCCTACTGTCTCAACTGCATGGGGCGGTTGGCGTCTGCAGGGCTGCCCTGAGCCTGGGGAACTGCGCCATCAGGTCTGCCGGGTAGACATGGAGCAGGTAGTCCCGCGCGGGTGTCCCGGCTACAAGGTGTGTCCCGCCGAACACCGCAAGCCTAGCGCGGGGGTACCAGTCCTTCAGCACGCGCAGCGACCTGGCCCCGGGCTGGTAGGACCTGAAGTAGCCGGGAACGGTGCTGGCCAGCAGGAACGTGGCGGGATGCCAGCTGTCGGGCCGGTACCACTGCGGCCTTGCCTCCCACAGGTACGGCTGCAGGCAGGAACCGAGGACCGCGCGGACCGTCACCGCGCCCCCGGTGTCCACCGTGATGTAGCTCGCCTCCCAGTAGCCGCTCAGGCCATGGGTCAGGTGATGGCCTTCCAGGTACTTCTCGACGCCCGCGTAGGGGTCCGCGGCAGGCCGGGCGGCGGCATGGATGGCCAGGCCCAGGCAGTAGCCGCCGAGCGTCGCTGCCACCAGCGCCGCCGCGGCCACGCGGCCGGCCGTCCGCAGCGTGGCCTGCCTGCGGGCCGGGCGGCGGGTGGCCCGGTTCCTTGCCCGCACCGGACGGGCGAGCAGGCGACCCGCGGCCAGCCGGTCGCCGAAGGTGCGCGCCGCCAGCACGGCGGCGAACGGCAGCACCGGCGCGACCTCGCGCGTGTTGAGTGCCGAGGCGCTAGCCAGGGAGCTCGTCACGAAGGCGCCAATGTTGGCGACCACGCCGACCAGCAGCAGCTGGCTGATCATGTCGGTGCCACCCGGCCAGGCGGCACCGCCCTTCCTGCCGGTGCGGTCCCTGCCGACAGCGCCGGTGGGCCCGGGCGAGGCCCGGCGGAACAGGCCACGGGCCGCGGCGAGCGCGGCCCAGGTGACCAGGACCACGCTGACGAGGTGCAGCCCGGCGATGGCCTCGTCGAGGCCGTCCAGCTGCGGGCTCGGCACGAAGTACGCGCCGAACATCGCCAGCAGCCCGTCGATCGTGGACTGGGCGTGCCAGTACCACAGCGCGGGCGAGGAAAGGGCGAACGGCACCGGCCGCTGCACGTAGCCGCCGCCGACGGTGATCAGTGCCCTGGCTCCGAGTGCGGTGAGGTAGCCGGCACCCGCCGCCGCCAGCAGCCACCACTCCCGCCGGATGAGGCTGACCAGGGCGAGCGGCAGCACGGCGATGACGATCACGAGCGGGTCGGCGACGAGCGCCCAGGCCAGTATCACCGCGGTGAGCGCGGCCCCGCCGGGGCGCCGCCCGGTCCCGTAGCGCTCCAGGGCCAGCCAGGCCAGCATGACCGGGATCGCGGTGCCGATGTGGCCGACGGACAGGATGAGAACGAAGACGCCCACGCCGGGCTGAGGGGCGAGCATGATCGCGAGCGCCACCAGCATCCGGGTCGCGCTGGCCTTCCCCGTCGCCTGACCGCGCGCGAGGGCCATCGCGGTGAGCACGACCAGGGTGTACGTCATCGCCGCCGCGATGTGGGCGGTGCCGATGCGGAGACCGAATGCCACGACCAGCAGCGCGATCTGCGGCAGTTCCGTGGTGATGAACGACACGTCGGAGACGTTCCAGCCGTGCAGCAGCAGGTTTCCGTGCGCCATGTCCGCGGCCATCAGCAGGATGTTGGCCTCGTCGGAGTTCTCCTGGTAGGCCTGCGAGAGGTGAAGGTAGGCGAGGCCGAGCCCGGCGGCGAGGACTGCCAGGCCGGCGGCCCAGGCCCATCGCCTTGCGGGCCGGCCGCGCTGGGGTCGCGGCACCGCGCGGACGCTGGGCCTGTCGCGCGGCGCTATCAGGGACATGATCACACAGTAGCGGAGCGATCACTTCTGGTAAGGTCGCTCAGTGCAACTGACCCCGGCGGCTGACACCGCACCTGGCGCGCGGCGAGCCCGCGCGCGGCGAGCCAGTACCCCAAGGCACCCGCTCGACCGGCCGCTCGTGACGGCGGCGGTGGCGCTGGCAGGCTGGGCCGGGTTCGTTCTGGCGCGGTGGAGGGTCTGGGCTCGCGGCGACATCTCGCTGTTCATCATGTCCGGGGTCAGTAAGTACAGCCACCCCGGCGCGATGCGACCGCCGATCGGGCACGTGCCGCTGACGGGATACGACGGGCAGTTCTACTACCGGCTGGCGATCGACCCGTTCAACTGGGGCCACCGGGCCTACGGCATAACGATGGACCACGCCTACCGGTACACCCGGCTGGGCTACCCGCTGCTGGCCTGGATGGCGTCGCTCGGCCACATCCGGTGGCTGCCAGCGACGCTGGTCCTCATCAACGTCGCCTGCACGGCCGTGATCGGCTGGCTGGGCGGCGTCCTCGCCCGGGATGCCGGCCGCCACGCGCTGTGGGGGCTGCTGCTCGTGGCGTACTTCGGTACCGTGATCAGCGTCGGCAGGGACACCGCGGAACCGCTCGCCGACGCCCTGATGCTTGGCGGCCTGATCGCCTTGCGCCGAGACCGCAGGATGCTGGCGTGTGCCCTGGTCACCGGCGCGGTCGTCACCAACGAGACCATCTTGGTGGTGCCAGTGGCGCTCGGCGTGACCCGGCTAGGCGTCCTGCTCGGCTGGCGGCGCCGTCAGTCGTCGCGCCATCAGCCGTCGCGCCATCGGCCGTCGCGACCCGGGATAGCGGACCTGACCTGGCTGGTGCCCAGCTGCGCGTGGCTGGCGATGCAGGGCATCGAGCACGTGACCGACGCCTGGCAGGCGGGCGCGCCCGGCGACATATCCCGCAACCTGGGGCTGCCGTTCCAGGGGATGGAGTGGGGACTGCGGGCTGACGTCCGCGGCGTCAGCTGGTCGCACCTGGGCATGTACGACATCAACCTGATCGAGCTGGCCGCGCTGGCCGCCACGGTCCTCGCCGGGCTTTTCGTGCTGCGGTCCAGCACCGCGCCGGCCTGGGAGCGGCTGGCGCTCGCGGGCTTTGTCCTGGTCGAGATGGTCCTGGCGACCTGGCAGTTCTGGGGCAGCACCTTCGGCGACGGCCGTGCCTACGTCGACTGCTACCTGCTGGCGATCGTGGTGCTGCTCGCCACGCCGCCCGCCCCGGCCGGCGTGGCCGCCGGCACGGGGAGGCCACCGCTAGCCGCGGCGGCGTCGCTGCGGCTGGCGATGCCGCCGCGGCGGCTGGCGGCCATCGCCGCGATCGTGGTCGCGGCCCTGATCGTGGTGGCACGACGCCGCATCTTGTTCGAGTAGGGGGTGTGTTGCCTGGGGGATGAAAACCAATCCCCCAGGCCCCCGGGCCCGCGCCTTCGGGCAGTTACATGCCGGCGATGAGCTTTTCCACCCGCTCGTCCACCGCGCGGAACGGGTCCTTGCACAGCACGGTCCGCTGCGCCTGGTCGTTCAGCTTCAGGTGCACCCAGTCGACGGTGAAGTCACGGCGCTTTTCCTGGGCCCGGCGGATGAACTCGCCGCGCAGCCGCGCGCGGGTCGTCTGCGGCGGGATGGACTTGGCCTCGAAGATCTTCAGGTCGGTGGTGACCCGGTCGACCGCACCGCGCTTTTGCAGCAGGTAGTACAGCCCGCGACCGCGATGCACGTCGTGGTAGGCCAGGTCCAGCTGCGCGACCCGCGGCGAGGAAAGCGGGAGGTCGTGCTTGGCCCGGTACCGCTCGATGAGCTGGTACTTGGTGACCCAGTCGATCTCCCGGGCGATCTTGTCCAGGTCACCGCTCTCGATCGCGCCGAGCGCCCGCGTCCACAGGTCCAGGACCCGCAGCGCGACAGCGTCCGCGCCGTTCTTCTCGGTGAAGTCCTTGGCCCGGGTCAGGTACTCGTACTGAATCTCAAGGGCGCTCATCTCGCGGCCATTGGCCAGCCGGACCCGGCTGCGCCCGGTCATGTCGTGGCTGACTTCGCGGATCGCCCTGATCGGGTTGTCCAGGGTCATGTCGCGCAGCACGACGCCGGCCTCGACCATCCGGAGCACCAGGTCCGTCGCGCCGACCTTGAGGAGCATCGTGGTCTCGCTCATGTTGGAGTCACCCACGATGACGTGCAGGCGGCGGAACCGCTCGGCGTCCGCGTGCGGCTCGTCCCTGGTGTTGATGATCGGGCGGGACCGGGTCGTCGCGGACGACACGCCCTCCCAGATGTGCTCGGCGCGCTGGCTCACGCAGTAGACCGCGCCGCGCGGGGTCTGCAGCACCTTGCCCGCACCGCAGATGATCTGCCTGGTGACCAGGAACGGGATGAGGATGTCGGCCAGCCTGCCGAATTCCCCGTGCCGCCCGACCAGGTAGTTCTCGTGACAGCCGTAGGAGTTGCCGGCCGAGTCGGTGTTGTTCTTGAAGAGGTAGATGTCGCCCGCGATGCCCTCCTCGCGCAGCCGCCGGTCGGCGTCGACCAGCAGCCCCTCCAGGATGCGCTCGCCGGCCTTGTCGTGCGCGACCAGGTCGATGACGCTGTCGCACTCGGGGGTCGCGTACTCGGGGTGGCTGCCCACGTCCAGGTACAGGCGGGCACCGTTGCGGAGGAACACGTTGCTGCTGCGTCCCCAGGACACCACGCGGCGGAAGAGGTAGCGAGCCACCTCGTCTGGCGACAGCCGTCGCTGCCCGCGGAAGGTGCAAGTAACGCCGTACTCATTCTCGAGCCCGAAGATTCGCCGGTCCACGGAACTAGGCTACGTTCACTTGGCGCTGGTAGGAACGATGGCTCGCCGGAGCCGGAAGACTATGGATGTACCGGGCGGTACCGGGCCGGGCAGCCGGGGCGTGCAGGCCGCCCCAGGGGCGGATCTCCCGCGTGCCGCAGATGAACTGGCTCGTCACCATGAACTCCCATCCGATGCTCGCCACGCACGCCGCCGGGCCCGTCCGCTCGGCCTCCTGGCGGAGGGCGAGCATCTCGGCCCGCACGTCGTGCTGCGCGGTCCTCAGCACGATGGTCTTACCCCCCGACCGGGCGCACAGAACGCCCACAGCGGCGGGAACCAGCGGACTGCTGCCCGGCCCGGCCGCGCGGCCGGGCCGGGCGGTTAAGCGGCCGGCCAGGCCGGCGCGGTCCCGGCCGGGCGGAACGCGCCGCCCGGGCTCAGCTAGATCGTGCCCGCCTCGATCGCCCGGGCGATCCAGGGGATGACCTCATCGAGCATCTCATCAAGCGTGGTCGTCGCCTCGAAGCCGAGGACGCGCTTGGCCTTGTCGGTGTCGGGGACACGGCGCTGCACGTCGTGCTCGAACGGCGGGTCGTGGAGCACGCGCAACGGGACGTCGTCGCCCCTGACCTTGCGCCAGATGGCCCGCGCGACCTCGAGCACCGTCATGCCCTGGGCGGTGGACAGGTTGAAGTCCTCGTTCCAGGCGTCCCGGTGCTCCATCGCGTCGACCACGCCGCGGGCCAGGTCCCCGCCATAGGTGTAGTGCCTTACCTGCTCGCCTGAGCCGAGGACGTGCAGCGGCTCCTGCCCCTTGAGGACTTTCTGCACCAGGTCAGGGACCACGTGGCTCATCGCGAGCTGGACGTTGCCTGACAGGATCTCCTCGTCGCCAAGTGCCCGGCTCTCGCCGACGCCGACGCAGTTGAACGGGCGGACGATCGTGTAGGGCAGCTGGTACTGGTCCCAGGCGGCCCGCGCGAAGTACTCGACCGCCAGCTTCTGGAAGCCGTAGGAAGACAGCGGCGGCGGGATCTCCCGCTCCTGGCCCTCATAGGACGGCCACTCGCAGGCGGTCTCGAACACCATCGAGGATGACAGGTAGGTGACCTTCTCGAGCTGGCGGCGGCCGCCATCGCGATGGCGGCCGCGGGCGGCGATGGCCGCGTCGCAGGAGGCCGCGATGATCCGCTCGTTGGTCGCGAGCAGGTCGTAGGCGTAGCTGTGGAAGTAGGAGATGCCACCGATCATCGCGGCTCCCGCGATGAAGTGGTCACATCCGGCGAGCAGCCGGGTCATGAGCGCGACGTCCCGGCAGTCGCCCTCGACGAACTGGTAGTCCGGATGCCCGTCGTAGGACTTGGCGACCTTGCCGTACTTCGAGTAGTTGTCGACGCCGATGACGCTGTACCCGCGCCGCAGCAGCTCCCCTACCACGTAGCCGCCGATGAACCCAGCGGAGCCACTGACCAGGACTTTCCGCATTACCAGCCCTTCCGCCCCCGGGCCCGGATCTGCTCCGCCGTCAGCCTGCGCCCGAACGCGAACCGGTACCAGCGCAGGTAACAGGGAATCCACCGGGCAATCTTGAAGTTCGATACGCCGGCCTGGCGGTCGAGCCAGATAGTCGGGATCTCGGCGACCGGCAGTCCCAGCCGCTTTGCCTTGGCGGTGAGCTCGATGCCGATCTCGAAGCCCGACCGCGAGTCGATGCCGACTTGCCGGACGAATTCGGTCGAGTAAGCCTTGAACGAATTCGTCGCATCCTGTGTACCGGTGCGGGCGAGGACATGCAAGGACCGACCCGCGGTCCTCGACAGCAGGCCCTTGAGCAGCGGCCCCCCGACCTGCTGCCCGCCGGGCATGTAGCGGCTGGCGGCGGCGACCGCGACGCCGCGGTTGACGAGCCGCGCCAGGTCGTCGATCTGGCGCGGGTCATCGCACCCGTCGGCCATCGTCACCACCGCCACCGGGGCGGCGGCGGCCTCGATGCCGTAGCGGATCGCGTTGGCCGGGCCCCGGCCGTAGGTATTGACCACGTGCCGGAGCCTGGGCTCCTTACGGGCGTACTCGCCGACTACCGCGACCGTGCAATCCTCGCCGTCATCGACGACGACGAGGACCTCGCACGGCAGGCGGACGGCGTCGAACAGCCGGTCAAGGACCGGGATGATGTTCTCGCCCTCCTTGTGGGCAGGTACGACTACGGTTACTAGCGGTCGCCCGCTCATTGTGTGCTAACGCCCTTTCCCCCGGTTGCGCGAGTCATTCAGCCCGGGCCGCGGATCGATCCGCGGCCCGGCTAGCCCCGCTGAATAACCCCCGTTGGGCGCCGCGTGCTGTGGCGCCCTAGATCAGGACCCCGTCGCCGAGAATGTTCCACACGTCGGCGATGGGCTTGTCGGTCACCAGATTGTGGTACTCCGGATGCGGCGCGCCGATGACGAGCAGGTCCGACTGCGCCAGGACCTGCTCAAGCGGCACCAGCTTCGGATCCACCGTCACGTGCGGGTCGGTGCAAAGCACCCGCTCCGTCTTGAAGGCGAGGATCCGCTTGAGCTTGTACGACAGGCTGGACCTGATGTCGTCCGAGCCTCCCTTGAACGCCATGCCGAGGATGCCCACCGTCATGTTCGACAGGTCGTAGCGCTGTTCCAGCCGGGATACCACGTACAGCGGCAGGCCCTCGTTGATCGTCATGGCGGTGTGGCCAAGGGCGAAGTTGTTGTTGTTGAACGCGGCGAGCTGCATCGTGTCCTTGAACAGGCACGGCCCGGCGGCGAAGCCAGGACCTGGCATGTCCGCCGCGCGCGGGTAGTCCTGGCTCAGGCCCTGCCGGATCCGGTCGAAGTCCAGCCCGCGGTCGTTGGCCATCATGTAGAACTGGTTGGCCGCCGCGAACTTGATGTAGCGCCAGACGTTGGTGAACAGCTTCGCCAGCTCGGCCTCCTCCGGCGAGAGCTGGACGATCTTGTCCGTCAGCCTGCTGAACAGCCTCGTCGCGCGGCCCATCGCCTCGGGGCTGCGCGCTGAGACGATCTGCGGCAGGCTGAACAGCTCGGTCATGGCCTTGCCCTCGGCGATCCGCTCGGGGCAGAAGGTCACCTCGATCGACTTGCCCAGGCCCGCGATCATCTTCTCCACCAGGGCCGTCACCCCCGGGAAGACGGTCGATCGCAAGATGAGCAGCTGCCCGTCCCTCAGGTAGGGCGCGCAGCCGCCAAGGGCGTTCGGTATGGCGGTCTGGTCGGGGTTGAGGAACTCATCGACCGGCGTGCCGATGACGACCACGACGTGCTCGGCGGTCCCCACGATCGCCGCGTCGAGGCTGGCGTGCAGCATGCCGCTCGCCACGGCGTCCTCGAGCATCCGCGCCCCGCCGGGCTCATCGAAGGGAAGCCTCCCGGCGTTGACGGTGGCCACCGCCTTCTCGCTCACGTCGTAGATGCCGACGCGAGCACCGCGATCGGCGAACGCCATCGCGAGCGGGAGGCCCACGTGGCCGCATCCCCCGACGACAACGACGTCTCGCTCGAACTGGCCGCCCCCAGGCGAACCCGTCATCGCTCTACCTCCGGTCCATCGATACGTTCCGCGCACCCGCCGCCAGTACGTTTCGATACCGAAAGACTACCGTCCGTGATGGCTGCTGTGCTGCGGTTCTTCAGTTCATCCGAACTGATCCGCCATGCGCGAAATACATCTCGGGGAGATGAACCGGGTCGTTTGGGCGGTGGCCAGGCAAGCCGCCCAAACGCCGGACGGCCAGCCATATGGCCGGCCGTCCGTGGTGCCTAATGCCCGTCAGTTGGCATTCCTACCAGTCGGTGGCGATGTACTTCGTCTCGGTAAATTCGAGCAGGCCCTCGTGGGCTCCCTCCCGGCCCAGCCCGGACTGCTTCACCCCGCCGAACGGCGCGGCCGGATCGGACACCAGGCCCCGGTTGAGGCCGATCATGCCGGCCTCAAGGGCCTCGCTCACGCGCAGGCCACGCCGCAGGTCCCGGGTGTAGAGGTAGGAGACGAGGCCGAACTCGGTGGCGTTCGCCCAGCGGACGGCCTCCTGCTCGGTGCTGAAGCGGACCACCGGCGAGACCGGGCCGAAGATCTCGTTGCTCAAGATCCTCGCCGACTGCGGCACGTTGTCGATCAGGGTCGGCTCGTAGAAGTAGCCCTTGCGCTGCGGCGCCTTGCCCCCGAGGACGATCTTGCCGCCGTCGCCCGCGGCCGACTCAACCAGGTCAGAGACCTTGGTCCTGGTTGGCTGGTTGACCAGCGGACCGACCTCCGTGCCCTCGTCCAGGCCTGGTCCCACCTTGAGGGCGGCGAGGCGGCGGCTGAAGGCAGCGGTGAACTCGTCCGCGACCGCCTCGTGCACGTAGAAGCGATTCGCCGCGGTGCAGGCCTCGCCGCCGTTGCGCATCTTGGCGAGCATCGCGCCCTCGACCGCCGCGTCGATGTCGGCGTCATCGAAGACGATGAACGGCGCGTTGCCGCCCAGTTCCATGGAGCAGCTCAGCACCTGGTCGGCTGCCTGGCGCAGCAGGATCTTGCCGACCTGGGTGGAGCCGGTGAAGGACAGCTTGCGGACCCGGGGGTCACTCATCATGGCCGCGACGACCGGCCCGGCCGTGGCCCGCCCGGTCGTGACGACGTTGACGACGCCCTTGGGCACGCCCGCCTCGGTGAGCAGCTCGGCCAGGGCCAGCGTTGTCAGCGGCGTGTCCTCGGCCGGCTTGAGCACGATCGAGCAGCCGGCCGCCAGCGCCGGGCCGATCTTGCGCGTGGCCATCGCGGCCGGGAAGTTCCACGGGGTGATCAGCAGGGACACGCCGATCGGCTGGTGGGCGACGACGATCCGGTTCGCGCCGGACGGGGCCCGCATCAGGCCGCCCTCGATCCGGACGGCCTCCTCGGCGTACCAGCGGAAGAACTCCGCCGCATAGGCCGCCTCACCCCGCGCGTCACGCAGTGACTTGCCGTTCTCCGCCGACATGAGCCGGGCGAACTGCTCGGAGCGCGCGGTCATCAGCTCGAAGGCCCTGCGCAGGACCTCGGCCCGCTGCCGCGGCGCGGTGGCCGCCCAGCCGGGAAGCGCGTCGTGAGCCGCCGCGACCGCGTCAACGCCGTCGCTCTCGGTGGCGTCCGCTACCTCGGTCAGGGATTCCTCGGTGGCCGGGTCCAGCACCGGGAAGGTCCCGCCACCCTTGCCTCCGCCCCACTCGCCGCCCACGTACAGTCCCGTTGGCACATCGATGCCAGTCAGCTCGGCTAGGCTCATCGCCACACTCCCACGCGTTCTGCTGCTCACCGTTCCCGGTGATCCACTTCTCCGAGCCTACGTCCCCTTAATCCTCGTTCCTGCGGCGGCATCAGGCCTGCCTGGCAGCGGAAACGCTCGGTGATCAGGACCATGTCCAGGCGTCACCACAGCCGGTCGCCTTCGCCTAGCGATGCGCCATAGCCGTCGCCGCACTGTGGGGACGCTGGAGCAGCGCTGTCGCAGGGGCGACAGCGCTGCTCCAGCACCCTCACTCCCCCACCGCAGCGATGCGCCAGTAGTGCACCTGGGCGCCCCCCTGCGCGCACAGATCGCCACGCCTGCCTCGCCATTTCCGATTAACGTACTGGATTTCAGCGGCCCATTCCCGCGGCAGCTGAGGGGCCCGTCAGCCGGTGGCGTTGAGCCACCTCACGGGGGCGCCGTCGCCCGCTCGGCGGAACGGCTCAAGCTCATGGTCCCAGACGGTGCCAAGCAGCGAGTCCAGCTCCTTTTCCAGGGCCGAGGCGCCGGTCGCGCTCATCGCCATGACGGCGCGCAGCCGGCCCTCGGGCACAAGGATGTCGCCGTTGGCGCTTGTCACGGCGGAAAAGATGCCAAGGTTCGGCGTATAGCAATAGCGAACAGCGTCGCACCCCTCGGAGGCTTCCTCGGTGACCTCGAAGCGAAGCCGGTTCCAGCCGGACAGGGCAGTCGTGATCGCGCCCGCAGTTCCTGGCTTTCCCCGCCAGGTCAGTTCAGCACGAAGAGACCCCGGGGCAGCGGGCTGGCTGACCCAGGGCATGCTGACAGGAACCCCCAGCGTTCCCGCGACTGCCCACTCGATGTGCGGGCACAGCGCCGGGGGCGCCGAGTGAACCTGCAAAACACCGTAAACCGACACCGTGCCTCCTAGACGAGGGTCGCCTTCCCCTGCGGCCTCGTAGGAGCCACCTGTAGGCTAGCCCGTAACGGGTTGCCCGGTGCCTGGGTCATATTGTGCCGCACGGCCATCGTCGGCACCAGTGGTATTGGCCAGAAAATTACGCCGGCGCGTGCCCCCTATGCCCAGGATGAGCAGCGCAAGCGCGGATATGGCAACCCCGGACCACAGTACGTAGTCGCCGGCCTGATCGTAGATGGTCCGCGCCGTCCCCGCGGGCAGGTGCACGGTAACCGGGACTACCCCGTGACCCGACTGCCCGAGCCAGGCAAGCTCGCGGCCGCGCGCGTCGAACGCCACGGTGTCCCCGGTCAGCGCCGTCTGGACGACCGGGCGGCCGGTCTCCGCCGCGCGGATCGCCGCCAGCGACGCGTGCTGGTCCGGCCCCCAGGTGCCCTGGAAGGTCACGGTCGAGGACTGGTAGACGATCAGCTGCGCCCCGTGGTCGGCGTCCACCCGGGACATGTCGGGGAACGCTGACTCGAAGCACACCAGCACGCCGACCGGCAGCGCCCGGCCCTGCCTGTCGGTCATCGTCAGCACGCGCGCCCCCGGCCCGGGGTCCATGTTGGACGAGGCGGCGTTGCTGATCTCGGTGAGCCAGCTGAGCTGCTGGCGGAAGGGGATGTACTCGCCGAACGGCACCAGCCGGCTCTTGACGTAGATGCCCTTGATCCCGGCCGGGGCGACGAGCACCGACCACTTCTCGTGGCCCTTGCCCGGCGGCGTCGCATCCTGGCTGACGAGGATCTCCGCGCCGTCCTGGGCGGACAGTCCCTCAAGCCGGCGCAGCAGCGCCGCGTTCGACCGGAGGGTCAGGTCCTCGGCGATGCTGCTCTCGCCCCAGACGATCAGGTCGGGCTTGACGCCGCTGAGGGACCCCGCCTTGCTGAGGGACGCGGTGAGTGTCTCCGAGGCGTCAACGCGCTGGGTGGCATTGGCGACCACCCCCGGCTGGACCAGCGCGACCGTGACCGTGCGGACAGCGGGGAACGGCGCCGTCAGTGCGAACGCCAGCGGCCCGGACCCGGCCGCCGCGATCAGCGCAAGCAGCCCGCCGGCCGCGAGCACCGGCCGGCGGGCGCCGGCCGCCGGGCCGAGCGTCGCGACCGGCGACCCGGCGGGCCCCTCGCCGATGGCCGCGGGCACCTGCCCGGTTGCCGCTGCCCGGGGCCGCAGTGGCGCTCCCGGCGTCAGCAGGCGAGGGACTAGCGCGGCGACAAGCACCACGATGCCCGCGTTAGCCATGACCAGGGCCACGCTGACCAGCCAGATTCCGCCGACGGCGGCCAGCGCGAGCACCGCCGGGTGCTGCCACTGGGAGGCGCCGTACAGGTCCCAGGGCCCGCCGAGTCCCTGGTAGGACCGGACCCACTCGGGGATCAGCCAGGTGGCGGGCAGGACGACAAGGGCCAGGCCGAACCGTTGCCAGGCCCGGTCTCCTGGTTGCAGCAGCAGCCGGGCGAAGACCGCGAACGGCGACCAGGTGACGCCGGCGACGAGGCCGATCAGCACCAGCCCTGGCCCGATCTCCGGAGCCATCCAGAACAGCATCGTGATGAGGTAGCCCGCGCCGAACCACCAGCCGCGGGCGAGTGCCTCGCGGGCCGAGTCGGCCCGGGCGAACAGCACGATGGCGGGCACCAGGCCGAACCAGGCGGCATAAGAAAGGCTCACGTCCGGGAAGACCAGCAGGACGGCCACGCAGGCGGCGATCATTGCGGCCCAGCGCCCCGGGTATCGGAACGGCCGCCGCTTCTCGCTGCGGGGAAGGGTTCCCAGTACCTGGCCGGAACGTTGCATCACTGTCCTATTGTCTCTCGATCACCTCAGGAATCCCTGTAACGGTTACGCCAAATCCCGTCCGGTGGCCCAGGCGGCGCGGCAGGCCGGCCGGACCTGGCGCCACTGTCCGTCTCCCGAACGCCTGTAACCAGGAAAAAGTGAGCCACGGCCCGCCCGGTGATGACCAGGGCGGGGCCGTGGCTGGTGCTCAGGCTAGCGGCCGCCAGCCTCCTGCAGGGCGCGCCGGACCAGTACCCGGGCGAGGTGCGCACGGAAGGCGGCACTCGCGTGGAGGTCGGAACCGGGGCTGGTCCCCTCGGCGGCGAGGGCCGCCGCGTCGGCGACCGGCGCGCCCGAAGCCAGCGCCGCCTCCGTGGCCGACGCGCGCAGCGGGGTCAGGCCCATGTTGATGAGCGCGACGTGAGCGCCTTGCACGCCCGATACGCTTTCCTCCCCATCGGGCGTGCCCCGGGGGGTACGGGGGGTCGCGCCCCCGGGCGATAGCACGCCCGATACGCTTTCCTCCCCATCGGGCGTGCCCCGGGGGGTACGGGGGGTCGCGCCCCCGGGCGATAGCTGCACCGCCACGCCGACGATCGCCCAGTCGATCGCCCGCTTGGTGAACTTCTGGAAGGACCAGGCGGACGGGACGGCGGGCTTGGGCACCTGGATCTCGGTCAGCAGCTCACCCGGCTGCAGCGCCGTCTCGAAGATGCTCTTGAAGAACTCGCCCACGGGAACCGAGCGGGCGCCGTCCGCCCCCTGGATCACGAACGTCGCGTCCAGTGCGAGCAGCACGGCTGGCAGGTCAGAGGCCGCGTCGGCGTGCGCGACCGAGCCGCCGATGGTGCCGCGGTGCCGGATCTGCGGGTCGCCAACCTGGCCGGCCGCGTGCGCGAGGAGCGGGACCTGCGTCGCCAGCAGCGGGGACGTGGTGACCTCGTGATGCCGGGTCAGCGCCCCGATCGCCAGGTAGGTGCCCTCGTCGCGGATGTAGGACAGCTCGGTGATCCGCCCCACGTCGATGAGGTCGGTGGGGACCGCGAAGCGCAGCTTCATCATCGGCAGCAGCGAGTGCCCGCCGGCGAGGAACTTGGCGTCCTCACCGAGCTGGGCCGCCATCGACAGCGCCTCGTCGACCGAGGAGGCCCGGTGGTAGGTGAACGACGCGGGGATCACTGGGCCGCCTCCGATGCCGCCGCCAGGGCCGCCTTCACGATGTTGTGGTAGCCGGTGCAGCGGCAGATGTTGCCCTCAAGCCCGGCCCGGACCTCCGCCTCGGTCGGCTGGGGGTTCTCCGCCAGCAGCGAGGTGATCGCCATGACGAAGCCCGGCGTGCAGTACCCGCACTGCAGGCCGTGATTGCGGTGGAACGCTCGCTGCACGGGTGACATCGAGCCGTCCGGGCCGGCCAGCCCTTCCAGCGTCGTCACCTGGCGGCCGTCGGCCTGCAAGGCCAGGACCGTGCAGGACTTGACCGACTCGCCGTCAAGCAGCACCGTGCAGGCGCCACAGGACGTCGTCTCGCACCCGATGTTGGTCGCGGTGAGGTCCGCGACGTCGCGCAGGAAGTGCACGAGCAGGGTGCGGTCCTCGACGTCCGCGGTGATTTCCTTGCCGTTGACGGCCACGGAGACCTTACTCACTTCGTCGCGCTCACTTTCCGCTAGCAGCCTGGATGGCGGCCCACACGTGCTCGGGTGTCGTGGGCATGTCGATGTGCCGGACGCCGAGGTGAGCCAGGGCGTCGATCACCGCGTTGTGCACCGCGGGGGTCGCGCCGATCGTGCCGGCCTCGCCGATGCCCTTGACGCCGAGCGGGTTGACGTTGGTCGCCGTCTCGCTGGTGACCAGCTCGAAGCTGGGCAGCTCGGCGGCGGTGATCGCGGCGTAGTCGGCCAGCGAGGAGGTCAGCGGGTTGCCGTCGGGGTCGTAGAGGACCTCCTCGCATAGCGCCTGGGCGGCGCCCTGGGCGATGCCGCCGTGCCGCTGGCCCTCGAACAGCACCGGGTTCAGCACCGGGCCAGCGTCGTCCGCCGTGACGTGCCGAAGCAGCGTGACCTTGCCGGTCTCGGTGTCGACCTCCACCAGGGACAATTGGGACCCGAACGGGAACGTTGGGCGGTCGGCAGTGAACCTGACGTTGGCGACGATCAGCCCGCCGGCCGCGGCCGCGGCCACCTGCCCCCAGGTGAGGGATTTGTCCGGGTCGCCGGCAATGTGCCACAGGCCGGACTCGGTGTCCAGGACGACGTCGGACGAGGCAGCCTCGAACAGCTCGGCCGCCTTCTGGGCCGCCTCCTGCTTGACCTCGATCGCCGCCTTGTGCACGGCCGACCCGCCGAGCTGAAGCGACCGGGAGGCGTAGGTCCCCACGCCGTCGGGGATCAGGTCGGTATCGCCGTGGATCACCTCGATCTTGTCCATGGGGATGCCCAGCTCATCGGTCACCAGCATCGCGTAGGCGGTGTGGTGGCCCTGGCCGTGGGCCGAGCTGCCGGTGTAGACGGTGGCGGTGCCGTCGTCGTGCACCTCGACCTTGGCGGTCTCCCCCGCGCCCGCGTCGGCGGCGGTGATCTCCACGTAGGAGGCCAGCCCGATGCCGAGCTGCCTGACGTCGCCGGCCTCACGCCGACGGGCCTGCTCGGCACGCAGTTCCTGGTAGCCAGCCGCCTGAAGGACCTTGTCGAGTGCCGACTCGTAGTCGCCGGTGTCGTAGGGAGCGCCCGTTTTCGTTATGAACGGGAATTGAGCCTTCCTGATGAAGTTGACTTTCCGTACTTCCGCCGGGTCAAGGCCGGCCTCGGCGGCGAACCAGTCGACGGCCCGCTCGATGGTCGCGGCGGCCTCGGGACGGCCCGCTCCCCGGTAGGCGGCGACCGGCGTCGCGTTGGTGACGACGACCTTGTAGCCGGCCTGGACGGCCGGGATGTCATAGACGCCCGGCGCCATCAGCACGGTAAGGCTGGGCAGGAAGCCGCTCATCCTGGCGTAGGCGCCGGTGTCCTGGACGACGTCCAGCTGGTAGGCCTGGATGTGCCCGTCGCGAGTGCCGCCGATCTTGATGTGGTGCCGCTGCCCCCGGCCCTGGGTCATGGCGGTCAGGTTCTCGCCGCGCGACTCCACCCAACGGACGGCACGGCCGGTGTGCTTGGCCGCCCAGGCGACCAGGATCGCCTCGCGGTCCACGCCGATCTTCGCGCCGAAGCCGCCGCCCACGTCGGGAGCGACGACCCTGATGGCCTCAGGCGGCAGCCCAATCGCGGTCAGGATCAGCCGGCCGAGCTGCGCGTTCTGGGTACTGACCCAGACGGTCAGCTTGTCGCCCGACCAGGAGGCGGCCACCGCGCGGCCCTCCATCGGCAGGCAGGCGACGCGCTGGTTGCTGATGTCGCCCTCGACGACGATGTCGCAGCCGTCGAAGACCGAGTCGTCGAAGTTCCCCGAGCGAGCCTGGCAGACGTTGGTGTCGGTGCCGCTGAACACGGTGGCCTGGCCGGCCAGCGCCTCGGTGATGCCTACGACGGGCGGCAGCGGCTCGTAGTCGATGCTGACCAGCTCGGCGGCGTCCTCGCCCGCCTGCCGGGTATCGGTGAGGACCATCGCGATCGGCTCGCCCACGAACCGGACCTCATCGACGGCCAGCAGCGGCTCCGACCACTGGCCACCTAGCGGCATCGGCCCCTCGACCGGCGGCGCGTCGGGGTCGACTGGCTCGGCGGGCGGTGGCGGCGGGAAGTCCGTCATGTCAGCCACGGTAAGCACGGCGATAACCCCTGGCTGAGCGAGTGCCTCGCTCGTGTCAATGCCCGTGATGCGGGCGTGCGCGACGGTCGACCGCACGAACGTTACGCGCGCGGCGCCCTCGAGCTCGGGTTCCCGCAGATCATCGACATAGACCCCGCCACTGGTCAGCAGCTTCGGGTCCTCCGTCCTGATTACCCGGGTGCCCAGGATGCTCATAAACCCTCCGACAGCATGTCCTTCTCGTGGACCTTCTGGGCGAACCTACACCGATCGGATACGGACCTGCTAGCCCTATCACCCCAGCGTAGGTAGCAGTTTTTCTGGTTAAACCACGGGGATCAATGACCGGTAATTAGTACCATTGCTACTACTTGGCTAATTCTCGTCGCCCGCCCATTTCCCCGGGCGCTCCCGGCTTGCGCCATGGCCGCCGGTCAGCAGGCTCCCGTCGCCACCGGCCGGGCCGGGTCGGTGATCCAGTCAGACCATGAGCCCGCGTAGAGCGCGGCCGGGATTCCCGCGAGCGCGAGCGCGAGCACCTGGTGGGCGGCGGTGACGCCCGAGCCACAGTAGGCGCCGACGGTGCTGCCCTCGCGGACGCCAAGATCGGCGAACCGGCGGGCGAGCTGTGCCGCGGGCAGGAAGGTGCCGTCCTGGTGCACGTTCCGCGTGGTCGGGGCGCTGACCGCGCCGGGGATGTGCCCGGCCACGGGGTCTACCGGCTCGGTTTCGCCTCGGTACCGCTCGGCCGCGCGCGCGTCGAGCAGGACGCCCTCCCGGGCCAGGGCGGCGGCGGCGTCGGCCGCCAGCAGTGGCAGGTGGCCCGGACGCGCGGTGAAGTCGCCCGGTACCTGCGCCTGACCTGGCTCCCCCCGCTCCACCGGCAGGCCGGCCGCCGCCCACGCGCGAAAGCCCCCGTCGAGCACCAGGACCTCCGGGTGCCCGAAATACCGCAGCAGCCACCACGCCCGGGCCGCCGCCGTCGAGTCCGCGTCGTCGTAGACCACGACCGGCTGGTCGCCCCGCACTCCCAGCCGCCGCATCCCCGCGGTGAAGGCATCCGGGTGCGGCACCGGGTGCCTACCCCGGCTCCCGCCCGCCCCGTCCACCGAGCCTGGGCCCGCGCCGGGCGGGCCGGCCAGGTCCTGGTCAAGGTCCACGAAGGCCGCGCCGGGCAGGTGCCCCTGGTCATACAGCTGACGGCCGGGCGGCCCGCCGAGCTTCCACCTGACGTCGAGCAGCCGCGGACGGCGCGAGCCGGCCAGCTCACCCGCGAGGTGGCCGGCGCTGATGAGAAGGTCGGGTGGCACGCGGCCAGTATGCGCCCGCGGTGGAATTACCGTGACAGGAATGCCAGGAGAGGGACGAGTTGCTCGGCGGCCGTCAGCGAGCCGTGCATGCCCGCCATGGGCGGGTCGCTGGACTCGGCGACGGGCGCCATCATTGCCCAGCTGCCGGTGGCGGCGGCGACCACGTCACCGATCCTCGCCCGCATCGACTCGTCGACCGGGCCGAACCACCCATCCTTGATCGCCTCGTCCCGCGAGGCCACCCAGGCCCGGTCGCCAAGCTCGTCCCGCCAGGCGGCCAGCACGTCCGCGGCCGCGTCGTCCCGCGCGTACACGTGCCGCGCGCGGGGCTCACCGCCGAGCAGCGCCACTCCTTCCCGCAGCTGCGGGACCGACTCCACGTCGATGCGGTCGTCGGGACAGACGTTGACCATCCCGTGGTCACCGGTCACGTAGAGCACGGCGCCCATCGGCAGGGCGGCCGCTACCTGCTCGGCGAGCTTGTCCACGTACGCCAGCTGGTAGGTCCAGGCGGCGGACCCCACCCCGTACTGGTGCCCGGCCGCGTCCAGGTCGGGGGTGTAGACCGACACGAGGGTCCGCTTGGCCTCGTGCAGCGCGGTGACCGCCTCGGCGCCCAGCGCGCCAAGAGACCAGGCCGGGCGGTAGGCCGCGCCCCGCAGCGTCGCCCGCGACAGGCCGCTGGACTCGTAACGGCCGCTGGCCACGTGCGCGACCCACACACCCGCGGCCGCCGCGCGGTCGTAGATCGTGGCCCTGGGCTGCCAGTCACGCGGGTCGACGTCCTCGGGCCAGTGCAGCCCGTTGAGCAGCGCGCCAGTGCCGGGGATGGCGATCCGCAGGCCGAGCAGGCCATGCTCGCCGGGCGTGAGGCCGGTGCCGAGCGAGGCCATGCTGGTCACCGTGGTCGACGGGAACCCGCAGGTCAGCGGGCGGGAGTTGAAGGCAAGCTCGGAAAGGAACGGCGCGGCCGCCTGGTGCCCCCGCAGCTGCTCCCAGCCCAGGCCGTCCACGATGAGCAGGCAGGCCTGCCTGACCGGCGGCAAGCCGAGCGGGTTGGCCGCGTGCTCTACCGACAGCGAGGCCAGCAGCGAGGTGGCCAGGTCCGAGAGCGTGAACTCTCCGTAGGCAGGGAGGATAGGGCTGGTCCGCGGCTCGCGGGACATGAAGCCAGGCCCCCTATACCGCGGCGCGGGCAGTGGCGTCCGACAAGGCGGCGGAAAACGACAGCACCTGCCGGATGGCCTCGCCGCCGTCGGCGGCCTCGCTGATCCGCAGGGTCAGGTCGTCAGCGGTGATCGTGCCCAGGTAGCCGTGGTCGGCCTCGCAGCTCTCGTCGCCGCAGTGCGCGGGCTCGAGCTCCAGGTGCGACAGCACGTTCCAGCCGATCGTCAAGATGACCTCGGATGGCATCGTCACGCCCGAGACATAGGAGGCGGGGTCGGGCACCACGCGAGTCAGCGACACCGACGAGACACGGGCGAACCGGATGGCTTCGGTGCTGGTCTCCGCCCTCGGCAGCCCGTCGGGCTCGTCCGCCGGATGCTCGTCCGTATGGGAGTAGACGAGCCTGGTCGGGGTCAGCGCAAGCACCGTCATGTGACGACGGACCTCCATGCCCGGGTCGAAGATCGCGTCGTGCTGCACGAAGAACGCCGTCACCGGCTCGGGTCCAAGGGCTGAGGCGACCGCGTCGGTCACCAGTCCCGGGTAATAGCCCGCGTGCTCGATCGCGGCGCGCAGATCCTCTGTCCTGACTCGCGTTTCCGTCATGGTTCCATCCTGCACTGTCCGGCGGCGTGGTTCACCATTGGACGGCGAAAACGGCTGGTTCACCCGGTGCACGCGGGCAGCTAGCCCGCCGGCGGCCGGGCTGGCTCGGCCGGAGGCACAGGCTGCCCGGGGTCCTCGACCGGGTCCTCGGCCAGCCGCCGGATCTCCTGCGCGCCGCCCGTCGAGTAGCGCAGCGACCGCGCGGCCTTCCTGGCGCGGCGCGTGATCCAGCGTTCCTCCTCGGGCTCGTCGAGCTCCAGCGCCGCGGCACTCGGGGCGGGCCTGGGCTTGCGGGGATCTCGCGCCCCGGCCGCGCCTCCTCTCCCCCGGTAGACCAGCAGGCCATTGACCGGGTCGGGTACCGCGTCCAGCGCGCTCTTCACGCTGGTCAGGGCGCGGAACGCCGACCACTGCTCGTCACTGGCGAAGCACACCTCGAATACGACCCCGTACTGTGAGTCATGCCAGTCCCAGTACAGCGCCCCGTTCGTGACCGCCGCCTCAGTCAGCGCGTCCTCGTAGGCCAGCCGCCACGCGCTCGCCGGGAGCTTGTCGCCGGAGAAGACTTCGATTGACCACCACTCGGCCATGACCGCTCATCACCGCCCGCATAGCCCAACAATCGAGATAGTACGCCTTTCCCGCGGGAAGATACACCCCGCTCGCCGCGCTAGAGCAGTCGAGCGGTGGCCCCATTTGCCCCGCCTGATGCCCATTTACCCCATCCCCCGTTTGCGGCCGATTCCGCCAGCCGCTACCGTCACGGCATGGCAGCAGACGGACGGCGGCACCTCATCGCGGTTGGCGGTGGCATGCTCATGCCGCAGGGCAGGGAAATCCCGTTGCACGTGGGCAACGTGCTGAGGCTGACTGGGCGGCCGGTCCCCAAGCTCTGCCTGATCAACACCGCGACCGGCGATGACCCTGCGGGCCTGCTGCGGTTCTACGACAGGCTGGCGCCCTTCGACGTGAAGGTGACCCACCTGTCCTTGTTCCCCATGCCCAACGTCACCGATCCCGAGGACCTGCTGATGTCGCAGGACGCCATCTTCGTCGGCGGCGGCAGCGTCGCCAACATGGTGGCGGTCTGGCGGGTGCACGGGATCGACGAGATCTTGCGCAAGGCCTGGCATTCCGGGATCGTCCTCGCGGGCTCGAGTGCCGGCGGCATCTGCTGGTTCGAGGGCGGCACGACGGACTCCTTCGGTACCAGGCTGCGCCCGTTCACCGACGGCCTTGGCCTGCTGGCGGGGTCCTACTGCCCGCACTACAACTCCGAGCCCGAGCGGCGGCCGCTGTACCAGCGGCTGGTCGCGGACAAGGCGCTGCCGGGCGGCCTGGCCTGCGATGACGGGGCCGGCGCGCACTATGTCGATGAGGCGCTTGAGGAGCTGGTCGCCGACCGGCCCACCGCCCAGGCCTACCGGGTGCGCACCGATGGCCGGGGAGGCACCGTGGAGGAGCCGCTCCTGACCCGGTTCCTGGGCGCCTGATCAGCCTGAAGGGGGAGCCGGCAATCCGCCCCCGGGCGGATGCCAGGGGCGCCGGCCGCGCATAGGCTGGGCGCGTGCTCGCGTTTTACGACTGGCTGCGCCGCCACCCTGGGCTGGTGGACAGCGTGCTCGCGCTGCTGATAGCAGGGCTTGGCACGGGCCCGCTGCTGGCCGCGGAGCCGGTTCGGCTGCCCAGGCTGCTTGGGCTGGTGCTCGTCGCGTGCATGTGCGCGCCGCTGGCGGTGCGCCGCAGCCGCCCGGTTGGCGTGTTCACGACGCTCATCGTGGCCGGGGGGCTCGAGGTCCTCCTGCTGTCCCGCCCGGTGGGCTCGGACGTGGCGGTGCTGGTGGCGCTGTACACGCTGGCCGCCTACCGGCCGCGCAGGATCGCCTTGCCCGGGCTGCTTGTCACCCTGTTCGGCTCGCTCATCGCGATCTTGCGCTGGACCCCTGAGCACGCCATCCATGACTGGTGGACGCTGGGCGAGGTGCTCGCGGTCTTCTGGGGCCCGGCGCTGACCGCGTGGCTCCTTGGCGACATGACCCGCTGGCGGCGCAGCTACTACCACGAGCTTGAAGAGCGAGCGGCGCGGCTGGAGCGGGAGCGGGACGCCCAGGCGCAGATCGCGGCCGCGGCCGAGCGGGCCCGGATCGCCCGCGAGCTGCACGACGTGGTCGCCCACAACGTCAGCGTCATGGTCGTGCAGGCCGACGGGGCTTCCTACGCGATCAGCAGCTCGCCGGACCGGGCGCGGGAGGCCCTCGCCGCGATCTCGGCGACCGGACGACAGGCCCTTTCCGAGATGCGCAGCCTGCTCGGCGTGCTGCGCTCGGCGAGCGACTCCGCCGCCGACGATGGCGCCGAGCTCGCGCCGCAGCCGGGAATCGAGCAGTTGTCGGGGCTGCTCACGCAGGCCCGGGCAACCGGGCTGCCCGTCTCCTTCACCGTCGAGGGCGTGCCGAGGCAGCTGCCGCGGGGCACCGCGCTCACCGCGTACCGGGTCGTGCAGGAGTCGCTGACCAACGCGCGCAAGCACGGCGGGGCGGGTGTCACCGCCACGGTGACGCTGCGGTTCTGTGAGGGTGAGGTGGCCATCATCGTCACCGACGACGGCACCGCGAGCCCGAAGGAGGGCGACGGGCAGGGCCACGGCCTGATCGGGATGCGAGAGCGGGTGGAACTGTTCGGCGGCACGGTAACGGCCGGCCCCGAGCCGGGCGGCGGGTACCGCGTCAGGGTGACGCTGCCCGCCCGCCTGGCGGGCGTGGCGGCGTGACCGGGAAGCACGATGTGACCGGGAAGCACGATGTCACAGGGAAGCACGGGGGTGACCGGGGGCAGGCCGTGATCCGGGTCGCCCTGGTTGATGACCAGGAGCTGGTCCGGACGGGCTTCCGGATGGTGCTCGACGCCCAGCAGGACATGACCGTCACCGGTGAGGCGTCCGACGGGCTGGGGGCGGTCGGCCTGGCCGCGCGCGGCGAGGCGGACGTCATCGTGATGGACGTGCGGATGCCCACCCTGGACGGGGTGGAGGCGGCCCGCCGGATCTGCGCGGCGGGCGACCGGCCACGGGTGCTGATGCTCACCACGTTCGACCTGGACGAGTACGCCTTCGCGGCGCTCAAGGCGGGTGCCAGCGGGTTCCTGCTCAAGGACGTGCCGCCGCAGGAGCTGCTGTTCGCGATCCGCGCGGTGCACTCCGGGGACAGCGTGGTCGCCCCGTCGACCACCAGGCGACTGCTGAGCAGGTTCGTCCCGATGCTCGACGACGTGCCGCCGGGCCGGCCGTCCGGCCCGGCGGGCTCACTCGGGCCGCCCGCCGACCCCTTCGGTGAGCTGACCGAGCGGGAGCGTGAGGTCCTCGTCCAGGTGGCCGCCGGGCTGTCCAACGCGGAGATCTCCGAGCGCCTGTTCGTCTCCGAGGCGACCGTGAAGACCCACGTCGGCCGCATCCTGGCCAAGCTGGGCCTGCGCGACCGCGTCCAGGCGGTCGTCCTCGCCTACGAGACCGGGCTGGTCCGCGCCCGCGGGTAACCGCTGGCCGCGGGTAGCGCGGTGCAGGGACCAGGCGAGGGCGGCGAAGACGACCACCGGCAGCAGCCACCACGCGTCGGCCTGGCCGGCGTGGACGGCGATGGCGGTGACGGCGAGGCCCGCGGCCACGAGCGCGGCGACGTGCCAGTCATCGCCCACGACGAAGTCGTAGGCGAACAGGCCGAGGCTCTTGAGCCACTTCATGATGAGCTGATGACCTCCGATGAGGGGGTGGGCACGGCGTCGCGGGCGCCGGACCGGCGCCTCAGCCAGAAGATGCAGCCGACGGCCACCAGCGCGACCACCGGGACGAGGCCGAGCAGGGCGGCGTCGTTACCCGGCCAGGCCACGCCCGCGCCCTCGGCGCCCCAGAAGGTGCCAAACGACGTGAGCATCACGCCGACGGACAGCTTCATCCAGTTCTCAGGCACCTTCGTCAGCGGGACCCGGACCGCGATGCCGGCGATGACCACCACGACGATCGCGGCGATCGCCCCGATGGTCGCGGCCAGGACGTTGTGCTGGTTGTCACCGAAGGTGACAACGATGAAGACGACCTCCAGGCCCTCGAGCAGCACGCCCTTAAAGGCGAGGGTGAAGGAGTACCAGTCCCGCACGCCGCGCCTGGACTCCGGGGCCGCCTCCTGGGCGGCGGCGACCTCCCTCAGGTAAGCGCTGGCCTCATCGTGCAGGGCCTTGTAGCCGGTGGCCCGCAGGACCGCCTTGCGCAGCCACTGCAGGCCGAAGATCGCCAGCAGCGCCCCTACGACCAGCCGCAGCGCGGTGAGCGGCAGGTAGGAGATGGCCGGGCCGACGATGGCGGTGATCACCGCCAGCACGACGAGGGCGGCCGCCATTCCCTGGAAGGTGGACCGCCATTCCCGGGTGATGCCGACAGCCAGGACGATGGTGAGCGCCTCGACCGCCTCGACCACGCAGGCGACGAAGACGGTGAGGATAAGCGGGAGTGCGTTCAATGACTCTCCAGAAAGTCAGGAAGAATAGTGGTGTGACCGACCAAGCAAGCGGGGATGAGGCCGTCGTCCCGACCTCCAGCGGGGCCGCCAGCAGCGAATCCGGGCCAGGCTGGCTGCTGCTGATCTACCGGGTACCGCCGGAGCCAACGCGGCTGCGCTCGACGGTGTGGCGCCGGATCAAGAGCCTGGGCGCCATATACCTGCAGAACTCGGTGGCCGCGCTGCCCGCGACCGTGGCCAATGAGCGCGCACTGCGCAAGCTCCGCCGGGAGATCCTCGACATGCCGGGCACGGCCGTCTTGCTGTCGGCCGGCGTGCTGGCCGGCGAGGCCGAGGTGCGCAGCTCGTTCCAGGCCGCGCGCGACGACGAGTACGAGGAAATCGTGGACAAGTGCCAGGACTTCCTCGCCCAGGTGGCCAAGGAGTACGACGCGAACCACTTCACGTACGCGGAGCTTGAGGAGAACGAGGTCGACCTGGTCAAGCTGCGGAACTGGTTCGCGAAGGTGGTGGACCGCGACGCCTTCGGCGCCGCCGGGCGCGCCGCGGCGGAGCGGGCGATTGAGACGTGCGAGCAGTCCCTGGAGGCTTACGCCTCCCGGGTGTTCGCCGAAGAGGCCGAGGGCCAGTGACGGCTGGACGAGAGACCGCATACGGCAAATATTAACCGCTGTTATATCTAAATGCTAACCGGGGTTATTTCCACATTGTGACCATTGGTTCGTTGCCATGAACCGCACGCACCGGCACCCCCGCCGTTTTCGCATGCTCGCCGGCTCTCCGGCTCTCCGGCGCACTGGCTGTCACCATCCTGGCTGTGGCCGGCTGCTCGTCGAGCTCGGGTGCCGACCCTGATCACGTAACGCGCAGTGGCCACCCGGGACTACAGTTAGCCAGCGACAGACGCGCACAGACGTGACAAGTACGGCGGGGACTCAGTGACCGGGTGGGACGGGTAGTTTCGATGAAATTCTGCACCAGCTGCAACCAGGAGCGAGCCGGGGACATTCGCTTCTGCACCACGTGCGGGGCCGAGCTCACGAGTGCGATCAGCGACCCGTCGGACACCGACACGTTCACCATCAAGCGGGCGCGACCGGAGGAGACCACCACCGACCGGGCCTACGCCGAGACACAGCGCGTGGTCCCGGCGACGCCGTCCGCGCAGTCCTCGACGCCCCCCGCCTCCCCGGCTGACCGGGCCTACACCGAGACCCGGCAGGCCAGCGCAGACCAGCCGTCGGGCTGGGGGCAGTCAGCGGCCCAGCCACCGCCGGGCGATCAGTACTCGCGGCCGGGGCCTGGCCCGGAGTGCTCCGGGCCAGGCCAGTTCGGGCCGCCCGCGGCGCAGCCCGAATACCCGCAGGGCTACTCAGGCCCGGGCTACCCGGGTCCGGGCTACCAAGGCCCGAGCTACCCGGGACAGCCGCCCTACTCCCAGCCCGGCTACCCCCAGCCCGATTACCCTCAGTCGGAGTACACGCAGCCGGGCTACCCGGGGGTCACTTTCCCGCCCTCCCCCGGGCCAGGGTCGCGCAGGACGGGCCGCGGGAAGGCGATGGCGCTCGCCGCTGGCGCCGTCGTTGTCGTGCTCGCCGCAGGCGGAGGGGCATTCGCCCTCGTGTCCTCCTTGCACCATGGCAAGAACGGCACCACGGCCGGGCAGTCATCGGCCGCCGGGGCCAGCAGGACCTCCCCCACCACGGCGGCGACGTCGACCGCGCCCGTTACCCCGACGACCGTGCCCGCCGCCCCGACGAGCGCGCCGCCCTCGCCGGCGGGTCCCGTCGCCCTCGCGGCCGGGGTGTCGGGCAGCCCCTACGCGGCACCGGTTGAGACCACGTTCACCCATTACTTCGACGGGATCAACGCCCACGACTACGCCGAGTACGCGAGCTCGCTCGATTCCGCGATGCAGGCCGCCAACCCGAAGTCGACGTTTGACTCAGGCTACTCGACCACGAGCGACTCCAAAGAGGCGATCACCTCGATCAAGGGCTCGGGCGGCAGCCTGACCGCGGTCGTCACGTTCAAGAGCACGCAGTCGGCAGCGGACAGCCCGGACGGGAGCACCTGCAACAACTACACGCTCACGCTCCCGCTCGTGCAGCAGGGCAGCGGCTACGTGATCGCCAAGCCGTCGCCAGGCTACGCCTCCTACAGCGACTGCTAGGCCGGTCTCCCGCTCGGTTCGCGGACATTTGTGCGGTGGGTCACGAGGGGCTTGACGCAACTCCGCGTACATGACAGGTGCACTAGCATCGGGGGAGTGACTGTCACCCTAACTACCAGCGAGTCAGCGCCCGGCACCGCCGAGGCTGACGTCCTTGTCATCGGAGTCGTACAGGCTCCAGACGGCCCGGCCGCCGCACCCGGCGCGGACGGGGTCGATGATGCCCTTGGCGGCACCCTCTCCGCCACGTTGTCCGCGCTTGCTGCGACGGGTGAGGCCGACGAACTTATCAAGATACCTGGCGGCGGCAAGCTCCCCGCGACGGTCGTCCTGGCGGTCGGGCTGGGCAGCGCACCGGAAGATGGCGCCCCATTCGACGCTGAGAGGCTTCGCCGTGCCGCCGGGACCGCGCTGCGCGACCTGGCCGGGAGCAAGCTTGGCCTGCGCAGCGGGCAGACGTCCAGGGGCGTGGCCCTGGCCCTTCCCGCCACCGCGCCGGCGGAGGCCGAGGCGGTGGCCGCCGGCGCGCTGCTCGGCGCGTACACCTACCGCAGGTACCGGTCGACCCCGGCCACTGACATCGCCCTGACCCTGCTGACCAGCGAGGGCAACGCACAGGCCGTGCGGCGCGGGCAGGTGATCGCGGACGCGGTGAACCTGAGCCGTGACCTGGTCAACACCTCTCCCCTTGACCTGCCGCCCGCCGCCCTGGCCGCCGAGGCGGAACGGGTCACGGCCGGCAGCACGATCTCGGTTGAGGTGCTGGACACCGAGGCCCTGGCCGGCGGCGGATTTGGTGGCATCCTGGCGGTCGGCCGCGGCTCATCGCGCCCGCCGCGGCTGGTCCGGCTGTCCTACAGCCACCCTGAGGCCACGCGGACAGTCGCCTACGTGGGCAAGGGCATCACATTCGACTCTGGCGGGCTGTCGCTCAAGCCGCCGAAGTCCATGGAGACCATGAAGTCCGACATGAGCGGCGCGGCGGCCGTGCTGGCGGCCGCCTCGGCGATCGCGCGGCTCGGCCTGCGGGTCAACGTGGTTGGCTACATGGCGCTGGCGGAGAACATGCCGGGCAACGACGCGCAGCGGCCATCGGACGTCATCACCATCCATGGCGGCAAGACGGTCGAGGTGCTCAACACGGACGCTGAGGGACGGCTGGTCCTGGCCGACGCGATCGACGCCTGCGCCGCTGACCGCCCCGACCTGATCGTGGACATCGCGACGCTGACCGGCGCGCAGCTGGTCGCGCTCGGCCGCCGCACGGCCGGCGTCATGGGCAGCTCGGAGGCCGTGGCCGCCGACGTGGCCGCCGCCATGCGCGAGGCCGGCGAGCCCGCCTGGGCGATGCCGCTGCCCGAGGAGCTGCGCAAGGGCTTCGACTCCCTGGTGGCCGACCTGACCAACGTGCCCGCCGCCCGTGACGGCGGCATGCTCGCGGCCGGGGTGTTCCTGCGCGAGTTCGTGCCTGAGGGCGTGGCGTGGGCACACCTGGACATCGCGGGGCCGGCGTTCAACGAGGGCTCGGCCTACGGCTACATCCCCAAGGGCGGCACGGGCGCGTCGGTGCGCGCGCTCGTGGCGATCGCGGAACGCACTGCAGAAGGACGACTCCCCGGCGCGTGAGCGCCGTCGAGTGACAAGATGAGGTACCGAGCGTGAGTGCTGGCGCCGCCAGCTGGCGGCGCCAGCGCTCACGCCGCGAAACAAGGAGTTAACTGTGGCAGAGGGCGGCCATTACGACATCGTCATCCTCGGCGGTGGCAGCGGCGGATACGCCTGCGCGCTGCGGGCGGCCGAGCTTGGCAAGCGCGTAGCCCTGATCGAGAAGGACAAGGTAGGCGGGACCTGCCTGCACAAGGGCTGCATTCCCACTAAGGCGCTGCTGCACGCGGCCGAGGTGGCCGATTCGGCGCGGGAGAGCGACAAGTTCGGCATCAAGGCGACGCTTGACGGCATTGACATGCCGGGCGTGGTGTCCTACCAGCAGGGCGTCGTCGAGCGCCTGTGGAAGGGCTTGCAGGGGCTGATCGCGAGCCGCAAGATCGACACGATCGCCGGCGAGGGCCGGCTGGTCTCGCCGACGGCCGTGCAGGTGGACGGCGAGGCCGTCTACACCGGCGACCACGTCGTGCTGGCGACCGGGTCGGTGCCCAAGTCGCTGCCTGGCCTGGAGATCGACGGGAACCGGATCATCACCTCCGATCAGGGGCTGCGGCTCGAGCACGTGCCGGCGTCGGCGATCATCTTGGGCGGCGGCGTGATCGGCGTGGAGTTCGCCTCGGTGTGGAAGTCCTTCGGTGCCGACGTGACCATCGTCGAGATGCTGCCGCAGCTGCTGCCGCTCGAGGACGAGGTCAGCTCCAAGACGCTGCAGCGCGCCTTCCGCCGCCGTGGCGTCAGCACCGAGCTTGGGGCGCGCTTTGAGTCGGCCCGCTACACCGAGACTGGCGTCGAGGTGACCCTCGCGGGCGGCAAGACCCTGCAGGCGGAGATCCTGCTTGTCGCGGTCGGCCGGGGCCCGGTCTCCGCCGGGCTTGGCTACGAGGAGAACGGCGTCCGGGTGACCCGCGGCTACGTGGACGTGGACGAGCTGTGCCGCACGTCGGTGCCGACGATCTCGGCCGTCGGGGACCTCATCCCCACCCTGCAGCTCGCGCACGTCGGGTTCGCCGAGGGAATCCTGGTCGCCGAGCGGCTGGCGGGACTGGACGTCCGGCCGATCGACTACGACGGCGTGCCTCGCATCACCTACAGCGAGCCTGAGGTGGCCTCGGTGGGCATCACCTCCAAGCAGGCCGCCGAGCGCGGCATCGCGATCACCGAGCTCAACTACCCGCTCGGCGGCAACGGCAAGAGCCTGATCCTGCAGACCCAGCAGGGGTCGGCCAAGGTCATCGCCGAGGCGACGCCGTCGGGGGCCGGCCGGATCCTGGGCATCCACCTGGTGGGCAGCCGAGTCGGCGAGCTGATCGCCGAGGGCCAGCTGATCTACAACTGGGATGCCGAGCCGATCGACGTCGCCAGCCTGATCCACCCGCACCCGACGCAGTCCGAGATCATCGGTGAGGCCCACCTGGCCCTCGCCGGCAAGCCCCTGCACTTTCACGCATAACTAATCAGAAACTAGGTTTCTGAGGGTCAGGAAAGCCTCTGGCCTGCGAGGATGCGACAACGTCTCCGGTTTTCTAGTTTCTGATAAAAGGAGTCACCGAAATCATGTCGGTCGCCGTCAACATGCCCCAGCTCGGCGAGAGCGTTACCGAGGGCACCGTCACGCGCTGGCTGAAGAAGGAGGGCGAGCACGTCACGGTGGACGAGCCGCTGCTCGAGGTCTCCACGGACAAGGTGGACACCGAGATCCCGTCGCCCGCGACCGGGATCTTGCGCGGCATCGCCGTGGACGAGGACGAGACGGTCGCCGTCGGCGCGCAGCTCGCCCTGATCGAGCAGGAAGACGCGAGCGCCGGGGTCTCCGCGCCCGAGCCGCCCGCCGCCTCCCCAGCCGCCGCGCCCTCCGCTCCACCGGCCGCGCCCTCCGCTCCCCCGGCACCGCCCGAGCCCCCGGCACCGCCGGCCCAGCCCGCGCAGGAGCCGGCCCCCGCCGCGCCCGCACCCAGCCCGTGGTCGTGGAACACCCCCGCGGCCTCCCCCGCTCCGGCGGCTCCCCCGGCCGCCCCCGCGTACGCGCCGCCCATCACGCCCGACCCCGCGCCGGCGTTTCCCGCGCCGGCCCCCAGCGCGGCGGCGGTGGGGGAGCCCGCGGCCGACTCCTACCCGGAGCCGACCCCGCTGCCGGCCGGCGGCGAGGCACCGTACGTGACGCCCCTGGTCCGCAAGCTGGCCGCCGAGCACTCGGTATCGCTCGAGGCGATCTCCGGTACCGGCGTCGGCGGGCGCATCCGCAAGCAGGATGTGCTGGAGGCCGCGCGCGCCCAGCGGGCCGCGGAGGCTGCGCAAGCGGCAGCGGCCCAGGCGGCAGCGGCCCAGGCCGTGCCCGCCCCGGTGGCCCCGGCCGGCGCCCAGGCTCCGGCGGGCGGCGCCCAGGACCAGCAGGCCGCATCCGCGCTGCGCGGGACGACCGAGCGGATGAGCCGCCCGCGGCAGGTCATCGCCAAGCGGATGGTGGAGTCGCTGCAGACGTCGGCGCAGCTCACCACGGTCGTCGAGGCGGACGTGACCAACATCGCCCGGCTGCGCGAGCGGGCCAGGCCCGCCTTCGAGGCCCGGGAGGGCGTCAAGCTGACGTTCCTGCCGTTCTTCGCGCAGGCCGCGGTCGAGGCGCTCAAGGCGCACCCGAAGCTCAACGCGGTCATTGACGGCGACCAGGTCACCTACCACGACGCCGAGCACCTGGGCATCGCGGTGGACACCGAGCGCGGCCTCATGGTTCCGGTCATCCACCGCGCGGGTGACCTGAACATCGGCGGCCTCGCCCGCAAGATCGCCGAGCTCGCCTCGCGCACCCGGTCCGGCCACGTGGGCCCGGACGAGCTGTCGGGCGGCACGTTCACGCTGACCAACACGGGCAGCCGCGGCGCGCTGTTCGACACGCCCATCATCAACCAGCCACAGGTCGCCATCCTCGGGGTCGGGACGGTCGTCCGGCGTCCTGTCGTCGTGGCGGACCCGTCGCTCGGCGAGGTGATCGCGGTCCGGTCCATGGTCTACCTGGCCCTGACGTATGACCACCGGCTGGTGGACGGCGCTGACGCCGCCCGGTTCCTGACCGCGGTCAAGGGCCGGCTGGAAGAGGGCTCGTTCGAGGCCGAGGTCGGCCTGTAGCCAGCCACCCGGCGACGACGGCCATGAAGATCGCGGTTACCGGCTCATCCGGGCTCATCGGCACCGCGCTGACGGCGAGCCTGCGGGCGGACGGCCATCAGGTCGTCCGCCTCGTCAGGCGGGTCCCGCACGGCAGCGAGGAGATCCGCTGGGATCCCCGCGCCGCCGACGCGGGGCGCCCGGCGCTCGGTGGCATTGACGCCTGCGTCCACCTCGCGGGGGTGGGAGTGGGCGACCACCGCTGGACCCGGTCCTACAAGGCCGAGATCCGGGCCAGCAGGGTGCTTGCGACCCGCGCCCTGGCAACGGTGCTCGCCCGGCTTGACGGCCCGCCGAAGGCCCTTATCACCGCGTCCGCGATCGGCTGGTACGGCGACACTGGCGGCCGGGAGGTCACCGAGGACTCCCCGTCAGGCAGCGGCTTCCTGTCCCGGGTCGTGCACGACTGGGAGGCCGCCGCGGCGCCCGCCGCGGCGGCGGGCATCCGGGTCGCGCACCTGCGCAGCGGGCTCGTGCTGTCGAGGAACGGCGGCGTGCTTGGCCGGCTGCTGGTGCCCGCGCGGCTCGGGCTGCTGCCCCGGTTCGGTACCGGAAGCCAGGTCATGAGCTGGATCTCGCTGGCTGACGAGGTCGGCGCGATCCGCTTCCTGCTTGAATCCGACGGGCTGAGCGGGCCGGTCAACCTGACCGCGCCCGGCGCCGTCACCAACAGCGAGCTGGTGGCCGCGCTGCACGCGGCCCTGCGCCGCCCGGACTTCCCCGCGCTGCGCATCCCTGAGCAGGTGCTGCGGCTCGCGCTGGGCGAGATGTCGACCGAGCTGCTGACGAGCGTCAGGGTGCTGCCCAGGCGGCTGACCGAGGCCGGCTACGAATTCCGCCACCTGACGATCAGCGCGGCGCTGTCGGCGGAGCTGAGGAACCGCTAGCGGAGCCTGCGAACGCGGGCTGCATGACGATCTCGAAGTCGGCGTGCCGGAACGGGACGGCAACGCGCCAGGCCTGGGCGAGCTCCGGGTCGTCTTCCTCGGCGAAGTCGGCGACGAGGGACTTCTTCACCGCGAAGACGGTGTCCGACTCGATGTAGTCGCTGCCCGCGACGAAGATGTGGGTGGTCAGGTCGCGGTGGCCCGGCGCGGTGACGATGAAGTGAATGTGCGCCGGGCGGAACGCGTGCCGCCCGGTCGCCAGGAGCAGCTCGCCGACCGGGCCATCGGTCGGTATCGGGTAATGGCTCGGCACGATCGTGCGGAACCAGAAACGACCGTCGTCGTCGGCCGTGAACAACCCCCGCCCGTTGCCGCGCGGCTGCACGTGGGGCTGCTGCACATCGTAGAAGCCCTGGTCGTTGGCCTGCCAGGCGTCGATCTGCGCCCCTGGCAGCGGTGCGCCGTCGACTGACACCACCCGGCCGGTCACCACGCATGGCGTCCCGGTGCCGACGTGGTCGATGCTGGCCCCGAGCTCCAGCCGGGGTGACTCGACGACGTGGAACGGGCCAAGGACGGTCGACTCGGTGGCCACGCCGAACTTCCTGTTGTTGATCGTCTCGGTCAGCATCGACAGGCCCAGGACGTCCGACAGCAAGATGAGCTCCTGGCGGTCGGCGTCGCACTTTTGCCCGGTGCGGGTGAGGAAGTCGATCGCCGCTTCCCACTCAGGGATCGTCAGCTCAACCTCGCGGGCAAACCCGTGCAGGTGCCGGACGAGGCTGGCCAGGATCTCCCGCAGCCGTGGGTCGGTCGAGGGGGCGAAACTGCCGATGACGGCGTCGGCCGCGGTTTCCTCAGTGAAGTCGGTAGCCATGACGCCAAGGCTAATGGTCGCGATATCCCCTTACTAGGACGATCCCACCTTGCCGTCACTGTCCCAGCCGGCGGTGGGTCCCGCGGCCCCGGTGGCGGCGTCGGCGACCAGCCCGAGCAGTGGCACGCGCCACAGGGACCTGGGCAGCTTCTCGATGTCATTGCGGGCGCTCATCGCCACCAGGGCGGACAGCCGGATCAGGTGGCGCGCCGCGCGGAACATCACGTAGGCCAGCGGCAACTCGATGAGCACGGCGGAGGCGACGCTTTGCCAGATGCCGCCGGTCCCCAGGTCGAGGATCACGTCGAACCAGGCGTCGCAGCACAGCAGCGTCCCGGTGACCAGCAGGGAGGCGATGACCACCTGCCGGCCGCGCCAGAAGCCCCAGCCGGTCAGCGCGAACGCCGCCAGCAAGACGATGTCGAAGCCGACCCAGGCGAATCGCCAGTGCGTGGCGGTGTACTGCCGGTGCAGCGTCAGGGTGAGGACGACGATCCACCCGACCAGCACCACGCAGGATACGAGCGAGAGAAGCACGCCAAGCTTGCGGCCGCGGTGCCAGTTCAGCTCAAGCAGCGGGTGGGGGTAGTCGAGCTGGGCGAGCGCGTGCGCCAGTTCCTTGCGCTCGCCCGGGCTCATCTCGCGCAGTTGCTCCTCATTGATCACGTTTACGATTGTGCCCTCATGACCGCGGCGCCTCACCTGCGAGTCCCTGGGGTGTCAGCTGGGAGGCGAGCGTGGCCTAATCTCGATGACATGGCCAGTAACTCCTTGGGGCAGCCCCCCGCACCCCCGATGGGTCGTGATGACACCGTGACCGATCAGCTTCTTTACGCGCACGCGGGGTTCGGCACCGAGGCGGTCGACTACGTCGCCGGGTGGGACCTGCAGCGTGAGGTGCACGCGCGGCGGGTGGCGGACGAGGTGCCTGACTGCTGCCTGCTGCTCGAGCACCAGCCGGTCTACACGGCGGGCAAGCGGACGGCCGTGTCCGACCGGCCGACCGGGGACCCGGGCGCGCCCGTCGTCGACGTGGACCGCGGCGGCAAGATCACCTGGCATGGCCCTGGGCAGCTCACCGTCTACCCGATCATCAAGCTCCGCCAGCCCGTGGACGTCGTTGCCTACGTCCGTGCGCTTGAGGAGGCGATGATCGGCGTGTGCGGCGAGTTCGGCGTGACGGCCATCCGCGTGCCCGGCCTGTCCGGCGCGTGGGTGCCTGGCGTCCCCGGCGACCCGACCCGGCCGAACAAGAAGATCGGCGCGATCGGCGCCCGGGTGGCCCGCGGCGTCACGATGCACGGGCTCGCCCTCAATTGCGACAGCGACCTGTCCTGGTTCGACCGCATCGTGCCGTGCGGTATCCGGGACGCGGGCGTGACCTCGCTCACCCTTGAGACCGGCATCCCGGTCAGCGTGTCGGATGTCACGCCCCTGATGGAGCGGCACCTGGCGGCAGCGCTCGGCTACCGGGCCTGGCGGCGGCTGCACTCGGTATCGCCGCTGCTCGCGGCGCCCGCGACGGTCGCCTGAGACGGCCGCCCCGCCGCGGTGGCCCAGGACGGGCACCCGGGCACCGGCCGCTGCGGCCGGCGTTCCCCCTGGCAGGACCAGGTTCGGGTCAACCGCCGGCGCGACGTAGGCTAGGGGGGTGACGTCCTCGCCATCCCTGGCTCCCGACGGGCGGCGAATGCTCCGCCTGGAGGCCCGTAACGCGCAAGTCCCGATCGAGAAGAAGCCGCCGTGGATCAAGACCCGGCTGCGGACCGGGCCCGCGTACACCGAGCTCAAGGGCCTGGTCCGGGCCGAAGGGCTGCACACGGTGTGCGAGGAGGCCGGCTGCCCCAACATCTTCGAGTGCTGGGAAGACCGCGAGGCCACCTTCCTCATCGGCGGTGACCAGTGCACAAGGCGGTGCGACTTCTGCCAGATCGACACCGGCAAGCCCGCCCCGCTTGACCGGGACGAGCCCCGCCGGGTGGCCGAGTCCGTGGCCGCCATGGGCCTGCGCTACGCCACGATCACCGGCGTCGCGCGCGACGACCTGGCGGACGGCGGTGCGTGGCTGTACGCGCAGACGGTGCGGGAGATCCACCTCGCCGTCCCTGGCTGCGGCGTGGAGCTGCTTGCCCCTGACTTCAACGCGGACCCGGCCCAGCTGGCGGCGGTGTTCGACGCGGCGCCCGAGGTGTTCGCGCACAACCTGGAGACGGTGCCGCGGCTGTTCAAGCGGATCCGGCCCGGGTTCCGCTACGAGCGGTCCCTGGACGTGCTGCGCGCCGCCCACGACGCCGGCCTTGTGACCAAGTCCAACCTCATCCTGGGCATGGGCGAGTCCCGTGACGAGATCGGGCCGGCGCTGGCGGACCTGCGGGCCGCTGGCTGCGACCTGCTGACGATCACCCAGTACCTGCGGCCGTCCGTGCGCCACCACCCGGTGGAGCGGTGGGTCAAGCCCGAGGAGTTCGTCGAGCTGCGCGCGCAGGCCCTCGGCCTCGGCTTCGCCGGGGTGATGGCCGGCCCGCTCGTCCGCTCTTCCTACCGGGCGGGCCGACTGTACGGGCAGGCCATGGAGCAGCGCGCGGCGGCAAGCGCGCAGGGCCCCGCCTTCGGCTGACGCGGTCGCCACGAGGATGGCGCCATGCCGCGGATGGTTACTGCCCAGTGCCGCGGAAACCGTATGCTGCCCTTGTTGAGTACGCCGTGTCGAGAAGCACGACGGTTTAAGGAAGGCTGAGCCGGTGGTTGACAAGTACAGCGCTGAGGACCTGCAGAATGCCGGTCGGCTGAAGCAGATGCGGATGGTCGCCAGCCTGGTCAACCAGGGCGACAAGAGGGCGCTGCCGATCACCATCGGGTCCGGTGTCGGCATCATCGCGGTGCTCGTGGTGGTCGGCCTGCTGACCGGGTTGGCCGCGTTCCTGATCCCGCTGGGCGTGCTGCTCGGCGTGATCGCGGTCATGATCTTGTTCAGCAGGTTCGCCCAGGCGGCGCAGTACAAGGCGATCGCGGGCCAGCCAGGTGCCGCCGCGGCCGTGCTGCAGCAGATGCGCGGCGACTGGACGGTAACCCCGGCCATCAATGGCAACCGCAACCTGGACGTGGTGCACCGCACCGTGGGCCGCCCTGGCGTCGTCCTGGTCGGCGAGGGCGACCCCAGGCGGGTGGCCGCCCTGATCACGACGGAGCGGAAGAAGACCGAGCGGGTCGCCTTCGATGTGCCGATCTTCGAGTTCCAGGTCGGGGACGGCGAGGGGCAGATCCCGATCGGCAAGCTCCAGAGCAAGATCATGAGGCTGCCGCGCAACCTCAAGGCACCGGCCGTCAGGGACCTGAATCACCGCCTCAAGGCGCTCCAGCCGACCCTGGCGATGCCCAAGGGGCCGCTGCCGAGGAGCGCCCGCCAGCCCAAGATGCCAAGGCCCCGGACGCGCTGACCCGGGCCGGGCCCGGGCCGGCGACCTGGTCCGGGTCGGCCGGGCCCGATCGCGGGTCCTACATGCGCACGACGATCGTGTCGGCGGCCCGGTCGTGCAGGCCGCGCAAGTCGCGATCGCTCAGCAGCGGCGGGACGACGAAGAAGAGCAAGACGGTGCGCAGCGCCGCCCAGGCGAAGCCAGGCCGGCCACCGTCGGTCCTGATGACCCGGATGCCGAGCAGGCGCTTTCCGATAGTGAGGCCGCTCACGGCGGTCAGCAGGTACATCTGCGCGAAGCAGGCGACCAGCGTCCAGTACTGCGTCGCCTGGTAGGACGGGTCATTGACCCTCGTCACTGAGTGGTGCGTCACGGCCGAGACGATCAGCTCGCACAGCACCCAGTCGATGAGCAGGGCCAGCAGCCTGCGGCCCATGGGCGCGGCCGCGCCCGGTCCCGCTTGTGGCAGGCCGAACCTCTTGCCGGGATATTCCGGCGTATTATCTCCCGGGTCGGTATGAGGCGAGGCAACCAGCCTCACCCCGCTTGACCGCCGCGGGTCCGGGGGAACATCAGACACAGGACTACGGTATCCGCTCGGCGCCTCCGGCCGTTCCGCCGCTGCCTTCCAGGGCGCGCACGGCGCGACGGGACGCACGGGGGCCACGCACGCTGCACGTGTAACACCGGTGAAACATCAGGGACACTAGCCAGAAATTGCGGACGACTACCGTCCAAACCGCACGCAGCCGTGATTACCAGCAAAACCTACATATGCGCGCCCTGTACAGGGAGGGTTGATGTCGTTCAGCACTGCTGAAGAAGTCCTCAGCTTTATCGACGCTGAGAACGTGGAGTTCGTGGACGTCAGGTTCGTTGACCTGCCGGGCACGATCCAGCACTTCACCATTCCGGTCGAGACCTTCGACGCGGACGTCTTCACCGAAGGGCGGATGTTCGACGGCTCGTCCATCCGGGGGTTCCAGGCGATCCACGAGTCGGACATGCTGCTCCTGCCCGACCCGACCAGCGCGGTGCTCGACCCGTTCCGCCAGCACAAGACGCTGAACCTGACGTTCTTCGTCCACGACCCGCTGACGGGCGCCCCGTATACCCGCGACCCGCGGAACATCGCGCGCAAGGCCGAGGAGTACCTCAAGGGCACCGGCATCGCCGACACCTCGTACTTCGGCCCCGAGGCCGAGTTCTACATCTTCGACTCGGCCCGCTTCGCCACCAGCCCGCACGAGGGGTTCTACCACCTGGACTCGGTCGAGGGCGCGTGGAACACCGGCCGCGACGAGAACGGCGCCAACCTGGCCTACAAGCCGGCCTACAAGGGCGGCTACTTCCCGGTCCCGCCGACCGACCACTACACCGACCTGCGCTCGGAGATGGTCAGGAACCTGATCAAGGTCGGCATTGAGACCGAGATGCAGCACCACGAGGTAGGCACCGCCGGCCAGGCCGAGATCGACATCCGGTTCGGCCCGCTGCTCCAGGAAGCCGACAAGCTGCTGCTGTACAAGTACGTCATCAAGTCGACCGCCCGCGCCGCCGGCAAGACCGTGACGTTCATGCCCAAGCCGCTGTTCGGTGACAACGGCAACGGCATGCACTGCCACCAGTCGCTGTGGAAGGACGGCGCGCCGCTGTTCTACGACGAGGTCGGCTACGGCGGCCTGTCCGACATCGGCCGCTGGTACGTGGGCGGGCTGCTCAAGCACGCGCCGTCGCTGCTGGCCTTCACCAACCCCACGGTGAACTCCTACCACCGCCTGGTACCGGGCTTCGAGGCCCCGGTCAACCTGGTCTACTCCAACCGGAACCGCTCGGCCTGCTGCCGCATCCCGATCACCGGCTCCAACCCCAAGGCCAAGCGGATCGAGTTCCGCGTGCCGGACCCGTCGGCCAACCCGTACCTCGCGTTCTCCGCGATGCTCATGGCCGGCCTTGACGGCATCAGGAACAAGATCGAGCCGCCGGAGCCGGTCGACAAGGACCTGTACGAGCTGCCGCCGGATGAGGCCGCCGCCATCCCGCAGGTCCCCGGCTCCCTGGAGGCCGTGCTCGACAACCTCGAGGCCGACCACGCCTTCCTGACCGAGGGCGGCGTCTTCACCGAGGACCTCGTCGAGACCTGGATCGACTACAAGCGGACCAGGGAGCTCGACCCGATCCGGCTGCGGCCGACCCCGCACGAGTTCGAGCTGTACTTCGACTGCTGAGCGGCTTATCGCGGCTGACCAGGTGGCGGCCCTTCCCGGGCCTTGACTGGGCCGCCGGCGCCGCCGATCGCGCGCATGTGGCAGCACGCGCGCGGTCGGCGGCGCCTGGCGTTTCACCGCAATCACGCTAGACCGGAATATCTCAGGTCGGATTCAGCTGGCTCAACGGCATGCGGCGCAGTGCGATACTGGGGCCCGTGGAAATCATCGCAAATAGCCACAAGCCAGCCGAACCCGAATATCTCGGGTCGGCTCCGGCCGGGCAGCCAGGGCGAGCGCGACGCTGGTGGCCAGGCTGGCTGGAGGCGCTCGGGCTCCTGCTGTCCCCGGCGGTCGCCGCGTTCGCGCTGCGGCTTCGGCTGATGGCGCCGAGCGACCTGCCTGACCCGGCGATGCATTCCATTTACATCATTGACCCGCGCCAGGTGCTCATCCGCTACTCGGCTGTCTATGCCTCGAGCGCCAGGCTGCGGGAAGGCTCCAGGGTCGGGTTCCTGGTGCCGGCCCGGCTGGCCTACGAGGGCTTCGGCGCCGTGGCGGGCTTCTTCACCATGCGCTACCTGTTCGCGCTCATCGCGGTGGTTCCCGTCTACCTGCTGCTGCGACGGCTGTACGGCCGCCCGGCCGGCGTGGTGGGCATCCTGACCGTGTTGTCCTCGCCGGTGCTCGTGACCGCGTGGGGCACGGACTATCCTGACTCCGCCGTGGTCGGCTATGCCGCCGGGGCCCTGGCCTGCCTCGCGATGCCATGCTCGCCCCGGTGGCGCCGCGGCTGGCTGGCCGCGGCCGGGGTGCTGCTGACGCTGGCGGTGTGGTCGCACGGCGTCGCGGTCCCGCTGGTGGCCGCGACGCTGGCCGCCTACCTGGGCGTACGGCTGCTGCGCGACCGGGCCGGGCTGGCCGGTGACCTGGCCCTGCTGGCCGGGATCGGCGTGGTCGTGACCGGCGTGCTGCTCGTGGCCTCCAAGCTGGAGCTCGGGCACGCCAACTTCATCGCCACGACCTGGCAGTCCTACCGGTTCTTGTCCCAGCCCAGTCAGGCGGGCCAGTGGCACTCGGCCAACTGGCGGTGGGCGCCCTACGTGGCCTACCTGCTCGTCCCGCCCGCGGTGGTGGGGGCGTTCATCGTCGTGGTCGCCCGCCGCGGCCAGCTGGTGCGCACCCCGGTGCTGCTGGTGGGGGTGACAGCCGCCACCCAGGTCGTGGTCTACTTCGGGTTGCAATTCGGTGGCAATGTGCAGACCCTGGAGGAGCACTACTTCTCCTCCACGCTCTGGCCGGGCGTTCTCATAGCGCTGGCGGTCACCATCGCGGAGCTGGCCCGGCCCCTGTCTGATCGCCCGATCGCCCGCTGGCTGCCCGCCGCGGTCCTGCTGGCCGTCCCGATCGCCTACGAGGCCGACCCGCATGTGCCGGCCTTCGGCTGGGCGCCGTTCGGTATCCTGCTCGCCGTCGCCGTGATCGGCGCGGCCGCGGCCGGACGCGCCTGCGGCAGGCTCACCCGCCCGCTGGCCGCGGCCGCCACCACCGGCATCGCGCTGATCGCGCTGGCGGGGGCCACGCTCGTGCTTACCGTCGCGCCCATCCCGAAGCACCCGAGCCTGCCCGACACCATATTTGACCCGGCGCCTGCCTACGCCTCCGCGCTTGGTGGCAGCTGGAGCACTTACCTGGACACCTACCAGATCGCCGCCGAGCTGCCCGAGGTGGCCGGCCCGGCCGCCTATAAGGGCGAGCAGATCCTTACCTGGTGGCCGATCGAGGACAAGTCACCCAGTCCGTTCAGCGCCTACGCCGGGATGTACCACGGCGTGTTCAACGCCCTGCCCAGCAGCCCACCCACGCTGACCCCGGCCAACCAGCAGAGGCTCAAGACCAGGCGGCCGGGCGAGGTGCTCCTTTACGACACCTCCGACGCCTCCTTCCCGGCGGCGCTGCGCAACCTGGCCGCGTTCAAGCCGACCCTGGTGCGCGAGGACACGCTACGCGCCGGCCAGCTGGTCCTGCACGTCTGGGTCATCCGGCTCGGGATCTACTACGACCAGCACGTGCCCGTGGCCTGATCCGCCGCGGCGGTGACCCGCGGGATGCCGGGCCGGCGAATTACGGGTACTGTGCGGCTATGAGCGGGCATGAGGACCGGCGGTGGATGGAAGCCGCGATCGAGCTCGCCTGGCAGTGCCCACCGTCGGAGGGTGCCTACAGCGTCGGGGCAGTCATCGTCGGGGCCGACGGGACCGAGCTGGCCCGCGGGTTCTCCCGTGAGGGCGGCGACGCGCACGTGCACGCGGAGGAGGCGGCGCTCGGCAAGCTCCTCCCGGGCGATCCCCGGCTCGCCGGGGCCACCGTGTACAGCACCCTCGAGCCCTGCTCGTGGCGCAAGTCCCGGCCGCGGAGCTGCACGGAGCTGATCCTCGCGACCAGGGCGCCCGGGGCCGCGGCCCCGGGCGCCCCCGGCACGGCGTCCGGGAGCACCGCAGTCGCGCGCGTCGTCATCGCCTGGCGGGAGCCAAGCCTGTTCGTCGCGGACTGCCAGGGAGCCGAGCTGCTCGCGCGGGCGGGCCTGGAGGTCGTGGAGCTTCCCGAGCTGGCCGACCAGGCGAAGGCACCGAACCAGCACCTCGGCGTCTAGCTACGGCCACCGGCCGCTACGTGATCAAACCGTTCCAAAGTCGTCACTATCTGCGAATCACGGCTAGGTAACATAGCTACCGGCTAGTACATTGGGTATATATCACCGCGCTGGGGGGTTGCGCGTGGGGCCTGGTGACCGAACGACGACCCGGTGATAAGGGGACAGGGGCATGGAATCGACGACCTTTACCGCGCTAGCCGAGCGCGCTGGCCGCTGGTGGACCGTCCGGGTTCCCCAGATCGAAGGGCTGGCGGTCCAGGTACGGAGCCTTGACCAGGCGGAGATGATGGCCCGCCGGCACATCTGCGAGGCTCTTCACCTCCCGCCGGAAGCGGTCCGGGTGGACTTGCGCACTGAGACGTCGATGCTGCCCGCCGTCGCGCAGGCACTGCAGGCCCGGCAGGCGGCGGTACGCGCCGCCGAGGCAGCCGCCCGTGCGACGCTCACCGCCCTTGAGGCACTGGTCGCCGATGGCGCCACGTTCCAGGAGGCGGCCATCGTGCTCGCCCTGTCACCCGATGAGATCACCGAGTTCACCACCCGCCTGCAAGCCCGCGGATCTCGTCCGCGCACCGCCCCTGTCGCGCCGGGCGGCGCCGGCGCCCCGCCCGGCCCTGCTGCCCCGGCCGCCCCGGGTGCCGCCGGGAATCCCGCTGCCCCCGGCGGTCCCGGCGCGCCGGGCGGCCCCAGGTCCCGTGGCGATGCGGGAACAGGCAACGGGCCGCCGACCGGCCCGACCGGCCTGCCCCAGCGAATGCGCTCGTCCGGGTCCCAGCCGGTTCACCCCTGAGGCGTCCCTGTCGGCATCTCGGACGTGAGCCAGCCGGCAATCGGGTTGCGAATCGCGCTCACATCCGTAAGGTAAGCAGTGCTGTGAGCGAGTACGAGGTCATTGAGCGGATTGACGCCTTCTGCGATGCCATTCCGCGCCAGCGCGCGACCGCTGAGGCCCTAGGCCCACTCGTCCTTTTCGTCCTGAACGGTCCGGGCTGGCCGTACTACGCCAGGCCCCGCCGTGGCCGCCAGCCAGCAAGCTCGCCTCCGATCAGCGCGGCTGACGTGCGCAAGGTCCGGTCAAGGCAGCGTGAGCTGCTGATCCCCGAGTCATTTGAGTGGATCGAGCAGGCCGCGCCGGATATGGCCGCGGCCGCCAGCCAGGCCGGCCTTGACGTGCACGAGCACCCGCTGATGATGCTGGCCGGATTGCAGCCGCCACCAGCCCTGCCACCGCGCATCAGCGTCCGCATCGTCTCCCCGGACGACCCCGACCTGATCCTGGCCTGGGCCGCTCCCGGCGTCGCGTTCGGGCACCCGGGCACCGCGATCGGCAGCGCGGGCGTGACCGAGCGGGACAAGGTAGCCGCCAACCATGACTCCACCATCATCGAGCTTGTTCGCGAGCGCCTGGAGTCCGGCGAGGCCGTGCTCGCCGCCGCCGTCGGCCCGAACGGCCCGCTGGCCGCGGGAAGCTACCAGCTCACCGACGGTGTCGCCGAGATCACCGGGCTTGGCGTGCTGCCGACGAGCCGCCGGCGCGGCCTTGGCGCCGCCGTCACCGCGGCGCTGGCCGCCGACGCGATCGCCCGCGGCGCGGGCATCGTGTTCCTGTCGGCGACCGACGACGTGGTCGCCCGGGTATATGAGCGGCTCGGGTTTCGCCGCATCGGCACCGCGATGATCGCCGACCCGCAGGAGGCATAGCCGCCGATCAGGCCGGCCCTTGGTCCCGGTGCCCCGCTCGGGCGCGGGCCAGGGCGGCCGGGGTCAGGCCGGACAGGGCCACGCAGTCGCGGGTGAGGTGGGCCTGGTCGGCGTAGCCTGCCCGGATGGCTGCCGTGGGCAGCTCGCACGTTCCCCCGGAGGCGTCCACGTCCTGGACGAAGCGCTGGAAGCGGTAGACCCGCTGGAGGGTCTTGGGGCCGTAGCCGACGGCGTCGTGGAAGCGGCGGCGCAACTGGCGCTCGCTGAGGCCGGCCCCGGCGGCGACCTGCTCAAGCCGGGCCGCCGGGTCACGCAGCAGCCCCGCCGCGTGCGCTACCGCCCGGTCTGGCGCTCCCCCGGATACCAGCACGCCCGCCAGCTCGAGGACCCGGCTGGCGGCGACGGCTGGATCCAGCCCTGGCGGCAGCCTCCTCGCCCGCGCCCCGACCCGGCCCGGCAGGACATCAGCCAGGTCCGGGCGCTGGTCACGGATCTCGCTCAGCGGCAGGCCGAGCGCCGGGCCGCCAGCCGATGGCCGGAACCTGACGCCGACGATGACGGTGCCTGGCGCGCTGCTCGTGCGCACCGGGCCGGTGTCAGGGCCGGCCACGTACGAGCCGGCTGCCTGCTCCCAGATGAGGTCGCAGCACCCGTCAGGCAAGATCAGGGTGCCCGGGCCGTCGCCTGACACGACGCTCGCCCACAGGCAGGCGACCATGGCGCGCAGCTGCCGCGGCGCGGCCCACTCGGCGTACCCGGGCGCGAGCCAGCTGTCGCCTGGTACCCAGCCCATGCTCGACGCCGCCATGCATCCAGCATGCCATGGGCGCGCGGATGGCCGTTTCCTTCAATACCGATCGGCGCCCGTCATGCTGGGATGAGGACATGAGCGAGAAGAAGATTCCCGATCTGGGCGCGGCCGGCTGGTTCCTGGCGCAGCACGCGAGGGTGGCCGACCGGCGGGTCTACGAGCGGCTGTTCCACGGCGGGGCGGCCGGGCCCGTACGGGACGCCGTCTTGGCGTACCGCAACGACGACGGCGGCTTCGGGCACGCCCTGGAGCCAGACTGCCGCGCCAGCGCCAGCCAGCCGGCGGCGGTGGCGATGGCATTGCGGCTGCTTGATGCGGCCGACGCGTGGGATGACGCGGTGGCGGTGGCGGCCTGCAACTGGCTGGCGTCCGTCGCCCCCGCCGAGGGAGGCGCCGCGTTCGTGGAGGCGACCTTGGCGCAGGGGCCGCACGCGCCGTGGTGGGTGCCCGAGGAGGGGCACCCGGCTTCCCTCGTCCAGACCGGGCAGCTGGCCGGCGTGCTGCACGCGCGAGGGGTGAGGCATCCCTGGCTGGACGGGGCGACCGCCGTCATGTGGGACATGATCGACCGGCTTCTCGTGCCGAGCGCCTACCCGCTGCTCGGCGTGTGCCGCTTCCTCGACCACGTGCCCGACCACGACCGTGCCCGCGTCGCGCTGGAAAAGGTGCGGCCGCTGCTGGGAGACTCCCGGGTGGTCGCGCTTGACCCGCGGGCCGCCGGCGAGGTCCACGGTCCGCTGGACTTCGCCCCGCTGCCCGGGTCGGCCGCCCGGCGGCTGTTCGACGACGCGGTGATTGAGGCGCACCTCGAGCACCTGGCGGGCGCGCAGCGGGAGGATGGCGGCTGGATGTTCAGCTGGCCCTCATGGTCGGCGGCAGCGGAGGCGGACTGGCGCGGCTTCCTGACCGTCGACGCGCTGCGGGTCCTGCGGGCCAACCGCCGGCTCGACCGCTGACGGGCGGATGGGCGGCCGACGGGGTGGGTGGCGCTCGCTACGCTGGCAGATGACCGCGCTAGCCGAAGAACAGGCGCTCCATGACCGCCCTGGCGTGCCGCGCCGTGCGACGGTAGTCATCTTCCAGGGCCTGGGCCGGCTCGACCGTCTCCACGTTGCCCGGCCCGGCCCGGCCGTCGCTATCCCTGGCCGTCCCCGCGGGGCGGTAGCCAAGCAGCCGGGCGACCGCCGTCAGCTCGGCGTGCCGCGATGGCAGGGAGTCGTCCGCCCGTCCCCGCACCAGCATGATGGCGTTGCGGATGCGGGCCGCGAGCTGCCAGGACTCGGCCAGCGCGGCGCCGTCGGCCATCGGCACGAGGCCAGCGCCGACCGCCGCGTCCAGCGCCTGGAGGGTCTTCGTCGTGCGCAGGCCGGGCACTACGGCGCCGTGCTTGAGTTGCAGCAACTGGACGGTCCACTCGACATCGGACAGGCCGCCAGGCCCGAGCTTGAGGTGCCGGGCGCGCTCGACGCCACGCGGGATGCGCTCGGCCTCGACGCGGGCCTTGATCCGGCGGATCTCCCGCGCCGCGTGGTCGCTCAGCCCGCTCGCCGGGTAGCGGTACTCATCGGCGAGGGCGATGAAGTCCGCGCCGAGCGAGGCGTCGCCCGCGGTGAACTCGGCCCGCAGCAGCGCCTGGTACTCCCAGGGGGCACTGCGCCCGGCGTAGTACTTGCGGCAGGCGGCCAGGCTGCGCACCAGCGGTCCCTGACGGCCTTCAGGGCGCAAGCTGGCGTCCAGGACCAGCGGCGGGTCCGGGGCCGGCAGTTCAAGCAGCCGTCGCATCTCCGCGGCCACCGCCTGGGCCGCGTCCGAGGCTGCCCGCTCCGCGGCCGCGTCCAGGCCAGCTTGCGGGTCGTGCACGAATATCACGTCGGCGTCGCTGCCATAGCCGGTCTCATGCCCGCCGTACCGGCCCATCGCCATCACGGCGAACCTGGTCGGCAGCCTCCTGCCCAGGCCCCGCTCGACTCCGGCGACCGCCACGGCCAGCGCGGCCTCAAGCGCCGCGTCCGTGACGGCGGTCAGCGCCTCCCCCACGTCGGTCAGGCTGGTCATCTCCAGCACGTCGGCCGCGGCGATCCGCAGCAGTTCCCGCCGCCTGATCGAGCGGATCGCTACCGCCGCCTGGTCCGGGTCGCTCTCGTGCCGGGTGGCGGCCGCCATCATCTCGGTGCGGACCGTGGCGAACGGCCTGGGCACGAGCTCCTCGTCGTCGGCGAAGATGGCGACCGCGTCCGGTGCCCGCAGCAGCAGGCCGGTGGCGTAGCGGCTTGAGGCGAGCACGCAGGCCATCCGCTGAGCCGCCTTGGTCTCGTCGCGCAGCAGCCTCAGGTACCAGGGCGATTCCCCCAAGGCCTCGCTGACCTGGCGGAACGCCAGCAGCCCCGCGTCCGGCTCGGCGGCGTCCGCGAACCAGCCGAGCAGCACGGGCAGCAGTGTCCGCTGGATCGCGGCCCGCCGCCGCACCCCGGTGGTGAGCGCCTCGATGTGGCGCAGCGCCCCGGCGGGGTCGGCGTAGCCGAGGGCCTCAAGGCGAGCCTTGGCCGCCTCGGGGGTCAGCCGGGCGGCCTCGGTGGGCAGCCGGGCGACCGCGTCAAGCAGCGGCCGGTAGAACAGCTTCTCGTGCAGGCGGCGGACGCGCATGGCGTGCTTGCGCCACGCCTCGTCGAACGCGTCGGCCGGGTCACCACGGCCGGGGGGCGGCGCGGCGCCCGCAGGCGGTACTTGCGAGGCTGGGGGGCGGCCCCCCGCCGGGGCCGAGAGGCCCTCGGCGGGACCTGGTCCGGCTCGTTCGGCATCGGAAAGCAGGTGCATGGCCCGCCCGAGCCTGCGGAGCACCGCGGGATCATCGGGAAGGGCATGAGTCCGGCGCAGGTGGTAAAGCTGAAGCAGGTGCTCGGTCTGGCGCAGGAAGCGGTAGGCGGCCGCCAGGTCCTCGGTGTCCTCGCGGCCCACGTAGCCGCCGGCGGCGAGCGCAGCGAGGGCGGGCAGCGTCCCCGGGGCGCGAACCCGCTCATCGGCGCGGCCGTGCACGAGCTGCAGGAGCTGGACGGCGAACTCGATGTCGCGCAGCCCGCCCGGGCCCAGCTTGAGCTCGCGCCCGGCGGTGTTCTTGGGCAGCGCGGACTCCACCCGGCGGCGCATCGCCTGCACGTCCTGGACGAAGTTGTCGCGCCGCGAGGCCTGCCACACCAGCGGGGTGACCGCGTCGGCGTAGGCCTTGCCCAGGGTGACGTCGCCGGCCGCCGGACGGGCCTTCAGCAGCGCCTGGAACTCCCAGGTCTTTGCCCACCGGTCGTAGTAGGCCAGGTGGCTGGCCAGGGTCCGGACGAGGGGGCCGTTTCGTCCCTCGGGGCGCAGGTTCGGGTCGACAGGGAAGATCATCCCCTCGGGGGTGAATTGCCCGCAGACGCCGAGCATCCGGGCGGCCAGCTGGGTGGCGGCCTTGAGTCCCGCCTGACCGGTGTCGTCGCTGGCGACGAGGACGACATCCACGTCGCTCGCGTAGTTCAGCTCCCGGGCGCCGCACTTGCCCATGGCGATGACGGCGAGCCGCGGGAACTCGGTGCCCGGGGCAAGCTCGCTGCGAGCGACCGCCAGGGCGGCCTCCAGGACGCCATCGGCCAGGTCAGCGAGCTCCTCGGCGACCTCGTCCACCGCGGCGTCCCCGGTGAGGTCCCCCGCCGCCAGGTGCAGCAGCCGCCGGTGATAGGTCCCGGCCAGGGCGACCGGGTGCCTGCCCTGGTCGGGGCTGGGCGCCGCCACCGGCTCGCTCAGGCCCGGATCGGCGCCGACCGCGCGCAGCAGCTCGGCCCGGATGCGGGCCCGGCTGGGCCGGTCCCGGCCCGGCTGGCCGCGCAGCACCGCCAGGTCAGCTGGGTGCCGGGCCAGGTGGTCGGCCAGGGCCGTGCTGGCGCCAAGCACCACGATGAGCCGGTCCCGCAGGCCGCCGTCGGCCCGCAGCTCGGGCAGGAGCCTGCGGTCACGCTCGGCGAGCCTCGCCAGGCTGACCAGCGCGAGGTCAGGGTCGGATGCGGTCCCCAGCGCGACCAGCAGCCCGTCGTCGTGCACCGGCCCGCTCGCGTCGGCCACGGCCTGGAGCTGCGTGAGGATCGCCACTGCCCGCGGCACGTCGGCGAAGCCCATCCGGGCCAGCCGGCCAGCCAGAGAGGTACGAACGCCGCGCCCCCGGTCGCCTCGTCGCTCTTGCTCGGTCCAGTCACTGCCGCCAGCCGGCTCCCTAGCGCCCACGTCCTTAACGGTATACCGGCCGGAAAAGGCGTCAGCAAGATTCCCCTGGCGACATCACGGCTGCGTCGCCGGCCGGAAAGAGGCCTCGCCGTGGGCGTGACACAGGCGTGCGAACAACTGTGATAGTCATGGTCCATGGTCGAACTCATCCCGCGCAGCGTGCTCTTCGGCAACCCCGAGCGGACCAGCCCTCAGCTGTCCCCTGATGGCTTGCAACTGGCCTGGATCGCACCGCGCGACGGCGTGCTGAACGTGTGGGCCGCGCCCGTGACCGGGGGTGGCGTGGACTGGGATGCGGCGCAGGCGGTGACCGATGACACCGACCGGGGCATCCGGTTCATTGCCTGGGCGCACGACAGCAGGCACCTGTTCTACCTCCAGGACGCCGGCGGGGACGAGAACTGGCGGCTGTATGACGTTGACCTGGCGACGCCGGGGCTTGACCGGCGCGACCTGACGCCGTTCGAGGGCATCCACGCGATGCTGATCGGCGCGAGCAAGCGCAAGCCGGGTGAGGTCCTCGTCGGGATCAACAGGGACAACCCGCAACTGCACGACGTGTACCGGCTTGACCTGGCAACGGGCGCGCTGGCTAAGGAGATCGAGAACCCCGGCTTCGCCGGCTGGATCGCCGACGAGGACCTGGTGGTGCGGGCCGCGCTGCGGCCGCAGCCGGACGGCGGCTTCGACCTGCTGGTGCGCGACTCGGCGGACGCACCGTGGCGGACGCTGCTGTCCATCCCGGCTGAGGACGCGACGTCAAGCGACGTCGTGACGTTCAGCGCCGACGGTAAGTCGCTGCTGATGATCAGCGCCACCGGGTCGGACACCGGGCGGCTGGCCCGGGTCGACCTGGGCACCGGCACGCAGACGGTCATCGTGTCGGACCCGGAGGCCGACGTGTCGGGCGTGCTGGTGCACCCGGACACCCTGGAACCGCAGATCGTCACCGTCCTTAAGGAGCGGACCGAGTACGTCGTGCTCGACGGGGCCATCTCGGTGGACCTCAAGCTGGTGCGCAAGCTGCATCCCGGCGATCCGCGGTTCGCCGGGCGAGACGACGCCGACACGGTGTTCCTCGTGGGGTTCACCAACGATGCCGGCCCGGTGCCCTACTACCTCTACGACCGGGACACGAAGAAGTCGCAGTTCCTGTTCGAGCACCAGCCGGCCCTGTCGGGCTATGACCTCGCCCCCATGGAGCCGTTCACGTTCACCGCGCGGGACGGCCTCGTCATCCACGGGTACCTGACCTTCCCGCCAGGGCTTGGCCGCACCGGGCTGCCCGCGGTGGTCAACGTGCACGGCGGGCCGCAGACGCGGGACACGTGGGGCTACAACCCTGAGGCACAGTGGCTCGCCAACCGGGGCTACCTGTGCGTCCAGGTCAACTACCGTGGCTCGATCGGGTATGGCAAGGCGTTCACCGCCGCCGGGGACCGCGAGTGGGGCGGCAAGATGCACGACGACCTCATCGACGCGGTCTCCCACGTGACCGCCCAGGGGTGGGCGGACCCGGCTCGGGTCGCGATCTACGGCGGCTCCTACGGCGGGTACGCGGCGCTGGTCGGCGCGGCGTTCACCCCCGATGTCTTCTGCTGCGCCGTCGACATCGTCGGGCCGTCCAACCTCAAGACGCTGCTTGAGACCATCCCGCCGTACTGGGCTCCGGCCGTCGCCGCGCTGTACCGGCGGGTTGGCCACCCGGTTAACGACGAGGCGTTCTTGTGGTCGCGCTCGCCGCTGTCACGGGCACGGGACATCAAGATCCCGCTGCTGATCGCGCAGGGCGCCAACGACCCCCGGGTCAAGCAGGCCGAATCCGAGCAGATCGTGGCCGCGCTGCGGGAGGCCGGGATCGACCACGAGTACATGCTGTTCCCCGATGAGGGACATGGCTTCGCCAAGCCGGAGAACAGGATCAAGTTCTACACGGCGGCCGAGCGGTTCCTGGCCCGCTACCTCGGCGGCCGGTTCGAGGACTAGGCGCGCGGTGCGGCGATGCCCTCCCCTAAGGTGCCCACCATAGGTTAACCTCGGAGTGTGACCAGGGGATCGCGGCTCGCACTCAGCAGCGGCGTGGTGCTCGCCGCCTGCGCTGTCCTGCTAGCGCTGAGCGGGTGCGGTACCGCCATCCTCAGCCCGAGCGGTACGCACGCGGCCCCGGGTCCGGCCGCGTCCTCCTCCGGGCCGAGGTCCTATACCATCAGCTCGCCGGTGTCCACCGTCGTCGTCAACGGCGGGGCGGGCACGATCTCGGTGACGGGGACGTCGGCCGACACGGTCACGGTGACCGAGGAGGCCTACTTCTCCGACTCGGCCAAGCCCCCGTCGACCAGCCATGTCGACCAGGACGGCACGCTGACCCTGACCTACTCCTGCCCCATCCAGCTCACCTGCGGCGTCTCCTACGTGATCGGCGTGCCGCGGCAGGACGCGGTCCAGGTGTCCGACCGCGAGGGCGCCATCACCCTGGCCGCACTGGCTGGCCCCCTGCGGGCGCAGACCCTCACCGGAGTGATCAGCGCGACCGGCCTGGCCTCGCCCAGCGCCACGTTCAAGTCGACGGCGGGCGAGATCAGCGCCGCGTTCTCCGCCGTGCCCGCCTCGGTCAGCGCGTCCACCACGGCCGGGCCGATCACGCTGACCCTGCCGCCGGCGGCCGTCTACCAGGTGCATGCGCACGCCTACATCGGCACCTCCACCGTGACGGTCCGGCAGGACGCCGCCGCGCGCAGCGTCATCACCGCGTCCTCGGACGTGGGCACCGTGACGATCGGCCCGTCCTGAGCGGCCAGGCCTACAGCATCGGAAGGTAGCGGTCCAGCTCGAAGCGGGAGACCTGACGGCGGTACTCGGTCCACTCCTCGCGCTTGTTGCGCAGGAAGAAGTCGAAGACGTGCTCGCCGAGGACCTCGGCGACGAGCTCGCTGTGCTCCATGACCCTGATGGCCTCGTCGAGGTTGGCCGGCAGCGGCTTGATGCCGAGCGCGCGGCGCTCGGCCGGGGTGAGCGCCCAGACGTCGTCCTCGGCGCCTGGCGGCAGGTCGTAGTCCCCCTCGATGCCCTTCAGGCCCGCGCCCAGGATGCAGGCGAACGCCAGGTACGGGTTGCAGGCGGCGTCGATGGAGCGGAACTCCAGCCGGGTCGAGTTGCCCTTCTGCGGCTTGTACATGGGGATCCGGACGAGGGCGGAGCGGTTGTTGTGCCCCCAGCAGACATAGGCCGGGGCCTCGCCGCCGGCGCCGGCGGTGCGCTCCGTGCCGCCCCACAGCCGCTTGTAGGAGTTGACCCACTGGTTGCAGACGGCGGTGATCTCGGGGGCGTGCCGCAGCAGGCCCGCGATGAACGCGCGCGCGGTCTTCGACAGCTGGTACTCCGCGCCGGCCTCGTAGAAGGCATTCTGGTCACCCTCGAACAGCGACACGTGCGTGTGCATGCCTGAGCCGGGGTACTCGGTGAACGGCTTGGGCATGAACGTGGCCCATACGCCCTGCTCGATCGCCACTTCCTTCATCACGAGGCGGAACGCCATGATGTTGTCCGCGGTGGTCAGCGCGTCGGCGTACCGCAGGTCGATCTCCTGCTGGCCGGGCGCGCCCTCGTGATGGCTGTACTCCACCGAGATGCCCATCGCCTCGAGCATCGTGATCGACATTCGCCTGAAGTCGTGGGCGAGGCTGTGCGGCGTGTGGTCGTAGTAGCCGCCGTTGTCCACCGGAGCTGGCGTGCAGCCCGCCTCCGGGCGCTCGCGAAGCAGGAAGAACTCGATCTCCGGATGGGTGTAGCAGGTGAAGCCCATCTCGGAGGCCTTGCTCAGGTTTCGCTTGAGCACCCAGCGCGGGTCGGCGTAACTGGGCGAGCCGTCGGGCAGCAGGATGTCGCAGAACATCCGGGCGACGCCGGGATATTCCCCCCGCCATGGCAGCAGCTGGAATGTCGACGGGTCGGGACGCGCGATCATGTCCGCCTCGTGCACGCGGGCAAAGCCCTCGATGGCCGAGCCGTCGAAGCCAATGCCGTCGGCGAACGCGCCCTCAAGCTCGGCTGGCGCGACGGCGACGGACTTGAGGGCACCGAGCACGTCAGTGAACCAGAGCCGGACAAACCTTATGTCCCGCTCCTCCAGCGTGCGCAGTACGAATTCTTCCTGCCTGTCCACGAGATTCACCTTAGACGTTTCAGCAAGTGGCGCGATACCAGCGTCCGCTTACGGCGCTGCGTCGCCACCGTATCAGCTGCGGAGTGCCAGGTCGTTTCCGTGCCGTTACTTTATGCTGCCCAGACGTTACTTTTCGCGCATGAATGGGGCGGCGCCATTCCGGGCGGGCCGCAGGCCCCGGGCCCGGTCAGGCGGTGATGGCCCGGACGCCACCTCGAACGGGTACGGGCCACGTGCCTGGGGCGCGGACAAGCAGCAGGGCCGCGTCGTCGTCGAGCGGCTCGCCGACGTACTTGAGCAGGTCGGCGCGGAGCAGCCCGAGCAGGTCAGCGCGGGCCCGGCCGCGGCCTGCGCCCTTCTGGCTCGCCGCCAGGCTCGCCAGGCGCTGCTGTAGCGGATAGAAGTCACGAGCCTTATCCCGTGCCTCGGTGACGCCGTCGGTGTACAGGAGGAGCTGGTCGTTCGGCTTCAGGTCGACCTTGCGGCCCGCCCCGGACGGATCGCCCAGGGTCATCAGGCCGAGCGGGGGCGCGGGCGCATGCACTTCCAGTGCCTGGACGGTGCCGTCCTGGCGGATGAGCATCGCTGGCGGGTGACCGCAGCTGAAGATCTGCCCCTTGCCGGTCTGCGGGTCGAACTCCGCAAGCAGCGCGGTGACGAACTCCTCGTGCTCGCCCCATCGGCGAGACAGGCCCGCGTCGAGCCGCCGGGCGAGCTCGGGCAGCGTGTGCACCTCATAGGCGATCTGGCGGTAGCGGCCGAGCACGTCGGCGGCAACCTCGACCGCGCCTAGCCCCTTGCCACGGACGTCACCGATGATCAGCCTGATGCCGAACGGGGTGAGGGCCACGTCGTACAGGTCGCCGCCGACCTTCGCGTCGGCGGCGGCGGCCAGGTAGACGACGCCAAGTTCCAGCGGCCCCAGCGCCCGCGGCAGCGGCCGCAGCACCGCGCGCTGCGCCACCTCGGCGACCGAGACGGCGTTGGCCAGCTGCTGCTGCGTGCTGCTGTCCAGGCTGGCCCTGATCGTCTTGGTAAGCCGCCTGGTGAGGGTCTTGTGGCTGGCCGTCGCGCTGATGGCGCTGATGGCGGTGACGACGGCCGTCGCGGTCAGGCTGGCGACCGGTACCTCATGCGTGTCGCCCTTCGCCATCACCAAGACGATGGCCGCCGCGACCTCGGCCGCGACGCCGAAGGCCAGCGGCCTGGCGGGGCCTGAGGCCCCGATGCCGGCCAGTGCGGGCGGCACGGCCAGCAGCGGCGCGAGCAGCAGGGGCGCGGCCCAGAGATGATCGAGGCAGGTGGCGAGCACGGCGATGGCGGCCAGGGCCACGATCAGCTCCAGCCACCGACCCCGCCAGCGCCTGGTGCCGCTGGCGGGCAGCGAGCCCCTCGGTGCCCTCGCTGCCCGGCTCTTGATAACGCCCGGCTTCGGCACGAGCGCCGGGGTCAGCTTCAGCGGAATCCGCATACTCCATTCTCGTATTGCCAGAAACGTCGCGAGAACCCTATGTCAGGCGGAGATCTCTGGGCGAGCTTTCAAGATCATCAGCGCCCCGGGCTGCGCGCGCGTCACGCCGCGGGTCCCGCCGCGGCTCGAGCGCCGTGAGAAGATCTGGCACATGGCGCATATCGACCTTGGCAACGACATCCCCGGCATCCGCGGACTGTTCACTTACCGGCCTGACACGGGAAGGGCCCTCAGTGGCCTCGGGGAAGCCCTGCTGCGAGCAGACAGCCCGCTCTCGCGGGGCGAGCGTGAGCTGATCGCCACCTACGTTTCGCACCTGAACGAGTGCCGGTTCTGCGCCGGATCCCACGGGGCTTGCGCGGCGGCGCAACTGCCTGGCGGCTCGGGCCAGGTCGAGGCGACGCTGGCCGACCTCGCCCAGGCACCAGTATCGGCGAAGATGCGGGCGCTGCTCGCCATCGGCGGACGAGTACAGGAAAGCGGCCGGGCGGTCACGGACAAGGACCTCGCGGCGGCCCGCGCCGAGGGCGCGACCGACCGCGAGATCCATGACGCGGTGCTGATCGCGGCCGCGTTCTGCATGTTCAACCGGTACGTGGACGGGCTGGGCGCCCTCACTCCCGACGACCCGGCCTACTACGCGGCCGCCGGCCAGCACCTGGCCGAGCACGGCTACCTGCCCCCTCAGCCCGCGGGGTAAAACAGGAGCAGTTGCAGCCGGTCGCAGTGGCGCTTCAGACCACCACTACAGGCCGGTCGGGCAAGAGAAGCACCCGGTCGATTTCGTCGCGGAGACCATAGAGTTCCTCCTCCAGGCTGTCGGAGATGAACGACTCCGCAGCCTGGTCGAGGATGACCTGGCAGGCGAGGCGCAACTTCTCCAAGTTGGTTCGCTCGAATGGGAACAGGGCTTCTGGTCGCATGGGAGACTCCCGGGTGGGTTCTGAAGGGGTGATTTCGAGCAAGGCCCAGACGACCTTGCCCAGGTGCGGCGCGGATGGGAAGCCCCAGCCCCACGTGGCGCTGAGGGCCGCCACGATGGCCAGGCCGCGGCCGCTCTCGTCGTGGGAGCTGGCGTCACGCAAGCAAGGTGTACTGGTAGCCAGGTCCCAGACAATGACTGCTACGTACCTGGAGTTGGCGGCCAGCCACAGCCGAACCGGGAGACCACCCGGGCCGACCTGTACCGACTGAACGGCGTTAGTCGTCAACTCGGAGGCAACCAGGGCAATGTCATCTGACACGGCCGGCAGACCCCACGCCCAGAGAATCTCGCGGGCATGCGCGCGGGCGCTCCTGACGGCACTCGGGTCAGGCCCCAGCTCCAGTCCTGCCCAGCGAGGCCAGTGCTCATCAATCGCTGCCAGGGCCGGCGGAATGGGCGGTGGAAGGATGAAGGCAGCGCCGGGAATGGCACTAGTGGTGGCCGGCGTGTTCATGGCGTCGCTTTCCCCTTGCGCTCAGTTGCGTCTGCTTATCCGGAAGCATAGGCCGGACGAACTCATCCTTTTGAGCAATGTGCTTGAGATTGCTCGCGTAGTCGACAATCGCGATGAGCGGAGCATGCCGCCGCACGCAGGCAGTAAGGCGAGCGCAGGGAAAGGTGCGCAGCTGGTCAGGGCATCGTCGTCGCGAGATCGGCCAGCGCGCGCGTGAGCAGCGCCCTAGCCTCCGCACCGTACTGCCCGACTGCGGCCAACCGGCCGAAGATCTTGGCGTAAGCCTCGACCTCCGCAGGCTGAGTAAGCCTGAGCGCGGCCGTGAAGTTCTCAACGTGGACGGCTTGCTGGTCATAGATGAAGAAGCCGTGCAAAGGGAAGACCGGAAGCTGGGCATCGAACGGGATGATCCCGAAGCGGATGGTGGGGAGAGTCGTCAGGGCTACAAGCCTGTCGAGCTGGCCGGCCATTACCTCGCGTGAGCTAAATCGGTAGCGAAGTACGGCCTCGGTGACAACGAAATGGAACCGCTTTCCTCTGCGGTAGAGCACCTGCTGGCGCTGCATGCGCACGGCTAGGGTGTCATCAACGTCGTCGACTCCGGCGATGTCTTCAAGCCGCTCCCCGAGCATTGCGCGGGCATACTCTTGTGTCTGGAGCAGTCCGGGAACAAGGACACTCTCGAAGTTGAGCGTACTAGTGGCCGCTGCTTCTGACTCGGCGATGGACTCTTGCGCCGCGCGCTGGCCTGCCCGGAAAAGCCGGCGGAACTCAACGTACTGCCCCTCTAGCGAGTGCAGCGAGGCCATGAGCTCCGCCGCCAGATCTTGCCTTCCGCATGCGGCAGCCCAGGATCGCACATCAGCCTGCGAGGGAGTTTGCTTGCCTGCCTCTACCTTCGAAACCTTGCTGGGATGCCAGCCCTGTGAGTCAGCGAGTTGCCTACCAGTGAGTTGCGCGTCCACGCGCAGCTCACGAAGCTGGATACCGAGCGCCTCGCGCGCTCTCTGGAAACCGGACACCTATGAGTGCACGTATCCCACGAACGGCGTCGCGTAGTGACAGGCCACGTCGCGGTAGTAACAGTGCTGCACCACGAGGGCCGGGTCGTCATGCACTTCCGCCCCGAGGAGGGCGTTGTCCTCCGCGAAGCACAATATCGCCACTCGCAGGGAGTCGATGAGCCAGAAGTCATGGTGCGGCAGGTCCAGGTTCCTTGCCCGATCGTACGGCAGATAGCGGACGTCCTCGC
>Ga0335075_10000337_pt1 | contig 84411 bp, 72 predicted proteins | sample Lox_Sample_24_FD_206723 | JGI IMG/M metagenome (GOLD analysis project Ga0335075, IMG submission 206723) | Soil microbial communities from Loxahatchee National Wildlife Refuge, Florida, United States - Lox_Sample_2.4 | ecosystem: Environmental > Terrestrial > Soil > Wetlands | place: USA... | reverse complement strand
CTACATGCAACTCGAAGGACTCACGGCGCTCAGCGACAATCAGGCCGCTAGGCTTTCAGCGGTGATCACCGGCTGACAGCCCACCTCGCCGAGCCGCGGTTCATACACCACGCGCTGGGACACGATCACCATCCAGCTTCCGTGTGTCGGGTTCATGGACTAGTTTGTCCTCCGTCCCCAGGTAGGTTCGTTTCCATTGCTTCCAAAGTGCGTCGAAGACGGCTTCATCGGATTCGCGTATTATTACGGCGCCCAATGCAAACGCCTTGAATTTCTCCTTGGCGCTTAATGTATGGCTTCCGCATTCGTCTATATAAACATTGCAGCGTTCCGAGGAGGAGAGCTTTGGGTGAGCACGTCTGATAACTCGACCCTCCGTCGCGGCAATCGTGGCAAACTCGTCTTGACCCTGAGATAGCGCAGCATCTATCAGAGAAATGTCCATCCCCAGATCGAGCCGCGTCCTCCTGGCTAGCCGAAGATAGGTCAAATATTCCTGATAGGCGTGTTTACGCTGCCGCGCCACACGCGCAGGTATTGCGTCAGTGAGCTCTTCTCTGGAACCCTCCTTCTTTGCCATTCGGATTCGATGATACCACAGCCAAAGCGTGCGATTTTCCGCAAATCAGTTCGGCGCGCGACGTTTAAATATATAGAGTGCGCCAAACGGAACGTCGGTGACGAGCGTCCAGCCCCGCGTGCTCTCGATCGTCGCGCGTTCGACCGGCGTATGATACAGCAGCCACGTCTCACCCGGATCGCGGCGCCCCTCGATGCTCGCGAGCGTAGCACGCAGCGCCGTCGCGTCGAACGGATTGAAGAGAAAGGCCACCAGGTCGCCGGGCGGATACAGCGCGAGGCGCGCGTCGGCGCGCTGCACCCGCACGTCGCTGCAGCGAAAGCCGCGTTCGCGGGCGATGGCGAGATTCTCTCGTGCGACTTCGTAGAGGCCGGGCGAGACCTCGATGCCGCAGATTTGTTTGAACGGATACTGCGCGGCCAGGATCATCGCGCGCCCCATACCCGCGCCGACGTCGACGAATGTTGCGCCGGGCAACGCGGCTTTCGGAACGAGCTCGAGCAGCGCGTGAAAGTCGGCGACGGGCACCGCCTCGTAGTGGGTGGCGTGCGCGCCCGCGTCGCCGACCGCGTCGGGATCGAGGTCGGTGAGGAAGAGCACCGCGTGCGTGGTAACACCGTAGTCGTGATCGAACCGGCGTCCTCCGCTGCGCTGCGATTTGGGCACGCGTGAAGCTTCCCTATCGCGCGGGCGACTCATTCGGCCTTCCGCTCGGCAACGGAAGCCTCGTGCGCGCGCGCATTCTCGCGTGCGGGCGTCACACGGTCGACATCGCGGTGGCCGATAGCGTGCTGCGCGTGAGCGACGAGGCGCTCGTTCTGCAGCGATGGCGTTGCATTGATCGCGGCGCTCCCTCGCCCTTCGAGGCGCGCGTTCCGCGCGCATCTCGGGATGACGATGGCGCGAAGTGGACCGGGGCTGCGCACGCCGAGCGGATCGTCGCGACGCGATTGGGGATCGCACTGCTCGAACTGCCGCCGCTCGCCGTTCGTGCGCGCGCGTTCGCGCCCGAATATCCAACCGTGCGCAGCGAAGGCGAACTTGCTGGGATGTTGGCCGAGCAACCCGACGTGCGCGTCCTGCGGATCGCCGCGCGGAATCTCCCGCTCGACGCGCGCCGGCTGCGCGGGCTGCCGCATCTGCAAGTACTCGATTTGTCGGGAGTCGCGCTGCACTCGATCGAGGCGCTCGCGGCGTTGCCGCTGCGCGCGTTGCGTCTGGCGCGTATCGATGCGACGATCGATTTGCACGCTCTCGACGGCCGGCCGCTCGACGTGCTCTCGCTCGAAGACCTGCGTGAGGTGCGCGGCCTCGACGTGCTTCCGCGCTGGGTGTCACTCGAGCAGCTCGAACTGCTCGGGTTCTGGCAGCTCGATCTCGATGCGGTGATGCCGCTGACGCTCATGCCCGCCCTGATGCGCGCCGAGGTCGACATCGGCGGGCGCCGCAAGAACCGCGAGCTCTACCGCCGCGCGAACTGGGCGTATCCGTGGCCCTTTGAAACGATCGCGCTTATGACCCGCGGCCCAGCGCAAGCGCGGCCGCCTGCACGAAGCGATGAAGCTCTTCGGTAACCTTCGGGTCGGGGTCGACCCACTCCAGACTTTGAATGTAGCGTCCGCGGTATTGTTTGATGCCGGGAAGCGCGCGCGCCATGATCCGCATCTCCTTGAACGGCTTCGCGTCTTTCGACCGCAGCACGTCGCTGGGAAGGGTGAAGCTCAGCATCAGCTCCCACTCCTGGCGCAGCACCTTCTCGACGAGCAGACGCGTACCGCCGGTGCCCAGATCCATCGCGGTGGCATCGAAGCTCACCGGGGAATTCGCGATCGCGACCCGCACCGGGACGTTCACGTCGACCCGCCGCTGCGTTCGTTGCTCGTGCAGGCGCGTCTGGACCCCCGGCTTGGACTCCTCGCCGCGCGTCACGTTGATCGTCCGGCGCTGCTCGGCGATGATGAAGCGCAGCAGCGCGTCCCGATCCTCTTCGCTCAAGCCCCCGAACTCGATCGCGTAGTGGAAGGTCCGATCGTTCGGCCAATAGGTCACCTTGCGAATCTTCCCGGCCAGGCGCAAGAGGGGCGCACCGTCCCTGGGCAGATCGAATTCGACCGCGATGTGCGGCTGCAGCATCGTCCGCGCGGTCACCATGCTGCCGCCGCCCGAGAGGTCGACCAACGTCGCCGGCACGGGCGCCCGCAACCCTGAGACCCGCAGATTGATTCGCAGGTACATGGGCTGACGGTAGAATAGCCGGCGGTTCGTAGAAGACGCCATTGCACGTAATCATGACCCAGGTGGGCTTACCCTGTCGAGGGCCTGGCGGACCAAACCTTTCCGCGCGGGGCAGGTTCACCCGCCGGCTCTCCTGAACGTGGGAAGCGTTTTAAGATTTCTATCAGGAGCGGTGCCCTACGGTTGGTGGCCACGGTCGCCAGTATAGACGCTCGCAGCGTCCCGTCATCCTGAGGTGCGCACGCAAGTGCGCCTCGAAGGGCGCTCTCCTAGACAACTGAGGAAAATTTGTCAACCGAGATTCTCATCTCGAGCGACCCGTGGGAAAACCGGGTTGCCATACTTGAGAACGGCACGCTTGCCGAACTCTACATCGAGCGCGAAGAAAAAGTCATCGGCTCGATCTACAAAGGAAAAGTCCAAAACGTTCTGCCCGGGATGGGCGCGGCATTCGTCGACATCGGATTGGGACGCAACGCGTTCCTCTACGTCGACGACATCAACAAACAGCCGCTGAACATCGGTGACGTCGAGATCACCCACGGTCACTCCGGCTTCACGATCAGCGAAAAGGTAAAGAAGGGCGACGATGTGCTGGTGCAGATCGTCAAGGAGCCGCGCGGGCTCAAGGGCGCGCGCATCTCGACCAACATCTCGCTGCCCGGGCGCTACCTGATCCTGATGCCGACCGGCAAGTACTCCGGCGTCTCGCGTAAGATCGAGTCCGCCGAGGAGCGCAATCGCCTCAAGGCGGTGATGAAGCGCATTCGTCCGGAAGGCATGGCCACGGTCGTGCGCACGGCGGCGGCCGGCGTGAGCGAAGCGGAGCTGATCGCGGATCTGGGTGTGCTCATCCGCATGTGGCACGGCATCCTCGAAACGTTCAAGCGCGCGCCGTCGCCGTCGCTGCTGCATCGTGACATGAACCTGGTCTACAAAGCGGCGCGCGATTTCGTGACCGCCGACGTCGAGAAGATTCTGATCGACGACGAAGAGGAGTACCGCAAGGTACGCGAGTTCCTGCAACTGCTCGGACCACAATATCTCGATCGCGTACAGCACTACAATCACGGCCACAATCTCTTCGACGATTACCGGATCACCGAAGAATTGCAGCGCTTGATGAAGCCGAAGATCAACCTTCCCTCGGGTGGATCGATCGTGATCGAGTCGACCGAAGCGCTCACGGTCATCGACGTGAACTCGGGCAAGTTCACCGGCGGTAAGAACCTGGAAGATACGATCGTCAAGACCAACGTTGAGGCCGCGGCGGAGATCGCGCGCCAGGTGCGTTTGCGGGACATCGGCGGGATCATCGTCGTCGACTTCATCGATATGGCTTCCGAAGGGGCGCGCAGCAAGGTGATCAAGGCGCTCGAGGATGGGTTGCGGCGCGACCGCACGCGCGCCACGATTCAATCGTTCTCGAATCTGGGATTGCTCGAGTTCACGCGCAAGCGCGTCGGCAAGGACCTGGGCGCACAACTGCGCGGCGCGTGCCCGACCTGCAGCGGCCTGGGCTCCGTGCTCTCGCCGCAAACGGTTGCGATCGATACGATGCGGCACGTGCGCGAGAACGGTCACCGCAATCACGACCACCATCCGATCCTCGTGCACGCGGCGCCGACGGTTGCCGCGCAGATGGACTTCTGGTACGAAGACGACGTTCAAGAGCTCGTCAAGGAACTCGACACGCCGATCCACGTACGCGTCGATCCGCTGCTCCATCCCGAGCACGCGCGGATCGAACGCGTCGCCAAGCCGATCGAGCAACTGCGTCCGGTTCGCGTCGGTGACGAAATCGAAGTCGAACTCTTGCCGGGACGCTTGCCCAACGCAACGTCGGCGGCGGCGGTTGTCGGCGATCGCGTCGTCGAAGTCGAGAACGCCGCGAACAACGCCGGCAACAGCGCGAAGATTCGCATTCTCGACGTTGACGACGAGCACGACTACGTCTTGGCCGAACTCATGGCCGCGGGAGCGGGCGAGGGCAAGAAGAAACGCCGGCGCGGCGGGCGCAAGGGCGCGCTGACCGCGGCCGAGCAGACCGCGCAGCTGCGAGAACTTGCCGAAGAGGCCGCTTCACAGCAGCAGGCGCGTGCGCCGATCGGCATCACCAGCGCCACCGAGGAAGAGGAGGCGGAAGATCCCGCCATCGCGGCCGAGGTCAAAGGCGAACACCAGCCCGACGCCATCATTATCGAAGGCGAGACGGCCGCGGCCGAAGGCGGGCGCGGCAAGCGTCGTCGCCGGCGGCGCCGTCGCGGACGCGGTGGGCGCGGCGGAGCGGATCGCTTCGACGTTGCCGCGCAGGTGGGCATCACGCCGGCGAGCGCCGCCGCGCAAGCCGATATCGACGAAGAGGACGAGGACGAGGACCAGCAGCCGCCGGTGCATAGCGTCGCCGCGGGCGCCTTCGGCGAACCCGGCCACGGGAAGCGCCGCCGGCGCCGCCGCCGGCGCGGACGCGGTGGTGCCGCTCGCGAGCAGGAAGGCATGACCGGGTCGCTGCCGATGAGTTCGATGGTCCCCGATCGTCACGTCTTCCGCGTTGATCCGGAGGGGCGCGCGCAGCCGACCGGCATGACCGCACCGCGCGAACCCTCACGCGCGATCGCGCCGGTGCGCAAAGCCAAGCCGCTCGCGGTCGAGGCGCCGCCGCCGCACTTGACGCTTCCGAAAGAAGAAGAGCCGCGCCGCACCAAACCGGCGCGCCGCCGCCGCGAATCCGGCAACGGCGTCGTGGCCGAACTCGAAAACACCCCGATGGCCGCGCTTCCTGCGCCGGAAAAGCCTAAGCGCACCCGCAAGAAGGCCGCGGCCGCGCCCGAGGACGGCGAGGTCAAAGCCAAACGCGCGAGCGGCGTGAAAAAGACGTCGACGCGCAAGAAGAGCGCGTCGACGACGAGTACCCGCAAGAAAAAGACGAGCTAGCTATTCCGTAGAGCCGTTGATCTCGTTCAAATGCGCGATGCGATCGTCGACGAACTGCATCGCGCGCCGCAGCTGCGGATCGGTCTTCGGATCGCCGAAACGTGCCGTGCGCGGTTCGCTCACCACGATATCGGGTTGGATTCCCAAATGGTTGATGTCGCGGTTGTGCGGGGTGAGATAGCGCGCGGTCGTGATTTTCACCGCTGACCCGTCCGGCAGCGGGTAGATCGTTTGCACGACGCCCTTGCCGAAGGTCTTGGTGCCGATCAGCGTGCCGACGCCGCTGTCTTGAATCGCACCCGAGGTGATCTCGGAGGCCGACGCGGTGAACTGGTTCACCAGCACGGCGAGCGGAAGCGGCGGAATCGCGGTGTCGTTGGCTTCGAGCGTGGTGATGTTCGAACCGCGCGACTCGACCGAAACGATCGGACCCGAAGAGATGAACTCCGAGCTGACTCCGACCGCCGCGTTCAAATAACCGCCGCCGTTGTTGCGCAGATCGAGAATGATCGCGCGTGCGCCTTTCTTCTGCAGACGGCCGAGCGCCGACGTGAGTTCGCTTGCCGTATCCTTACCGAAGACGGTTAGCGCCACGTAGCCGATGTTGCCGGGCAACATCTTATCGAACACGCTCAACTGGTGAATCTTCGCCCGCGTCACCGTGATGGGCGCGAGCGTCTTACCCGCGCGCAGGATCGTGATCGAGACCTTGGTGCCTTCTTTGCCGCGCAAGTGCGCGCTGGCGCGATCGATTGACCAGCCCTTCGTCGATTGCCCGTCGATGGCGGTGATCAAATCGTCCTGCTGGATCCCGGCCTTGTCGGCCGGACCGCCGGGAACGACGTCGCTGACCGCGATGTACTTGCTCGCGTCATCAGCTTGAATGACGATGCCCGTACCGCCGAAGTCCGACCCGTCTAGGCCGCTGTTCAGTTCGGCGTATTCCTTCGGATCGAGAAAGACCGTGTAGCGGTCGTGCACCGAGTCGAGCATGCCCGAGATGGCGCCGTAGGTGAGCTCGGTCGATGAAACGCGTCTGCCCGCCGCGCGCTCCGCGGCCTCGACGTCCAATTCGATGTCCTGCACGTTCGCCGTGTCGTTCGATGCGTGAAACTTCGGAATCTTCGCGGTGACGTGATGCCGGGCCAACGATCGTGCGATCCCGATGCGCGCGCCGTTCATCACGTTCTGATCGTCGATGCGCTTGTAGAATTCGCCGGTTAGATAGTGGTAGCTGGTCGCGATTTCACTCGCCTGCGTCGCATCGAGATGGGCGGGCGCGGCGTTGACTGCCGGGAATCCGAAAAAGGCGGCGGCGACGCAGCCGGCCAGGGCAAGGGGGAAAAAGCGCTTCATGGTAACCGATCTATTTCAGAAGTTGTGCGAGTTTGGCCTTGGCCGCAGCCAGTTGCTTGTCAGCCGGAGTATCGAGCGGCACGTCGTCGCTCTGTGGAACGATAACGTCCGGAACGATGCCTTTGTGTTGGATTTCTCGCCCGAGCGGCGTTAGGTAGCTCGCGGTCGTGATCTTGAGCGCGCCGCCGTCGGGCATGTCGTAGATACTCTGGATGACGCCTTTTCCGAAGGTCTTCACGCCCACCAGCGTGGCGGCGTGGTAATCCTGTAACGCACCCGCCGTGATCTCGGATGCGCTGGCCGTGTACTTGTTGACCAGAACGACGAGCGGCTGCACGCCGCCGATCGCGTCTCCAAGCGCCTCTTCGATCTGGCGATGTCCTTCGCGGTCGACGGTCGAGACGATCGTGCCCTGCGGGATGAAGAGGCTCGAGATTTTGACCGCGGCTTCGACCAGGCCGCCGCCGTTGTAGCGCAGATCGAGGATGTAGCCCTTGGCGTTGTGCTTGCGCCCGTAGAGCAGCGCGCTCTTCATCTCGGCCGGCGATGTTATGCCGAAATCGCTCAGCCGGATGTACTCGTACCCGTTTTCCATGTGTTTGCTGACGGTGGGCACGTGAATGATCTCGCGCGTGATCGTGAAGCGGCGTTCGGCGGTCGACTTATACTGGTGGGTCGTAAGCACGACTTGCGTGCCCTGCGCGCCGCGAATCCACCGCTCGACGATATCGATCGGCACGCCGTGTACCTTGCGCCCGTCAACGGTGTCGACGATCGCGCCCGGCTTCATCCCGGCGCGAGCCGCTGGTGCGCCGTCGATCGGCTGCAGGAGCACGTCGCCGTCCTTGAGCTGTAAGATGTAGACGCCGATGCCGCCGAAATCGCCGCCGTTGAGCGATTCGTTCAAGCTCTGGATTTCTTTGGGCGTGAGATAGACGGTGTAGGGATCGTCGACCGAATCCATCACGCCGCTCAAACCCGCCTCGGTCAGATCGGTCGCGCCGTCGGCTCCGAGCCGCTTACCGTACGTGTGCTCTGCGTACGCGACGTCGTGCGCGAGCGTTTGCGCGTCCTGCTCGGGATCGCCGGTGGCGAACTCGGTTGGAAGCTTGGGATGCTTGACGTGGTTGGCCTCGAGATACTTATCGATCGCCGCGGTGCCGCCGCGAAAGGGCGCCCGCGGATTGAACGGCTTATAGTACTCCGTGCTGAGATCGGTTATGGCCTTATCGAAAAGGTCGACGGGAGCGGCGCCGCCTGCGCCGCCGGCGGAATCGGGCAGCTCCGCGACGTTGAGGCTGATCAGCGAGTGCGGGGTCCCGCTCGTCATGCTGTGCGCCGCAACGTAAAGAGCGCCGCAGAGAGCGACGATGAGAACGACGAGCGCTGCGATCAGCGCGCGGAACCTTCCGGCCATGGGATCGATCATACCCGCCTAGCTTAACGACGGGTGAGGCACAATCCGTTTCCTTCCAAAGGCGCTACGCCCGAGGCTCCGCGCCCCCCGCTGCGCGGGGCCCCCACGTTATGGGGCGCGTAAGCGCGCTGCCGAGCCGTTGATTCCCCTAGGGCGCCCCTAATAATCGTGTCGTCGTCGCCTACGAATGCAAACGGGGGGCGGGGTCGACCGGTTTGCCGTTGATGCGGATCTCGAAGTGGACGTGCGGGCCGGTACATTCGCCGGTGCAGCCGATCGCGCCGATTGCTTGCCCCTGCTTGACCTGCTGGCCAACCGAGACGTAGAACGCCGAAAGATGACCGTAGCCGGTCGAGTAGCCGCCGCCGTCGTCGATCAAAATGTAGTTGCCGTAGCCGCCGTACCACTGAGCCATTATCACGGTACCGGCGGCCGACGCGGTGATGGTGGTACCCATCGGCGCGGCAATGTCGAGCCCTTGGTGAAACTCCGGTGCACCGCCGAACGGGTTCGAGCGCCAGCCGAAGGGCGAGGTGACCGGCCCGGAAACCGGCCAGTCGAACATCCGGGCAGCCCCGGTCACCTCCGGCGCGGCGATGCCCTCGGCTTTGCGTTGCGCCTCCTCTTCGCGTTCGCGTTCTTGAATCAAGCTTTCGAGCTGCGCCTCTTCGGAGGCGGAGAGTCCCTCCATGTCGGCTACCTCGGTTGCGACGCGGCGCCGTTGCTGGTCGGCGATCGCAACCAGATTTTGGCGCTCCTGCGCCAGCGCGCCGAGTTGATCGCGCGCCTGCGCTTGCGCGTGCTCTTCGTCGTCGAGCTCGAGCTGAGTGCGTTGTAGGTCGGATTGCACTCTCGCAACGCGCTCCTCCGCCGCGCGCCGCTCGCGCACCGCGGTCTCATTCGCATCGATGAGCAAGCGCAGATCTTCCCAGCGCTCGACGAATTCGCTGAACGAGCGCGCCGAAAGCAGCACGGCCGCATAGCTGAGGTCGCCGTTTTCGTAGATGTCGACGAGACGTCGGCGCAGTGCTTCGTCGTGGAGTTTGAACGACCGTTGAGCGGCGTCGAGTTGGATCGTGTTCCAATCGACTTTGCGCTGCGTCGAATTCTCCTGCGCGCTCAAGGAACCGATGCGCGCGTTCACGGTGCCGATCGCAGCATTGGTTTGGTCGAGTTCTGCCCGCAGGCTCGTAACGCGAAGGGTCGCCATGCCGAGTTCGGCTTTCTTGGCGTGCAGCTTCGCCTGGAGTGCCTGGGCCTTGCGCCGCTGGGCGTCGATGCGTTGTTGCAGCGACGAGGTCTTCGCACCGGCCGCACCGGCGGCGGAAACGAAGACGAGCAGCAAAACACAGAAGATCGACCGAACTTTCATGTATGCATCCTCACGGGCGGCGCTTGTCTTTCACGTAAACGGAACCGGCGATCGATTTGGCATAGCGCTTGAGCTCGGCGGCGGCTTCACCAACTTGCGCGTAGTTGCCGAGCTGACCGCGATCGTTGAGTACGAGAGCCATCGAGATCGTCATGATCGGAAAGCGGTTGAGGGCCCCGCGGCGGTCGCGCGTTTCGATATAGCCCGCGCGCAGGTCTTTGGCGGAATACAGATTGCGGATGTCGCGGTCGAATTCGGCAATGATCTCTTTGGCAATTTCTTCGGACCGGTCGGGCTGCGTAACGACGATGAAATCGTCGCCGCCGATGTGACCGACGAAATCCGTGTTGGTACCGCGCCGACGTACGATGTCGACGGTGATCCGGGCGAGCATTTGGATCGCTTCGTCGCCGTGCGTGAAGCCGTAAACGTCGTTGAACGCCTTGAAGTTGTCCAAATCGATGTAGATCACCGCGAATGACTCGGCGTCGTCGATGCGGCGGCGCAATTCCGTTTCGATGGCGAGGTTTCCGGGCAGCCGCGTGAGGGGAGAGAGCGAGGAATCGACCTCGACGCGGCGGATCTTGGCGCGCACACGCGCGAGCAACTCCTGCGGACCGAACGGTTTGGTGATGTAATCATCGGCGCCCGCTTCGAACCCGCGCAGCTTGTCTTCCGTCTCGCCTTTCGCGGTGAGAATGATGATCGGCACGTTGGCAATCGAGGGGTTTTGATGCTTGCGAATCCGGCGCGCAACTTCGTATCCGTCCATATGCGGCATCATCAGGTCGAGCAGCACGACGTCGGGCTGGGCTTGCTCGATCACGCGCAGCGCCTCGGGTCCGTCGGACGCGGACTCGACGGTGAAACCCGCAAGCTCGAGATTGGTCGAGATGATCTTGCGCAGGTTGCGATCGTCGTCGACCACGAGCACGCGATGACCGTCGCCTTGCGCAAGGTCCTTCACGGATCCACCGGCCTACCCGGCAGCGAGATCGTGATGGTCGTGCCGCGGCTGGGCGTACTTTGTACGGCGAGCGAGCCTCCGTGTGCCTGCACGATCTCGTGCACGACGGTGAGACCGAGCCCACTGCCGCCGGTCGCTGCGGTCAAGTTTTGATCGGCCCGGTAGAATCGTTCGAAAATGTAGGGCAAGTGTTCGTCGGCGATGCCGATTCCGCGATCGGTGACGCGCACCTGAGCGGTCGAACCGTCCTCGCCGCCTTCGATCAGCACCTCCGCCGTATCCGGCGAGAACTTGAGCGCGTTGTCGACCAGATGCACGATCGCATCGCGCAAGAGCGCCGGATCGCCGCTCAGCGTGATCCCGGTCGAGCGGCGCTCGATGCGGCTCGCCGCGCTTGGGCCAAGACGCGCCTGCGCGTCGTCGAGGATTGCATCGAGCGTAACGCGCTCGCGCTTGGAAAGCAGATGTTTGGGCCCGACGCGCCCGAGCAGGAGCAGATCGTCGACGGCGCGCGAGAGCCGGTCGGCCTGTTCTTCGATCGTCGCCAAATAGTCGTGGCGCTCGGCGGCGAGCGCTTCCGGATTGTCGCGCATCGTAATGGCAAAGGCTTTGATGGTTGCGATCGGCGTCTTGAGTTCGTGCGAAACCGCAGCCACGATCTCGTCTTTGAGTTGTTCGATCACCGCGAACCGCATCTCGCGGCCGAACGAGATGAGCCATCCCTCGTCGATCGAGAGTACGGTAGCGTGCACGATGCGCTGCCGCTCGTCGCTGCAGAGCATTTCGAGCCGTTCGGGAACGACGGCGAAACCGAGCGGCGGATCGACCCGCGCGAAGAGCTCGTCGAGTCCCGTTCCAATCGCCTTGGATCGGTCGATCCCGGTAATCGCGGCTGCACCGTCGCTCCACGCCGCGATCCGGCCGTCGGCGTCGAGATAGGCGATGCCGTCCGATATGCACTGCGCGAGCGCATCGAAATCGACGTCGACGCGGAGGTGCATCGATGTGACGCTACGTTCGGAGATGGCGCCCGACCGAGACCCAGGACGCGATTGCGCCGATGGCGCCCCCGGCCGCGATCAGCTCCGCCACGAGCACGGGCGCGTCGACGGTCCCGGCGTTCAACTGAATCCACGGAAGAGCGAGCATCAGTTTCGGCCAGAGCGCGTAGCGCGCGATCGTTAGCATGGCGACCGCAAGGAGCGAACCGCAGACGCCGTCCAACAGCCCTTCGCAGATGAACGGCGCGCGAATGTAGAGGTTGGTTGCGCCGACCAGCTGCATGATCGAAATTTCGCGGCGCCGCGCGAAGACCGTCAGGCGGATCGTGTTCGAGATGATGATGCCGGCGACGACTAGGAAGAGCACGATGACGCCGATTCCGACGCGGTGGAGCACGTCACCGAGTTGCAGCAGCCGCGCTACGACGGTCTGCGGAAAGACGACCGTATCGACGCCGGGGCGCGTGCGCAATTCTTGCGCGACGGTTTGCACGAGTTTCGGGTCGCGCACCCAGACACGCAGCTTATCGGGCAGCGGGTTCTCGGTGAGCAGCGAGGTGTCGATCTGGCCGTGCGTCTCGGCGCTCAGTTCGGCCAAGCCTTGCTTCTTCGGGACGAACTGCGTCGAGGCGATGCGCGGGTCGTGGGCCAGTGCGGAGCGTAGCGCGTCTTCCCGAGCGCTCGAAACGTCGGTCGCGAAGTAGACGGAGATCTCGATCTGATTGAGCAGATCGTTCCCGACGCCGGCGAGGGCGGTTCGTACGAAGAGAAACGCACCGAGGAGGACGATCGTCATGGCGACCGTGCCGATTGCGGTCGCCTGCATGCCGGCGTTGCGCGTGAAGTTGCGCAACACCTCACCCAGAAAGAATTTGACCTTGCCCGAGTCCAAGATAGTAGTAGCCCCGTTCTTCGTCGGTGACGACCTTGCCGTCTTCCAGGCGCACGACGCGCCGACGCATGCGATCGACGACGGCCTGGTTGTGCGTGGCAACGAGCACCGTCGTGCCTTTGAGATTGATGCGCAGCAGCAGCTCCATGATCTCGGTCGTGTTGGAGGGATCGAGATTGCCGGTCGGCTCGTCGCAGAGAAGAATCTTCGGATTGTTGACCAGGGCGCGCGCGATCGCGGTACGCTGCGCTTCGCCGCCGGAGAGTTCACCCGGATACATGCGGCTCTTGTGCGCGAGCCCGACGAGATCGAGCGTACGCGGCACCTGGCGGGTGATGTCTTTCGTATGCGCGCCGGTGACCTGCATCGCAAAAGCGACGTTCTCCCAAACCGTTTTTTCGTTCAGGAGCTTGAAGTCTTGAAAAACGACGCCGAGGTGGCGCCGTAGGGCCGGAACGCGTCCGCGACGCAGGTGTTCGACGCGGATACCGTCGACCGTGATCTCACCGTTGGTGGGAAGCGCTTCGCGATAGAGCAGCCGCAGCAAACTGGATTTGCCCGTTCCCGAATGGCCTACGAGGAACACGAAGTCGCCTTTAGCGATCTCCAAGCTGACGTTGTCGAGAGCACGCACGCCATTTTGGTAGACCAGCGAAACGTTGCGAAGGGAAATCATCGCTGCAAAAGGGTTTTTCCGCAGGGCACGACCTATACCTCCGAGCTATGAATTTCGACCTGACCGACGATCAGAAGGCGATCCAACGGCTCGCGCGCGATTTCGCGCAAAACGAGGTGCGGCCGCGGGCCGAGGAGATGGATCGGGAAGAGGCCTTTCCCTACGAGCTGGTCGCGCAGATGGCCGAACTCGGGTTCATGGGTCTGCCGTTTCCCGAAGAATACGGCGGCGCCGGTGCCGACACGGTGAGCTACGCGCTCGCGGTGATGGAGATCGCGCGCGTCGATGCGTCGACCGCGATCACTATGGCCGCGCACATCTCGCTGGGTGCCTCGCCATTTTATTTGTTCGGCACGGAAGAGCAGAAGCAGCAGTATTTGGTGCCCCTTGCGCAGGGGAAAGCGCTGTGGGGATTCGGCCTGACCGAGCCCAATGCGGGCAGCGACGCCGGCAACTGCCAAACCAAGGCGCAGCTGCGCGACGGCCACTGGGTGATCAACGGGACCAAGGCCTTCATCACCAATTCGGGGACGACGATCAGCGCCGGCACGACGATTACCGCGGTGACCGGCGCCCGACCCGACGGGAAGCCGGAGATCTCGAACGTCATCGTGCCGCAAGACACCCCCGGCTTCAGCCGCAGCAAGAAGTATAGGAAGATGGGGTGGCGCGCGTCGGACACGCGCGAGCTCAGTTTCGTCGACGCGGCCGTGCCCGAGGGGAACTTGCTCGGTCCACGGGGCGAGGGCTACCGTCAGTTTCTCCGGATTCTCGACGGCGGGCGGATCTCGGTGGCGGCGCTTTCGGTCGGCCTCGCGATGGGCGCCTACGACGAGGCGTTGCGCTACGCGCGCGACCGCATCGCCTTCGGGAGACCGATCAGCAAGTTCCAGGCGATCCAGTTCAAGCTGGTCGACATGCTCTGCGAGATCGAGCACGCCAAGATGATGGTGCTGCGCGCCGCCTGGGAGAAAGACGAAGGCCGCGACTTCGTGCAGACCGCAAGCTTGGCCAAGCTCTACTCCGGCGAAGTATCACGCCGCGTCGTCAACGAGGCGGTGCAAATCCACGGCGGCTACGGATTCATGGACGAGTATCCCGTCTCGCGCATGTACCGGGATCAAAAGATCAACGAGATCGGCGAAGGCACCAACGAGGTCCAACGTTTGGTCATCGCCCGTCTCATGGGCTTGTAAATCACCCTGCATCGTCCTCGTCTTCATCGAGTTCGTCGTCGTCGGGATTGATGCCCCAGCCCTCGTACGTACCACCGAGCGGCGTAATCACGCCCTCGATTTCTGCGCGCGCGGCTTTGAGGTTCTGCGGCGTGAGCAGCATCGTGCGGCCGGCCTCGACCACGGTTTCGAACTCTTCGTCCTCCTCGGACGTGCTGAAGCCGGCACTCTGCAGGGCGCGCATCGCCGCGCGAACCGATTCCGCCGGAACCTCGCAGTCGAAAATGATCTCATAGCGCCGGGTGAGATCCTCGCCGGCCTCGTCCATCTGCGCGATCTGGTCGGCGTCGCGCGCCTCCTCGAGTTCCTCACCGCGTAAGATGTAGCGTTCGTACGTCGTCCAGGCGGCGTCGCGTTCGACGCGAACGTCGACGCGCAGCGAAGTGCCGGCAGCGGCCGCTTTCAATCCATCGGCCGCGGCCGCATCCGCCGCGTAACTGTAGATTTCGTACGTCCCCGAACGGCTAACCGTGCAGACCGGTTCCGCATCGTGTTCCTCACCCGCAGCTTCGAGGCGCCCTTCGAGTTCGAAAATCTCACTAGCCGCCGCGTCGGTTGGTTGTCCGTCGCCGTCGGTCGCGAACTTCGTGATCGCGAGCGTCACGAGGTACGGGTGGGATCGTTGAAACTCGCGCTCGCCGTCGAAATCGACGTCGATCGAAACCTCGGTTGAAGGGTCATCGCTCGTCGCGTAGGGAATCCATTCGGACATGGCCCGACGGTTCTCCGCACCCGCGAAAACCCATGTCGGGGACGAATAGGGGTGTCAGCATGGTTCGTCAATCCATCCTCGCCGGCCTGATCGCCGGAATCTGCATCATCGCTCCCGCGCTCGCAGCGCTACCGAACGGAACCAAGGCGCCGGATTTCACGCTGCAGGCGACGCAAGGCGGAAACGTGTTCACGTTCAGTCTTGCCGACGCGCTCAAGCAGGGGCCGGTGGTGTTGTATTTCTATCCGGCTGCCTTCACGCCGGGATGCACGATCGAAGCGCACGATTTTGCCGATGCCATCGATCGATACAAGGCGCTTCATGCGACCGTCATTGGTGTCTCGCACGACCCGCTCGACAAACTGCAGAGATTTTCGGTGAGCGAATGCCGCAGCAAATTTCCCGTCGCGGCCGACACCGATCAAACGGTCGAGAAGGAATATGACTCCGTACTGGCCGGGCACCCGCAGTACGCCAACCGCACGTCGTATGTGATCGCGCCGGACGGCACGATCGTCTATAGCTACACGTCGCTCAACCCCAGCGAACACGTTGCCAACACGCTGGCCGCGCTCAAGACGCTCGAGAGCAAGAGTCAATAATTCTGGAAGAGATTCGGCTCGGCCGGATCGCGTTTAGCGCGGCGGTCGCGCGACTCCGCATCGAGCGCGGTCACGGCGCGCGGAGACAAGTCGATCACGCTGGGTTCGGGCAACTCCTCGCCCCCGATCGAGGACTCGTCTTTGAGCTTGCGTCCTTGCGGTAAGAGCCGGGATTCGTACGTGCCGACGGCTTCGTTATACGCGCCGACCGAGCGCTCCAGATGGCGCCCGAGGTTGACGAGACGGTCGGCAAAACGCGCGGTGCGCTCGTAGAGTTCGCGCCCGAGCGCGGCGATGCGTTTCGCGTTCTCTTCTTGCTTGACCGCTTGCCAGCCCATGGCGAACGAGCGCAGCAGGCTTATCAATGAAAGCGGACCCGCGATCAGCACGCTGCGATCGAGCGCGTACTCGATCAGCATCGGATTCTCGGTGCAGGCCGCGCTCAAGAACGCTTCGCCCGGCACGAACATGATCACGAAGTCGGCCGAACCCTCGCCGCTCTGATAGTTGCGCTTGGCAAGCGCGTCGACGTGATCTTGCAGCGCGCGGGCGTGGCGTTTGACCAGGTCGCGCCGCGCGTCGTCGTCGGCCGACTCGAGCGCCGCTTGGAGCGCGTCGGTCGGCGCTTTCGCGTCGACGAAGACGCGGCGCCCGCCCGGCAATTTGATCGTCATATCGGGTCGGCCGCGGCCCGATTCGAACGCGACGGTCTGCTGTTCGTCGAAGTCGCAGTAGGCGAGCATACCGGCCTTCTCGACCACGTTGCGCAGTTGGATCTCACCCCACTTGCCGCGTGTCGTCGGGCTGCGCAGCGCGGTGACCAGCGTGGAGGTTTGATTGGAGAGCGCGTTCGCGGCCGACTCGATCTTGTCGGCGCGGCTGAGCAGCTGCGCGAGCTGCGCGCGCAGGGCACCGCTATCCTCGCTGCGTTTGTTCTCGATCTCGCGCACCATGCGATCGAACTCGCTCAGCCGTTCGGCAATCGGCGCCACGATCTGCCCGACGCGCTCTCCCGCCTGGTGCGTCGTTGCCTCGCGCAGGTCGTTTTTCGCCCGCTCGAGCAGCGCGTCGATCGCGGCGCGCTCGCCGCGCTGACGTACGAACATCACGAATGCACCGAGCGCGATGCCGACGAGCAGGAAGAGCAGATCGACCAACGCGTTCACGATCGATGAACTTCGACTATTGTCGCAAAAGACATGCTGCCGGCACCGCGAAGCTGCGAGCCATGCTCGGCTTTTTGCTCGCGCTCGCCGTCGCCATCGTTGCTGCGGTGTTGGGACACGCCGTACCGATCGTCGGCGCGCCGGTCTTTGCGATCGTCATCGGCGCGATCCTCGCGACGCTGCGCGCGCCGAGCCCGGTGCTGAGCCCCGGCATCACCTTCGCCGCCAAGCAGCTCTTGCAATGGTCGATCGTCTTGCTCGGCGCGCACTTGAGCTTGAGCGAGATCGCGCAGGGCGGCGCGCATTCGCTGCCGGTGATGCTCGGCACGCTCGCGATCGTGCTCGTGCTCGCCTACGTCGTGGGTCGTCTGCTCGGACTCGATCGTAACATTCGCCGCCTCGTCGGTGTCGGCACGGCGATTTGCGGCGGATCGGCGATCGCTGCGGTGGCGAGCGTGATCGAGGCCGATCAAGCCGATGTCGCCTACTCGCTCGGCGTCGTCTTCCTGTTCAACGTCGTCGCGGTGTTGATCTTTCCGGCGCTCGGCCATCTGATGCAGCTCTCGCAACACGCGTTCGGCCTGTGGGCCGGCACCGCGATCAACGATACGTCGTCGGTGGTCGCGGCGTCGTTTTCGTATGGACGGGTCGCCGGGAACGCGGCCGTGATCGTGAAGCTCACGCGCACGACGCTGATCATTCCGATCGTGCTGTTTTACGGGTGGCGCAAGATTCAGCACGCGCGCGGCGAGGCGGCCATCAACTGGCGCGCGATCGTACCCTGGTTCATCCTCTGGTTTCTCGCGGCCGCGACACTCAACTCGTTCGGCCTGATCCCACCGGCGGCGCAAGGGCCGCTGCAAGAACTCGCGCTCTTTTCGATCACGGTCGCGCTGGCCGGAGTGGGCCTGGGAACCGAGGTCGAGAAAATCCGCCGCGCCGGGATGCGCCCGCTCGTCCTGGGCGCGATCCTCTGGATCGCGATCGCGCTCTCGAGCCTCGCGATCGCGCGGCTCGTAGGGGCGGCCTAGCGCCGGGCGCCCCTGGTCGTATCCTCGCGCGCCAGGGCCGGGTTAGAATGGCGGGAAGTCTTACTTTCCCCTTTACTAGGACGGAGCATTCGAACGTGGCTGACGCGGTAGTCAAGGTAACCCTCCCCGAGATGGGCGAGTCGGTCACCGAAGGCTCCATCGTCGAGTGGCGCAAGCGCGTCGGTGACCAGGTCAACGAAGGCGACACGTTGGTCGACGTGACGACCGACAAGGTCGACGTCGAAGTACCGGCGACCGCCGCGGGTGTGATCACCCAGCTCTTCGGCAAAGAAGGCGACACGGTCGCGGTCGGTGCGCCGCTGGCCGAGATCGACACATCGAAAAACGGCAATGGGGCCGTCACCGCGACGGCTGCGCCGGCGACGAACGGTGCGCCCAAAGCGAAAGCAGCAAAAATCGTCGCGGTCACGCTGCCGGAGATGGGCGAGTCGGTCACCGAAGGTTCGATCGTCGAGTTTCGCAAGCGCGTCGGCGACCAGGTCAACGAGGGCGACACGATCGTCGACGTAACGACCGACAAAGTCGACGTCGAAGTGCCGGCACCGGCCTCGGGCGTGGTCACGCAGCTGTTCGGCAAGGAGGGCGACACGATTAGTGTCGGCGCAAAGCTGGCCGAAATCGAAGTCGGCGCTGCGGGTGCGCCCGCTGTGCGGGCTCCTGCGGATGACAACGCCAACCGTCACGCTGAGGTGCAGCGCGAAGCGCTGCCTCGAAGTGCGGGAACGAGCGAAGTCGCCGCCTCGCCGCAGGCGCGCCGCGTCGCGAACAAACTCGAACTCGATCTGGCTTCGATTCGCGGATCGGGTCCGAACGGATTGATCTTGCGCGGCGATGTTTCCGCCCAAGCGAATGGTGCGCGCAAACGCAGCGCACCCGGCGCGCCAACGAGCGCACCCGTACCGAGCGGTGCGAAGGTCACGCCGCTCAAGGGACCGGCCGCGGCGCTGACCGGCTACATGGAGCAGTCGCTGACGATTCCGACCGCGACGAGCTTTCGCACGCTGGCGGTCGACGTGCTCGATGCGCGCCGTAAAGAACTGAACAACGCGGTCAAAGCCGCAGGCCGCAGCGAGAAGATCTCGTTCACGCACATCATCGCCTACGCGATGGTGCGCGCCGCCGCCGAGATGCCGTTCATCACCTACAGCTTCCGCCGCGATCCCAGCGGCGCGCCGCAGCGGCTCGAGCCGGGCATTCATCTCGGCCTCGCGGTCGACTCCGAACGCAAGGACGGCTCGCGTTTCCTGATCGTGCCCGTGATCAAGAATGCCGACGCGCTCGATTTCGCAGGCTTTTACGCGAAGTACCAGGATCTCGTCGCCAAGGCGCGCGACAATAAACTCGGCGCCGACGATCTGCAAGGCGCGTCGTTCACGCTGACCAATCCGGGCGGCATCGGCACCGTCGCCTCTGTGCCGCGCTTGATGGCCGGGCAGGGCGCGATCCTCGCGACCGGCGCGATCGGCTATCCGCCCGGGTTTGCGAATTCGCCGGAGAGCGCGCTGCGTTCGCTCGGCGTCGGCAAAGTGATGCAGATGACGAGCACCTACGATCATCGCGTGATCCAGGGCGCGCAGTCGGGCGAATATCTGCGCCGTATCGATCAGCTCTTGCAAGGCGCGGACGATTTCTACGAAATGCTGTTCGCACAGCTTGGCGTGAAAGCCGGCCCGTTCGAGCCGCCCGCCGTTCGACAAGCTCAGGGTGACGGCGCCGCTTCGGCGCCGCAACAGCCGGTCGCGCCCAGCGACGAGATGTTGCGCGCGGTTGCGGCGGGGATGGCAATCGTCTCGGGCTATCGCACCCACGGACACCTGGCCGCGCATCTCGATCCGCTCGGCGCGGAGCCGATCGGTGATCCCAAGCTCGATCCGGCGACCTATGGTCTCACGCCCGCGCTGCAAGCCGCGATTCCCGCCTCGGTGCTCCACGTGCACGTACCCGGTGCGACGCTCGCGGACGTGCTTCCCAAACTGCGTGAGATCTACAGTTCGACGATCGCGTATGAATTCGAGCACATCTCGAATACCGAGCAGCGGCGCTGGCTGCGCGAAACGATCGAGAGCGGCGCAAGCCGCGTTTCGCTCTCGTCCGAGCGACAGGCGCGCGTGCTCCAGCGCCTGACCAAGGTCGAGACGTTCGAACGCTACATTCGTAAGATGTTTCTCGGCCAGAAAAGCTTCTCGGGCGAGGGGCTCGACATCATGGTGCCGATGCTCGAAGAGATTCTCGAGATGCTCGCGGACGAAGGCACGCCAAATGCCGTGCTCGGGATGGCGCACCGCGGCCGCCTGAGCGTGATCGCGCACGTCGTGAACATGCCGTACGAGGAGCTGATCGGTGAGTTCGAGGCGGCGCATCAACGCGGCGAGATGAGCACCGACGACGACGTCACCGGCGACGTGAAGTATCACCACGGCGCGACCGGCGTCTACGACACGTCGAGCGGCAAGCAGATCATGGTGACGCTGCAGCACAATCCGAGCCATCTCGAAGCCGTCGACCCGGTGGTGGAAGGGCGCGCGCGCGCGTTGCAGACCGATCGCAACGGCGCCGCTCCTTCGCTCGACGTGCGCAAGGCGGCGCCGATTCTCATTCACGGCGATGCGGCGTTCACCGGCCAGGGAATCATCTCGGAAGTTTTCAACCTGCAATCGCTCCCGGGCTACGCGACCGGCGGCACGCTGCACATCATCGCCAACAACCAGATCGGCTTCACCGCCGATACGCGCGATTCTCGCTCGACGCGCTATGCCTCCGACATCGCCAAAGGTTTCGATGCGCCGATCATTCACGTCAATGCCGACGACGTGGACGCCTGCATCTCGGCCGTGCATCTGGCCGAAGAGTTTCGCAAGCGCTTTGCACGCGACGTGGTGATCGATCTGATCGGCTATCGCCGCTTCGGTCACAACGAGCAGGACGAGCCCGCGTACACGCAACCGACGATGTACGAGAAGATCAAATCGCACCCGACCGCACGTGAGCTCTTCGCCAACAAGCTGATCGCGCAAGGCGTGGTGACGGCGGAACAGGCAAATGAAATGGTCGTCGAGGCGACCGCGCGTCTGCAAGAGGCGTACAAGAACGTCAAGGAATCCGAGGGCGGCAGCATGATCGAGAAGATCTCGCAGAACGCCCCGCTGCCGACCGCGACGCTGACGCCGATCACCAAGCAGCAGTTGCTGGAATGGTCCGACGACGTCGTAACCGTTCCGGGCGGCTTCACGATCAACAAGAAACTCGTCACGCAGTTCGAGCGCCGCAAAGCGACGATCGCCGAGAAGGGATTGGTCGATTGGGGCATGGCCGAAGCCCTCGCTTTTGCATCGCTCCTCGCCTCCGGGGTGCCGATTCGCCTCACCGGTCAGGACACGGAGCGCGGAACGTTCAGCCATCGCCACGCGGTGCTGCACGATCCCTCGCGCGACGCCGAATATATTCCGCTGCAGCACGTCGGCGCGGCGAAAGCGAGCTTCGAAATCCACAACAGCCCGCTCTCGGAATATGCGGCGCTGGGCTTCGAGTACGGCTACGCCGCCGCCGTGCCGAAGTCGCTCGTGCTTTGGGAAGCGCAGTTCGGAGACTTTGTCAACGGCGCGCAGATCATCATCGACCAGTTCATCGCGGCCGGACAGGCGAAGTGGGGGCAAACCTCGCGTCTGACGTTGCTGCTCCCACACGGTTACGAAGGCCAGGGGCCCGAACATTCCAGCGCCCGGCTCGAGCGTTTCCTACAACTCGCCGCCGAAGGCAACCTGCGCGTCGCGTATCCGTCGAACGCGGCCAATTACTTCCATCTCTTGCGCGCCCAGGCGAGTTCACCCAATCCGGTACCGCTCGTCGTCATGACACCCAAGTCGCTGCTGCGCGCCGAGGCCGCCTCGGGTTCGATCGACGAAATGGCGAGCGGCACATTCAAGCCCGTTATCGACGATCCGAACGTGAGCGACAAGAGTAAGATCGAACGCATCCTGCTCTGCTCCGGCAAGATCTACTACGATCTGATCGGCTCGGAACTCTATCCAAAGATGAAGAAGACGGCGATCGTGCGCATCGAGCTGCTTTCGCCGATGCCTTCGCAAGAGATCAACGCGCTGCTCGACACTTATCCAAACTTGAAATCATTGGTGTGGGTGCAAGAGGAGCCGAAGAACATGGGCGCACGTGCGTACGCGCGCCGGCGTCTGCTCGAGAAGTTGAAAAAGCCGCTCGACATCGGCTACGCCGGACGCGGCTATCGCGCCTCTCCCTCGGAAGGGTATCCCGGCGCCCACGCCGTCGAGCAAGAGCGCGTCATCAAGATGGCGCTCACCGAATAATGGCGAGCATTCGCAAGGAGGTTCCGCCGGGGCCGCTCGGAGGCGCTTAGGCGACCGTCGTTTGCGCTGGGCCGGCCGATAGCATCACGGCCGAAATCGCCGGTAACCAAGTAAGCGTGAGCGCGCCCGCGACCGATATACTACCAAGGGATCGAAGGGTGAGCTTCACACCGATCTCCTTCTGCGTATGTCTGGGTGCGCGTACGTGTGGCTAACCGTCGTCTCCTCCGAGGTGAGTCCATGAGCGCATTCCGCGACAGCGCACACGCACGCGAAGTACTGGAGCCCTTCTTCAAATATGAAGCGGAGGTCGAGGACCCGTTTTTCGGCGGGAATGGTGTGATCATCGCATACACGTTGAAAGACCCGGTTATCCGGATCGTGCTCGACACGACGTGCAAGCCCGAGCCGGGCCATCGCTACGACGTGTACGTCGACGATCCGAACGCGCCCAAGCCGACCGTCGAACTCTTCATGCGCGCCGACACCTTCGATGCGCTCTACCGCGGCGAAATGTCGCCGAGCGATCTGATGAAAGGCCGCGCAAAGGCGGTCGGTGATCTTACCGCCTCGATGCGGCTGCTCCCGGCGATGGCCCGAGCGATTCCGCGTTACAAGAAGTACCGGAAAGAACACGGTTAGAGTCCCATTGCCTCGAGCAACTCCTCGATGCGGTCGCCGCTGGCGAAAAGCGGGCGACCGTCGGACGAGATAAAACCTTCGGACCGCATGCGAGCGTAGAGCGCGAGCAGATCGTCGTAGTAGCCGTCGTTATTGAGCAGCCCGATCGGCTTGTCGTGGACGCGGAGCTGACGCCACGTCAGAATTTCGTGGAACTCGTCCATCGTTCCGTATCCGCCCGGCAGCGCGATGAACGCGTCGCTCAATTGCGCCATCAACGCCTTGCGCTCGTGCATCGTGTCGACTACGTGTAGGCGCGTAATGCCGTCGTGCGCCACTTCGCTGCTTGCCATCGTGCGCGGGATGACGCCGATGACTTCACCGCCGCGCGCCAGCATCGCGTCGGCGACCGATCCCATCAGACCCACGCGGCCGCCGCCGTAGACGATGCCGTAGCCGGCCTGCGCCAACGCGCCGGCGACCTCCGCCGCGAGTGCACGGTAGCGTTCGTCCTTGCCGGCGTGGGCGCCGCAAAAGATACAGACTCGAGCCATGGAATTGCATTTCATGCCCAAACCCGGGATGCCCGCCGACGGCGTCATCCGCGTCGCGCGCGAGCGCCGCCGAGCCAGCGTCGTCAGCTTGGTGCATGGCCTGGCGCCGGCGGAGGCCGACGAGATCGCCAAAGCGCTCAAGCGCCACTGCGGCACGGGAGGGACCAGCAAAAACGGCGTGGTGGAAATCCAAGGCGACCACCGCGAGCGTATCGTTGCATGGTTTCTCACACAAGGCCGACGTGCCAAGATCGCTGGGGGTTGATCGAATTGAAGCGTTTTTCTCTTTTTGTCGCAGCGGCGTACGCGATCTACGGATTCGCGCCCGCATCGGCGGCGCAGCTGCCGCATTCCATGTTCACGATCGCGAGCGCGCTCGCCGTCGATACCACGAACCACACTGCCACGCTGCCGCTTTATCGCGGCCGTCACGACGGCATGACCGTGTGGTACATCATTACCGACGCGTCGGACGCCGGTGTGGCCAGGCGTTTCGGCGTAAACTTTGCGCCAAGCCTGGCTTCGATCGGTGCCGCCGCAACGCAGCGGGCGATCAAAAATTCCGACGGCACGTACACCTTCGAAGACGCGCCGGACTTCAGCGCCGCGCGCACGTACATCGCCGGACCGGCCGGATTCCCGCCGCAGTCGGCAACGCCCGGCGGAAACGCCGATCGTGAATACTCGCCGTTCGTTCGCGCGCAAGGAATCGCGGGCGTGCTCAACGCCTCGATCGTCGCGACCGGCGATGGACCGTTCGACGTGACCACGCACGGCAACACCGAGGATCGCGTGCTTGCGATCGATACGGCGAAGAAAACCGTGACGGTTGCGCTCGCGCGCGGCTTCTTCGACGACAAACCGGTCTACTATCTGAGCCCGGAAGCCTCGGATGCGGGAGCGGCCGCCGTCGAGCGTGCGACCTACACGCCGAATCTGGCGAAGGCCGCCTCGAGCGCCCAGATTCCGATCGGCGTCGTCGTCGACGGACCGCAGACCGGCGATGCGCCGCAGGGGCTGGCCTATCTCTCGCTGCGCACGCCGCTCGGCGAGGATGCAACGCTCGCGAGCGCCGCGAGCGTGGGTTCGCCGTTCAATCTGCTCTCGGTCGCACCGGACTTGGCCCATCCCTACGCGGCCAACGCGTACGCCCCGCTTTGGAATGCGATGGTCGTAACCGCGCCGCAGAGCACGCGATTCACCAACTACGGGGAAGTGGCGGCGCAGGCCAAACCGGCCGGCTTCGTGGTGAACTGCCCGGTGGTGGCCTACGGTGAACTAAGTTATTAGTTGACAAGACGGCGCGCTCGGGGTATTCTGCTCTTAAAGAATTAGGAGTTAGGAGATCCGCGCATGCCCCGTCGCCCTTCGCCCACGCTCACCGAGGCCGAGCTCCGCGTGATGGAGGTGCTCTGGCGCCTCGAACGCGCGACCGTCGCCGAGGTGACCGAAGCCCTCCCGCCGCCGCCGATCGCGTATAACAGCGTGCTCACCACCCTGCGCATCCTCGAGCAGAAGGGGCATGTCGCGCACGAAGAGGCTGGGCGCGCGTTCGTCTATCGCCCGTTGATCGCGCGCGAGCGCGCCGCGAGCAGCGCCGTCAAAAACGTCGTTGAGAAATTTTTTGGAAACAATTCGGGCGAACTGGCACTACGATTGATTGAGTCCGAGCGGCCCTCGGACGAGGAGCTTGCCCGGTTGCGTTCGTTGATCGAACGTTACGAGGAGAAGTAGCCCGCATGAATCCCTCGCTTTTCGACCTCATTGCCCGCGGCGCGCTCGTCGTTCTCGTCAACAGCCTCTGGCAGGGAATTGCAATCGCCGGGCTTACCTGGCTCGCGCTGCACGTATTTCGTAAAGTGAACGCATCGACGCGCTACGCGGCGTGGACGCTCGCACTGGCCGCAGTCGTCGTGATTCCGGTGGTGACGAGCGTGACGCATATCGTGTATGAACGCGCGAGCGCGCCGGCCGCAGCACCGGTGCCGACGCAGACGGTCAGCACGCACGCAGCGGCGCCGGCGCATGCAGCAGCGCCCAGCTTCGCACCCGCCGCCAAGACGATTGCGTTGCCGAGCGCGCCTCGAGTGACGGTCAACCCGCCGTCGATCGCGACCGCGGCGCTCTTCGGGCTCTGGGTGCTTGCCGCGCTCGCGCTGGTGGCTCGCCTCGTCGTCGCATTGACGCGGCTCGAACGTCTCAAACGAGACTCTCTTCCGCTCGGGCTCGAGTATCGCGACAAGCTGGTGCAGTGGCAGCGCTTGAGTTCCCGCGATCGCGACGTGCGCATCTGCGTCACCGATGCGACCGAGGTGCCGGTCGCGGTCGGCTTGTTCGACGCGATGGTGCTCTTGCCGCAGCACTTGCTGGACCGGCTCGGGCCGGACGAGATCGACCAAATCAGTCTGCACGAGCTCGCGCATCTGCTTCGCCACGACGATTGGACGAACGGCTTCCAACGTGTGATCACCGCCCTCCTGTTCTTCAATCCCGCGGTGTGGTTCATCGCGCGGCAGATGGACGTGGAACGTGAAGTCGCCTGCGATGATTACGTACTCGAATTGACCGGCGCGGTGCGCTCGTATGCGTTCTGTCTGACCAAGATGGCCGAGATGACGGCGTGGCCGCACCAGCCGCTCGCGGCGCCGGGCGTCTTCACGACGCGCAAGAACATCTCGATTCGTATCGAGCGGCTCCTGCGCACGGGCCGCGCGATCGGATCCTCGATCTCGCCCGCAACCGGCGTGGCGGTAGCAATCGGTTTGATTGCCGGCTACGTGCTGGCGCGCGCGTTCACACCGGTGGTTGCATTTGCACTGCCGGCCCTTCCCGCAATCGCAAGCGCACCGTTGAAGCCGCTGCCGCACCCGGCGGTTACGGCGAAGGCGCCGCGTGTCGCGGCCGAGGTGATGGCGAGCCCGCGCCCCCGGAAACGCCCCGAGGTCGTGATGACGACCAGGCCGCTGACCGTCACGATGCCGGCGACCGGCTACACCGTACCGAAGATAACCATCACGGTTCCGAGCGTCAAGGTCACGGTGCCGCACGTACGCGTTGCCGCTGCCGACGTTACCAAGGGGTTCAACTGCTCCGGTTGCGACTTCTCGAAGCAAAGCCTCGCCGGAAAGAATTTCGCGGGTTCGAATCTCTCGGGAACCGATTTCAGCCACAGTGACCTGCGCGGCGCCAATTTCGACGGCGCGAATTTGAGCGGCGCAGACTTCGAGGACGCGGATCTGCGAAACGCGTCGCTCGTCGGCGCCGACCTGAGCGGCACGAACCTCGATCACGCGCGGCTCGAGGGCGCGAATTTCGACGACGCCAACTTGAGCGGCGCCGATCTCGACCCGCGCAGCCTCTCTCCGTCGCAATTGCGTGCATATCTCCCGCATTGCCGCGGCTGCGACCTCGAGCGTACGAACCTGAGCGGCGTCGACCTGAGCGGGATCCATCTGACCGGCGTGGATCTGCGCCATGCCGATCTGCGCGGTGCGAACTTGAGCAACGCGGTGTTCAACGGTGTCGACTTCTCCGAAGCCGATCTTCGCGGTGCGCTCACCAAGGGAACGCAATTCATCGGTTGTGACTTTTCCGGAGCCCGACTCGGCAATCCTTAGCTAATCTTTCACTTCCTCTCGTGACCACGGACGCACGTCCCCGGGCATCGTTTTGCCCTCGTGCGCAGCAAGAAAGGCAGAGCGACGACATGACCTCGCAATTTCGGATCCTGGTTCTGGCAGGGGCGCTGATGGGCGCATCGATCGCCATCGTCGGAGCGCAAACGTCATTCCCGGCACGCTGCACCGGATGCAACCTATCCCAGATGAATTTACACGGCGCGGATTTGCGCGGCGTAGACTGGGTGGGGACGAACCTGCGCGACAGCAATCTGAGCGATGCGGATCTGCGAGACGCGCGCCTGACCGGCTCGAATCTGAACGACGTCGATCTGCGCGGCGCCGATCTGCGGGGCGCGAAGTTCGTAGGTGCAAACCTTCGCAGCGTGCGGTTGGCCGGCGCGCGGATCGATGGTGCGATCTTTACCGGCGCGAACTTGCCGAATGTCGATCTTCGCGGAATGGATCTGACCGGTGCGGGCTTCGTCGGCACCAACTTCAGCGGCGCAGATCTGACGAACGCGCGCTTCGACGGCGACGACATGGTCGGAGCGGACATGGGCGACGCGCGCGTCGACGGCGCCTCCTTTCGCAACGCTTGGGTCTGCGCGCACAACACCGACAACTTCGACGGCGTGACGATTCAGCGCGGGATCGTGTGCATCGATCTGCGCGGAGCATCGGTGCGCGGCGCGGTATTCACCGGAGCGCAGTTGTGCGATCGTACCGCCGATCGGGGGCGAGCGTGCATGACGGTCGGCGCGGCGGTGCTCCGCGATGCTTCACATAACGCACTCGACGGAGCCGTCTTGCCGTGATCGCACCGGTGCTCGCGTTGATCAGCACGTTCGCCGTGCCGACGGCGCCGCCCGCGGCGCACCTCAGTTTGAGGTGGGACGTGAACTCAGCGCGGCCTGCTCGAGATGAGACCGACGTCTACGTGTGGAGCGACGGGAAGTTTCTCTACGTGCGCTTCGACGCGGAGCAAAGCACTCCGATCGTGGCGACGCAGCACGTCGACGATACGGTAAGCGGCGGCAGCAACTTCAACGGCGGCCTCGCCTGGAGCGACGACGCGGTGTGGGTCGATCTCTGGCCGACCGGCCCGGCCGGGTTCCAGTATCAGTTCGAATCCAATCCGATCGGCGCGCACAACGAGGCTTCGACCGAGAACGCGAATTTTTCGCCGCACTGGCAAACGCACGGCAAGCTCACCTCCGACGGCTACACAGTCTCGATGGTGATCCCCCTCGCGGTCATTCACGGCGCGCACGCCGGCAAATGGCGGCTCCAATTCGTGCGGTACGTCCGCACCACCGGAGCGCTCGACGTTTGGTCGTACGATACGGCGCAAACGAATCCGGACGATGCCGCCCGCGCGGGTACCGCAGATTTCCCGCTGGTCGCGCGCGCGCCGCTGCCGAAGCCGCGCGTCGCCCCGTACGCGCTGGCCGAAGGAGCAAGCCGCACGATCGGCGGCGCCACCTCGCGCGTCGGCATGGATTTCTCGATCCCGGTAGCGCAGACGGCGTCCTTCTTCGGGACCTTTCACCCGGACTACTCGAACGTCGAACTCGACCAGCAGTCGATTTCACCGACCGTTTTCCAACGCACCTACAGCGAAGTGCGGCCGTTTTTCACCCAAGCGGCGAGTTACTACGACGCTTTCAACTGCAACGTGTGCAACGGCTTCCGCACGACGCTCTACACGCCGGCGATCCCGACGCCGCGCGAAGGCTATGCGTTCGAAGGCCGCCAGGGTGAGTTCGGCTTGGCAGCCTTCGACGCGATCGGCGACGACCGCACCGACGCCGCGGCGGCGCTGAACTACATGTCGCCCAACACGCACTGGAACGCCGCCTTCCAACACGTGCTGACGGATTTGCCGGGCCTTACCGACGCGACCAGCCAAGGGGGGTTGAGTTGGTGGAACGGCAAGTATCTGAGCGCGTACCTCAACGATGCGCAAGAGACGGGCGCGCTCGTGACCGATCCCTCGCAGGGAAACTGGATCGACGGCGGCGGCGGCTGGGGCAACCAGCACTTCGCGCTCTTTGGGTCGATGCGCAAGGTCGGGAGCCAGTTCAATCCGGTTGACGGCTTCGACTCGCATCCCGGCCTCGCCGGCTACGGCGTCTACTCGGCGCGGGTGTGGACCTTCGACGGAAACGACAAGCTTCTCTCAGCCGGTATCGACGTTTTTCGCGACAGCTACGCGGGCGTCGCGTACGGACAAGCGCAGAGTGATACGCAACTGCTTCTCGACGTGCTGACCAAGAGCACGTGGGACCTGCAGCTCTTTACCGGATCGGACTATTGGCGCTTCGGCCCCACGCTCGAGCCGGTCTCGCAGAGCGCAGGTTTCAGTGTGACATTTCACAGCGGCACGCAGAACAACATGAGCAACTTCCCCTCGCACGGGTCGTCGGCCACGCCGACGCAGATCCAATACTACACGGGACGCTATGGTCTCGGACGGCTCGATACGTGGTATCGCACGACGACGATGCGCGTCGGCTCACGCGGGTTGCTGACGTTTACGGTCGACAGCACCCAGCAGTGGATGGACGGCAAAGCGCCCGATAACGCCCAGTGGTTCGACGACGTGAGTTACAGCTATCAAATCGACCGCGATTCGTCTCTCGCGATCGGCGTACGGCGGATCACCGGAATGCCTCCCGATCCGAACGGCGGCGGCGATTGCGAAGGCGTGTGCGCGAACGTGTCAGTCGCCTATCACCTGCGCTTGCGTGATTACGAGTTCTACCTCGCGTACGGCGATCCGAACACGCTCACGACCGTCCCACAGGCGATCTTCAAAGTGATTTTTTACGCGGGGGCGCAGAAGGGGACATGAACGGCTGTGCGGCGATCGATGTGGGGTTCGGGCAGGTGGCAACGGGACGCGTTTCCTGCGGCGTTTTGATGACGGTCGTATCGAGTATCCAGCAGCTCTTGTTCAGCGAGCAATAGCAGAGCTTCAGACCAATGGTGTGGCGTTTCATCGTGTCGATCGGCGCTCCGGGCAGTTCCATCCGGATCAGCGTCATCGAATCGCCGGGTCGTATCGTGGTGCCGGGCCCGAGGGAAGACGTTGCGATCGATCCGGTGAAGGGCTTGCCCGCGAGAACGTCAGCGGTTTTCTGCTCAAAGTACGCGCGCGTCTTTTGATCCCGCAGCAACGCGTGAAAGAAGTCGCCCCAACCCGGAACGTTCTTGCCGTCAACGATGAGCTGCGCCGATTGCACGAGCGCGGGGCCGAGGCCGTCGTTCACGACGCGCAGGCTCAGACCGGTCGGCGACATACCACTGTCGGAGCTTATGTACGGCCAGATCGTAGCCGCGTACTGCTGACCGATCACATGTGTTTGATACACCAGCGTCGCTGCAGTCAGCGCGCTGACGAGCAGCGCGGCAAGCGCGATGAAGAAGTCGAGGCGAAACGCCTTCTCCGTCATGCAAGAACGAGTTCGTCGGCGGCGTCGCCCGCCCTACGCAGGGCTTCGCGGATCATTTCGTCCTGGATTTCCTTGACCGCCCAGCGCGCCTGCGCTTGCGGCGAGAGTTTGTCGATCGGGTCGAAGTACACGAACGCTTTGTTCTTCTTGACCGCCGGCGCGGTGTAGACGCAGATGCCGTTCTCGCGATCGTAGTAGTCGAACGAATGGATGTCGCGCTTGCCTCCGCCGCCCGGCGCGTCGCAAATGAAGAGCGGTGTATTGTAGCCGGCGGTCGCGCCGCGGACGAACTTCTCGATGTCGATCGAGGTCTGCACGGTGGTTCGCAGCTCCTCCACGCCTTTGACCATGTCGTGCATATAGACGTAATACGGATGGACGTTGACATATTCGAGCCGTTTCACCAGCAGCGCCATCCGCTCGGGCGTATCGTTGACGCCGCGGATCAGCACCGATTGATTGCGTACGAAGATCGCGCGTTCGAAGAGCAGGCGCAGCGCTTTCTCGGTAATCCACGTGATCTCTTCGGGCGCGTTGAAGTGCGTGTGCAGTACGACGTCCTTGCCCATGCCGCGCCCGCGCTCGACGACGCCGGTGAGCGCGTCGAGCCACGCTATATCGGTCATCAGCTTCATCGGCATGATCGCCGGGCCTTTGGTGGCGAAGCGCATGCGGCGCACGTGCGGAATGTCGAGCAGCGCATTGCCGATCAGCGCGATATTCTTGGGCGGAAGCTGATATGCGTCGCCGCCCGAGATCACGATGTCTTCGAGCTCGGGGCGCTCGCTGATGTACTGGAACGCATCTTCCCATTGTTTGGGCGTCTTGGCGAGCGCGACCTTATCGACGTTTTCCGTGTCGGGACCGATCGCGTAACTGCGCGTGCAGAAGCGGCAGTAGACCGGGCAGGTATTCAGCGGAAGAAAGAGCGCTTTGTCGACGTAGCGATGCACGAGGCCCGGCACCGGCGAATCGGCCTGTTCGTGCAGTGAATCCAGCGTGAGGCGCGGATGGTCGGGCAAGAGGGCCGACGCGAGCGGGACGAATTGCCGGCGAATCGGATCGTTCTCCGGGTCGTTCCAGTCGATCAGCGCGAGCGCGTAGGGAGAGACTCGTACCGCCATCGGCGCACGGGCAAATCCGGCCTCGACGTCGGCGAAGAACTCGCTCGAGACCAGATCCTTGATCGTCGCGAGCAACTCTTGCGGCGTCTTCACCGCGTTTTTCTGTTGCCACAAGTGATCGAGAAACGTGGCTTCACCGATCTCGCGGTAAGCAGGCACGTGGCGCCAGAATTCACCTTGCTTGAGCTGCCGGTACTCGAATTGCGACGGCGCAGCCGGAGGTTTGAGGTGGGTGATCGGGGTCATGCGTCAGGGTCCTTCGTGGGTGCCGAATTTTTCGTTGAAGTACGTGTGGATTGCCGGGTTGTCGCGCAACGTTTGCAGGGCGACGTCGGCGTGGCCGCGCGCGTAGCCGTTGCCGACGATCATCGTGACGTCCTTACCCACGCCCTCGGCGCCGAGCGCGGCGGCCGTGAACGAGGTCGACATCGAGAAGAAGTAGACGGTGCCGCCGTCCTTCGTGCAAAGGATCGAGCTGAGTTCGGTGCCCGGGACGTTGACGCAGTTGATCGTGATATCCGCGAGCTGCGGAACGACGGCGGTGAAACGTTCGCAGAAGTCGAGCGTGTCGCGTGCGTCGGCGGCGACGAACGCGTCGACGAAACCATGGTCGATCAAGAGGCGCGCGCCGGCGGTGGCATCCGACGGTGCGACGCCGACCACCAAACCCTGCGGACCGACACCGGCCCGCGCTTGCGCGCAGCAGAGCATGCCGCTTTTGCCGTCGGCGCCCAGCACCGCAACCGTTGCTCCTGGTTTGCAGAGGCGCCGCACTTGGGCCGGCGCGCCGGCGACGTCGAGTACGGCCAGCGCCACGTTTTCGTCGATGTCCTCCGGCAGCTTGGCCCATAGCCCGGATTCGAAGAGCACGGCTTGGCCGCGAATCCAAATCCGGCCGGTCGGTACCTCGACGCGTTCGATCGATTCAATGAAGAGCGGGGTGAGCGTGAGCGAAACCAGCGAGGCGATCCGCTCCCCCGGACGCAGCGGAATGCGGCTGCGCAACGCTTTTCCGACCTCGCGCACCTGTCCGATGAACATGCCCCCGCTTCCGGTTACCGGGTTATGCTGTTTGCCGCGCTCGCGGACGATGCCGCGCACGTGATCGGCGATCTGCGCGCTCTTGCCTTCGCAGAAATCGGCGATCTGCTTGAACGACGCCGAGTCGATGTTGAGCACGTCGACATCGCACAGGATCTCATTCTCGAACGCGACCGGCGTGTTGTCGATCTTCCACGCGTTCTGCGGCATCGCTCCGGGCGGATTGATGACGCGGTGCGCGCCCAGCGGATGGACGCGGCGCTTGGCAGCGGCGTTCACGACACAACCGCTATTCCGCCGCGTTCGAACGGCGTCGAGAGAACGATCGTCGTTTTGGTGCGCGCCATGCCGGGCAGCGCTTTCAAGCGTGAAAGCAGCTCGTCGAGGTGCGCTGTCGAGCGCGTCATCACCTTGCACACGAACGACTCTTCGCCCGCGACCGAATGCACCTCGCAAACCTCCGGCATCTCGCTGAGCGCCCGGGTGAATTGTTCGTACGCCGCGTCCGGCGTGGTGTAGCAGCTCACGAACGCGATGAGCTCCAGACCCAAGCGGCGTCCGTCGAGTTGCGCGCTGTAGCCGCGGATATGCCCGCGCGCTTCGAGCCGCTTGACGCGATCGTGGACGGCCGGCGGCTTCAAGCCGACCAGCATCCCCAGTTCGGCGAAGGTCGAGCGTCCGTTGCGCTGAAGAGCCTCGAGAAGCGCGAGGTCGAGTTGATCGAGGTCGTCGGATACAATCATATTCGCCAAAGTCGCATTTTCTGCCGCAAGATATTCGGCGTTTTGACTATAGCAGCATCGATCCGTTCATTCAACCTGCTCCTGACGCTTGCCCTGCTCGCTGCCTGCGCCAAAACCGGCGCGCCCGCGGCGGCGCCGCCCGGCGTCGTGCGATTCGACCTTGCCAAAGACCCGACGACCCTGAACCCGCTCTTCATTCAACCGGACGCGTCCTTGGCCGACGCGCAGGTCGCGCGCCTGGTCTATGAGCCGTTCGTCGATCTCGATGCGCACGGCCACCCGGTTCCGGTGCTCCTGACGCGGATTCCGAGCCGCGCGAACGGCGATCTCTCCGCCGACGGGCGCACGATCGTGTACCACCTGCGCCGCAACGTGCGCTGGAGCGACGGCTCGGCGCTCACCAGCGCCGACGTGCTCTACACGCTCCGCGAAATTCTCGATCCGCGCAATCCGGTGCGCACCCACGAAGGTTACGAATTGATCGATCGCGCGAGCGCGCCCGATGCGCACACGGTCGTGCTGCATTTGCGCCGCGCGTGGGCGCCGGCGGTGCTGACCTACTTCTCGTACGGCATCATTCCGCAAGTCGTGCTGCCTGCCCACCTTCCGCTCGCGCGCGTGCCGGCGGTCGGCGACGGTCCGTTCGATTTCGTTTCGTGGTCGCACGGCAACATGCTGACCTATCGCGCCAACCCGCTCTACTGGCGCGGCAAGCCCGCGATCGATCGTCTCGAAGTACGCATCGTCCCCGATACTTCGACCAATCTGCTTCTTCTGCAATCCGGCGCGCTCGACTGGAACCTCATCGCGCCGGCGCAGCGTTCGATCGCGGCGCGCGATCCGGACGTGCGTCTCTACTCAACCCCGACCGCGGTGATCGCCGCGCTCGTTTTCAATACCGCACGCGCTCCCCTCGACGACGTTCGCGTGCGGCGCGCGATCGCGATGTCGATCGATCGCGGACTGATCAGCGCGAAGATCACGCTGGGCGCCTATCCCGTGACCGACATGCTGCAGCCGCAGTTCTCGTGGGCGTACGATCCGGCGATTCACGAGCCGGCATACGATCCGCACGCTGCCGACGCGCTGCTCGACGCTGCGGGATGGAAACGCGGGCCGAGGGGCATGCGTGAACGCGGCGGCGTGCCATTGCGTCTGACGTACGTGCAGTTTCCCGAATCGGTCACGGGGGTGCACGTTGCCGCTGCGGTTCAGGCCATGCTGCGCCGACGCGGCATCGACGTCTCGGTCGAGAGCATCAGCAACGCCCAGCTCTTTCTTCCGGTCTCCGGAATCCTCGCGGCCGGCCGGTTCGACCTCGCCTACGTGCCGTTCACGATGGGTGCCGATCCGGACGATTCGGACGTCCTTGCGTGCAAAGCTCCCTCGAACTACATGCGCTGGTGCGACCCGCGTGTCGATGCGCTCGAACGTGTCGCATTGGCGAGCGTCTCGCAGCAGCAGCGACGTCGCCTCTACGGCGAGATCGCGCGGCGCGTCGCGGCGCAGGTGCCGCTACTCTATCTCTTCAACGCGCGCTACGTCTACGCGTATCGCGACCGGCTGCACGGCTTTGCTCCCAACGCGTTTCTGCCGACATGGAATGCATGGGCGTGGAAGACGTAGCCAATGCCGAACGGGTTGCGATCGTCGCGGTGCACGGCGTTGCCTCGCATCCCCGTTATGAGTTTCAGGACCAAGTCGCCGCTGATCTCTGCGCTCGCCTGAACGAGCGCGACGGCGCCGAGGCCTACGGACTGGCGGTGATCAACCCGCGCGGCGTGCTCGAGCCGGGGCAAGACGACCCGTTGCCGACGACCACGCGCGTCCTGCGAAAGGGCGACGACTTCGCCGATCCCAAGGCGACGTTCTACGACGTCATCGAAGCGTATTGGAGCCCGATCGACAAAGGGGCGACCAATTGGTTCTTGGTCCTGCAGTGGATTCTGCAATCGGTCTTCGCGCCGTTCAACACCACGGCGCGCATTCGCGCGCCGTTCTGGAAACAGTTCTTCGACTACAGCTTTATCGGCGGGGCGCTGGTTCTCGCATTCGTGCTCTTTGGACTCTCGATCACCGCCGTGTGGCTCTCGGCGATCCAGGTTTTGACGATCACCGGTTTGATGACGCATTCCAGCGTCGGCGAAGCGCTGACGGTTCTCAACGCGAACGCAGCGGCTCCGGGCGGAGCGCGCGTCAAGATCGTCGTGTGGCTTTTGGTGGGCATCGTCGGTGCGTTTCTGGTGGGCCAAGCACTGGCGGCCATCGTCAAGACCTGGATGCAGCGCGGGGCGTTGCGGGACAATCGCGCCGCGATTTGGCACCGCGCGCTCGCAATCGGCATCCTGGTCGTCCTCGGCGGCGTGCTGATCTATCTCATGGCGGTCGCCAAGTTCCCGCGAGGCTCGATGGGTTGGTCCGGGATCGGCTTGCTGGTCGGGATCTTTCTCGCGTTTCAGATCGGCTATGCGCTGCTGATCGATTTCATCGTCGGATTCTTCGGCGACGTGCAAGTCTACACGACCCGCGATGAAAACGACGCGAAGTTCTACGCGCTGCGCGACGCGATCTTGGATACCGCCGTGACGGCGATCCTGCGCGCGGTCACGCCGGCGCGCAACGGCGGATACCACTACGACCGCGTGATCGTGCTCTCGCACAGCCTCGGCGGTACGATCGCCACCGATGCGATCACGCGGCTCAAACAGGCATGCGAACAGGGTGCGCTCGACGCAGCCGCCTACGGTAAGGTTCGCGCTTTCGTCATGTTGGGCTCGTCGCTCGAGAAGACCCGCTACTTCTTCAACGTCGCCGGCACGACACCGTCGGTATCCTATGAAGAGTGGCGCGGCAAGGCGTTCGAGAAGATTTTCAGCGCCGACGAGTCATTGCTCGAGCAGGAATCGGCATCGACGATTTTCTGGGCGAACTACTGGTACTTCCAGGATCCGATCTGCAACGAAATCAGCTCGTATGCAGACGTCTGCCGTAATGAGGAAGGGAGCCGTCACATGACGCCGCTCCATCCGCTCATTCACTCGGACTATCTCGACGATCCCTGGGTGTGGTTTTCATCGAAAGACGGTTCGCATTTGGGACTGCTCGACATCGTTGCGCCGGTACGACAACGTGTCATCCCGAGCGCCGTCGAGGGACTGGCGTAACGCCGGTGGTGCTCAGAACCCCCTGATCTTTTTACGCAGCCAGCGCTTGTGCTGGTCGGCCACGCGGGTCCACAGGGCTTCGCTGCGATCGATCTTCAGGGCGAAATACTCGCGTAGAATGCGCGTGAAGGACTCGTGCGACGACGCGGACTCTTCGTTCATCTGCTTCGGCGAGAAGATGCGCAGCGCGGCATTGGTCAACGTCACCATGCCGTCCTCGCGCAGCTGCGCGCAGACCAGCGTCTGGACGAAGGGCGATTCGCTGGTCGTTGCCAGGCTTCGGTTCGCGGCTTCGATCGTCTCGGCGCCGGCGTTATCGCCGCTGAAATCATAGGTGGCTCCGTTTTCGCGATGATTGTAGAAGCGCCAGAATTTCCCGTGATTGGTCAGCTTGAAATCGAAGCGCCCGTCGTTGAACGTTCCTTCTTGGAGCGGCGTCGGATTCAAGAATCCGTTACCGAAACCCACGTCGGCCAGATACGGCTCGTCGAGATGCACGAAGAGCGCAACGTGGTTGATCGGCGTGCCCTCCACCGGCTTGGTGCGGCCGACGGTTGCACCGATCACGTCGACGCGTAGGCCGATCTGGCGCAAAACCCACGCGAAGAGCAGGTTGTGCTCGAAACACCAGCCGCCGCGCTCGCGTAGGACGATCTTTTCGAAAATGGCGTCGTGCTCGATCGGCGGCACGAGGCCGAGCTGCACGTCGATATTCTCGAACGGAATCGCGAGCAGATGCGCTCGGTGCAAATTGTGGAGCGTCGTGCGGGTGGGTGAAAGCGGTCCGCCGTAACGGATGCGCCGCAGATACCGGTGGAGTTTGAGCGACATCGCGGTTAATGGGGGATGGCGATCGTGTAGGCGCCGCCGGCGCCGAGAAAAAGCGGCGCCGCCGCACGGCCGTCGCGATCGACCCGCACCAGTGCGTTGTCGCGGTGCAGGATCACCAGCGCGGCGGAGCCGTCGCGCAGCCACTGCACGTCGAAGGGCTGTCCGCCGACGGTGATGGCCGGCTGCGCCGTATTGGTCGCGAGATCGATCGGCGTGAGCGTGGTCGTCGCATAATTCGTCACATAGGCGAGCGTACCACTCGGATCGACCGCGACGGTTTGCGGCTCGACCCCGACCGGCACCTGCGCGATGACGCGACCGCTCGTCAGATCGACGACGCTGACGTCATTGCTGCCGTTATCGGCGACATAGAGCGTCCGGCCGTTCGGGGAGAGCGCGATTCCGGCCGGCCGCTCCCCTACCGGAATCGGCGTCAGTGTGCTCATCGTGCGCAGGTCGACCGGCACGATCGCGTTCGCGCCTTGGTCGCTGACGTAGAGGCGCGAGCCGTCCGGCGCGATCGCGATCGAACGCGGTCCGCTGCCGACCGCGAGCGGTTTTCCGGCGCGCAGCGTGCGCGTGTCGATCGGCTGGATCGTGCCGTCGTCGTAATTGGCGATCCAGACCGTCGTGCCGTCCGGCGTGATCGCGGTCCCGTTGGGCGAGTTTCCAACCGCAACCGTCGCGATGACGCGGCCGGCGACCGTATCGATCACGCTTACCGACTTGGCGGCGCGGTCGGCGATAAAGTAACGGCGATCGTCGGGCGTGAGAACGCCGTCGCGCGGTTCGTCGCCTACGCTTATCGGTGCGCCTAAACCGCCGGTGCGCGGGTCGTACGGCATCACGGTATCGTCGAAGCGGTTCGCGATCCATGCGAGCGGCAGCACGTCGCCGTCCTGCTGCGCTCGTACGTCGACGCTCGCCGGTTGCAGCTGCGCACCGCGATCGTCGACCGCGGTGATATCGACGTCATAGAGTCCGCCGGCTCCCGCCGCCATGACGAGCGAAACGCCGTGCCGCGCATGACCGTCCAGTGTGAGCGTTCCCGCCGGCGGTGTGACCGAGAGCCCGGCTTGCGTTGCTAGTCTCCACGTTACCGACGCCGGCGTCGCACCGGTGTTTTCAAACGTCACGGTTACCGATGCGTTGCTGCCGCCAGGCGTCAGCGCGACGGCGGCATCGGATACCGTCATGCGCACGGGTGTCGACGGAGGGAAGGCAACAGGCGATCGCGCAAACGGCGGCGGCGCATCGGCGGGCGCCGTTCCCCACGAACGATTTGGCGTTGCGGATAGGCGGAACGCGAGATGCAGGTTGCCGGCCCACGGTAGGGCGATCCAGGTGTGTTGGGTTGCGCGCCCGTTGACCGAAAGCGCGTTCACGTAAGGCGCGTCGTCGGCTGCAGCCGGAGCATCGATCGTGATGTGCGGACCGCTGGGCGGCTCGATCGCGATGTGCGGGAAGAGCGGGCTGCCGACGTCGAGCTGCCGCATCGCCGGAAATTGCGGGTAAAGACCGAGCGCGCACCAGACGTACCACGCGCTCATCGTGCCGAGATCGTCGTTGCCGGGAATGCCTTCCGGCGTATCGTTATAGAGCGTCGTCATCACCGACCGCACGATCGACTGTGCGCGCCACGGTTCGCCCGCGCTCAAGAGAGTCCACGGCGACCCGAGGCTCGGCTCGTTGCCCATCCACGCATACGGTTTATCTTCGTCCGCATTCAATTGCGAAAAGAAGGCGTCGAGTTTGGCGACCGCCGCCGGCGCGCCGCCCATGCCGCGGATCAGATCGGGGAGGTCTTGCGGCACCATCCAGGTGTACTGGGCGGCATTGCCTTCTTGGAAACCGCTCTGTCCGTTCTCGCCGATCGGTGTCTGCTCGAACGCGCCCTCGCCGTCACGCGGCGCGATCCAGCCGGTTTGCACATCGAAGAGATTCGCCCAATTCGAGGCGCGCGGGAGAAAGCGTTGATAGGTCGCGATATCGCCCAGCGAGCGCGCGAACGCAGCGATCGAAGCATCGTCGAGCGCGTACTCGAGCGTTTCCGACGCGCCGTTGGGCACCGGCGAGACCGAGGTCGTGTAGAGATTCGGAATGTAACCGAGCCGCTGATAGAGCGCGGATTCCGGGCGTTCGATGTACCAGCCGTAGGCGGGCGGCCCGGTCGTAGCGGTCGCACCTTTGACCATCGCCGCGAGCGCGGTGCGTACGTCGAAGTCGTGCGCGCCGAACGCGTATCCGCCGGCGATTACGGGATCGACCGAATCGCCGCCCATGACGCTGGTAGGTGAATTGACCAGCGCCCAGCGCGGAAGAGCGCCGCTCTGGGCGTAGGCGTCGACCAACGACTGCAGCATGTCGCTGGCGCGATCGGGAACGAGCAGCGCGATCAGCGGCATCTCGGTGCGGTAGATGTCCCAGTCGGAGTAATTGGCGTATTCGGCATGACCCTTTTGCACCTGATGCACGTTTCCGTCGAAGCCGCGATAGCGGCCGTCGGCGTCGCTGATCAGGTTGGGATGCAGCATCGTGTGATACAGCGCGGTGTAGAACTGCTGCCGGTCGCTGGCGGTGCCGCCGGTGATCTGTATGCGCGAGAGCATGTTTTGCCACGCCGCCAGCGCTGCATTGCGAACGGTCACGACGTCCCAGCTTTTGGCTTCGGCGGCAAGGTTGTCGAGAGCGCCCTGCTGGTCGACGAACGAGAGCGCGACCTGCGCGCGCACGAGCGGATTATGCGTCGTATCGAAGCGTAGCCAGGCGGCGGCGTGCGGCCCTCGGCCGTCGTTCAGTACACCCGATTCCGCGAACGGCCGGTCGAAGCGCGCAACATAGTAGACCGTATACCGGTCGGGCATCCCGCAGAAATACCCGCTCGTTGCGGATCCTTCGATCTCGTTCGAACCGACGACGCGGATCGACGCGTCGTCGACGCCGGCTTGGTTCGAGGCCGGGTTGACCACAATGTTGGCCTGCGCGGTCGGCGGAAACGTGAACGAACCCAGGCCCGTCCGGTCGGTGACTGTGAGCGCGACGCGAATCGCCGGTGAACCCACGGAGACGGCGTAATAACCCGGTCCCGCGCTCTCGGTCGCGTGGGAGAACGGCTGGCTCGTGGTTGCGGGAACGCCGATCGTTCCGATCGTCGGCAGCATCGCGAAGTCGCCGAAGACCGAGCAGCCCGGTCCGCTCAGGTGCGTCAGACTAAAACCGGTGATCCTCTTGTCGGTATATTCGTAGCCGCCGCCCGCGTTTTGCGAGGGCGTGTCGGGACTCCATTGGATCATGCCGAACGGCATGTCGGCGCCGGGAAACGTGTCGATCGGGCCGCCGATCTGCGTTCCCGACGTTCCGATGAACGTGTCGACGATCGCGGGAGGAGTGGTCGGAATCATCCGATGTGCGCCTCGACCTCGATCTCCACCAGCAGGTGCGGCGCGATGAGCCGCGTCACCTCGACCATCGTTGCGGCCGGCCGGATGTCGGCGAATGCCTCGTGATGGGCTTTGGCCACCAGTTCCCAGTCGTCGATGTTCACCACGTACATACGCGTGCGCACCACGTCGTCGAGCGATGCGCCCGCTTCCTCGAGCGCGCGCTCGATGCGCGCGATGGCACCCTTGGCTTGAATGTACGCGTCGGGTCCGTCGCTGGTCGTGCCCGAAACGGCGACGAAATCCCCGAACCGTACCGCGCGCGAATATCCGACGCGCGCCTCCCATACGCTTCCGCTGTCGATGTGACGGCGGCGCGTGGACATCACAAAGCCTTGACCGCCGCGGTCAACGCGTCGACCGATGCCTTCGCGTCGCCGAAGAGCATCGCCGTATTCGGCATCTCGTAGAGCGGGTTGTCGATGCCGGCGAAGCCCGAACGCATCGAACGCTTGAGCACGATCACGTTCGCCGCCTTGTCGACGTCGAGAATCGGCATTCCGTAGATGGGCGAACTCGGAATGTTGCGCGCCGCCGGATTGGTTACGTCGTTCGCTCCGATCACCAGTGCCACATCGGTCGTCGGGAACTCGGCGTTCGCGGCGTCCAGATCCAGGAGCTGATCGTAGGGAACGTTTGCTTCGGCGAGCAGCACGTTCATATGGCCCGGCATGCGACCCGCGACCGGATGGATCGCGTAGAACACCTTGACGCCGCGCTTTTCGAGTTGATCGGCGAGCGCTTTGACGCTGTGCTGCGCTTGCGCGACCGCCATGCCGTAACCGGGAACGAACATCACCTTGTTCGCGTAGGCGAGCATGACGGCGACGTCGTCGGCGCTCACGCTGCGCACGTTCTGCGGCGAGCTGCCGGCGGCGGCCGCGGGCTCCGAGCCGCCGGCCGAACCAAACGCGCTGAAGAGCACGTTGGTGAGCGAACGATTCATCGCTTTGCTCATGTCGACGGTTAGAATCGTACCGCTTGCACCGACGAGCGCGCCGCAGATGATCAACAATTCCGAGTCGATCTCGAATCCGGCGATCGCGACGGCGACGCCGGTGAACGAGTTGAGCAGCGAGATCACGACCGGCATGTCGGCTCCGCCGATCGGCATCACGAAGAGCACGCCGAGCGCGAGCGCCGCCGCGAGCAAGAGGAAGAAGCCCCACATCGGCAGCGTTCCGCCGCTCACGACGAACCAGACCCCGAGCACGGCGATGGCCAACGCGACGACCCCGTTGACCACCTGGTGCCCCGGGTAGGTGACCGGACGTCCGGTCATCAGCTCCTGCAATTTGAGGAATGCGATGATCGAACCGGCGAAGCTGATCGATCCGATGATCATCGAGAGCACGAGCGAAACGGAGACGATTGGATCGAGTGCCGCGCCGCCGCCGCGCAGGAAGACGACATATTCGACGACCGCGATCGATGCCGCAGCGCCGCCGCCGGCGCCGTTGTAGAGCGCGACCATCTGCGGCATCGCCGTCATCTTCACCCACATTGCCGCGACCACGCCGATCGTACCGCCCAAGACAATTCCGATCGCGATCGCCCACCAGGCGACGCCGCCCGTCTGTATCAGCACGACGACGAGCGCGATCAGCATACCGACCGCCGCGAGCCGGTTCCCGAACCGCGCCGTCCGCGGTGTGTTCAAGAAGTGCAGGCCGAGGATGAAGAGCGCGATCGCGAGCAGGTCGAAAAGCGAGGCAACCGCCTCGCCTGAGCCGGTCGTAAGGTTCACTTGCCGCCGCCTTTGCCGCGGAACATCTCCAACATGCGCTCGGTGACGGAAAACCCGCCGAAGACGTTGATCGCGCCGAGGGTGACCGCGGCGATCGCGATGACGGTCATCCCCGGGTCGGCGGCGCCGCGAGTGAACAGCGACACGGTTGCGACGATTGCGCCCGCGACCACGATGCCGTGAATTGCGTTGGTCGCCGACATCAACGGCGTGTGCAGCGTGGTCGGCACTTTCGAGATCACTTCGAAGCCGACGAAGATCGCGAGTACGAAGATCGTCAGGAGTTCGATCAGGTGACTGATGTCGGTCACGAAGTAGGTCCTCCGATCAGTGCGCGGCCGTCGCGCGCAACACATGCGCCCTTGATGACGTCGTCCTGCGGGTCGAGTGCGATCGCGCCGTTCTTGATGAAAGGCGAGAGCAGCGCGTAGACGTTACGCGAATAGAGCGCACTAGCGTCGTAGGGCATCGTCGAGGGCAGATTGACTGCGCCGATGATGCTCACGCCGTTCGACGAGATGACGGTCTGGCCGGCTTTGGTCAGCGCGCAATTGCCGCCGGCCTCGGCGGCGATATCGACGATGACCGAGCCCGGCTGCATCGCCGCGACCGCGGCCTCGCTGACGAGTACCGGTGCGCGGCGTCCGGGCACGAGTGCGGTCGTGATGACCACGTCGTTCTTACCGATCTGCTCGACCATCCACGCGCGCTGGCGCTCTTGCTGCTCGGGCGTGAGCTCCTTTGCGTAGCCGCCTGCGCCTTCCGCGCTCTCGCCGAGATCGAACTCGAGGAAGCTTGCGCCGAGCGACTGCACTTGCTCTTTGACGACCGCGCGCACGTCGTAGCCGCTGACCACCGCACCGAGGCGGCGCGCGGTCGCGATCGCTTGCAGCCCGGCGACGCCGGCCCCGAGAATCAGCGCCTTTGCCGGCCGGATCGTGCCGGCCGCCGTCGTGAGCATCGGAAAGAATTTCGGTAATTCCGCCGCGGCCAGAAGCACCGCTTTGTAGCCTGCGATGTTGCTTTGTGACGAAAGCGCGTCCATCGACTGGGCGCGCGTGATTCGCGGGATCATCTCCATCGCGAGTGCCGTAATTCCGGCCTGGGCGAGCTCTTGCACGTAGGCGGGATCGCCGAGCGGATTCAGGAACCCGACTAAAATCGCATCGCGGTGCATCGCGGAAAGCACGGCGGGCGCGGGCTTACCGACGGTGACGACGACGTCGGCGTCGGAGACGAGCGCGGGCGACGAATCGGAAATCGTCGCTCCGGCTTGCATGTAGAATTCGTCGGGAAAGGCGGCCGCAGTTCCGGCACCGCGCTCGACGCGCACCGAACCGCCCGCCTGTATCAGTCTTTTCACCGTCTCCGGAACCAGCGCCACGCGGCGCTCGTTGGAAGCGGCCTCACGAGGAACGGCGACGATCATGGCGGCTAGCCTTCACGCGCCGATTGAGGCAACCCTGCGCTCGCGTTGTTAGGCGATGCTAACGGTGTTGCGAAGGATGCCGATCTTTTCGATTTCGACTTCCATCACGTCGCCGTTCTTGAGAAACTCGGGAGGCTTGCGCGCGAACCCGACGCCTTCCGGCGTGCCGGTCGCGATGATGTCGCCCGGCAGAAGCGTCATGCCCTTGGAGAGTTCCGCAATCACTCGCGGAATCGAAAAGATCATCTTCGACGTGTTGCTGTGCTGCTTCTCGACGCCATTGAGCCGGAAGCGAATTTCGAGCGTCGAAGGGTCGCCGATTTCGTCGGCCGAGACGATCCACGGCCCGTACGGCGAGCAATGGTCGAGACTCTTGCCTTTGAACCATTGCAGATGTGCGCGCTGGAGATCGCGCGCGGTCACGTCGTTGAACGCCGTGTACCCGAAGATCACGCTCATCGCGTCGGATTCATGCACGTCCTTACACTCGGCGCCGATGATCACCGCGAGCTCCGCTTCGAAATCGTATTCGCTCGAAATCTTCGCTTCCAGCTCAAGCGTCTGTTCGTGAGCGGCGATCGTCGTCGGCGTTGCTTTGGTGAAGAACGTCGGAACGTCCGGAAGCTTGACCTCTTTGCCGAAGATCGCGGCGCCCTCTTTGGCGTGCTCGAGATAGTTGCGGCCGACGCAAAAGATGTTGCGAAGCGGTTGTACCGGCGCTGCAAGGCGCGCGTCGCGTATGGCGACCGTGTCTTCGGTGTGCGAGGCGGCGCGTTTTTCGGCCGGCAGCGCGATGTACTCGCGCATCGACGGCGCGTCGATCCGGCGGATCGACTCGCCCTCGAGCAGCCCCGGAGCGAGGGTCCCGGTGCGCGTGACGAAGCTGACGAATTTCATGTTCGGCTAGTGAGATGCCACATGTCGCAGTACCTGCAGCGATAGACCGAGAGCGACACGCCGTTCATCAACATGGCGGCGCGCGCGTGCTCCTCGCTGGGGTAGGCGTCCTTGCTGGTACAACTGCGCTCCCGATCGATGACCGGATCGAGAAAGAGCTCGCGGGGAAGCGGCGCCGCTCTATGGGTGCGGCGACGGCGTCGAGTCAATGATCGCGTTGAGCGGCGGCAAACTCTTCCCCTGGTCCTTCATGCCTTCGTGGGCTTCGCGGTCGGCCGTCTCCATCATCATCGTGGCGGCGCCTTTATCGTTGCCCCAGTTGCCGCCGGCTCGTACCAGTGCAATGCCGCGCCGCACTTTCCCCGTCTTCGGATCGTAATCGTAGGTCACGCGATAGATGCCCACCTCGGCGCTCCCGTCGGGATGGCGAATCCACATCTGGAGCACGTTTCCGTAGACTTGCGCGTTGAAAAACGGATAGCGGCCGCCGGTTCCCTTGGCGGTTCGTACGCGCACGACTTGTCCCTTCGCATTGACTTCGACCGTAAATTCCGCGTGCAGCGGAACGTTGGGAAGCGTTGCATGCGGGACGAGGGCTTTCGCGGTCGGCGTCGATTTCGGGTGCGTCGTCGCCGCGGCGGCGGGAAGCACAAATGCAGCGCCGAGCGCAAGCGCGAGGATCGCAGCGCGCATATCAGTTCGCGGAGAGAACGGTGAATTGGCGCCCGCAAGAACCGCACGCGACGATGACTTGCAGGTGGCGGCGCTCGGCGGGATCCGCCGGCTTTCTGGTCGATTCATCACACCCGCAATAACGGCAACGCGTCGAGAGGGAGTTCCCAGCGGGGTCGGGCTCGTTCACGCCCTCCGCTTTATGCGGAGCCCGCGGCACGACCTGCCCGGGGACCGTTCCTGGGCGGCCGCGAAATCCCGAAGCGTCGTGCCGACAATCCGAACGATTCTGGCAGTGTTGCTGGCGCTTGTGTTGCTTGCAGCTCCGGCCGCCGCTGCTCGCCCCATCGTCGATCTCCATAAACTCGACGCCTACTTTGCTCTCTTTGCGAGCGACTCGAACGTGCCGTGGCAAGCGACGACGGTACGGCTCGACACGTATTCCAGCGCGCCGGTGCAGTTTGCGGTCTACCAAGTCGATCCGGCCGATGTGCTGACGGCCGGATCGAACGCGCGGCCGCGCGCGATCGACACGCGGGGACGCCGCCCCGTCGTCGCCTTTAGTTTTACGCCGCCGGGCGGGTATCAATTCCAATCGAGCGAGGTCGACGTGCGGCTCGGTTCGCGCCAAGGATTCTTCGTCGTCGAAGCGCGGCGCGGCGACGTCGGCGAACAGGTGTGGATCAATCGCACCCGCGTCGGCCTGGTGACGAAGGAAACACCGGGCGAGTTGCTCCTCTACGCGACCGATCTTGGAACGGGGCACGCGCTGCCTCACATGCGCGTGGCGTTCGTCGTGGAGAACAACTTCGTGACGCGTTACACCGACGGTGCCGGCATCGTGCGCTGGAATCGTTCGCCGCGGCCCGTCTTTGCGCTCGCGCAGTGGGGCGACAGCTTCGCCTTCGCAAGTTTTCTTCCGCAAGCACCGCTGCCGCGCACGATCGTCGGCGTGCGCACCGACACGGCGGTGGTGCATGCCGGCGGAACGGTTCGAGTTGCCGGATTTGCGCGCACGCGAGCGGGCGCGATCCTCAAGCCTGCCTCCGGAAACGCGACGATCACGATGCGCTTGGGCGGCACGCTGATCGCGCAAGCCGATGCACCGGTCGATGCGGCGGGCGCCTTCACCGCAGATATTCCGATTCCATCGACCGCGAGCGCGGGTGACTATGCGGTACTCGCGCAAATCGATGGCGGCGTCGGCGGTGCGGCGGTGCACGTGGATGCCGATGCCGACGGGCTTTCGCTCGAGGTCAGCAGCGGATGCGCCGGCCCGTGCGATCCCTCTGTCGACGTTCCGGTCGCAATCACGTCATCCCGCGGCGGGGTTCGCGTCCACGTCGCGATCGTGCGTTCGCCGCACGTGTACGTCGATTACTCACCGGAGTTCACGCCGTGGGGTACCTCGGCATGGCTCAACCAAACCGTCACGACCGATGCGCAGGGTCACGCGACCGTGATGATCCCCCATCCGACCGATGGTCTCGCCTCGACCTACGGCGTTCGCGTCGACGCGGGCGGTGCGAGCGCCGTCACGCGCATCCTCGTGCCGACAGGGCGCGACACGGTGCGGTTGCAACTCGATCGCGACCAGCAAACGCTCGGTACGCCGGTGAACTTCGATGTATTCGGCAACGACGTCGTCAGCGGCGCTCCGCTCGCCGGCGCGCGCGTGACGCTGCAATTGCAGCACGGCCCCTCGACGCAAGAGCAAGTCCTCACTCTCGATCGCGACGGGCACGCGCACGGTACGTTCACGGCGCCCTCACTCGGCACCAATTTCGTTTTCGCGACGATCGACGGGGAGAGGGGCACGGCCATGGACGCCGGCCAGGTCGACATCGTGCCGCAGGCAACGCAAGATACGAGCCTCACCGGAAGTTCAAACGTCCGCATAACCCTCGATCGCAGCGTCTACCGCGCCGGAGAGGACGCACGTGTCACCGCTCATCTCGACGGCGCGCAAGGTGACGCTCTGCTGACGATCGAGAGCGCGATGGGAGCACAAACGGTCGTTGCGCCGGTGCACGACGGTGAGGCGTCGGCGACGATGCGCATTACCGATGCAGCCGGAGATCTGCGCGTCGGCGCCGTTCTCGTGCACGACGGCGCGATTGCGTGGAGCAGCGTACCGCTCGATCTCGATGCTCCCGGCCGGCCGATCGCCGCGAGCGTCGGCATGGCGGACGCGCAATTTCTTCCCGGCGCATCCGCCAGCGTGACGCTGAACGGTGCGATGCCCGGAGCGGGAACGACGATCGTGCGGATCAGCCGCGGCGCACCGTCGGGCGGTGCACTCTTCGAGTCGGTACCGGCGCTGCTCGCGGTGGGACTGGCGGCGACGCAAGTAAGTGCGCCGGAAGGGCGCACCTGGCATCCCTGGGTCGATTCGACCGGCGAGCACGCGCAGGTCATCGGATTCGAGCGCCGTTCCACCCAGCCGCAAAATCTCTCGCTCGAGCAAGCCGACACGCAGGCCGTGTGGTGGAACGTGCAGCGCGGCGACGGATCGCCGATCGCAATCGTGCTGCCGGCTGCCAAGGGCCGTTATACGCTCTCGATCCTGCGCATCGACGACGACGGGCGGGTGATCGCGGCGTCCTCGCCGATTACCGTTCAGTAAACCACTGATGGCAAAGAAACGGCCCAATCGTTTGATGCTCCTCGACACGTACGGGCTGGTGTACCGTGCGTTCTTCGCGCTGCCGCCGCTGACCACGGTGAAAGGCGTACCGATCAACGCGGTCTATGGCTTCACGATGATGCTGAACAAACTCATCAACGACGAGAAGCCCACGCATGTGATTGCCGCGTTCGACAAGGGCATGCCGGCCGGACGCGTGCAGCTCTACGCGGAGTATAAAGCGCACCGCGACGCGATGCCCGACGATCTGCGCAGCCAGTTCGCGCTCGTCCGCGACGTGCTTGCCGTGCATCACATTCCGATCGTCGAGATCGAGGGCCAGGAAGCCGACGACGTGATCGCAACGCTGGCGCGCAAGGCGGAAGAGGCCGGTGAGGAGACGCTCGTTGTCACCGGCGATCTCGATTTGCTGCAGATCGTGGCCGAACGCACGACCGTACTCACGACGCGTCGCGGGATCACCGATCTGGGCCGCTACGATCCTCCCGCGGTCTACGAGCGCTTCGAGCTAAACCCGAATCAATTACCGGATTATCGCGGGCTCAAAGGCGATCCGTCGGACAATCTTCCCGGGATCCCCGGCGTCGGCGAAAAGACTGCCATCAAATTGATCAAGGCGGCGGGGTCGCTCGATGCGCTGGTGGCGGATCCCGCGCTGGCGGGCAGCCCGAAGCTGGAAAAGCTCGTGCGGGAATACGGCGAGCAAGCCCGCGTGTGCCGCGACGTGTCGATCGTCCGGCGCGATCTGCCGCTGACCATCGACTGGGAACGCGGCTACGAGAAGCCCAGCGATGCCGCGCTCTATCCTCTCTACGCGCAGCTCGAATTCAAGACGCTGCTCGCGCGCCTCAAGGCGCCCGTCGACGGGCTGCCGCTCTTCGCCGGCGATGCGAAGATTCAAGGGACGTATCGTACGTACGTCGCGTCGGTCGATCCGCCCGAATTCACCCGGTTGGCCGAGGAGTTGCGCGCGCTCGCGGGTTCGGATTGCCTCGCGCTCGCGGTGCGTGAAGACGCGTTCGGCGTCAGCGGCTCACGCGGCACCGGAATCGCCTTCGGCGCGGGCGCGCTCGCGCACGAGCCGGTTCGCGCGGCGCTCGCGCACGCGCTCGAGAACGCGCAGCGCGTTGCGGCCTACGACGCGAAACGCGTGAGCCATGCCTTACGCGCAGCCCGCGTCGAGTTCGGCGATTTCGTCGACGACGCGATGCTCGCGGCGCATCTGCTCAATCCGTCGCGCACCTTCTCTTCGATCCTGGAGGCTGCGGCGGAGCACTTGGAGGCAGCGCCCGACGAGGATGCGGCCGCACACGCCGACGCAACCCTGCAAGTGCTCGAGATCATGCGGCCCATCCTCGAAGAACGCGCCCAGATGCGCGTCTACGAGGAGGTCGAAGTTCCGCTCGCGCCGCTGCTCGCGCGCATGGAAGCCGCCGGCGTGGCGATCGATCCGTCGGAACTGCAGGTGATCGGCGAGGAAGTCGACGCTGCCGCGTCGCGATTGCAGCGGCAGATCTGGGATTTCGCCGGTGAAGAGTTCAACATCGGCTCGCCCCAGCAGCTGGGCAACGTCCTCTTCGGACGGTTGCAGATTCCCGGCGGCAAAAGAACCAAGACCGGTTGGGCAACCGGCGTTGAGGTGCTGCAAGGTCTGGCACGCGAGTATCCGATCTGCGCGCTCGTGCTCGAGTGGCGCGAGGTTACCAAACTGAAGAATACGTACGTCGACGTGATCCCACAGCTGCTCGATCCGCGCGACGGCCGTTTGCACACCGTCTTCAATCAGACGGCCACCGCGACCGGCCGCCTCTCCTCGACCAATCCGAACTTACAGAACATTCCGGTGCGCGGCGACCTCGGGCGCCGGATTCGTAAGTCGTTCGTCGCCAAGAGCGATGAATACGCGCTGCTTGCCGCCGACTACAGCCAGATCGAACTGCGGCTGATGGCCCATCTTTCGGGCGACGAAGCGATGCGTTCGGCTTTCGAAGAGGGTCAAGACATTCACGATTTCACCGCCCGCCAGATCTTCGAGGTCGGAAGCGGAGCAACGGTCGACGGCAACCAGCGGCGCATGGCCAAAAGTGTCAACTTCGGATTGCTCTACGGCATGTCGGACTTCGGCCTCGCGCAGCGGCTCGAGATCCCGCGTGCGCAAGCGCGCGAAATCACCGAGGCTTACTTCGCGCGCTTCCCGTCGGTACGAGCGTACATCGACCGGACGCTGGAGGAAGCGCGAGAGCTCGGTTACGTGAGTACGATCTTGGGCCGGCGCCGTTACATGCCGGCGCTGAGCTCGAGTAATTACATGTTGCGTTCGGCGGCCGAACGCGAGGCAACGAATGCGCCGCTGCAAGGCAGCGCGGCGGATTTGATGAAGCTCGCGATGGTGAAGACCGATCGTGCGATGCGCGCGGCCGGGATCGACGCGACGATGCTCTTGCAAATTCACGACGAGTTGATCTTCGAAGTACACCGCGACGCGCTCCACGAATTGGCCAACTTGGTGCGCCGCGAGATGGAAGAGGCGCTGACGCTTTCGGTTCCGCTGGAAGTGACGGTCAAGTCGGGCCGCAACTGGTACGACGTCGAAATGTTGAAGGAGGAGAGTTGATCGCACCGATCCTGGCCGTACTGATCGCGGCTGCGACGCCGGCCCCGCAACACTTGCCGACGATCGTCGTGCATGCGCCGCGCGCGACGCTGACGTTGCAAGTGGCGAAGACCGAGAACGAGCGCGAGATCGGGCTGATGAGCGTGACACGGCTGCCGGCGCACACCGGCATGCTCTTCGTCTTCGATTCGGACGAACAGCTCGAGTTTTGGATGAAAAACACGCTCGTGCCGTTGGATATGGTTTTCGTTGCAAGTGACGGAACGGTGCGCAGCATCGCAGCCGACGTCCCGGTCGTGCCCGAAACGACACCGGACGACGCGATTCCGCGCCGGTCGGGTGCCGGAAGATTCGTGATCGAATTGCCCGCGGGAGAGGCTCGTAAGGATGGGATTGCCCCGGGTGTCACTCTTCGCGACGTAATCGCGTTATAGAGAGCATGAAACGCTCATTTCTATCCGCGATCGCGCTGGGAACGGCGCTCGTAGCGGCACCAATCTGTGCGTTCGCTGTGACCAACAATCCGCCTAATCAGCTTGCTGTGCCGGGCGAAGTGTGCGGCCGCGTCGACGCACCGGCGAAGCAAATCGTCGCGCTCGAACTCAAACCGGCGATTCCGGAAAACATCATCGTTGCGCGTTCTGCGACGGAAGTCGTAACGACCAGCGTGGCGCCTGACGGGAATTTCTGCTTCGCACATCTTGCCCCGAATCTTCATACGCTGACCGCCTTCGGCGATTCGCCTGCCGAGTACCAAGCGCAGGTCACCCCGATCCCCGGCCAATCGAAGTTCATCGAGGTTACGCGGGCGGCGGGCTTGTAAAAAGGGCTGCGTGCCCGAATTACCTGAGGTCGAAACGATCGCCCGCGGCCTGGCTCACACGGTCGCGGGCAAGACGATCAAATCCGTAAAGATTGCGTTGCCCAAAATGGCGGTCGCGCCGCCGGGCATCGATTTCGCCGCGGCACTTCGCGGCGAGCGCATCGAGCGCGTCGGCCGGCGCGGCAAATACGTGGTGATGGAGTTGCGATCCGGTCGACGGCTCGTAACCAGCCTGCGGATGACCGGCCGTCTGGTCGTGCAACGCCGGGGTGAACCCGACTATCCCGGCACCCACGTGGTGCTTCATTATACGGATGGAACGCGGCTGAGTTTTGCCGATCTGCGGACCTTCGGCCGCATGCGCCTGGTAGAAGCCGACGACCCCTGGGACGCCGCCCTGGGCATCGAGCCGCTTTCCTCAGGCTTTACACCGCAGGGCTTTATCGGTATGCTCATCGGGCGGACGACGCCGATCAAGAGCGCCCTTCTCGATCAGCACCGCATCGCAGGCATCGGAAATATCTATGCGTGCGAGGCGCTATGGGAGGCCGGGATCCGTCCCGGGCGACCATCCAAGGCGTTGACGAAGCCGGCGATCCATCGGCTTTATCACGCGATTCGCGACGTTTTGACCCGCGCAACCGAAATGCGCGGAACAAGTGTCGATGATTACGTGGATTCGGAGGGCCTCCGAGGGGGATTCCAAAACGTCCTCTCGGTCTACGGCAAACTCGGGGAACCTTGTCCGCGGTGCGGAAAACCGATCGTTCGAACGGTGCTCGCGCAACGCGGAACCTGGTGGTGTCGAAACTGTCAGCGTTGATCCGCAAAATAAAAATTGTTAGGTAGGAACCAAACATCTCTACAACTGAAATCGCTCCCGCTACTTACGAGGAAGATCAACTCGCGCTCGAACAGCGCCTCTACGAAGAGTCGCTGAAAGTCCTCGACGAGGGACAAGTCCTGAACGGAATGATCGTTCAAAAGGACAAAGACGAATTGCTCGTCGACGTCGGCGGTAAATCCGAAGGCGTGCTTCCATTCCGCGAACTCTCGCTCGCGATCGACCCCAAGGCGCTCAAAGTCGGTGACACCCTCGAGGTGATGATTCACCGCATTGACGATATGGACGGAACGCTGTTCCTGTCCGAACGCCGCGCGCGCGCGCTCAAGACCTGGGAGAAGGTCATCGACGCGCATGAAGGCGACGAAGTGATCGAAGCCACCGTGACGCAAGTCGTCAAAGGCGGCGTCCTCGTCGATCTCGGCATGCGCGGCTTCGTGCCCGCGTCCCAAATCCGGCGCCAACCGGTCGGCAATCTCGACGAGCTCGTCGGAGCGAAGCTGCGCTTGAAGGTGATCGATCTCGATCACAAGCGGCATCGCGTCGTGCTCTCGCAGCGTCTGGTGCTCGAAGAAGAGCTGCAGGCCAAGAAGCAAGAGTTGCTCGACACGCTCGAAGTCGGTCAAATTCGCGAAGGGATCGTGGTCCGTCTCGCGGACTTCGGCGCGTTCGTCGACCTGGGCGGCATCGACGGTCTCATTCACAACAGCGAGCTGAGCTACGCCCGCATCAAGCACCCGTCGGAGGTCGTGAAGATCGGCGACGTGGTGAACGTCGAAATCATGAAATTCGACGCCGAAGCGAAAAAAGTCAGCCTCTCGCTCAAGCACGCGCTTCCCGATCCTTGGGACGAGCACGCCGACAAACTGTTCGAAGCGAACAAACTGCCGGCGCAGGTCGTCAAGGTCACGCCGAACTACCTGCTGGTCGAAATCTTCCCGGGCATTCTCGCGATGGTTCCCAAAGGCGAGTTCGACCCGAGCGCGCAGTTCAGCGCGGGCCAAGAGGTCGAAGTCACGTTGCTCACGATCAACAGCGCAACGCGTCGTATCACCGCGTCGATCCAGCACGTGGCGGACATTCCGCCCGAGGAGATCGAAGCGCTGACGCTCGACGAAGAGGTTGGCCTCGGCACGGTCGCGGACGAAGTCCAACCCTGAGCCGAATGGCCCAAGGGTGCGCAGCGCAAGCGAAGAAGGGGCGCGGGAATGATCCCGCGTCTTTTTCTTTTCGGCGTGATCCTGATAGCATCGCTCGCAACGCGCGCAAACGCCTGCGCGCGCCCAGACCGCGAGCCGCAGGCGTTGTACACTCCGCCATTAGCATATCCCGCCTCCGCGTTGGCAGAGCACGTTGGCACGAGGATGGTCTTAGTCGAGGTTGTAATTGATTCGACAGGCGAGCTCAAAAACGCGAAGATCTTGCGAACCTCGGGCAACGCTGCGATCGACATGTCGGCGCTGCTCGCAGCGCGACAAAGCAACTTTGCGGCCGCGATCGCGAATTGCGTTCCGGTGGCGCGCGAGGCCGTGATGCGCTTTGTCTTCAACGCCCCGGCCGGCACCGTCGGCGCGCGTCCCACGTTTAGCCCTCCGGCAGGGTGGACGGAACGGCCGATCGGCGGGGGGTTTGCGAACGGCCCGTATCTCCCGTTCGGCATTTGGCTGCGCAGGGGCGATATGCTCATGCTCAGCGGCGGCGAGAGCAGTGATACGTTATCCAGCCTCAAGATCGTACAAACGTTGACGGGCGCGCGTGCGAAGATCTTGGAGAACGGGATCGTGGAAATATGCCGCAGAACGCAAAAGGCGGCGCTGGTCACGTTTACACGAAATGCGCCCGACCCGCAGCAAGGGTACTGGGCTGTTTTGATCGTCCCGGATCAAGGGACCGAATACGTCGCGGCTTACTATTCACCCGCCGGCGATCCGCCCGATCCCGCTGTAATCGACGCGATGAAATCGACCTGCGTGCCGCAGTGAGCGCCACGAAATGATCCCGCGGCTCATCCTCTTCTATGCGGCTTCCATGGTGCTGCTGCTCACGGCGCCTGCGGAAATTGCAGCGCAACAGCGATCGCCGGTGCCCGGTGGCTCGTGCGCGCAACCGAATCGCCCGGCGCAGGTCGTCACTGCGGTAATCCCTGACTATCCGGATGCGGTTGCGCAATTGCACTTGAAAGCGACGACGGCAACGGTCGGCGTGGAGACGGACGCAACCGGTGCCGTCACCTCCGTATGGATCGCTGTTTCGTCCGGAAACGACGATCTCGACCACGCTGCGCTCGATGCTGCCCGTAAGTCGAAGTTTGCTCCAGCACTCGTGAATTGCATCGCGGTGGCCAGTTCGTTCGGCGTTCAGGAGGACTTCGTTCCCGAGAGTGCGGTCGTTCCCTACACCGTCATGACGCCGTCTGCTCCGGTGGTTCGCAAGCCGTTTTTCACTCCGCCGCGGGGCTGGAAGCCGTTCACTCCGACCGGGACTCCGGATCCCAACTGGCAATTTTTCGCCAGCTGGTACCTGGCGCGGTCAAGCCTCTTTCTCGAAGGTGGTGCGACAACTGATACCGTCGACAGCTTTCATCAACGAGTTGAGCGAGATTTGATAGCGACGGGTGCACGGATAATCACTGATCGGGCAGTTCTGACCTGCAAGGGCACGCAGACCGGATGGCTGTTGGTATATACAATCCGTGACCTCGGTTACGCGGAGATCACTGCGTTCGCGCCGAGCGCGGAGTACGACGTTACGTACGAGACCTACGATCGCGTCCCGCCTAGCGATGACGTGATGGCGTCGCTCACCTCGCTCTGCACGCCCTGATCGTGACCTTATGAGGGTCCGGCACCGCCGCGGGCGAATGAGCCGGGTCTATGCGCGTTGGGCTTACGGGTGGGATCGGTTCGGGTAAGAGCGAGGTCGCCCGGATTTTCGCCGAATTGGGTGCCTTCATCATCGACACCGATGCGCTGGCGCGGGAGGCAGTGGCGCCCAATTCCGACGGCTTGCTTGCCATCGCGCACATCTGGCCGAACGTGATGCGGGCCGGCGCGCTCGATCGCTCGGCGCTCGCCGAGATCGTCTTTGCCGATCCGCAGGCGCGTAAGCGCGTCGAAGAGATCATTCATCCGTTCGTGCGCCGGCTGGCGCGCGAACGCGAGGCGAACGCCAAGCCGGGGCAGATGATCGTCCACGTCGTGCCGCTGCTCTTCGAGAGCAACTACGTGGACATGGTCGATAAGTCGGTCGTGGTGATCGCACCGGACGCGGATCGTATCGCACGCGTGATCGAGCGCGACCATACCGACGAGGCGCACGTGCGCGCTCGAATGAAGAGCCAGATCGACCCGGACGAAGCGCGCGCGCGCGCGGATTTCGTCATCGAAAACGATGGTGACCTCACGCACTTGCGCGAACGCACGCGCGCCGTGTACGATGCGCTCACCGGAGTGAAGCACTAGACCGCAATGCATTACCAATGGATGGGCGCACACCATCGCAGCCGCGACGGCGCGGACGGCGTTGAATTCTCGGTCTGGGCGCCGAGCGCGAGCAGCGCGAGCATCGTGGGCGATTTCAATGATTGGAATCCGGTGGTTCACCCGATGCACGTCGAACACGCGACCGGAATCTGGCGCGTCTTCGTCCCGGGCGTCGACGAGGGCGCGCACTACAAGTTTGCGCTGCGCGCGGGCGACGGTCACGAGCTTCCGCTCAAGGCCGATCCGTTTGCCTTCGCGTGCGAGCTGCGCCCGAATACCGCCTCGGTCGTCTCGCGCCTTCCGGCCGGCGCGGAAGACGGCTGGCCGCAGACGCGCGAAAACATCCAAAACCGGCGCGTGCCGGTCGCCATATACGAGGTGCATCTCGGCTCGTGGCAGCGCGTTCCCGAAGAGAACGATCGTTTTCTCACCTACGACGAATTGGCCGATCGTCTGCTGCCGTACGTGAAGGAGATGGGTTTCACCCACCTCGAGCTGATGCCGATCTCCGAACATCCTTTCGATGGATCGTGGGGTTATCAGCCGATCGGTTTGTACGCGCCGACTTCGCGCTTCGGCACGCCGCAGCAATTCCGGAATTTCGTCGACCGCGCGCACGCGCTCGGCCTCGGCGTGATCATCGACTGGGTCGCCGGTCACTTTCCGAACGACGAACACGGCCTCGTCTTTTTCGACGGAACGCACCTCTACGAGCATGCCGACCCGCGTCAAGGCTGGCATCCCGATTGGAATACCTGCATCTTCAATTTCGGCCGTCACGAGGTCGCCGAATATCTACTGGGCAACGCGATCTTCTGGCTGCAGGAGTACGGCGTCGACGGCCTGCGCGTCGACGCGGTCGCCTCGATGCTGTATCTCGATTACAGCCGCAACCCCGGCGAATGGGTTCCCAACCGGTACGGCGGGCGCGAAAACCTCGAAGCGATCGATTTCATCAAGCGCACCAATGAGACCGTCTACCGCGAAGTTCCGGGCATTATCACGGTCGCGGAAGAGTCGACGGCATGGCCCAAGGTCTCGGCGCCGACCTATCTCGGCGGCCTGGGTTTCGGCTTCAAGTGGAACATGGGTTGGATGCACGACACGCTGCAGTACATGTCGCACGAACCGGTTCACCGCAAGTACCATCATAACGAATTGACGTTTTCGCTGATCTACGCGTTCGACGAGAACTTCGTGCTGCCGCTCTCACACGACGAGGTCGTGCACGGCAAAGGCTCGATCCTCGAGAAGATGCCGGGCGATCGCTGGCAGCAGTTCGCGAACGTGCGTCTGCTCTACAGCTACATGTACGCGCACCCCGGTAAGAAGCTGCTCTTCATGGGCAACGAGTTCGCGCAGCCGCGCGAGTGGAATCACGACCGAAGCCTCGATTGGGACGTCTTGAACGACGATCGCGGACCGCACGCCGGCGTCAAGACCCTCGTGCGCCACCTCAATCATCTCTATCGCAGTATTCCCGCGCTCTACGAGCGTGACAACGAGCGCGACGGGTTTTGGTGGATCGATCACCAGGACGTCGAAAACTCGGCGATCGCCTTCGTGCGACACGGTGACGACCCGCACGACGTGGTGGTTGCCGTCTGCAACTTCACGCCGGTCGTACGCTACGGCTATCGCATCGGCGTTCCGGCGGCGAGCGCGTACCAAGAAATCTTCAACAGCGACTCCGATCGTTACGGCGGCAGCAACGTCGGTAACCTCGGTCGCGTGCAGGTCGACGCGATCCCTTCGCACGGCCGCGAGCAGTCGATCGCGATCACCCTTCCGCCGCTGGCGGCGGTCTATTTCCGGCCGGAGCGCACGTGAAACCGGTCGGGCGCGCGGCGGTATTGCCGGGGAGGCCCTATCCGCTCGGCGCAACGTGGGACGGCAGCGGCGTGAACTTCGCGCTTTTCTCTGAAAATGCGGAGCGCGTCGAATTGTGTCTATTCGATTCGCGCGGCACGCGCGAGCTGCGCCGCATTGCGCTGCCCGAGTACACCGACCAAGTTTGGCACGGTTATCTGCCGGAGATCGAGCGCGGTACGCTCTACGGCTATCGAGTCTACGGACCGTACGATCCCGAGCGCGGCCATCGCTTCAACCATCACAAACTGCTGGTAGATCCGTACGCGAAACAGCTCTTCGGCTTCGTGCGCTGGACCGATGCAAATTTCGGCTACCGGCTGGGAAGCGCGCGTGCCGACCTCTCGTTCGACCGTCGCGACAATGCGGCCGCGGTGCCGAAGTGCGTCGTGGTCGATACGGCCTTTACCTGGGGCGAAGATCGTCGCTTGTATACGCGCTGGCACGAAACGATCGTGTACGAGATGCACGTGCGCGGGTTCACCATCAAGCATCCGATGGTTGCGCCGGAGCTGCGCGGCACCTTCGCCGGCCTCGCCTCGCCGGCGATAATCGAGTATCTCGTCCGCCTAGGCGTCACCGCGGTCGAACTGCTTCCCGTGCATGCCGCGGTCGACGACCGCCACCTGGTCGAGCGCCGCTTGCGCAATTACTGGGGCTACAACTCGCTCGCGTTTTTCGCTCCCGACCCGCGGTATCTCTCCGGTACCTCGCTCGGCGAATTCAAGACGATGGTCAAGCGCCTGCACGAAGCAAAGATCGAGGTATTGCTCGACGTCGTCTACAACCACACCGCGGAAGGCAATCATCTCGGACCCACGCTCTCGCTGCGCGGGATCGACAACAAGAGTTACTATCATCTCGACGGCGGCCGCTATTACGCCGATTATACGGGCTGCGGCAACACGCTGAACCTTTCGCACTCGCGCATCCTCCAGCTCGTCACCGACTCGCTGCGCTATTGGGTCAACGAAATGCACGTCGACGGCTTTCGCTTCGATCTCGCGCCGGCGCTGGGACGCCCGGAAGGCGCGTTCACCCAAGCCAATGCCTTCCTCGCCGCGATGCACCAGGATCCGGTTCTTTCGCGCGTCAAGCTGATCGCCGAGCCGTGGGATCTTTCACGTGGCGGCTATCAGCTCGGGAATTTTCCGCCCGGCTGGTCGGAGTGGAACGATCGCTACCGCGATACGGTGCGCCGATTTTGGCAGGGAACCGACGGCATGATTCCCGAGCTCGCGTCGCGTCTGACCGGTTCGAGCGACATCTTCGATCACCGCGGGCGCCGCCCGCGCTCGAGCGTCAATTTCGTCACCGCGCACGACGGGTTCACGCTGCACGATTTGGTCAGCTACGATCGTAAGCACAACGAACCGAACCTCGAGGACAATCGCGACGGAACCGATGCCAACTACAGCTGGAATTGCGGCGTCGAGGGCCCGAGCGCCGATCCGGCGATTCGCAATCTGCGAGCCCAGCAGAAACGCAACATAGTGGCGACGCTGTTGCTCTCGCAGGGGCTGCCCATGCTCTTGGCCGGTGACGAGATCTGCAACACGCAGTTCGGCAACAACAACGCCTACTGCCAAGACAACGAGATCGGCTGGCTCTCGTGGACCGACGCGCAAGAAGATCCCGAGCTGGTCGACTTCGTGCGCGACCTCATCGAGCTGCGCCGTCTGCACCCGCTCTTTCGCCGCCCGAACTTCTTCGAGGGCAGCCAGACCAGCTCGCCGGGCGGTCTCAAAGACATCACCTGGATCGATCCGAGCGGACGCGAAATGATCGATAGCGACTGGCACGATTCGCATCGCCGCGTGCTGGCAGCGCTCTTCGGCGGCGATACCGGTGACCGGTTCGTGAGCTTGCGCGGCTATCCGGAATACGACGAGACGTTTCTCATGCTGCTCAACGCGCACGATCACGACGTGCCCTTCACGCTGCCCGGCATTCCGGCGTTCGCCGGTTGGCGGCTTCAGTTCGACACCGCGCGTCCGCCCGTGCTTGCGCCGGACTCCCGCTTTCTTCCGGGTGCGACCTTCCCGCTGCGCGCGCGTACCCTCGCTCTGCTCGCCGCGGAATGATCGAAGACCGCTATGCCGACGCGTTCGGCAACCCGGTCGCCGTCTCGCCGGAGACGATGGCGGCGATGCGCGCCGCGCTCGGCGAAGACGCCGGCGAGACTGCTCCGGCGGTGCGCGTGGTGCGCGCCGATCAGCTCGAGGAGCCGATGGAGATCGGCTACTACGGCGACCTGATCGTGGTTCCCGAGCGCGCCTACGTTCCCGAAGCGCTCGAACGCGACCTCGCGTGGGGTATTGCCGTGCAGCTCTACGCTCTGCGCTCGCAGCGCAACGACGGTATCGGTGACTTCGGCGACTTGCGGCGTCTCGCGGCGCTCGCCAATCGGGCTGGGGCGGCGGCGATCGCGCTCAATCCGCTGCATCAATCGAACCTGAGCAATCCGGCGGCGGCAAGTCCCTATGCGCCGCTCAGTCGCCGTTACCTGAGCGCGCTCTACATCGACGTGCATGCTGCTGCCGAAGAATTCGGCTTTTCGCTCGAAGGTTTCGATACGGGTCCGCTGCGCGACGAGCCGCTGGTGGACTATCCGGCGGTTGCCGCCTATAAGCTGGATGCGCTCGAACGCGGCTTCGCGCGCTTGCGCGATGCCCGCCCATGGAAAGCGTTCGTCGATGCCGACGCCGCGCTGCGTGACGTCGCACGCTATGAAGCGATCATGGAGGTGCTCAGCGCGCTCGACCCCGAGATCTACGGGTGGCCGCAGTGGCCGAGCGAGCTGCAAGACGCGCGCGGCGCCGCCGTCGAACGCTTCGCCGCGCAACACGCGGATCGGGTGGAATTCTATTGTTTTCTGCAGTGGCTCGCCGATCGGCAGCTCGCGCGCGCGGCGCGCGCCGCCCGGCCGATGCCGATCGGTTTGTACCGCGACCTCGCCGTGGGCGTCGATCTCGCCAGCGCGGACGTCTGGAGCGATCCCGGCGTGTACGCGCTCGGACTCGCCATCGGCGCACCGCCGGATCCGCTCAACGCGGCGGGACAGAACTGGGGCTTACCGCCCATGCATCCGCGCGTGTTGCGCGAACGGCGTTACGCACCGTTTATCGCGCTGCTGCGTGCGAACATGCGCCACGCCGGCGCGCTGCGGATCGATCACGTCATGGGCCTGCGCCGTCTGTTCTGCATTCCGCGGGCGCTGCCGCAGGGCGGCGGCGCGTATGTGGACTACGATTTCGACGCGATGCTCGGTATCCTCGCGCTCGAGAGCGTGCGCAATCGATGCATGGTCGTCGGCGAAGACCTCGGTACGGTTCCGCCCGGCTTCCGCGAGCAGCTCGCACCGGCGCGTGTCTTTTCGTGCCGCGTTCTGCTATTCGAACGCGAATGGGACGGCCGCTTCCGCGCGCCCGAAGAATACCCGGCGGGCGCGGTGGCAAGCACGGGGACGCACGATTTACCGACGCTCGCCGGTTACTGGAGCGAGGCTGACGTTGCGACGCGCGAACGCCTCGGATGGGAGAGCGGCGAGGCGGCGGCGTTCGACCGTGCGGAACATGCCGCGACGCGCGAGCGGCTGCTCGATGCGCTGGTCGAACGGGATTGCCTGAGCGCGGAGAAAGCCGCCGCGATTCGAGCGAGCGGCGCAAATCCCAGCGTAGACCAATTGACGGCGCTCATCGTTGCGGCCTATCGTTACCTTGCGCGCGCCCGTTCGCGCCTGGTACTGCTGCAACTCGAGGACGGGATCGGTTCGCAAGCGCAAGTAAACGTTCCGGGTACCGTCGGGGAAGAACCGAATTGGCGGCGCAAACTCGATGTGCCGATCGAGGCGCTGCCGAAGCATCCGGTGTTCGCGGCGGTCGTGCGCGCGCTCGAGGACGAACGGCCGCGGAGAGGGGGAGCGGGATGAAAGCGGTAGTGATGGCAGGCGGTGAAGGTTCCCGCTTACGCCCGCTGACCTCGCGGCGTCCGAAGCCGCTCGCACCGATCGCCAACAAGCCGGTGATGCATCACATCATCGAGCTGCTTGCCCGGCACGGCATCACCGAGATCGTCGCTACGCTCCACTATCTCGCCGACGAGATCGAGACCTACTTCGGCGACGGCTCATCGCTCGGCGTTTCGATTCAGTACGTGGTCGAAGATACGCCGCTGGGGACGGCCGGTGCGGTGAAGATGGCGGAAGCCAAACTGCGCGACGAGACGTTCGTCATTATTTCGGGAGATGCGATGACCGACGTCGATCTCACCGCGCTGATCGAGGCGCACAAACGCGCGAACAACGCCGCGACGATTGCGCTCTGGCGCGTGACCGATCCGCTCGAATTCGGAGTCGTGATCGCCGAAGACGACGGCCGAATTACGCGCTTCATGGAAAAGCCCTCGTGGGGCGAGGTCTTCTCGGATACCATCAATACCGGTATTTACGTCCTCGAGCCGGAGATTTTCGGCTACATGGAGCCTGGCCGCAACTACGATTTTTCCAAAGATATCTTTCCGTTGCTGCTGCGCGACGGCAAGCGGCTCGGCGGCCACGTCATCTCGGATTACTGGGCCGATGTCGGCAACTTGCAGCAGTATCAGCAAGCGAACTACGATGCGCTCTCGGGCGCTGTACGCACGCGCCGTCCGCCGGATCAACTCGCCTATAACGTGTGGATCGGTGCCGATTGTTCGATCGATCCGTCCGCCTCGATCAGCGGTCCCGTGCAGTTCGGCGACGGCGTGACCGTCGGCCCCGGCGCCGTGATCGAGGGGCCGTCGTGCATCGGCGACGGATCGATCGTCGAAGCGGGCGCCACGATACGGCGCTCGGTTCTGTGGGAGAACGTGTACGCCGGCGACGACGCACAGTTGACCGATTGCACGATCGCCAACCGCACGATCGTCAAGGCGCGCGCATCGATCGGCGAGGGAACCGTCGTCGGCGAGCGCTGCGTGATCGGCGAGTCGGCGGTGGTCCGTCCGCATCTCCGTCTGTGGCCCGAAAAAAACGTCAGCTCGGGCGCGATCGTCTCGATGTCGCTCATCTACGGTATCAAATGGCCTGGCTCGCTCTTTGGGGGCGTCGGCGTGACCGGCTTGGCCAATTTGGAGATCACGCCGGAGTTCGCGCTCAAACTCGGGCAGGCGTTCGGCTCGTTTCTGCGCGCCGGCGATTCGGTGATGACCAGCCGCGATACCCATCCCTCGAGCCGCATCATGAACCGCTGCATCATCTCCGGGCTCCTGAGCGTGGGCGTGAACGTGCTCGATCTGCGCTCGTATCCGCTGCCGCTCTCGCGGTTCGCCACGCGTACCGGGGGAAACGGCGGCGTGCACGTGCGCATCGCTCCGGGCGATCCGCACTCGCTGCTGGTCGAGTTCTTCGATCGCAGTGGAATCAACGTCGACAAAGCGACCGAACGCAAGATCGAGAATCTGTTTTTCCGCGAGGACTTCCGGCGCGTCGCGATGGACGACGTCGGGCTGCTCGATTTTCCTGCGCGCGCGCTCGAGAGCTACACTGCCGCCTTCCTCGAGGCGCTGGCGCCGAAGGGCATGCACGAACGCCGCTTTCGCCTGGTCATCGATTACGCCAACGGCAACGCTGCGCTGGTGCTCCCGCGCATTCTGAGCAAACTCAACATCGAGACGATCGCACTCAACGCCTATTTCGACGACAACCGCGTTCACGCCGGGATTGCCGATCGCGCCAAATCGCTCGACCAGCTCAGCGACATCGTCTGCACGCTCAAGACCGACTTGGGTATCTTGTTGGACCACGACGGCGAGACGTTCGCGTTGGTCGACGATCGCGGCCGTATCGTCGACGGCAACGCGCTGATCGCGCTGCTCACGCTCTTGGTGGTGCGGGGCGGCGCAAAGACGATTGCGGTACCGGTGATGGCGCCGGGCGCGATCGAGACGATCGCCGCCGAGTACGGCGCGAGCGTGATTCGCGCGCGCAGCGACCGGCGTTCGCTGATGGCGCTGGCCGAAGCGCGCGGCAAGGAACTAGCGTTCGCGGGTGGCGCGAACTACGAAGTGATCTTTCCCGAGATGCATCCGGCCTTCGACGCGCTCTACGCTTCGGCGAAGGTCATGGAGCTGCTCGCGCGCGAAGGCAGGCGCTTGAGCGAACTGGTCGACATGCTTCCCGACTGGCACGTCGCGACGGTGCGCGTGCCCTGCCCCTGGGAGCACAAAGGACGCGTGATGCGCTCGCTGATCGCCGAACAGCCGCGCGATCAGATCGAACTCTTCGAGGGTTTACGCGTACGCCATGACGACGGTTGGGTGCTGGTGCTCCCGGACGCCTCCGATCCGACCTTCAGCATTTACGCCGAAGCGACGAGCGACGGCGAGGCCTACGCGTACGCAGAACGCATGGGCACACGCATCGAGCAGCTCGCCGGCGTATGAGCCCCGATCCATCGGTCTTTCGAGCGTGGGGAAACTTCTACGTGATGACCGGCTCGGCGGCTGCGGCGTTGACCGGCTTGATGTTCGTGGTCACGACGCTGGTCGCGCAGCGACCGCCGGCGGTACGGCAGAGCGCGAGTCCCAGTGAGGGGACGAGAACCTTCAGCTCGCCGACGGTCGTGCATTTCTGCGCGGCGTTCTTTATTTCGGGAGTCCTCGCCGCGCCGTGGCACAAGATCGGATACGCCGAACTGCTCGTGGCGCTTTTAGGTCTATTCGGCGTCGGATACGTGGTGAGCATCGCGCGCCGCATGCGGCGCATGACGCGGTACAACGTGGACTGGGACGAGTGGCTGTGGTACGTCGCGCTTCCCATGCTCGCGTACGCGGTTCTCGCCGTGGCCGGAGCCGGTCTGGCGATAGGACCGGCGCAATTGCTCTTCGCGCTGGGCGGCGCGACGATGCTGTTGATCTTCATCGGCATCCACAACTCGTGGGATATCGTGACCTATTTGGTGATCTTCAACGCGGAGGAATGACCGCTATCGAGCGCGCCGGCGACCGTTCCGGAGTCATTGACCGAGGTCGCCTCGCCGGCGAAGTAAAGTGTTTCGCCGACGGGCGCGCCGAGCGAGGCGCGCGCCTCGCCGCCGCCGACGCGCAAAAACGTGTAGGCGCCGCGCGCAAACGGGTCTGCTTGCCAGTCGTGATAATATGCGGAGCGCAACTCCGCGCGAACGTCGACCGATGGGAAGAGGGTCTGAGCGGTCTCGAGTGCCGCGTCGATCGGATCGATGCGACGCTCGATCAGGCGCAGAGCCGCGCCGCCGCCGGCCCATGCCGAGAGCAGCGTCGTGCGTTCGGGCAGCCGCGTCCACAAGGTGCGTAGCGGACAGCCCGGCGCCTGAAAGAAACCGGCGTCGCGATAACGGCCGCCCTCGACCGTTTCCCAGAAGCGCGAGCGAAAATCGAGCATCACTTTGATGACGGGGCCCATCGCAATTGCGGCGATCGCGGTTCGTTTATCGCCTGGTAAGATCGGATCGAAGAGCTTTGGTTCGGCGTGCAGGACGCCGATCGGCAGGGTGACGATCGCGCGCCGCGCCTCGATGTGCGTGCGGCCACCCGGACGCGACGCGTTGATGTGTACGCCTTGCGCCGACCAGCGCACGTCGTCGACGCGAGTTTGGAGCAGGGTCCGATCGGTTACGCTGCGCGCCAGGTGCCGCATCAACCTGCCGTACCCGTTGACCGCGCGAGTCGACGTATCGTTGATGCCGCTGCGCCACTCTTTCGCGATCGCGATCGCACTAGCATCGCTCGTAATCGCAGCATCGAAGCCTTCGATCAGATACCGGACCGCGTCGCGCTGGTCGTCGGAAAGCTCCTCTCGCGCAATGGTGTCGAGAAACGCTTCGACGCTTTGGTCGCGACCGCGAACGTCGACGCGCGTAAGGACGCGTTCGATGGTTTCCCAGACGTCCGGCGCTTCTTCGAGCCGGCCGTCGCGGCGTTGGAAGGCGCGGAACTCCTCGCCCATCTCGGCTTCGCCGCTCTCCTGCAGCAATGCGAGCGTGGACTTCGGCCGCCCGTGAATGAATTCGGCGCCGAGCTCGACCGGCAGCGAGCCGTCGTGCGATCGCAGGGTGTACGCGCGGCCGCCGACGCGCTCACGTGCTTCGATCAGCAGATAATCGACGCCGCGCTCGTGCAGATGCCGCGCCGCCGCGAGTCCGGAGGCACCGGCACCGATGATTGCGACCTCCGTCCGGAGTTCCGTCATCGGCGTGCGTTCATGAAGGCGAGCTTCGCATCGAGTACCTCGAGAACCGACGGCCAGGTAAACCGGCGCGCGGTTGCGAGCGCACTTTCGCTCATGCGCTCGCGCAAGCCTGGATCGCCGAACAGGCGCTCGAGATAGCTCGCGAGTTCGGCCGGATCGCCGGTATCGCAGACGATTGCGTTGTCGAAGGCGCGCGCGTAATCCTCACCGGTCGAGCCGCAAACGGCGATGCCGCCTGACGCCATCACCTCCAATCCGACCAGGCCGAACGGTTCCTTACCGCTGTTCGCGAGCACGGCGTCGGCCGCGGCGTAGAGCGTGAAGAGCAGCGCGTCGGGCAGGAAGCTGCGCACGTTGACGATGTCGGCGTGCGTGTTGGCCAACACGCCGGCGAGCGACTCGGGTGAAGGCGCATCGATGTTTACATCGTCGATCTCGAGGCCGCGATCGCGCGCGCGCGCGAAAACCTCGCCGGCGTAGGGTTCCTTGCCGCCGCGAATTGCGAGCACGACGGAGGTGCCCGCGGCGCGCAGATCGGCGAGCGCATCGATCGCCTGAAGCCAGCGTTTATCGGGGTCGAAGCGGCCCACTTTCACCAAGAGGCGGCGATTGCCCAACATGCGCCGCAGGTAGGCGGCGCCGGCCGCACTCGCCTCGGAGAAAACGCGTTCGGGAATGCCGTTGGGGATCACCAATGCCTGTGCTCCGTGTTGCGCGAGCTCGAATTTCATATAACGGCTCACGCAGGTGATGTGCGCTGCCTGCGCGAGCGCATGAAAGTCGATGGTATGAAAGCCGTAGGTATTGTTGGCGTTCCAGGCGATCGTGAGGGCGTCGCGCATCCCCGCCTCGCGCGCGAGCCGATCCAGGCCGAAGACCGCCGGCGCGACCTGCCAGTCCTCCGCCATCACCAGCACGCGCTCGCCGCGCTCCGCCGCGTGGCGCACGAATTCCTCGACGACGAACGGCGGCACGCTGCGCGCGTAGTCCTCGATCTTTCCCCACTCACCGTCGTACACGCCGTGCGGATGATGCACGGAGATCCATTGACACCAGCGCCGTAGCGTCAGTTCCGAGCCGCGCCGCTCGACCGGCTCACGCTGCGGATCGCCGACGAAGATCAGGTCGGTGCGCACGCCGGCTTCGTCGAGTGCGATCGCCAGTTCGCTCACGCGCACGCCGAGCCCGCCGACCATCGCGTAACGATCGGGGCCTTCGAACGCCAGAATGACGACTTGACTCCTATTAACCGTATTCACTGCGCTGCTCTATGAGTTTTGCAACCAGCGCCGTCCAGCCGGTTTGGTGGCTCGCGCCCAGACCCGCACCGTCGTCGCCGTTGAAATATTCGTAGAAGAGAAGGTTGTCGCGCCAATGCGGATCGGCGTTGAACTTCTCGACGCCGCCGAAAACCGGCCGGTGGCCCTGTGCGTCGGGAAGAAAGATGTTGATCAGGCGTCCCGAAAGCATCGCGCCGACCTCCCACAGGTCCAGCATCGTTCCGCTTCCGGTCGGCGCTTCCACTTTGAGCGTGCTGCCGTAGTAGTAGTGAAAGCGCTGCAGGGCTTCGACGAGCAAGAAGTTGAGCGGATACCAGATCGGACCACGCCAGTTCGAGTTGCCGCCGAAAAGCCCGCTGGTCGACTCGGCCGGCTCGTAATCGACGCTGTACTCTTGGCCGTCGAGGCGCAGCACGAACGGGTGCTCCTTATGATAGCGCGAGAGCGCGCGCAGACCATGCGGGCTCAAGAACTTCGACTCATCCAGCATCGCGCTCAGAATGCGCACCAGCCGGTCGCGGCCGACGATGGCGAGTAACCGGCGCTCGCCCATGCCCGGCTCCGTGATGCTCGCGACGTTGCGCGCCAGTTCCGGCCGGTGCGTGATGAACCACTCGACGCGCCGCTTGAACTCGGGCAGCGAGTTGAAATCCTCCGGCTCGATGATCTCGACCGCGAGCAGCGGCAGCAGTCCGACCATCGAATGGATCCGCATCGGGATCTGCGTCCCGTCGCCCAGCATCAGCATGTCGTAATAGAAGCCGTCCTCGTGGTTCCACAGGCCGTGACCGCCGAGATGGTTGATCGCATCCGCGATGTAGAGGAAGTGTTCGAAGAACTTGATCGCGATGTCTTCATAGACGTTCTCGTGCATCGCCAGCTCGAGCGCGATCGCCAGCATGTTGAGGGTGTAGACGCCCATCCAGCTCGTACCGTCGGATTGATTCAAAAATCCGCCGGCCGGCAGCGGTTTACTGCGGTCGAAAACGCCGATGTTGTCGAGCCCGAGAAAGCCGCCCTGGAAGACGTTGTTCCCTTGTGCGTCCTTGCGATTGACCCACCAGGTGAAATTCAGCAGCAGCTTTTGGAAGACGCGTTCGAGAAATGCGATATCGCCGCGGCCGTGTTCTTTCTGCTCGATTTGGTAGATGCGCAGCGCCGCCCAGGCATGGACCGGCGGATTGACGTCGGCGAACGCCCACTCGTACGCCGGGAGCTGCCCGTTGGGATGCATGAACCATTCGCGCGCGAGCAAGATGAGCTGCCCCTTCGCAAAGGCGGGATCGATCAACGCGAACGCGACCGTGTGAAAGGCGAGGTCCCAGGCCGCGAACCACGGATACTCCCACTTGTCCGGCATCGACATGACTTCGGCCGAATCGAAGTGGATCCAGTCGTGATTGCGGCCGTGCAGGCGTTCCGGCGGCGGCGGCGGCTGTAACGGATCCCCGGTCAGCCAGCGCGGCACGTTGTAGTGATAGAACTGCTTCGTCCACAACAGACCGGCGAATGCTTGGCGCTGAACGCGCCGCGCTTCGACGTCGGCATGAAACGGATTGATCTCTTCGTAGAACGCGTCCGCCTCCTCGATGCGCGTGGAAAAGAGCGCGTCGAATTCTTCGCCGAACGGCGGATCGTGCGGGTTGGCCGAGAGGCGCAGCTCGAGCGTGCGGCTCTCGTCGGGCGCGAGCGTGATCGGATAGTGCGCGCTGACCTTGGTGCCGCGCGCGCTCGCGCTGACCGCGGAGCGCTCGCCGTGTACGATAGCGCGCTCGATCCCGTCTTTCACGTGCGGCGTACGGTTCGAGATGCCGTAGAGGTGCTCGAAGTTGGTTTCATTTTCGGTGAAGAGCAGTTCGGCCGCCTCTTTGGCGTAAAACCAGTAGTCGCCGAGGTTGGCCTGATGCGCCACACAGGCGTGAATCCCGTGGACGTGATGGCGCAGCTCGATCGAGGAACGCTCGATGCCTTCGCGCCAGCTCCACTCGTTGCGAAACCAGAGCGTCGGCAGCAGATGCAGCGTATGTTCCGCGGAGCCCCGATTGGTGGCGCGGACTCGAATGAGGATGTCGTCGAAGTCCGACTTGGCGTACTCGATCTCGACGTCAAAGTACGCGTTGGCATCGAAGATGCCGGTGTCGATCAGCTCGTACTCCGGCTGCGCGCGCGAGCGCCGGCCGTTTTCGTCGATCAAGTCCCGATAGGGAAACGCCGCATGCGGATACTTGTAGAGTGCGCGCATGTACGCGTGCGAGGGCAGATTGTCGAGATAGTAATAGTACTCCTTGACGTCTTCGCCGTGATTGCCCTGCGTTCCGGATAGTCCGAAGAGTCGCTCTTTGAGCCGGTCGTCGTTGCCGTTCCACATCGCCAGCGCGAAGCAAAGATGCTGGTGGAGATCGGAGATGCCGAAAATGCCGTCTTCGCCCCAGCGGTACACACGCTGCCCGGCGATGTCGAACGGAAAATAATCCCAAGCCTCACCGGTTGCACTGTAATCCTCGCGAACCGTGCCCCACTGCCGGTCGCTGACGTAGGGCCCCCACTGCCGCCAGTTGTGACGCGAGCTGTGCTCGAACATCCGCGCGTGCTCGGCGGTCGGCGGCTCGATCATTCCTCGATCTCCTCTAATGCGTGCCAGGTCCGTAACGCTTCGCCGACGCTCCATGCCTGCGCGATGCAGCCGCGCGGATCGTGCGGCGGATCACCGTCGGCGATCTCGGCGAGCGTCCCGATTCCGTACGTGTTGATATGCGCGGCAACAGCCTCGATGAAACGCAGGGCTCGACGCCGGTCGCCGTATGCATTTGCGTAAGCGCGGGCAAATGCCCCTGCGAGAAAGGGCCAGGCGGTTCCGCGATGATAGGCGGCGTCACGGTCGCTCGGCGATCCGGCATACCGGCCTACGTAAGCCGGATCCGACGGCGCGAGCGAGCGCAGGCCCATCGGCGTCCACAGCTCGCGCGCGATGCGATCGACGATCGCATGTTCGCGGCGGCTCTCGAATGCTCGGAACGGCAACGCTACGGCGTAAACGGCGTTGGGGCGAATGGCCGCGTCGTTTCCGTCGGGACCGTCCAGCACGTCGAACGGGTAATTCGTCTGCTCGTTCCAGAACCGGCCGAATGATGCGCGCGCGCGCGAGCCGAGGTCGCGGTAGCGCGTGGGATCGCGACCGAGCTTCTGTGCGAACGCGTCCAACGTGCACAGTGCGTTGTACCATAGCGCGTTGATCTCGATCGGCTTGCCGATCCGCGGGGTCACGACCCAATCACCGATCTTGGCGTCCATCCACGTCAGCTGCACGCCGGGTGTGCCGGCGCGAAGCAAGCCGTCGCGTTCGTCGACCGCGATATCGTAGCGCGTTCCTCGCGCGTACCAATCGACGATCGCGTGCAGTGCGTCGAACAATTCCTCGAGCAAGGCACGATCGTGTGTTGCCGCGTGATAGAGCCGCACCGCTTCGATGAACCAGAGCGCGGCATCGACCGTGTTGTACTCGGGCGCTTGACCGCTATCCGGAAAGCGATTGGGCAGCATGCCGCGATCGAGCGTTCGCGCGAACGTGCGCAGGATCGAGCCTGCGACCTCGGGCGCGCCGGTCGTCAGTGCAAGACCGGGCAGCGCGATCATCGTATCGCGTCCCCAATCGCCGAACCAATGATAGCCGGCGATGACCGTGCAGCCCGGCGCGCCGTCGATCGTGCGTGCGACGACGAACTGATCGGCGGCCAACACGAGGGCCTCGATCCAGGCCGGCGGATTCTTCAGACGCGGATTCGCGTTTTTCCAGCGCGCGAGCAGCTCGCGTTCACGCGCATGCGGGTCAGCCGGAACACCGGGGTTTGCATCGAGCGAAGCGGTGACGAGCAGGTTCGCGCCGGTCCTTGGGAGCTGCGCGTGAATCGTCAACGCGTGGTACAAGTCTTCGACGTCGTCGAGCCCGCGCTCGCGCTCGGCGTCGTAGCGGAAACCGTAGTACCAATCGGCTGCGGATTCGAGCCGCGCGCCGGGCGCCTTCAGGTGCCAGGCCGTGCCGTCGCCCAGCCTGATCGTGGCGGCGTCGTCCTCGACTCGGGCGACGTCGCACACGTCGAAGGCATGCGTCAGCGCATGGTAGTCGCGATCGTTGACGTAGGCCTTGAGGACGAGCTCGACCGGAGCGCTCGCATCGCGCAGGGTCCACTGCACGTAGGTCGTGTTGGCGCCGTGTTCCATCCAGATCCGGCGCTCGAGCAGCGCATCGGCGAAGGCGTACGTCCAGGCCGGGACGCGGCCGTCGAGACGAAAATCGACGAGGAGACGAAAGCCTTGCGGCGCGAGCGTTCCGTCGTGCCAGCGATTCGACGAAAGATCGTACGAGACGCCGTTATAAACGGCGGAAGCGTCGAATTTACTCAGCAGCACGCGCCGTCCGAGCGGCGGATCGAGCGCGGCAACCAGCAGTCCGTGATAGCGCCGCTCGAGCACGTCGCTCTTGGTGCCTGAAGCATAGCCGCCCAAGCCGTTCGTGCACAGCCACTCCGACGTCATTGCAGCGGCGCCCAGCGTTGTACGAAAAAGACGAGGGTGCGGTCGGGGCGGCGGATCAAATAACCGCGCACGGCAACCGGCTCGTCCGGTGCGGTGATCAGGCGTCGCGCCAGCACGAGCGACCCGCTGGAATCGGTAAGAATTTGCTTGGTGGGATCGAGCGTGCCGGAAACCGTTACCGAGTTCCCGAGTTTGAGCTTTTCGACCGCGGCGAGCGGAACCGGCGGGATGAAGTGCAGCATTGCCGTGGCTTGCGGTGCGAGGTTTTGGCCGAGCAGTTGCGCGCGCACCGTATAGTCGCCCGGATCAGGCGTCGAGCCGTCGGACTCGATCGTATTCCAAACGTAAACCACCAAGACGCTCGGCCCTTGCACGAACGTGTGCTTGTGAATGGGAAAGGTCACGCCGGCCGGTTCGGCGGTCGAGCTGCTCCAAATCACGCGGTCGCCGCGCAGCACCGAAATCCGATATTCGGCCGGTTGCGCGAACGCCACCGCCACCGGGGCATTCGCGCTGTTGTGAACGGCGACTTCAATTGAAACGCCGTCGAGCAAATCGTAACTCGTCTGCTGCAATTGCAGCGAGAGCGTGAGCGCGGCCAGCGCGAGCATTTTTTAGCCTTCAACCCCGGCGGCGCGGATACCGGCCGGGGGAGGACAAAGAGAGCGAGCGCTCGCCCTGGCCGCCGCTCGCCGTCGAACTCACGCTTGTGAATTCCTGGGTTTAGCGACCGGGCGTCTGGGCATAGTACGTCCGTATCCTTTTCCGCAAGGAGAGATGAAATCCAGATGTCGATTCAAGAGGAGCCGCAAGGCGGCATGAGCGTGCGCGAAGCAGGTCGTCGCGGCGGCGAGCGCGTCAAAGCGAAGTACGGCACGGAGTTCTACGAAGAGATCGGCCGCAAGGGCGGCGAGGCGACCAAAACCAAATACGGCCCCTCGTTCTATGAAGTCATCGGTCAAAAAGGCGGCCAAAAGCCCAAGCGTAAGTCGTAAGCTCCACTTCATCCCGAACGGTAATCCAATTTATGGCTGGCAAAAAAGGCGGGAGCGGAGCCGATGACGACGCTGCGAAAGACATGTCGGTGCGCGAGGCCGGCAAAAAGGGCGGCGACACCGTGCGCGATCGCTATGGATCGACCTTCTATGAAGAGATTGGCCGCAAAGGCGGCAAGGCGACACGCGATCGGCATGGCGTAGAGTTCTACGAATCGATCGGTCAAAAAGGCGGCAAAGTCGTCAAAGAAAAGTACGGCCCGGATTTCTACGAAGAGATCGGCCACAAGGGCGGTCAGAAGGTGAAGAAGCTGATCGCCGAGGCCAAGAAGAAGCGGGTCGACGAATCCAGCGAGGAAGAGAGCTGAGGCGTCAGCGGCATCCTCCAGCCGCGATCAACCGCCTCGCTTCCGCTTCGACGTCCTTGGGGTCGACGCTCCCGTCGGGCTGAAGCGTCATCGCAAGGTTGCTCTTCGTCGTCCATGCAACGCCATCGGCTTTATAGTGTGCGATCTTACACGGCGTCGACGTGATGTCTTCGCCGTGTAAGAACAGCAGCGTGAAGTTTTGCTTCGGCCATTCCGAGAGCAGCATCGCCTGATTGCCGTATTGGTATTCGAACGCAACGCCGCGGTGGCTCGGCGTGTCCAAGTCGCCGAGCGGCGGAATGACTGCGTATTTCAGAATCTGCCGCGGCGGTACCCAGGGACGGTAGGAAATCTTCGTGACCGCTTGCTCGAGCGGCATCACGACGCCCCGGTCGTCGATCAGCATCGGCGGAAGCGACGGCTGCGCTGCGGGTCCTTTGTGCGCGCAGGCGGGAAGAGCCAAAAGGAGCACACAGGTAAGAGCCGAGCGTAAGCGGCGCATGCCTTATCTATCGGCCGACCGGCTGCTCCGCGCGAGCCCGATTTCCGCAAAAATAGGAAGGCGGCCGAACGATCTAATGTTCTATCTGAGTGCTTCCCTCGATCGAGCCGAAGTGAATCTGATCCGTTGCGAAGTTGATCGCGACCGAGCCGAACTCGAGCGTGTGATGGCCGGAATGCAGGAAGCTGGGATGCTGCATGAGGAGCATCTTCGAGCCGTTGGTCCAGATGACGAGATCGGTATCGAACGAGCGTTTGAGGGGGTCGCCGATCAGGGTTACCGTGACCTTTCCGATCGCGGTGAAATTCAGTGACAGCGTATCGACACTGATCCGTTCGGCCGTGATTCTGAGGTAGGGTTTCCCGTGTTTGAAGACGATGCCGTCGTGCACCCCCTCGACCGTTCCCACCGTTCCATCGGGTGAGAGCTGTGCCGTCGTGTAGTCGAAGCTCCAGGATTTGGTCGTGATGCGGTTGCCCAAAACGTGGCCGCCGCGCAGGGTAATGCCGGTCTGATCGGGCGGCAGGGGCGGCGTGCCGATCCCGGCGAGGATCACTTCGACGATCACGTAGATTGCCAGTACCCCGCCGGCCGCCAGCGCGACCCAGCGCCACTTAATTCGTTTCTTCACGCTGCCTCCCGAAGAGGACGAGCAGCAAATAGAGCACGATCGTCGCGAACAGGATCCGGGTCGGCCCGATGCGCGTGAACGGTGCGCCGGCGGGAGGCCCGACCATGCCGTGAACGTCCCCTCGCGTGTCGAGCGGCAGCTTTGCTTCCCAGCTTCCGTCGGGCGCGACGATGCCGCTGATGCCCGTCGCCGCGGCGCGGACGACGTATTCGCCGGACTCGATCGCGCGCATCTGCGCGATCTGGGCATGCTGGTACGGACCCGACGACGTCCCGAACCACGCGTCGTCGGTTGCCACGATCAGCACCTGTGCGCCGTGGCGCACTTCATCGTAGGCGAGATCTCCGAAGGCGGACTCCCAACAGATCAGCTCACCGACGTTCAGTCCGGCCGTGGTCGGAAAGACGCCGGTCCCCGTACCCTCGGCGAAATTACCGTTCAATTCGCCGACGTAGGGCAGCCACCACAAAAATTGTGCGCCGGGAAAATGTTCGGCGAACGGTACCAGTTGCCGTTTGTCGTAGACGCCGGTAACTCCGCCGGGAGTGAAGAGGTAGAGCGAGTTATAGTAGAGTCCTTCGCCGGTACGAATGCTTCCGACCACGACGCTCGCGTCGGCTTGCGCAGCGAGTGCGGTGAATTGCGTCATGAGTTGCGTGTCGGTGTTGAGTCCGCCTCCGCGCATCGCGATAACGGTTTCCGGCCACACGATCAGCCGCGGATGATAGGCGATCGCGCTGCGCGTCATCGCCGTGTAGACGTTGACGGCACGCAGCAGCGAGCCCGGCTGCCACTTGAGCGATTGCGCGATGTTGCCTTGTACCGCGACCACCGGAACGGACGGCGGCGGCGCGGTACGCGCGGGCCATGCGGCCCACGCGGCGCCCGTTGCCAACGCAACTGCGACGAGCACTGCGGCGAATGCGCGCCAGGTGCGCGTGCGCAGCGCGTAGGCCGCATACGCTCCCAGCAGCCACAAAACGAACGTGAGGCCGCTCGTGCCGGCATATGCGCCGAGCGCGCGCAGCGGCGTTTCGACCTGCGTCGTTCCGAGTTGCGCGAACGGGACGCCGAACACGCCGATCGAGCGCAGCCATTCGGTTGCCGTGAATGCAAGCGCGGCGGCGAGCGGCACCAGCGCCGGTGCGATGCGTGCGCGAGCGATGACGGTCATGACGCCGGCAACCGCGATGGCGAGCGCTTCGATCGCGGCGCTCACGATCACCGCGGCGTAAGCAAGCGGACCGACCGCAGTGCGAATCGTCGTGCTCCACCACCAAAACGAAATCGTGAAAAATACGACCCCACAGATCCACCCCAGGATGAGCGCGTGCTTCCAGGATGCGCGTTGCCAGGTCCAGAACAGCGCCCCTGCGGCAAGGGGGGGCGCCCACGCGTATCCCGCGCGCGGAAACGCCAGCGCAAACAACAAGCCCGCGAGTGCCGCAATCACCATCGAGCGCAGATGTTCCGAGGAAGACATGATTCGTAGAGCGGGTTTCGTGACGGGTTCAGCAGCGGTAGTCATCGCCTCGGCCTGCGGAAGACAGGTTACGCCCACCCGCGCGGGTATCGGACCCGGCGGCCTGGAGTCGGGCTTCATGAGCGTGAAGTTTAACGTTCAGAGCGCGTTCAACTTCTCCACTGATTCCTACGCCATCGTCTTCAACACCTCGGGCAGCGGCGTAACGCCGCTTCCGGTCACGACCAGCAACAACTACGCCGGCTATTCGATCGCGATCGTGGTCGGCGGAAACGGCGGCAGCGGCGTTCAGGCACAGGCGTACTACTACTACCGGCCCGCCAATACGTCGCAGGCGCCGGTGCTCTACCCGATCAGCCCCACGCCGCAGCAGCTGATCCTCACGCTCTACAGCGGCGGTCTCCAGACTCAATTCACCGTCATCTTCGCGCGCATCATTGCGAGCTTCAGTGCCACGACCACGCCGACGCCCAGCCCCACCGCCTCGGCTGCGGCTACCGCGAGTCCGACAGCGAGTCCGTCGCCGACCGCGACCGCCTCCGGTGTGGCCGTCTCGAATCTGTGGAACTTCAACTTCTTCGTTTTGCAAGGTCAGGTCTCGCAGTACGAAAGCCAGGGAAGTCTCCAAATCGTCGATTCGCTCGGCGCCGGCGGTGCGAACGACACGACGTACACCTCGCCGCAATTGGACGTCTCGACCTCGTTCGATACCGGAGCGTTTTACGTGCAGGCCGGTACGCATCCGTCGCAATCTGACGCACTGGCCGGCGGCGACATCGCCAACAATCCGTAGATCAGAGGTTGTTGAATGACGTCGGGATCAGCGGGCCGCCTTGACCGAGGGCGAACGTCGCGCCCTGCGTCGGGAACGCGAGGATGTTGATCTGCAGTGTCACGAGCTTTTGTGACTCGTTGTAGAGCCCTTCCAGTTGATAGCAGTTCCCGATCGTGTGCGTGACGTAAAGCACCTTTTGCTCGAGGCGTGCGTGCATCGTCCAGTCGATGGTAGTGACGAATTGCAGTGAGGTATCGCGGCCGAACGGCGTCGAGAGCTGCAGGTTCGTGCTTCCGAACCCTTGTCCGGGCCCCGGCGCGAACGAACCGCCGATGAGCACGATCGATTTCGGCGTCGGCGCGGCCGTGAACTGATAGGTCACGGGTTGCGCCTTCGCGTCGAAGTACGTCGAGAACCCGAGCGCGAGATTGTAGACATTGCCGTTGAGGACGCGCACCAGATCCTGCGCGTTCTTCGTGTTGGTACCCGGAAATTGATCGAGCGTGTAAAACGGCACGGACGCCGGTCCGTTATAGTTCTCCTCGCTATAAGTCAGCGTGTTGACGAAATGCTGGCTGAACGGGGTCGTGAGCGAAGCTTGCTGCTGAATCGACGCCTTGAGGTCGCCGGTTCCGTAAGCGTACTGATTCACGTTGACCGTCCCTTGAAAATCGCTGCCGAAGATTTTTGCGATCTCGGGACCGAGAACGAACGCCATGTCGGCGCGCTGAGTCGCGAAGGCATAAGACGGCTCGCTGTACTCACCGATCGTGAAGTTCGCCGATGTCGGAATCCAAAAATCCGGAAAGAATTTGTAAGGCCGGATCTGCAGCTGCGGGATCTCGTCGGATCCGTACGGCTGTGCCGCGAAGGTCTTGTTGTAGGTCATCTGGTAGTCCGCGCCGGGCGTGGTCAGGTGCAGCAGGTCGTTGACCGTCGCGGTCGAGTTGGTGGAACCCACGCCGCCGAAGCTCGACGAGCTGCTCGAAAGCGTGAAGTTGAACGCGTTGCTCAGCTTCTGATTGAACTGATCTTGATCGGTGAACGAAAAGCTGTTGCTGCTCGATTGCGAACCGGTGGCGCTGCGGCTGAAGCCGTACTGCTGCGAAGTGTGGGCGGTTTGATGGGCGACCGTGAAGTTCAGACTGGTCGTCGCCGGCAGGTTCGTGTACGGGCCGAAGTTCGACTGATAGCCGAGATTGAAGTTGGCGCGCAGCGTCCTGGAGATGTTTTCGGTCTCGGTCAAGGTCAAGTTGTCGGTGGTAGCATCGACGCGCCGGTCGTGGATCTCGTAGAAATTGATGCTCGCGTCGCGTCGCCCGTTTTTCTTCTTATAAAAGGCAACGTATCCCAAGCCGAGCCCGACCTTGGTGAAATAATTCAGGACGTAATAGCCGTAGAAGTACTGATCCTTCCCGAACGTCGTACGGGTTTTGATCCAGTAGCCTTCGTATTGGTCGTAGCCGACGTCGGGGAAATACTTGGGCCGCTGATTCGGATTGTCGATCGTGCGCAGCGGGATGACGACCTTGGGCAAGAAAAACACGGCAGCGGCGCCGAGCCAGAGGATCGCTTTATAGATGACGATCTTGTCGCCCGGATAGACGTCCATGTTCTTGCCGGTGATGTGATAACCGCCGCGCTGGTTCTCGCAGGTGGTGACCGATGGTGCAAGGCCGTGGCCGACACCCTGCGCGTCGGTGTGCAGGTCCTTGGCGCTGAAATGGACGAGGCCCTCATTCACGCCTTCCGAACTGGTGCCGCGTCCGTTGGTGAGGATCGCGGTCTGATCGATCGTGTCGAAGGTGATCTTATCGGCTTGGAGCACCGAATCTTTGGCGTGGTTGATGATGAAAGGGTGACCGGTGATCGTGATCGTGCGCAGTCCGTCGTAGTGCGCTTCGTCGCCGACGATCTCTTCCGCGCCGTAGAGGATGTGCACGTTGCCGGTCGCCTCGCCCGGTTTTCCGGGACTGGTGTTTCCCGAGACCTTGTCGGCTAGCACCGCGATGTAGTTCGGGGCAAGCGTCGGCACGCCGGTCGGCTCCGCGGTGGCTTTGGGCCGCGGCGCTCCCGCGGGTACGATCGGCGAAGGCGTCTCGCCGCCGCGCTGCACGAAGACGGGCTGATTCTGATCGAATGGATTGGGTGTCGGCGTGGGAACGGGCGGCGGTGTCGTCCCGGGCGAGCCGGTGGGCCTCGGCGTTGCGTACAGCGTGGTGGTCGAGTTCGGGCGCGTGCCGAATGTCGGCGTCGGCATCGGTGAGACGCCGGGCGACGCGCTCGGCGTCGGCGTCGGATTGAATTGCGCGACGTAACGGCTGCCCTCGGGTTCGTACGAGTCTCCGACTTCCTTGGCAAAGAGGCGCGCCTCGTGAATCGCGCACGACTGCCCGTTCATCAGCGCCAGCACGCGCGCGTTTGCCACCGTCTGATCTTCCGCCGCGAATCCGCGGGCCGGAACGTTTCCGCACAGCAACGCAAAAAGGCATACGCTTGCCGCGACTGCCCGGCGGCTCAACGATCTCGACTTCACGCCGTCAGTGTTCTTCCAGCCAGAGCAACACGAGTCCGGTACCGCCCATGATGATGTTCGGCAGCCATGCAGCCAGCAACGGATCGATTTTTCCGTTGCGCCCCAACGCTGCGGCGGCCGACGTAAGCAAAAAATATCCGAAGAAGGCAAGGATCGCCATCGCGATGCCGAGCATTTGTCCGCGCTTACCGTACCGCATTGCAAGCGGAACTGCGAGGATGACGGCGATGAACGACGCAAACGGCCACGAGAGTTTGTTGTAGAGGTTGATCTCGAGATTGCCCAGCGCCGATCCGCCGATGCCCTGCTGCTGAAGCGACTTCACTTGCGCCGACAAATTCTTGCTCGACATCGTCCACGGATCGGAGTTCTGATTGCTCATGAACTGCGCGGCGGTCTCGGCCAACGGCAGCCCGATCAACGCTTCCTTGACGTGCTGCTGGCTGGTCATCATGCCGTCGGCGCCGTAGCGCGTGTCGATCACGTCGTGCAGCGCGAGCTGCGTCCCTTCGACGGTGGCCGTCTTGGCTTGCAGCGTCTCGACGAAGATCCCGTAACGTCCGAGTTTGAAGACCTGAACGCCCTCCATCGTCTTGTTGTCGGGCAACACTTGGTTGACGTAAAACACGTTCCCGGTGTCGGGGTCTTTTCGGAAGAACTGCGGCTCGACCGGCAGCGCGTCGGTATGGTAGAGGATCTGATAGAACGTGCGCGTCGAGATATCGACTGCGGACGGCGCGATGTTCTCGTTGATCGCGTAGGATAGACCGAACATTACAAAGCCGAAGAGCAGCGGCGTGAGCGCGATGCGCCATACCGGAACGCCCGAGGTACGCATAGCCGTGATCTCGTTATCGCCCATGAGGCGCCCCATCGCCAGCAATCCGGCGAGCAGCACCCCGAACGGAAACGCCATCGGCGTCGCCTGCGGAACGCGGTAGAGTACGAATCGCAGCACCAGAAAAAACGGCGCGTGCTGATTGATGATGTAATCCGCGGCGACAAAGAAGATGTTCAGCGCCCAGAAGATCAGATAGGCGAAGAGCCCGGCGAAGAACGGCAAGAGCATCTCGCGCAGGAGATAGCGATCGAGAATCGGGATGCGCAGTGCGGCGAGACGGAGGCCCGGATGCGGCTGGCGTTCGGTGAGCGTCGCCATCGATTAGCCGGCCCGGTTACGCCGCGGCACTCAGTAGCTCCGGTAAGCGGAGACCACCCGGGCGACGTAAGCGCGCGTTTCCGGATAGGGTGGCACGCCGTGATAGCGATCGACCGCACCCGGCCCGGCGTTGTACGCGGCGACGGCGAGCGTCACATTTCCGTGATAGCGATTGAGCAGTCGCTTGAGATAGGAGGCTCCGCACTGCACGTTCTGGGTTGGATCGAATGCATCGCTCACACCGCAGCCGCGCGCCGTGCCAGGCATCAGTTGCATCAGCCCTTCAGCGCCGGCGAGGCTGATCGCGGAAGGATCGCCCGCGGACTCCGCCATCATCACCGCGCGCACTAAACCAGGCGGCGTCCCGGTGGTCAGCGATGCTTCCGACACGAGATCGCTGACCTGCAGCGAATCGAGCGAGCGCGGCGCATAGGGTAAATAGCCCCCACCGCTGCAGCTGTAGAGCAGGCTCAAGAGGCCGAGCATCCCGAGCAACCTTTTCATGGCTTCGTCATGTTCTCCGGGCCGGGGCCCCGGCCTCTCATAGGCCTACCAGCTTTACGTTAGCGTGAAACGCAATTCCCCGAGTTTCGAGATTTTGGTCGTGATGCGATCGCCTGCTTTCAGCCAGACCCGCTTGTCTATCGGGTATCCCAAAATCACGCCGCTCGGCGTTCCGCTGTAGATCACATCACCCGGCTTGAGCGTGATGAACTCCGACATGTAACTGACGATCTTCGCGCACGAGAAGATCATCTGCGCGGTGTTCATGTCTTGCCGCGGTGTCTGCTCGTCGTTGACGAAGGTTTGAATCTGCAACGTCTGCGGGTCCGGGATCTGATCGGCAGTCACGAGCCACGGGCCGAGTGGAGCGAATTGATCGGGCGTCTTGCCGGTCATCCATTGGGAGACTCGCAGCTGCGCATCGCGCGCGCTGAAATCGTTACCGCAGGCATAACCGAAGACGTAGGACAGCGCGTCGGCTTCGGAAACGTTGCGTGCCTCCTTACCCATGATGAGTACGAGCTCAGACTCGTAATCGAATTGCGTGAGCGGAAGCGTGGATACCGCGACCGTGCCGTTGTGCCGGTTGAGCGCGGTGTTGTATTTATTGAAGAGATCGGGATACGGCTGCGCCGTCATGTTGGTCTCGGCCAAATGGGCGCGGTAGTTCAAACCGACGCAGAGGATCTTTTCCGGCGACGAGACGAGCGGTGCGTATTCCACCGAGGATTCGCTGCGTATCGCGCCCTCGGGTGCCGCAGCAGCGATGCGCTGCAGCGAGGCGACGTCACCCCGGCCTACGATCACATCTTCGATCGTTTGCGGCGGATCGGAGATCCCGAGCGCGCCGGCCGCGCGCGAAACGTCGATGATGCCGTGCCGGCCGCGAATCCCGACGTGGTCGGCGCCGCCGTCGCGCAGCATCGTGAACGTCAGGCCCGTAACCGTGGCCGAACCGCTCTCGCCCGCGACGAGCGAGGGTGCGCCGCCGGCTACGGCGGCTGCCGCAGCCGCGGTTCCGGCAAGAAAGCCTTTGCGAGATACGTCCATAATGAACACCTCCGGTTTAAGGGCTTCGCTGCCGCTTTTGGGCGTCCCTCAGCGGCGCTCAATTCGCCGGAAGCTCGTTCGGCCGGCGAACGCCTGACGCACCGGTTGCGGAGCAAGAGCGTTACGAGCAGCGCTTCCGGTCTCATAAAGTCCTGTACTCACACACCGGCCAGGTAGCTCCCGCAAGATCGTGCCGCAACCGCTCCTTCGGTTTGTTCAAACCGCTTCGCCATGAGGCGAACAGGCGTTCGGCGTGCCCCCATCGTACCCTGAGTTTTGCGCAGCAAGTAGTGCTGGGGCGTATATTGGTCTCTGCACATACTCTGGAGGCGGAATTTCGGTTTGGTCCGCGAGAGTAGTACTCGATGCGAACCATCGGTGCGCGGGCACGAGAGAGCATGGGCGCGGCAGCCGCTAATTGTCAGCGGTATAACGTGCCGCTTTCTTTAGAGGCGATCTTCTTTTCTGCGGTCGAAACGTGGGATCCGTCGCGCGAAATACTACGAGAAGCGCAACTCGCCGAGATCTTTGTCAGACTTAAGGCCGTAACTAGGCCTGATGCTCCAAACGAAATCAGCCCTTGGTTTGAGGCTATAAGTCGCGACGACTTTCCGACACCATACATTTCGTTGAAGGACGTTATTGTGAGCTTGGCGTTACGGATTGGCGAACGCCTGGATACATTGCTCGTTGAAACAGGCCTCGATGTCGCAGCCTTACTTCGGCATGTTGAGGAAACGGCGGGAAACATTGTAGACGGACCCATTCCCGTCGAGCCTCCGTCGCCATTGCGATACGCGGTCGTCATAAGCGGCCCCGGATTTGACCACGCCGGCAATCGGTATGAGAGAAGAGAGCAGGCGGAGGCCGCAAAGCGCCATTTTGAAGCGTTGCTTCACGGGGCGAATCCGATTGTTCCCCGCCCCACAGCTTCATTTGGCTTCCATCTACCGCCCAATTTCTACCAAGCGACGCAAATTACGATTCGTGAATTAGGCTAGATCGTTACCGCGCTGCCAGTTTACAATCCGGTGCAGGCGAGCACGGATTCGATACCGATTCGACCCGCGTGGATGAGCCGTCCGTCGTGATCGCGACAGCGGCGTTTTCGTCGGTGCGGTAGACGGTTGCGGCGCCTTTCTGGAGCGTCTCAATCGTCGATGATCCAGGATGGCCGAAGAGGTTGTGCCGCCCCACCGAGATGATAGCGCTGCTGGGATGTGCGGCGGCGATGAATTCCGGCGACGAACTGTACGCTGATCCGTGATGTCGGCCCTTGAGGACGTCGGCATGCGAGTCGATGCCTTCGGCTAGGAAGCGTCGTTCCGCCGCAACGCCCGCGTCACCCATAAACACCACCCGAAACGAGCGATACTGCAAGATGAACGCGATCGAGTTGTCGTTGATCGCGTTTTTTCCGCCGATGAACGGCAACGACGGGCCGATGAACGTCAGCGTTATGCCGTCTCCGCGCCACACCGCCCCGGCGCGCGGATACACGATCGGCACGCACTCAGCATGTGCAACGTCGAGGCAGTCGTGATAGGCGTGACCGCCGTGCGTCTGACCGCTATCCGGCGATCTCCGCAACGCGTAATTTCCGCAACACCGGCGAACACCCGCGGACGTGATCTCATAAAGCCTTGTACTCACACAACAGAGCATCCGGAGTCGCATCGACGCGGAAAGTCATCTCATACTCGCATCAGTCGCGAGGAGCTACATCGGGAAAGCTTTCGAACCTATCAGCGTGCTTCTCGCACGGGACGAGGACCCACGTGTCCTCAGGGAAGTTCTTGGGATCGTACTCGATGACGGTGTACGGCAATCGATTCATAGCCGCGCAATTGGACGGACAGCCCGCTTCGGGATCGGCGGTCTTTATCGGATCGCAGATCCACAGCAGCCTGGCGGTGCGATATTGGGGAAGGCGTGGGCCGGGGCCAAAGCTTACACCTACGTCCCCACCGGCCGGTCTCCCGAGATTTCGAAATAACTCAGGCATAGGCACCCTCTTTGCCTGCGACACCTTCTAGCCGTTCGGGTAAGCCGCGTTGCAGTTCCCGCTAATGTATTCTTGTTGTGCCCAACCTGAGAAAACGGGAACGGGGAGCGGCGAAGCCGATCGTGTCCCAGGCCGTGGTGTATGAGAGGACTATCCTGGCCGCATAAATGAGAGCGGCCACCGTGGCTTTCGGCGAAGGTTGTTTTTGCAGAAAACAATCGACACGAAAGGAAACCACGATGACC
>Ga0335075_10000336_pt1 | contig 84455 bp, 67 predicted proteins | sample Lox_Sample_24_FD_206723 | JGI IMG/M metagenome (GOLD analysis project Ga0335075, IMG submission 206723) | Soil microbial communities from Loxahatchee National Wildlife Refuge, Florida, United States - Lox_Sample_2.4 | ecosystem: Environmental > Terrestrial > Soil > Wetlands | place: USA... | reverse complement strand
TTGCCCTGCGGCACCAGGCCGAAGAGCGCAAAGCGGCGGCTGTCGAGGACGTCCGACAGCACGTCCAGCGCCGCGAAGTCGCGGCTGTCGAGACCGGGAGTGCGCACCGCGATCATCGCCGTACCGTCCGGCTGGTCGGTGCTCATGGTGAAGGTGGCTGCGTGCGCCGGACCTAGCTGCATGTCGGGTCGCGGCGGCAGCTTCTTCGGCGGGATGCCGCCAAAGAGCCGCTTCACCTCGAGCAGCGTGGATCGCGGATCGACATCGCCGGCGATCACCAGGACGGCGTTGTTCGGCGCATACCAGGCGTCATGAAATTGCTGCAGCATTGCAGCAGTGGTTGCGTTGAACGAGGGACGCGTACCGAGGGCGTCGTGAGCGTAGGGAGTGCCCGCGAACATCTGCGCGCGCATCTTCTCGTAGAGAACGTAGTCCGGATCGGAGAGGTCCTGCGCCACTTCCTGCTCGATAGCTCCCCGCTCATTCTTCCACTCGCTCGCGGAGTCGAGCACGCCGCGCATCCGGATCGCCTCGACGTGCAAGGCGACGTCGAGATCTTCCGCCGGAACGGTGAAGAGATACTGGGTGACGCTCTCGCGCGTGTTGGCATTGAAGTTGCCCCCCATCACGCTGCCGATGTCGGCGAGCTGGTCCGCGGTCAGGCCCGGACTGCCGCGAAACATCATGTGCTCCTGCGCATGCGCCATCCCGGGGAATCCCTTGGGCGTCTCGTCCGATCCCACCAGGTAATTGACCGAGGTCGCGACCACCGGCGCGAGCGGATCCCGCACCACCACCACCCGCAGTCCATTGGCGAGCGTTTCCCGGGCCACCTGCGTTCCAGAGGGACTCGTGGCGGCCTGCAGGGCTGGCGTACCCAGTGTCAGGCAGCCAGCGACGAGCAGGCTGATTATCGTTACACGCATGTTTTTCTCTCGGCGCCGTGCGAAAGCAAGTCATCGAGCGGCCCAGGGCCGTTCCCTGGGCCGCGGGGTAAATCCTGTCAGAGGGCTGGCCGCGCAAAGCGGCAGGATGCCGCTCTTTGCGCCAATAAAAAAGGAAGCCGATCCTGCGTAATAGCGGGACCGGCTCCCCGGCTCTCAATGCCATACCGCGGCCGGGACTAACCCAGGAGCGGCCGCGGTCGGCATCATCAGTGGGACCTTTCCTGCCTCAATTGGTTTCGTCGTCCAAAAGCAAGTCGGTAAGAACGATCCCGTCAATGGGCTGCCGCGCAAAGCGGCACGATGCCGCCTTGGCGCCCATGAACGAGACTAGGCGGCTTTGAGCTGCTGGGCGGCGAATTCGTAGTTCGCGAGCTTCGCCAGGAAATTGTCTGTGAAGTCCGGACGGCGGTTGCGGAAGTCGATGTAGTACGCGTGCTCCCACACATCCAGGACGAGGAGCGCCTTGCCTTCGCCCGTGGCCAGCGGCAGACCGGCATTGGCGGTCTTGGAGACCTTCAGGCGCCCATCCTTGCCGAGGACCAGCCACGCCCAGCCGGAACCGAACTGGCCGGTCGCGGCCGCTTTGAAGGTTTCCTTGAACTTCTCGACGCTGCCGAAGTCACTGACGAGCTTCTTCTCCAGATCGCCGGGAATGCCGCCGCCCGTCGGCGACAGGCAGTTCCAGAAGAAGCTGTGGTTCCAGTGCTGACCCGCATTGTTGAACACGGGAGTCAGGTCCTCGCGGCCGTGAGCGAGCTTGATCACTTCCTCGAGCGACTTGCCCTTGAGCGCGTCGTTCTTCTCCACCAGCCCGTTGAGCGCGGTGACATACGCCTGATGGTGCTTGCCATGGTGGAACTCGAGGGTCTCCTGGCACATGCCGCGGGCGGCGAGCGCGCCGGGCGCGAACGGAAGCGGGGGTAAGGTGAAGGTCACGGGTGCTCTCCGGCAGTGATGGAAGAGGGGCCAGCGCCAGGCGCGAGCGCCAAGCGCGATCCCGAAGGCTAGGAAATCGCTTCGATTTTGTCTACTTTCGTCACTATCTTGTTCAGCCCCCGCTCAGCGAGGGGCGCTGAGAATGCATAATCGCCCGCTCGGGATCGAGGCGGGCCAAGTCGGAAGATGCACCTACAGGCACGAGAGTTCGCGCGCGTACCTCTGTCGCTGCTGACGCGGCTGCGCCTGATCCTGTTCGGGCACGAGGATCTCGCGGGCATCGTGTTCTGGGCCGCCCTGGTCGGATTCTTCGGCGCGCTGGCGAGCGTGATCTTCCGCGAGTCCATCCGCCTCTTCACCAAGCTCTTCACCGGCTATGTGTCCATCGGCCAGGGAGAAGGGCTGGTCGATGCCGCCTCGAGCCTGGTCTGGTGGCATCGCGCGCTGGTGCCCGTCGTGGGCGGAATACTGGCGGGCGGCGTACTGCATTTCGTCGGGCGCACGTTCGTCTCCTCCAAAGCCGTCGATTACATGGAAGCGGTCATCGTCGGCGACGGCAAAATCGGCTTTCGCGCCTCGATATTGCGCAGCTTCGGGTCGCTGCTCACGATTGCCTCGGGCGGCTCGATCGGCCGCGAAGGCTCGATGGTGCAGCTCTCGGCAATGCTCGGCTCGCGGCTCGGCCTGTTCGCACGCGCGCCCATCCCCCGCCTGCGACTCATGGTCGCCTGCGGCGCCGCAGCCGGTATCGCCGCTGCCTACAACGCGCCCATCTCGGGCGCGTTGTTCGTTTCGGAGATCGTTCTGGGCTCGACCGCCATGGAGAGCTTCGGGCCCCTCGTGGTGTCCTCGGTCGTATCCAACGCCACCATCCGCCGCTTCCTGGGGTACGGTCCGGTTTTCCTGATTCCGCCGGTGGGGTGGTCATCCTCCAATGTGGAGCTCATCTTCTATCTGATGCTCGGGGTGCTGCTCGGGCATCTGGCACCGCCCTTCCTGGCGCTGCTCGACTTCGCGAAATCACAGTTCGTGCGCCTGAAGCTGCCGCTTTATTGGCAATTGGGCCTCGGCGGAGTGATCGTCGGCGCCATCTCGATTTTCGTGCCGGAAGTCTGGGGCAACGGTTACAGCGTCGTCAGCCACATCCTTCAGGGGGAGGTCTTCGGCGTCTGGCTGCTCGTCGTCTTGCTTTCCAAGGTAGTGGCGACATCGGCGACGGTGGGATCAGGAGGCGTCGGCGGTGTGCTCACGCCCTCGCTCTTCATTGGCGCAGCCGTGGGCGCGCTCGTAGGAGGCGTGCTGCACGGCCTGATGCCCCACACCGCATCGGTGCCGTCCGCATACGCGCTGATCGGGATGGGCGGATTCCTCGCCGCGACCACCCAGGCGCCGCTCACCTCGATCCTGATGATCTTCGAGATGACCCTCGACTACAACGTCGTACTGCCGCTCATGCTCGCCTGCGTGACTGCGCACTACACCGCGAAGGTGTATCGGAAAGGGCAGTCGGTCTACCACGCCAGCCTGAGCCGCGCGATCGTCGCGGAACATGGCGATGACTGGCGGCTGCGTACCGTCGAGGCGCTGGTGAAGCCGCCGGCGGCCGTCGTCAGCGCCACGACCAGCCTCGCCGATATCTTCGACCAGCTGCCGAAGCGACCCCTGCAGCGGGTCTATGTCACGAGCGGCGACGACCTCATCGCCTGGTTCGATCCGCGCAAAGTGCTCGATCGGCTGCAGAAGGGCGAGATCGATTGGGGCCTGCCGGCCGAGGCGGTCTCCCTGCCGGTGACTTTCGCCCTCTCGCCCGACATGGCGCTCTGCGAGGCGCTGGATGGCTTCCTGCGCGAGCAGGCGACCGCGCTGCCGGTCACTCCCGGCCAGTGGCGCCACACGCTGCTCGGCGAGGTATCCCGCAGCGACGTGCTCCTCGCCATCCAGGACCGCCTGACGTATCCGAAGTAGCCGGGTTGCCCGAGGGCAAAAGTCGGCTGCGCCGCTTTTGCCGCGCACGGCCGCGGCTCGTTCGACCTCGCGGGCGCGGACGGCCTGCGCCCGCTCGGCGCCAGCCTGTTTGCCATGATTCGCCATTAATAATCAGCGGAACGGCGGGTTTGTGTCATGAGCGGACCCGCCCCATCGCTTGTACTGGTCCTCAACGGCGCGAAGTCGCGTCGCACCAAGAGAGGGCCAGCATATGAGCATCCTGAGCAACAAAGTTCGTGTGGGAACGGTGGGAATCACAGTGGCCGCGATGTCCCTCGCCGCTCTGCCGGCGTACGCGGCCACTGCTGCGACTGCCGACACGCCGCAACACGCGTCCAAACAGGAAAACATCGGCGTCTTCACCGGGCTCGCAGTCGGCGCGGCGGCGGGCGGGCCGATCGGTGCAATGGTCGGCATGGTCGCCGGCGCGTGGCTGGGCGACCACTATCACCGGCAGAGCGTCGCCAACCACGATCTGGCCGCGCAGAACCATGACTTGGCGCTGCGAAACCAAGATCTGACCGCGAGCCTCGGCCGCAGCGAGGCGGAGAATCGTGGACTGTCGGGCAAGCTGGATCTTGCCACCCAGTCGCTCGCCGCCACCCAGGAGCAGCGCACCCGGCTCGATCGCGCGGTGCAGTTGTCCGATGACATCGAAACGGATGTCTCATTCAGAACGGCGGATGCATCGGTCAACAGCATGCAGCTTCCGGCTTTGCGCAAGATCGGTGCGCTGGCGGCATCGCTGCCGCCCGGAGCGAAGGTGCAGATCGACGGTTATGCCGATCCCAGGGGGCCTGCGACGCTCAATGACGACCTGTCACTGCGACGCGCCGAGGCTGTGGCACTGACGCTGGAGAAAGCGGGCTGCCCGCAGGACCGGCTGGTGATCTCGGGCCACGGCTCATCGCAGTCCACCAGCCCGCAGGGTGACCTCGACGCCTACGCCTTCGACCGGCGGGTAACCGTCCGGCTGGAGGGCGCCGCCGTGGCGCAGTCGACCGGATCGGGCTCCACGGTCGCGCAGGTGGCGAGCGTCACGTCGACTTCGCCGTGATCCCATGTAACATAACTTGCAGGCCGGGTGAAGGATGTCGCAATTCGGCGAACTGCCGCTTCACCCGGCCTGCGGAGGCTGGCAGCCTGTAACACGAGCGAAACTCCGCTGTGGTGGAGAAGTGTCATGTTACCGACAGTGACTATCGAATCGACTCGTCATCTCGTCTCTACGTTCGACATGGGGGCGCTGGTGGGCACCGTCATCGTCATCGTCGCCGTGGCGTGGATGATGATGCACGCCCGGCATCACCGTCACCGTTGATCGCGCAACACCTCCGCGAGCGTCCCGAACATCTGATCGATGTGGGAGCGCTCGACGATGAGGGGTGGCGAGAGTGCGATGATGTCGCCGGTCTGACGCACGAGCAGACCGCGCTCGTAGCACTCGAGAAAGACGCCATAGGCCCTTGTGCCGGGCTTGCCTGCGGCCGGCTCGAGCTCGAGGCCCAGGATCAGGCCGTAGTTTCGTACATCGATGACATGCGGCAACCCGCGCAGTGAATGCGCGGCGTCCTCCCAATACTGCGCGAGCGACTTCGCACGCGTCAGCAGGCCCTCGCGCTCGTAGATCCCGAGCGTGGCCAACGCCGCGGCGCATGAAGTCGGATGCGCCGAATACGTATAGCCGTGGAAGAGCTCGATCGTCCCTTCGGGACCCTGCATGAAGGCGTCATGGACTGAACGCTTCGCCAGCACGGCGCCCATCGGCACTGTTCCATTCGTCAGACCTTTCGCGGTGGTGATCATGTCGGGTGTCACCCCGAGTTCCTGTGCTGCGAAAGGCGCCCCGACCCGTCCGAACGCGGTGATCACCTCGTCGAAGATGAGGAGGATGCCGTGGCGGTCGCAGATCTCGCGCAGGCGCTCGAGGTAACCCCGCGGCGGGATCAGCACGCCGGTGGAGCCCGCGATGGGCTCGACGATCACGGCGGCAACCGTCGATGGATCGTGCAGCGCCAGCAGCCGCTCCAGCTCCTGCGCCAGCTCCGCCCCGTGGGCGGGCTGACCGCGCGAGAACGCGTTGCGCTCGAGGTCGTGGGTATGAGGCAGGTGATCGACGCCTGGTAGCAGTGAAGCCGACCACATCTTCCGATTGGTGCCGATGCCACCCACGGAAATGCCACCGAAGCCGACGCCGTGATAGGCGCGCTCCCGGCCGATGAGCTTGGTGCGCGCCGCTTCGCCCCGCACCCGGTGATAGGCGAGCGCGATCTTGAGCGCGGTGTCCACCGATTCGGAGCCGGAGTTGGTGAAAAACACGCGGTCCAGGCCGGGCGGGGCAATGCGTGCCAGGGCATTGGCCAGCTCGAACGCGGACGGGTGCGCCATCTGGAAGGTCGGCGCGAAATCCAGGGTGGCGAGCTGGCGCGCGACCGCCTCCGTGATCTCGTTGCGGGCATGGCCGGCATTGACGCACCAGAGGCCGGCGACGCCATCGAGGATCTGCCGGCCTTCGGGCGTGAAGTAATGCATGCCGCTCGCGCGCGCCAGCAGGCGGGGCTTCGCCTTGAACTGGCGGTTCGGCGTGAAAGGCATCCAGAATGCATCGAGTGCGTGGCGGGACGAGGGGTCGGATGCGGCCATGAGGTGCTCGCGGTTGCCAAAGGGTGGCTAGTTCGGGCGGGAGCCTCTTATCATAAGGAAATGCCGCACACGGAGACAAACCGCCAGTCTCGGCCGCCGTTTTCGAGCCCTGCATCGTGACCGTCCGTCAATTCCTGGCGAGCGTGCCGCGCGGGCTCGCCGATCTCCTGGCCAAGGAGTTGACGAGCTTCGGCGCGACCGATGTGCGGGAGCGGACGACGGGCGTGGCGTTCTCCGCTACGCTCGAGACCGCATATCGCACCTGTCTCGAGTCACGGCTCGCCAATCGGGTCTTTCTCGAGATCGCCCGCTTCGAGGCCGCGAGCGCGGAAAGCTTCCATTCCCTCGCCCGTGAGCTCGACTGGACGCAACACCTGGGACCGCGCGCGACGCTCGCCTGTGACTTCAGCGGCAAGCATCCGACCATCACGCATAGCCACTTCGGCGCCCTGAAGCTCAAGGATGCCATCGTCGATGCGCTGCGAGATGCGACCGGTGACCGGCCTGACATTGTGTTGGATCGTCCGGGAGTGCGCGTACACGCGCACGCGCACGGCGAGCAGATCACGCTGTCCCTCGATCTTTCCGGCGAGAGTCTGCATCGCCGCGGCTATCGCGGCGCGGCCGGCGAGGCGCCGTTGAAGGAGAACGTCGCCGCCGGCATGCTGATGCGGTCCGGCTGGCCGGAGCTGGCGGCGGCCGGCGCGGAGTTCCTCGATCCGATGTGCGGCTCCGGGACGCTGGTCATCGAGGCGGCGCTGATGGCGGCGCACTGTGCCCCGAACCTGCGCCGCGAGTACTTCGGCTTTCTCGGCTGGCGCGGCCACGACGCGGCGCTTTGGGAAAAAGTGCGTGCGCAGGCGAAGGCGCGCTGTCTCGCCGATGTGCAACCCACGAGCATCATTCGCGGTCAGGACCGTGATCCGACAGCCGTGAGAGATGCGCGCGCGAACGCCCAGCGCGCCGGCATCGGAGCGTGGGTGCAGTTCGACGTGCGGGCTCTGGCGGACGCGGCGCCGGCGCGCCCCGGTGAGGCCGGCGTCTGCGACGGAGCCGCTGAATCCGGCGAGTCCGCGTCCGTTGCGTCCGGCGAGTCGGCGGGCCGGAATCGCGCGGGCCTTCTGTGCACCAATCCTCCTTACGGCGTGCGGTTGGAGGACCTGGATGCGGCCCGGGCCGTGCACCGCGAACTCGGCCAGGTGTTGCGCGAGAGATTCCAGGGGTGGCAGGCAACCGTGTTGACCGGCGCGCCGCAGCTCGGCATGGAGCTCGGCATCCGCGCGGCGCGTACCCATACGATGTGGAATGGCGCGATCGAGTGCCGGCTGCTCCGCATGACCGTCGAAGCGGCGAGCCTGCGGCGGCCAGGCAGCCTGGCGCGGGAGGAGTCACCGCTGCGGGATACTCCCGGCTCGCGCATGTTCGCCAATCGTATGGCGAAGAACCTGAAGCGATTGCGCGGTTGGGCCGGTAAGGCAGGCGTGTCATGTTACCGCCTCTACGACGCCGACATGCCCGAATACGCGTTCGCGATCGACGTCTATAACACCGTGGAGCCGGAGGAAACATGGCTCTACGTGCAGGAGTACGCGGCTCCCGCCGAAATCGAGGAAGAGGCGGTGCGCCGGCGTCGCGGCGAGGCTCTGGCCGCGTTGCCTGGCGTAACCGGAGTCCCCCAGGAGCGGATCAAGGTGCGCACGCGTCGTCGGACATCGCGCGGCGAGCAGTATGACAAGGTCGCCAACCGGTCCGACTTCCACGTGGTGATGGAGGGCGGCCTGCAGCTCATCGTGAACTTCGACGACTACCTGGACACGGGTCTCTTCCTGGACCACCGCATCACGCGTGACCGCCTCCGGCAGGTCGCCACGGGCAAGCGGTTCCTGAATCTCTTCGCGTACACAGGTACGGCGACCGTGTACGCGGCAGCCGGCGGCGCGGCGGCCACGACCTCAGTCGATATGTCGCGCACCTACCTCGAGTGGGCGCAGCGCAATCTCGCGCGCAACATCGGCAGCTCGTCCCAGGGTGCGGGCGCGCGCGCGCACCACGAGTTCGTGCAGGCGGACTGTCTGGAATGGCTGCGCGAGGATGCCCGCGCGCGCGAGCGATACGACCTCATCTTCCTCGACCCGCCGACCTTCTCGAACTCCAAACGCATGCAGGGCGTCCTCGACATCGAGCGCGACCATGTGGGGCTGATCGACGCCTGCATGGGGCTCCTGGCGCCGGGCGGGCTGCTCGTGTTCTCGACCAATGCGCAGCGCTTCCGTCCGGACCCCTCGCTGGCGGAGCGTTATGCAATGACCGATATCTCCGCCGCCACGCTGCCCCGCGATTTCGAGCGCAACCCGCGAATTCACCGCTGCTTCGAGCTCCGCCGGGCCTGATCGGCGCAAAGGCGAAGCCCGCGTCCTCAGGACACCGACATCGTTACGCCCAGACAGTAGCTCGACCGCTGAGCCTCTGTGACCCCGGCCATCGAAACCGTCCAAAGCACCCCTTTACAGCAGCTTACGCTTCCGGTAGGGTCGATAGGGTATGTCCGGTCTGATGAAAACGCGCAAGATTACCGTCAAGAAGCCCCGCACCGGGGCCCTGGTGGATCTCGCGCGCGCTTAGCAGAGTCGGAACATCGCGAGTCAACCAGAGGCCCCGCCGGCACCGCCGTCGGGGCCTCGTTCGTTCTGGAGTCCGTCAATGCAGACTGGTCGTTCAGCCGGCAAGGCGCCGGTGGTCGCGATCGTCGGCGCCACCGGCGCCGTCGGAATCGAGCTCATCCGCTGTCTCGAGGAGCGGCGCTTTCCCCTGTCGGAGCTGCGTCTGTTCGCCTCGGCTCGCTCCGCCGGCAAGACGCTGCCCTTCCGGGGCGAGCCGCTCGCGGTGCGCGAGCTGAAGGAGGACAGCTTCCGCGGTGTCGACATCGCGCTCTTCTCCGCGGGGGGTGGCACTTCCAAGAAATTCGGGCCGCTCGCGGTGGAGCAGGGTGCCGTCGTCGTCGACAACTCCTCCGCCTTCCGCATGGACCCGACGGTGCCGCTGGTCGTGCCGGAGATCAACCCCGAAGCGGTGCGCTCGCACCGCGGCATCATCGCCAATCCCAACTGCTCGACCATCATCGCGATCACGCCGCTCTGGCCCATACACCGCATCAACCGCCTGCGGCGGATGATCGTCGCCACGTATCAGGCTGCTTCCGGTGCCGGCGCCGCCGCCATGGAAGAGCTGCGCGAGTCGACCCGCGCCTATCTCGAGGGCCGGCCGTACGAGAACAAGGTCCTCCCGCATCCCTACGCCTTCAACCTCTTCAGCCACAACGCCAAGATCGATCCGCAGAGCGGCTACAACGAAGAAGAGACCAAGGTCATCCGCGAGACCCACAAGATCTACGGCGACGACTCCATCCGCATCTGCGCGACCTGCGTGCGCGTGCCGGTGCTGCGCGCGCATTCGATCGCCATCAACTTCGAGTGCGAGCGCGCCATCACTCCGGAGCAGGTGCGCGACATCATGCAGACGGCGCCCGGAGTGAAGGTCGTCGACGATCCGGAGCGCAACTACTTCCCGATGCCGAAGGATGCCTCCGGCCAGGAGCCTATTCTCGTCGGGCGTATCCGCCGCGACGTCAGCGATCCGAGCGGGCGCTCGATCGCGCTCTTCGTCTCCGGAGACCAGCTGCTGAAGGGTGCCGCCCTGAACGCCGTGCAGATCGCCGAGCTGCTGTAGCGTGCCGCCACGGATTGTTGGCTGCGGTCAGCAGCGCGATCGGGTCCCCGCGATTCGCGCGGGCGCGGGCGATCAGAGGAGATCCCTGAGCCGGTAGTAGAGCATCGCCAGCACCAGCGCCGGCCGCCGCAGCAGCGCCCCACCCGGAAAATCCTGGTGTGGAATGCGCGCAAACACATCGAACCGCTCCGCCTGTCCCGCGATCGCCTCCGCGACCAGCTTGCCGGCGATGCCCGTCAGGGCAATGCCGTGCCCGGAAAATCCCTGCAGGAAGTACACGTTCGGCATCAGCCGGCCGAAATGCGGCGCGCGGTTCAACGTGATGTCGACGTAGCCGCCCCAGGAATATTCCACTTTGACGTCGGCGAGCTGCGGAAACACCTTGAGCATGCGAGCACGCGTCGCGCCGGGCGCATCGAAGGAGCTGAGGCCGGAGTAGCTGACGCGGCCGCCGAAGAGCAGCCGATGGTCGGCCGACCGTCTGAAGTAGTCGAGCACCCAGTTCATGTCGCTCACCGCGGCATTGTTGGCGATGAGGTCGCGGGCGCGCTGCGCGCCGAGAGACTCCGTGGCGATGATGTGGGTGCCGACCGCCATGATCTTGGCAGCGAGAGCCGGGGCGGTCTTGCCGAGGTACACGTTGCCGCAGAGGACCAGGTAACGTGCACGGACCTCGCCGGCCGGAGTGCGTACACGGGATGAGGTGAAGCCGAGAGCCCGAGTGTCCTCGTAGATGCGCCCGCCCGCCCGCTCCGCGGCCGCCGCCAGACCGAGCGTGTAGTTGAGTGGATGGAGGTGACCTCCGTTGGAGTCATAAAGGGCGCTGACGTAGCGCCGCGTGGCGAGCGTCGCCTGAACCTCCTCGCGGGGCAGGTAGCGCATCGAGTGGTACTGCAGTTTCTCCTGCAGCTCCTCCAGCTCGACACGCAGTTCGCGGTCGTGGCGCGGCTTGATGGCGGTCACCATGTAGCCATCGACCCAGTCGCAGTCGATTTGATGACGCCGGATGAGCTCGCGCATGAGCGCGAGTCCTTCGATGGAGACGTCCCAGACCGCGCGGGCCGCCGATTGGCCGATCAGCTTTTCCAGCTTGACCTGGCCCGAAGCCACCCCGTGAATCGCCTGGGCGCCGCTGCGGCCGGAAGCGCCCCACCCGATGCGATGCTGCTCGAGCAGCACGACCGAGAAGCCGCGTTCAGCCAGGTGAAGCGCCGCCGAGCAGCCGGCGATCCCGCCGCCGACCACGCAGACATCGCATTCCACCGAGCCGGTGAGTGCCGCCCGCTCCGGCGCGGCCCGCGCGGACGCGGCGTAATAAGAAGCGGCATGCGCGGCCACCGTGGGCATTCTGGGCTCAATGGATTATGTAAAGTGCAGATCCGGGGTTGCGGAGGGAGAATAGCGAGGCGGCGGCCGCGGCGGCAATCGAGAGCCCGTGCCGCCCGTGGCTGCGGTCTATGGTCTAATTGGCTCCCCCATGGCATCGGCTCGCCCCCTCATTGGCCTTCCCGCGGACCGGCGGATGATCGGCCCGCACCCGTTTCACGCGGTGGGGGAGAAGTACGCGCGGGCCGTGCTGGATGCCGCGGGTGGGCTGCCCATTCTGATTCCTGCGCTCGCCGAAGAGCTGCGCCTCGAGGAGCTGGTGGAGCGCCTCGACGGACTTCTTTTTACCGGCAGCCCGTCGAACGTCGAGCCGCATCACTACGAAGGCCCGCCGAGCCACCCCGGGACGCTGCATGATCCTGCCCGTGACGCGACCACGCTGCCGCTCATCCGCAAGGCGGTAGCGGCGGGCGTGCCCGTGCTCGGCATCTGCCGCGGATTCCAGGAGGTCAACGTCGCCTTTGGCGGCAGCCTCCATCAACGCGTGCACGAGGTTCCAGGCCACCTCGATCACCGGGACGATGAGACGCAGCCGCTCGATGTGCAATACGGTCCCGCGCATGAGGTGATCCTGCAGCCCGGAGGCCTGCTGCGCTCGCTGGCCGGAACGGAGCGGGTGCGCGTGAACTCCCTCCACTGGCAGGGTATCGAGCGCTTGGGTCCGGGCCTGGCGGTCGAAGCGCGCGCGCCGGACGGATTGGTCGAAGCATTCCGGGTCGAGGGCGCCGAACGGTTCGCACTCGCGGTGCAGTGGCATCCGGAGTGGAAGGTCATGGACAACGCGCTGTCGCGCGCACTGTTTTCCGCATTCGGCGCCGCGTGTCGCGATCGCGCCGGGGCGAGGTGAAAGGCAATCGCATGGTGAGCGAGATCCGCCAGTTCTTCCGCGATCACGGCATCGCCGAAGTCGAGGCCATCATTCCCGACATGGCCGGCATCGCCAGGGGCAAGATCATGCCGGCGGAGAAGTTTGCCGAGGACGGCGGCATGCGCCTGCCGGAGAGCGTCTTCCTGCAGACCGTCACGGGCGACTACCCTCCCGAAACCGGTGCGGCCATGAGCCCGGCGGAGATCGACATCGTCCTCAAGGCCGATCCCAAGACCGTGCGCCGCGTGCCGTGGGCGGCGGAGCCGACCGCGCAGGTCATCCACGACTGCTTCTACTCGGACGGCCGGCGGGTGACCATGGCGCCGCGGCACGTGTTGCGCAACGTCCTCGAGCTGTACGCCCAGAAGGGCTGGCAGCCGGTGGTCGCGCCGGAACTCGAGTTCTACCTGGTCGAGCAGAACAAGGACGCCGACTATCCGCTGCGGCCGCCGGTGGGGCGGTCGGGCAGGTCGGAGCCGGGGCGCCAGTCCTACAGTATCGCGGCGGTGAACGAGTTCGATCCGCTCTTCGACGACATCTATCAGTTCTGCGAGGACCAGGACATCGAGATCGACACCCTGATCCACGAGGACGGGCCGGCGCAGATGGAGATCAACCTGATCCATGGGCCGCCGCTCGATCTCGCCGATCAGGCCTTTCTCTTCAAGCGCACGGCCCGCGAGGCGGCGCTGCGCCACAAGATCTACGCCACGTTCATGGCGAAGCCGCACGCCAAGGAGCCCGGCAGCGCCATGCACATCCATCAGAGCGTCGTGGACGCGAAGACGAAGCGCAACATCTTCAGCAATCCCGACGGCACGCCGTCGCAGCTTTTTTTCGCGCATATCGGCGGCCTGCAGAAGTACATGCCGGCGGCCATGGCGCTCTTCTGCGCCAACGTCAACTCCTATCGCCGCCTCACCCGCTATCTCTCGGCGCCCATCAACGTGCATTGGGGCTACGACAACCGCACTGCGGGTCTGCGCGTACCGATGTCGGGACCGGAGGATCGCCGGGTGGAGAACCGCGTAGGCGGCGCCGACGCCAATCCGTACATCGCCATCGCGGCTTCGCTCGCGTGCGGCTATCTCGGCATGGTCGAGGGTCTGCAGCCGAGCGATCCCATCACCGGCAGCGCGCACGAGCTGCCCTTCGGTCTGCCGCGCTCGCTCGATGAGGCGCTGCGCGAGCTGCGCCAGAGCGAGCCGCTGGTGCGGCTGCTCGGCGAGCCGTTCGTCTCCGCTTTCACCATCGTCAAGGAAGCGGAGTACGAGGTCTTCCTGCAGGTGATCAGCTCCTGGGAGCGTGAGCACCTGCTGCTCAACGTCTGACCCAGAGAGACTGCTCGAGGATGGCTCTGTCTGCTATGAAATCATGGCGCGCCGCGGCGCTGGCCGCAGCTTGCGTGGCACTGCTCCCCGCCTGTTCCGGCGGCGGTTCGCAGTCGAACGCCAAGGTCGTCAACGTCTACAACTGGTCGGATTACATCGACCCGCAGGTGGTGACGGACTTCGAGAAGCAGTACGGCATCAAGGTCAACTACGACGTCTTCGACAAGAACGAGGTGCTGGAGACGAAGCTCCTCACCGGCAACACCGGCTTCGATGTCGTCGTGCCGTCGGCGCCGTTCCTCGAGCTGGAGATCCGTGCCGGCGCGCTCGAGAAGCTCGACAAGTCGCAGCTGCCGAATCTCAAGTACCTCGATCCGGCGGTCCAGCGCGCGGTCGCGGCATACGATCCCGGCAGCCAGTACGCGGCCGATTACATGTGGATCACCTCCGGCCTGGGCTACAACGCGCAGGCGGTGAAAGCGCGGCTGCCGGATGCGCCGGTCGACAGCTGGCACCTCCTCTACGATCCGGCGGAAGTGTCGAAGCTCAAGGACTGCGGCGTCACCGTGCTCGATGAGCCGACGGAGGTCATCGGCACGGCGCTCCTTTACCTGGGCAAGGATCCGAACAGCGAGTCGCCCGCCGACCTCGCCGCCGCGATGAAGGTGCTCATGGCCATCAGGCCGTACGTGCGCTACGTCAACTCCTCGCGTTACATCGATGACCTGGCGAATGGCGAGATCTGCCTGGCGCTCGGCTGGTCGGGCGACGTGAAGCAGGCACAAGTGCGGGCGCAGCAGGCGGGCAGGACCTACACCATCGCCTATTCCATCCCGAAAGAGGGCGCGGTCGAGAATTTCGATGTGCTCGCGATCCCAGCCAGCGCGCCGCATGCGCGCAACGCCAATCTCTTCATCAACTATCTGTTGGATCCACACGTCGCCGCGCGCAACTCCAACCTCGTCAAGTATGCCAACGGCGATCTCGCGTCACGGCCGTACATCGACAGGTCGGTGCTGGACGACCCGGGCATCTACCCGCCGCCGGCGGTGATGCACACCCTGGTGCCGGAGCGTGCCAAGTCGATGGCCTTCATGCGTCTGCTGACCCGCGCCTGGACCGACTTCAAGACGGGAAGCTGAGCGACAGACGAGCCAGCCGATGAATGCCCAACCGTCGACGGCGCCCGACCTCGCGCCGCCCTACGTCCGCCTGCAGGCCGTCAGCAAGAAGTTCGGCGAGTTTCTCGCCGTGGATGCGGTGTCGCTCGAGATCCGGCGCGGCGAGATCTTCTGCCTGCTGGGAGGCTCCGGCTCGGGCAAGACGACCCTGCTGCGGATGCTGGCCGGCTTCGAGACCCCGAGTGCCGGACGCATCTATATCGACGGCGAGGACATGAGCTCGGTGCCGCCTTACGAGCGGCCGGTCAACATGATGTTCCAGTCGTACGCGCTCTTTCCCCACATGACCGTGGAGAAGAACGTCGCCTTCGGTCTCGAGCAGGAAGGCCTGGCCCGATCGGAGATCGCCCGGCGCGTCGCGCAGATCCTGGAGATCGTGCAGATGAGCCCGTTTGCAGGCCGCAGGCCGCATCAGCTCTCCGGCGGCCAGCGACAGCGCGTGGCGCTGGCGCGCGCGCTCGTCAAGCGGCCGAAGCTGCTGCTTCTCGATGAGCCGCTGGCCGCGCTCGACCGCAAGCTGCGCGAGCGCACGCAGTTCGAGCTTCTCAACATCCAGGAGCGCCTCGGCGTCACGTTCATCGTCGTCACGCACGACCAGCAGGAAGCCATGACGCTGGCAACCCGCATGGGTGTCATGGACCGCGGGCGGATCGTGCAGGTGGGAACGCCCGCGGAGATCTACGAGTCGCCCGTGAACCGGTTCGTCGCCGACTTCATCGGCTCGGTGAATCTTTTCGAGGGCCGGGTCACGGCGGTCGGCGCCCAGGACCTCACCCTTTATTGCGAGGCCTGCGGCTGCACCGTCCGCGCGCAGCATCGGGTCGCTTGCTCGGCGGGCGACACGGTCTGGGCGGCCGTGCGCCCTGAAAAGATCGCCCTGGCGACCGACGCAGCCCCGGGCGAGCCGCTCGAACACAACCGGATACGCGGCAAGGTCCGGGAGGTTGCCTACATGGGCGACGTCTCGATCTGTCTGGTCGAGATCGAATCCGGCAAAACGGTGCGGGTGACGCTCCCCAATCGCTCCGGCCTCGCTGCGCAACGCGACCTGAGGCATGCGTGCGTGACGCTGTCCTGGGACGCCGCGAGCCCCGTTATCCTGACCGGGTAACCGCCACTCATGGAGAAGATCGAGAGGCGCCGGCTCGTCCCTCGCGGATTACCGCGGCGGCAGCTCGTCGCGGGCATTCCGGCGCTGTGGCTCACGCTCTTCTTCCTCATCCCGTTTCTGATCGTCCTCAAGATCTCCTTCTCGGAGGCGCGGCTCGCCATCCCGCCTTATGCGCCGCTCATCACCTGGCTGCATGGCCTGCCGGTGCCGCGCATCCATCTCTCGAGCTACGCTTATCTCTTCACCGATCCGCTGTACCTGCGCTCCTATCTCTACTCCGTCATGGTGGCGGCGGTGTCGACGCTCTTCTGCCTGCTCATCGGGTACCCGATGGCGTACGCCATCGCACGCGCGGGCGAGGCCTGGCGCAGCTTCCTCCTGATGCTGATCGTGCTGCCATTCTGGACTTCGTTCCTGCTTCGCGTCTATGCCTGGATCGGGCTGTTGCAGAACGACGGGCTCATCAACAATGTGCTGCTGCGCCTCGGCCTCATCCATCATCCCGTCACGCTGCTGCAGACGGACTTCTCCTTATACGTCGGCATCGTCTACTCCTATCTGCCATTCATGATCCTGCCGCTCTACGCCAACCTGGAGAAGCACGATCCGGCTCTGCTAGAGGCGGCCGCCGATCTCGGCGCGCGGCCCTTCGCTGCGTTCCTGCGCGTGACGCTGCCGCAGTCGCTGCCCGGGATCGCGGCGGGCTCGCTGCTCGTATTCATCCCCGTGGTGGGCGAGTACGTGATTCCGACGCTGCTCGGCCGCACCGATCAAATCATGATCGGGCGCATGCTGTCGGATGAGTTCTTCGACAACCGCGACTGGCCGCTCGCGAGCGCGGTCGCGATCCTGATCCTTCTGCTGCTGGTCGTGCCCATCGTGCTGTTGCAGCGGGTCGAGCGGCGCGAACTCGAGGCACAGGCAGTGGCCGCAGAGACACTGGAGGGCAGCGCATGAGGAAGCGGGGACTCTTCTCGCGCACCGCGCTCGTCCTCGGGCTCGTCTTCCTTTACGTGCCCATCCTCTCGATGATCGTGTATTCCTTCAACAACAGCCGTCTGGTCACGGTCTGGGATGCCGCGCATTCGCCCACTCTCAAGTGGTACGGCGTGCTCTTCTCCGACGGCGAGGTCCTCGATGCCGCCTGGCTGTCGCTGCGAGTGGCGGTGTGCGCGGCTACCGCCTCGACGATTCTCGGCACCCTGGCCGGCACGGCGCTCGCGCGCTTCGGTGCCTTCCGCGGGCGCTCGCTGCTCGTCGGCATGACGACGGCGCCCATCGTCATGCCGGAAGTGATCAGCGGCCTGTCGCTGCTGCTGCTCTTCGTCGCCCTCGAGCAGGCCATCGGCTGGCCGCAGGGCATGGGGGCACTGACGATCACGCTGGCCCACGTCTCCTTTTGCATGGCCTACGTCACGGTGGTGATACAGTCGCGCCTGGCTGGGTTCGATGAGTCGCTCGAGGAGGCGGCGCAGGATCTGGGCGCCCGCCCGGCGAAAGTGTTCTGGCGCATCACTCTGCCGCTCATCCTGCCCGCGGTGATGGCCGGATGGCTGCTCGCCTTCACCCTCTCGTGGGATGACCTGGTCATCTCGCAGTTCGTCGCCGGGCCCGGCTCGAGCACGCTGCCGATGGTGATCTTCTCCAAGGTGCGGCTCGGAGTGAGCCCCGATGTGAATGCGCTCGCCACCCTCATGGTTTCGGTGGTGGCGAGCGGAGTGGTGGTCGCCACGGTGTGGATGCGCCATCGACAGAAGCGGCGCGAGCGCGATGCGCAGCTTGCCGCCGCCGCCAACCTTTGACCGGATAAAGAGCTATGACAAGCAGATTGCTGGGCATCGATGTCGGAGGGTCCTTCATCAAGGCGGGCGTGGTGGACGTCGAGGCCGGGCGCCTCGTGGGCGAGATCATCTCGGCCCCTACGCCGCAGCCTTCGACACCGGAGGCGATGATGCCGACGATCGCTTCGCTCGCCGCGAAGCTGCCCGAGGCCAGCGGCCGGGTGGGGCTCGCCTTTCCCGCCGTCGTCAGGGGCGGCAAGGCGCGCACTGCCGCCAATGTCGATCACGCGTGGATCGGCGCCGACGGCGCCGCTCTCATCCGGCGCACCCTCGATCGCGATGCGCTCTTCCTCAACGACGCGGACGCGGCGGGTCTCGCGGAGATGCGCCTGGGCGCCGGGCGGGGCGTGAGGGGCTCGGTGGTGATGCTGACCTTCGGCACGGGCATCGGCTCGGCGCTCTTCATGGACGGCAAGCTGTTCCCCAACACCGAGCTCGGCCACATGGAGCTGAACGGCATGGACGCGGAGAAGTACGCGTCGGCGCACGTCAAGGCCGTCCTCAATCTCGACTGGCGCGCCTGGATGGACCGCGTCAACGTCTACCTCGACCGGATGCAGGCGCTCTTCTGGCCCGACCTCTTCATCCTGGGCGGTGCGATCAGCGAGTGCTTCGCGGACTTCGCGCCGCTCCTGCACTGCGATGCCGAGGTTCGTCCGGCGCTGTTCGGCAACCAGGCGGGGGTCATCGGGGCGGCGTTCGCGGCGGCGGAGGCGGGCGTCGGCGGTTAGCGCCGACGGCATATGACCGCCTTGCCCCGCAGCAAGCTCCCCGACGTCGGCACGACGATCTTCACGATCATGTCGCGCCGCGCGCGTGAGCTCGGGGCGCTCAATCTCGGGCAGGGCTTCCCGGACTATGACATCGACCCGCGGCTCGCGGACCTCACTGCCGAGGCGATGCGTGAAGGTCACAATCAGTACGCGCCGATGGAAGGCGTGCCGGAGCTGCGCGAGCGCATTGCGCGCAAGCTGGTCGCCAGCTACGGCGGCGACTTCGACCCGCAGTCGCAGATCACGGTGACCCTCGGCGCCACCGAGGCAATCTTCTGCGCCGTGCAGGCGGTGGTCGGACAGGGCGAGGAGGCCATCGCCTTCGATCCCGCCTACGATTCCTACGAGCCCGCCGTTCGCCTCGCGGGCGGACGATGCAACCGGCTGCCGTTGCTGCCTCCTGACTTCCGCTACGACTGGGATCGGGTGCGCAGCACGATCACGCCGCGGACGCGGCTGATCCTCTTCAACACGCCGCATAATCCCGCCTGTACGGCGGCGACGGCGGCAGACCTGGACGCGCTGGCGGCGATCATTCGCGGACGGGACATCGTCGTGCTTTCCGATGAGGTCTACGAGCACGTGATCTTCGACGGCCGCACGCATGCGTCGGTGCTGTCCCACCCGGAGCTGCGGCAGAAGAGCTTCGCGGTGTTCTCCTTCGGCAAGACGCTGCACGCCACCGGGCTGCGTGTCGGCTACTGTGTCGCGACGCCGGCACTCACGAGCGAGCTGCGCAAGGTGCATCAATTCAACACGTTCAGCATCGCGAACCCGCTGCAGCACGCGATCGCGGCGTACCTGGCGGAGCGGCCGCAGACGGGACGGGAGCTGGCCGCCTTTTTCCAGGCGAAGCGCGACCGCCTGCGCGCGGCGCTCGCCGGCTCGGGCTTCGTGCTGCCGCCGGCGCACGGGACGTTCTTCCAGCTGCTCGACTTCGGCGGCCTGCTGCCGCCGGGTGACGTGGAATTCGCGGAGCGGGCGCTGACCGAGGCGCGGGTGGCCACGATTCCGCTCTCGCCCTTCTACGCCCAGCCGCCGAAGCTCGCGATGGTGCGACTCTGCATCGCCAAGCGCGATGACACGCTCGATCAGGCGGCTGCGCGCCTCGCGGAGCTCGCAGCACGCATTTCGTGAAAGGTTTCCCGCCCACCCGGACGCGGATCGGTTTACCCTCACGGCCCCATGAAGAAATCCACCCGAGTCAATCATCCGCCGCCGGTCGATCTCGCGCCCGATAACCACGCGGTGGTGGCGCCGATCTACCAGAGCGTCAAGTTCGAATTCGACACCCTGGCGGAGACCGAGCGCTATCTGCGCGGCGAGCGCCCGGGATTTTTCTACACCCGCGCCTCCAATCCCACCACGCGCCAGCTCGAGCTCCTGCTGGCGGAGCTGCAGGGACGCGAGGAGTGCCTGGTGACCGCCTCGGGCGTGGGCGCCGTGGCGCAGACGCTCCTCGCGCTGACCAAGCAGGGAGATCACATCCTCTGCTTCGTGGAGACCTACAATCCGACGCGTTATCTCGTCCGACGCCTTCTCGGCCGCTTCGGCGTGACGCATACGATGCTCTCGATCGAGGATGTCGCCGGCATCGAGCGCGCCCTGGCGGCGCATCCGACACGGCTGGTATGGTTCGAGAGTCCGACCAACCCGATCACCAAGGTGGCCGACATCGCGGCGATCACGCGACTGGCGAAGGGGGCGGGCGCTCTGGTGGCGATGGACAACACCTTCGCCGGGCTGCACCAACACGGCGAGTATGACATCGACGTATTCGTGCACAGCCTGACCAAATACGCCTCAGGAGCCGGTGACGTCCTCGGTGGCGCGGTCATAGGACGAAGCGAGGTCATCCGCGCACTGCGGACGGATTTCGGCATGATCGGCGGCACGCTCGACCCGCACGCCGCGTACCTCATTCTCAGAGGGCTCAAGACCTACTTCGTCCGCTACAAGGCCCAGTCGGCCAGCGCCCAGCGCGTGGCGGAGCTGCTCGCCGGCCACTCCGCGGTGGCACGCGTGCACTACCCGGGCCTGCCGTCACACCCGCAGCACGCCCTGGCGCGCGCGCAGATGAAGGACTTCGGCACCATCGTCAGCTTCGATCTCAAGGGCGGACTCGAGGCGGGCGCGCGCTTCGCCGACGCGCTGCGGTTGTTCGCCGTGGCGGCGAGCCTCGGCTCCACGGAGTCCCTGGTCGTGACGGCGCAGATGATGGGCGGACGCGACCTGACGGCCGACCAGCAGGCCCTGTCCGCGATCACCGACGGGACGGTGCGCCTCTCGATCGGGCTGGAGGATATCGACGATCTGCTGGCGGACGTGACTCAGGCGCTCAACGCCTGAAGAGCCATGCCAGCACGGAGAGGACGAGACTGACGATCAGCATCGTCGTGATCGGGAAGAAGAACTTGAAGTGCGGCCGATCGATGACGATGTCGCCCGGCAGGTGGAAGAGCGGCAGCCGGCGCACCCAGGGCCAGAGAAGCCCGAGCACGATGAGGACGGTGCCGAAAACGACCAGAAGCCGGCTCATTGGTTTATTGGCGCAAAGTCGCCTACGGCGCTTTGCGCGAGCGCGGGGTACTTACTCATTCGATCTCGCGGCCCAGGGAGCGGCCCTGGGCCGCTTGGCGGTTCGCTTTCGAGCTACTCAAAGAAGAGCCAAGTGTAGCGCTTTCTAGGCGCTGCTCGCGACCCGCACGCGGTGCGGATGGTAGGGCAGGACCTCCAGAACCTCGCCGTCCGCCAGCCGCCGCTGTACCTGCCGCCAGAATCTCGCCGTGAAGATCTCCCCGTGCGTGCGCAGGAGCGCGGCGCGCTGCGCGGCATCGAAGGCGACGAAGTTGACGAAGGTCTCCGGAAAGACGTCGTGCTCGCCGACGTAGAACCAGGGCTCGCCGCGCATCTCGTCCTCGGGGTTGGCCGGCTGCGGCACGTCGCGGAAATGGCAGTCCGTCACCAGGCAGAGCTCGTCGTAGTCGTAGAAGATCACGCGCCCGTGGCGGGTGACGCCGAAATTCTTCAGCAGCAGGTCGCCGGGGAAGATGTTGGTGTTGGCGAGATCGCGGATGCATTGTCCGTAGTCCAGCGCCACCTGCTCGGCAGCCGCGGCGGAGGCGACGCGCAGATAGAGATTGAGCGGGGTCATGCGCCGCTCGATGTACATGTGATCGAAGACCAGGTGCTCGCCCGCTTCGTGCACGGTGAGTGCGGTCTCGGTGAGCAGCTCCGCGAGCAGCTCCGCGGCAAAGAGCGCCTTCGGGAAGCGCAGGCGGCGAAACTCCTGCGCATCCACCAGGCGGCCGGCGCGGTCGTGGCGGAAGACGAGCTGGTATTTCGCCAGCACCTCCTCGCGCAGCACGCTCTTCGGGTAGGGGAAACGGTCGCGGATCACCTTGAAGACGACGTCGAACGAGGGCAGCGTGAAGCACACCATCACGAGGCCCCGGTCTCCCGGGGCATGGACGAAGCGGTCCGGCGTCTCGGCGAGGTGGCGCATGATCTCGCGATACCGCTCCGTCTTGCCCTGCCGTGCCCGGCCGAGCACGGTGAAGAGCTCGCTCACCGGCTTCTTCGGCATGAGCGATTTGAGAAAGAGTACGGCCTCCGCCACGCGCTCGAGGTCCACGTGGAAATACGAGCGGGAGAAGCTGAAGACGATGCTGACATCGCCCTCCGCGAGCATCACCGCATCGACCAGCATGCCGCCATCGGAGTTCTTGAGCGCTATGACGAGCGGCACGAGGAAGTTGCGTCCGATGAGGCGCCCGACGATGTACGCCCGGGAGATCTGGTAGAAGACCGGCCGGATCACCTCCACCCGCTGCACCGCCCGCTGCTCGCCGCGGGCCGCAAGGTGGGCGATGACCTCCGTCGTCACGTGCCGGATGCTGTTGTCGAGGTCCTTCCACGTGGAGCGGAAGCGTACGTCGCCGAGCAGGCCCTCGAAGAGGAGAGCCAGCGAGCCGTGATTGAGGTAGGTGTTGGTGGTGACCGTGGAGGTGACGTGCGCGAGCGGATCGAGGTCGGTGGCGACGAACTCGATGTCCGGATCCACGCCCACGGTGCCAAAGAGCCGCCGGCTGATCGAGCTGAAGAAGGTCTTGGTGAACTCCGTGTCGGGCAGGCCGGCGACGAGGGCGGCGAACTCGGCACGGGTCTGCGTCCACAGGCCGCGGTCCTGCGCCTCCTCGCCCAGCATCGCCCTGAGCTCCGCCACCGTACGGGCGACGAAGCGGTCGTACAGCTCGATCCGCTCTACGGCGTCGCGCTGGCCGCCCTTCCAGTCGCGGGCGTCGAAACGCACAGGCGCTCGCCGGGTGATGGCCCGGAACTCCGCGTTGTATTCGGCGAAGGCGCCGGCGATCCGGCGGGCGGCCAGCCGGGCGTTGTCAGTCAAAGTATGTCGGCAGCTCCGGGTGCAGCTGATGTTGGTAGAGCCGCTCGATCTGCGAGGCGAGGACGCGTCCGGTGGAGAGGTCCGGCAGCGCGTGCACCGGGAAGAACTGCACGGCGTCCGTCTCGCTGCTGACTGCGGGCGCGCCGCCCGTGCGTTCGCAGAGAAAGAACAGCTTGTAGATATGGTGGATTCCGGGCGGGTGCGGATGACGGAGCTTGTCGACGAGCAGGGCGAGCTTCACGGCCTTCGCCTGGTAGCCCGACTCCTCGCGGATCTCGCGCGCCACCGCCCCCGAGGGGGAGTCGTTGACATCGACCCAGCCGCCGGGGAGCGTCCACTTGCCGTCGGAGCGCTCCCTGACCAGAAGCACGCGGTCCTCCTCGAATATGCCGCCGCGCACGTCGACCTTGGGTGTCGCGTAGCCTTCCTCGCCCTGCCAGAACCCTCTCGTCCGCGCCACGGGAATGTCCAGCTCCGTGGACAGGATGCAGGCGACGAGCTCGATGAGCTGGGTGTAGCGCTCCTTGTCGAAAGGATCGTGAGTGAAGGCGAGCCCGTTCTGGGCGATCGCCTGCACCTTTCGAGCCCAGTCGAGAATGGTCACGGGATTCGCGTCCGCGGCGCCTCGGCTGAAAGGCATTTTCCGGGACCGCCGTAAATACGTCCATGCAGGCTGCCGCAAAAACGTCCTGTTTTTGAGGCTCCCGGACAAGATCGCGTGGAGCGATTTTGGACGACGCGAAGCGTCGGCCCGCAGGGTGCGGCGCAGGGACGGGGCCGCACAAAATCCCTTTCAGCCGAGTCGCCGCTTTTGCAAATCCGGATCAAATTTGATCCTTACATATTGCGGATCAGGGCGTCGCCGAACGCGGAGGTCGAAACTTCGGTCGCGCCTTCCATCAGCCGGGCGAAGTCGTAGGTGACCGTCTTCTGGCCGATGGTCCTGTCCATGGCGCCGATGATGGCGTCCGCCGCCTCGGTCCAACCCATGTAGCGGAACATCATCTCGCCGGACAGGATGACCGAGCCCGGATTCACCTTGTCCAGATTGGCGTATTTCGGCGCGGTGCCGTGGGTGGCCTCGAAGACCGCATGGCCGGTCATGTAGTTGATGTTGCCGCCCGGGGCGATGCCGATGCCGCCGACCTGCGCGGCGAGTGCGTCGGAGAGGTAATCGCCGTTGAGGTTCAAGGTGGCAATGACGTCGAACTCATCGGGGCGGGTCAACACCTGCTGCAGCGTGATGTCGGCGATCGCATCCTTGACGATGATCCTGCCCGCGCGCCTGGCTTCCTCCATCTCAGCGTTGGCCGCCTTCTCGCCGGAGGCGGCCTTGGTGCGCTCCCACTGCTCCCAGGTGTAGGTGGCGCCGGCGAACTCGCGCTCGGCGAGCTGATAGCCCCAGTTGCGGAACGCGCCTTCGGTGAACTTCTGGATGTTGCCCTTGTGCACCAGGGTGAGGCTGCGGCGCCTGTTGGTGACGGCGTACTGGATCGCCGAGCGGATCAGCCGCTCCGAGCCTTCCTTCGACACCGGCTTGATGCCGATGCCGGAGCTCTCCGGGAAGCGGATCTTGCCGTAGGCCTTGGGAAAGTGCTGCTTGAAGAGCTCGAGGAAGCGCCGGTTCTCCTCCGTCCCGGCCTCGAACTCGATGCCGGCATAGATGTCCTCGGTGTTCTCGCGGAAGATGACCATGTCCACCTTCTCGGGATGCTTCACCGGCGAGGGGACGCCCTTGAACCAGCGCACCGGGCGCAGGCAGACGTAGAGATCGAGAAGCTGGCGCAGGGCCACATTGAGCGAGCGGATGCCGCCACCCACGGGGGTGGTGAGCGGGCCTTTGATCGAGACCAGGTAGTCGCGGCAGGCGGTGACGGTCTCATCCGGCAGCCAGCTGTTGAACTGGCGGTTCGATTTCTCGCCGGCGAACACCTCCATCCAGTGGATCCTGCGTCGGCCGCCATAAGCCTTCTGCACCGCCGCGTCCATCACGCGTACGCTGGCGCGCCAGATGTCCGGGCCGGTGCCGTCGCCCTCGATGAAGGGGACGATGGGGTTATCGGGAACGACGAGCTTGCCGTCGCGCAGGGTGATCTTCGCCCCCTGTGCGGGCGGCGTGAGCTTCAGGGGCGCAGCCGTGGACATTAGGTGGACTCCTCGCGGGACTTCGAGCGGCCGGGCAGCTCGAGGCGCCACGGCGGGTCGAAAATGCTATCACAGCTCGTGTTGGGGACCGGGGTGGTGGCCGTTCTTTGCGGCCAGGCACCGGTCCGGCGCGGTCGCGCGTCCCCCGGGGGCTCGCCGCATGCGCGAAGCGGACGAGTATGCGACACTTGCGCCGATGTACGACGCGACCGAAAGCGGCGCCCGGCAGCCGGCGGCCAAGCCTTCCCTGTTGCGCCAGCTTCTCGCCGTGCGGCCCGTTCAGGCGCGCGAGGAGGCGGGGGCAGAACGCCTCAAGCAGGCCCTGAGCGCCTGGTCGCTGATGTCGATCGGCATCGGCGCGACCATCGGCACGGGCATCTTCGTGCTCACCGGCACGGTGGCGGCCAACCAGTCGGGGCCCGCGATCACGCTGTCACTGCTCATTGCCGCCTTCGGCAGCGGGCTGGCGGCGCTCTGCTACGCAGAGTTCGCGGCCTTCCTGCCGGTGCCGGGCAGTGCCTACAGCTATACGTACGCCACGCTGGGCGAGGCGATCGCCTGGTTCATCGGCTGGAACCTGCTGCTCGAGTACGCCATATCGGCCTCCGCGGTGGCGGTGAGCTGGTCCGCGTACGTGGTGAACCTCCTGGCGGAGGCGCACATCACGCTTCCGGGCATGTGGGTCAACGCCCCGCTGCAGGAAACCGCCGCCGGCCATCTGATCGCCACCGGATCCATCATCAACGTGCCCGCGGTACTGATCGTCGCGGCGATGAGCGCGCTCTGCTACATCGGCATCCGCGAGACCGCCGGCGCCACCAACTTCATGGTGGCGCTGAAAGTCGGGGTGATCGTGATTTTCGTGGTCGCCGGACTGAAGTTCGTCGATCCGGGCAACTGGCATCCCTACATTCCGCGCAACACCGGCACCTTCGGCCATTTCGGCTGGACGGGCGTGCTGCAGGGCGCGGGCATCATCTTCTTCTCGTATGTCGGATTCGATACGGCATCGACCACCGCGTTGGAGGCGCGCAACCCGCAGCGTGACCTTCCAATAGGCATCATCGGCACGCTGGTGGTCTCGACGGTGCTCTACGTGGCCATGGCGGCCGTGGTCACCGGGATGGTGCCCTACTTCAAGCTCAATGACGCGGAGCCGGTCGCGATCGCGCTCGATGCACACGCGGCGCTCTCCTGGCTGGGAGTATTCCTGAAGCTGGGCATCATCGCCGGCATGACTTCCGTGATCCTGACCTCGCTTCTGGGGCAGCCCCGGATCCTGCTGTCGATGGCCGACGACGGCCTCCTGCCGCGACCGATGAGCCGCTGTCATTCCCGTTTCAAGACACCGCACGTGGCGACCGTGGTCACGGGTATCGGAGCCGCATTGATCGCCGGGGTATTTCCGCTCGATGTGCTCGCCGATCTGATCTCGATGGGCATCCTGCTGGCTTTCGCGGTCGTGTGCATAGGCGTGCTCGTGATGCGCCACACCCGGCCGGAGGTTCACCGTCCCTTCCGCGTCCCGGCGGCCTGGCTCATCTGCCCGCTCGGCGCTGTGGTATGCACGGGCACGACGTACTTTCTTTCCAACGCCACGTGGATCCGGCTCCTCGTATGGACCGCCATTGGCACCGCCATTTACGCACTGTACGGCTTCAAGCACAGCAGGCTGCGCCCCGCGCCGGAGAACTCATGACTCCCGAAGAAGAAGATCTGCTCGACGAGGAGTATTGGGAAACCGTGGATCAGGCGACGTTCGATCTGCGCGAGAAGACACCCGTGGCCGAAGGCTACTGGATGCCGGCGGAGTTCGAGCCGCACGATGCCACCTGGATGCTGTGGCCCGAGCGCACCGACAACTGGCGCGACGGCGCGCGGCCCGCGCAGGAGGCGGTGCTCAAGGTCGCCACCGCCATCCGCCACTTCGAGCCGGTGCATCTCGGCGTCAGCCCGCCGAACATGCAGCAGGTGCGAGAGCTCGCGCCGCCGGGGGTGCAGGTCGCGAGCATCGAATACGACGACATCTGGGTGCGTGATACCGGCCCCACGTTCCTCGTCTCCGAGCAGCCGGATACGTTGCGCAGCGTGCAGTGGCGCTTCAACGCCTGGGGCGGCCTCTACCAGCCCTACACGCGCGATCTGACAATTCCCCGCGAGATCTCCTCGGATGCCTTCGGCCGGGAGATGCGCGATCGCTATGCCGCGCCCATCGTTCTCGAGGGTGGCGCCATCCACGTGGACGGCCAGGGCACGGCGATGCTGACGGAAGAGTGCCTGCTCAATGCCAACCGCAATCCCGGGATGACCCGCGAGCAGGCGGAGGCGGTGCTGCGGCAGTATCTCGGTGTCAACCAGTTCATCTGGCTGGGCAAGGGCGTATTCAACGACGAGACCAGCGGCCACATCGACAATCTCGCCTGCTTCGCCGGGCCGGGCAGAGTGTGCCTCACCTGGACGGACGACAAGGACGATCCGCAGTACGCCATCTCACTCGATGCCTGGGAGCGTCTCAACGATTCACGTGACGCGCTGGGCCGGCGGCTGGAAGTCTTCAAGGTGCCGATGCCCGGTCCGCTGTACATGACCGCCGAGGAAGCGCGCGGGCTGGTGCCGACCGATTCGATGAAGCATCGCTACGCCGGCGATCGCCTCGCGGCGAGCTACGTGAATTTCTACCTCGCCAACGGCGGCGTCATCATGCCGCTGCTGGATCCGCGCACGGACGAACAGGCCGCGGCGGTGCTGCGGCGTGCCTGTCCCGGACGGCTGATCGTCGGTGTGCCCGCGCGCGAGATCCTTCTCGGCGGCGGCGGTATCCACTGCATCACGCAGCAGATACCGAGCTATGAGATCGCGCGCACCAGGCCCGGCCCGGGCAAGCTGCTGCACTAACCCGCGAGTCTCTCCGCCACATCGAGCCAGGTGCGCTGCGCGCGCCGATAGTGGCCGGGCGCAATCCGCGCCTGATCGAGAAGCTCCCGGGCCACTCTGCGGGCCTCGTCCCGCTGCCCCTGGGTATCCAGCAGCTGCGCGTACCTGACTGCGGCCTCCGCGCCCGGATAGGAATTGGCCAGCGCCCGATATTGCTCCAGCGCCTTGGCCATGCTGCCCTCGCTCTCCAGCGCGCGCGCGTAGAGCAGGTGCGCCTCAGGGGAGAGGAAGTCCGGATTGTGTCGGAACAGCTCCTCGAGAGTGGCGCGCGCCGCGGCTGCGGCGCCGCTGCCGAACTGCGCGCGCGCCAGGCCCAGCATCAGGTTGGGATCGTGCACGTACAATCCCGTGAGCGCCTGGCGGTACTGCTCGGCCGCTTCCTCATAACGGCCGTGGCGCACCAGCTCATCGGCGTACCGCTGCCGCGAAGCCACGTTGCCGGCGAGGCGCGCCTCGTTCTCGAAGCGTCGCAGATCCCCGAAGGGGTCGACGGCGCGCTTCAGCCCGCGGGCGGTGCGCTGCGCCGTGTGACTGCGGAAGAGGTCGGGCAGGATCTCGATCGCCACGTAGGCGAGAGCGGCGAGCAGGCCGATGCCCGGGATGATGAGCACCCAGATCCAGAGCCAGTTGCGGCCCGTCTTGATGCAATGGACGATTGCCGCCGCCTGGATGAGATACGGCAGCAGGACATACAGGATTCCCATTCCGTAATCGTAGCGCATCTTGCGGCCGCGCCCGTCGCCGGGCCTCGGCCGCCGCTCGATGCGATATGCTCGCCGGCATGGGGTGGTCACGATCGGTCGGGCGCCGCCGCGGAGTGCGCATCGCTTTGCTCACACTCGCGTGCTCCATGGCCGCGGTGGCCCGGCAGCCTGCGCCGCCACCGACGGCGACTACAGCCGCACAGCCGGCCGCAACGGCGCCGCACCGGCTGCGGATCGGACTCGTGCTGTCGGGCGGCGGTGCGCGCGGCATCGCGCACGTCGGCGTGCTACAGGTCCTGCAGAAGCTTCACGTGCCGATCGATGCCATCGCCGGCACCAGCATGGGTGCGGTGGTGGGCGGCCTCTATGCGAGCGGTCTCTCGCCGCAGCAGATCGACGCGACGGTGCGGTCCATGAACTGGCAGGAGGCCTTCCGTGACCAGCCGCCGCGCGAGGACCTGACGCTGCGGCGCAAGCAGGAGGATGAGAACTTCCTGGTCAAGTTTCCGATCGGCATCAAGGGCGGCCGGCCGGTGCTGCCGATGGGCCTCATCGAGGGACAGAGTCTCACGGAAATGCTGCGCCGTCTGACGCTACCCGTGGCCCGGATCACCCGCTTCGATGAGCTGCCGACGCCCTTCCGGGCCGTGGCCACGGATCTCGAGAGCGGGCAGGAAGTCGTCATGGGCTCCGGCGATCTCACCAGCGCGATGCGTGCCAGCCTGTCGGCGCCGGGCGTGTTCGCGCCCGTCGATCGCGACGGCCGGCTGCTGGTCGATGGCGGGATCTCCGATAACGTGCCGGTGGATGTCGCGCGGGCCATGGGCGTCGATGTCGTGATCGTCGTCGATGTCGGTTTCCCGCTGCTGCCGCGCAAGAAGCTGACCAGCGTCACCGCGATATCCAACCAGATGCTCGCGATCCTGATGCGGCGCAAGGCACAGCAGGAGCTCGAGCGCCTCGGGCCGCACGACATCCTGATCCGTCCGCAGCTCGGTGATACGTCCTCTTTCGATTTTGGCGACGTCCACCAGCTGGTGGGGATCGGCGCCGAGGCTGCCTGGCAGATGCGCAGCGTCCTGGCCGCGCTGGCGGTCAGTCCCGAGCAATACCGTCAGTACGAGCAGCAGCGCCAGGCGCTGCGCAAACCCCCGCCGCGCATCGATTTCGTCAAGGTGCAGACCGGCTCCGCGGCTTACTCGCAGACGATCGAGCAGCTCTTCCATGACGTGGTCGGCAAGCGGCTCGACCCCGACCTCGTCGGACAGCGGATCACCACGCTCTACGGCGAAGGGGGGCTCGCCACTCTGGACTATCGCGTCGTGCGCGAGGACGACGAATACGGACTGCTGATGGATGCGCGCGGCAACTCCATCGGCCCCAACTATGTGCGTTTCGGGCTCAGCCTGCAGGACGACTTCGAGGGCGATTCCTACTACGATCTGGCGGCGCGCTACGTGATGTCGGACATCACGCGCAGCGGCGGGGAGTGGGTCACCGACGCGGAGATCGGCCAGACATCGCTGCTGTCGACCGAGGTCTTCCTGCCGCTGTCGCATTTCTCCGGCTGGTTCGTCATGCCGCACACGGCGGTGGAGGATCGTAACCTGCCGTTCTTCCTCGGGCAGTCCGAGCGCGCCCAGTACCGGGTGGACACCTTCGATTACGGACTCGATTTCGGCAAGCAGTTCGGCAACTGGGGCGAGATCCGCAGCGGCATCTACCGCGAGGAGGACCGTTCCCGCCTCATGATCGGCGACCCGGACGACCCGGATCTGCCCTTCCCGTCACATCAGGCCTTCGGCTCGCTCGACTACTTCGCGCGCATCACCGTCGACACCCTGGACGACATCAACTTCCCGCATTCCGGCGAGCAGGCGATGCTGCAGTGGACCGGCGAGAGCAACGTCGTCGGCAACGAGCCGAACCTCAACCAGGTGACCTTCAGCTTGCTCACCGCGCGGACCTTCCGGGACCGCGATACCGTGTCGCTGTCGCTGTCGGGCGGCAGCGACCTGGAGCGCCCGCCCAACCTGCTGATGGAGTTTCCGCTCGGTGGCTTTCTCGATCTCTCGGGCCTCAAGCAGTACTCGCTGTGGGGGCCGCATTACGGCATCGGGCGCCTGCTGGTCTATCGCAAGATCGACCGCGGCGGACCAGGTTATTTCGATGTGCCGATCTACGTCGGGATGTCGGTCGAGGCGGGTAACGTGTGGCAGAACATGAGCGACGCCAAGTTCACCAACCTGCACAAGGATGCGAGCCTGTTCCTGGGGCTCGATACCCTGCTCGGCCCGGTCTACCTGGGCAGCGGCTTCGACGATCACGGCAATCAGTCGTTCTACCTCTTCCTCGGCAGAACGTTCTAGGAGCGCGGCTCTACAAGCCGCGGCTTTCGGCCAGGTTCTCGACCTTGTCGAAGACCAGGGAGGGCCGGTCGCCGGCGCGGGAGTACTGGTGCCGGCGGCTCATCTCGCTCAGTGCCGCGTCGCGCTCCTCGGGGCTGGGGTACCAGTGGAGGCGGTGCCATTCCGGGCCGAGAATCTTGCGCAGCGGATCGCCTGGCGGAAGGCTGACGCGGATGCCGTAAGGGCGCTGCCTCTCGACCAGCGGCGCTCTGAGGTTCTGTGGCTGGCTGATACCCATAGGGGCGGCAAGCTTAAGGTCGGGGCCGCCAAGGCGCAACACGGGTGCAGCGCAGCCTGGATGCCGCGACGGCCGGCGCGGCGCTTGAGTTGTCTACATAGGGTCCCCACACTGGTGGACATCGTCGCCCGCGGAGACCGCCATGGCCCTTCTCCAGAAGAAGATTACGATGCCCGCCGCCACGGAGGCGCTGCCCGGCCGCACCACCCCTCTCGAGGTGCCGCCGACGCATTACGTCAGCGGCCATCGCATCGTGCCGCCCTTTCCGGCCGGCCTGAGCGAGGCCGTCTTCGCTCTCGGGTGCTTCTGGGGTGCTGAGCGGCTCTTCTGGCAGCTCCCCGGGGTCTATTCGACCGCCGTCGGCTATGCCGGCGGCTTCACGCCGAACCCAACTTATCAGGAGGTCTGCAGCGGCCTCACCGGTCACGCGGAAGTGGTCCGCGTGATCTACGATCCGGAGAAGATCGACTACGAGGATCTGCTCAAGGCATTCTGGGAGTCGCACGATCCCACGCAGGGGATGCGGCAGCAGAACGACATCGGTACGCAGTATCGCTCTGCGATCTACACGACCGATGCCGGGCAGCGGCAGGCCGCCGAAGAGTCCAGGCGCGCCTACCAGGCCCGGCTCACGGCGGCGAGAATGGGCACGATCACGACCGAGATCCACGACGCGCCGCAGTTCTATTACGCCGAGGACTACCACCAGCAATACCTGGCGAAGAATCCCGACGGTTACTGCGGGCTGAAAGGCACGGGGGTCAGCTGTCCCATCGGCGCCGGCGTGCCGGTCGCCGCCCACTGACGTTGCCTAAGCCATTGTTTTTGCTAAGTCGTATCCCCATTTCACAAAAATGCCACGACACGATTGAACTTCTGATGGCATCTCTATAGGATGCCGGCCCCTTCTGCCCTCGACCCCCGGATCTGCCAGCGCCAGGCATGGGATCGAGGAAGGCGCTGCTCTTCAGCGCAGATCATTTTAGATACCTGAGCCGGGCCGGCACGCCTGCCCGACCACTCGACAGTGTGACCCGAAAATTCGACACGGAAACTTGCCATGGCCCGTACAACCGCTCTCTCCGATATCCGCAACATCGGCATCATCGCGCATGTCGATGCCGGCAAAACGACGACGACCGAGCGCATTTTGTATTACACCGGCCGCAAGCACACCATCATCGACATCCATGACACCAAGGATCTGAAGACGTCGACGACGACGGACTACCTGGAGCAGGAGCAGAAGCGCGGCATCACCATCCAGAGCGCGGCAGTGTCCTGCTTCTGGCGGGGCAAGAAGATCAACCTCATCGATACCCCGGGGCACGTCGACTTCACCATCGAGGTGAATCGGTCGCTGCGCGTGCTGGACGGCGCGGTGGTGGTATTCGATGGCGTTGCCGGCGTGGAGCCGCAGTCCGAGACCAACTGGCGCCTCGCGGACAACTACGGCGTCCCGCGCGTCTGCTACGTCAACAAGATGGACCGCAGCGGCGCCAGCTTCACGCGCTGCGTCGACATGATCAAGAAGCGCCTCGGTGCGCGCCCGCTGCCGGTGCAGATCCCGATCGGCTCCGAAGACAACTTCAAGGGCATGATCGACCTGGTCGAGATGAAGGCGCTGGTGTGGGATTCGGACGACAAGGACGCCGAGTGGCAATCGCTCGACGTGACGCCCGATCTCGCCGACAAGCTCGGCATCCACGTGCCGACGGACCGCAAGATCCTCGCCGATGTCGAAAAGTATCGGACGGAGCTCGTCGACACCTGCCTTGAGATGGACGACGACGCCATGCACAAGTACCTCGAGGATGGTCACGCGCCTTCCGCCGAGGTGCTGCGCAAGTGCCTGCGCAAAGGCACGGTAACGGGTGCGTTCAACCCCGTGCTGTGCGGCTCCTCATACAAGAACAAAGGCGTGCAGCAGGTGCTGGACGCCGTGGTCGATTACATGCCGGCGCCCACGGACGTCCCGGCGATCAAGACACTGGACGAGGATGGCAACGTCGTCGGCGAGCGCAAGTGCTCGGATGACGAGCCGTTCAGCGGCCTGGCATTCAAGGTGATCAACGATGCGTACGGCGCGCTGACGTTCGTGCGCGTCTACTCGGGCGTGCTCACCAAAGGCGCCTCCGTGCAGAACACCACGCGCGGCAAGCGCGAGAAGATCGGCCGCATGGTCGAGATGTTCGCCAAGGAGGCGAATCCGATCGAAGAGGCGCGCGCCGGTGACATCATCGCGCTGGTCTCCATGCAGGAGACGGAGACCGGCGACACGCTCTGCGATGCCGCCAATCCCGTGATCCTCGAGCGCATGCGCTTCCCGGACCCCGTGATCAGCGTCTCCGTGAAGCCCAAGGTCAAGGGCGATCAGGAGAAATTCGGCGCCGCGCTCGGCAAGATGGTCCGTGCCGATCCTTCGCTCCACCTGGAGACGGATCGCGAGACCGGCCAGACGATTCTGCGCGGCATGGGCGAGCTGCACCTGGAAGTGACGCTCGATCGCATGCGCACGGAATTCAACGTCGAAGGCATCATGGGCGAGCCGCAAGTCGCCTATCGCGAGACCATCACGCGCCGCGTCGACGAGCAGTACGTGCACAAGAAGCAGACCGGCGGCTCGGGTCAGTTCGCCGAAGTCTGGATTACCTTCGAGCCGCTGGAGCGCAGCAAGGGCTTCGAGTTCGTCGATGCGACCTCGGGCGGCTCCGTGCCGCGCGAATACGTGCCGGCGGTGGAGAAGGGGCTCAAGATCCAGAAGGAAGACGGTGTGCTGGCGCACTTCCCCACGGTGGACTTCCGCGCCACGCTGACGGACGGCAGCTACCATGATGTCGACTCGAACGCGCTGACGTTCGAAATCGCGGCCAAGGCATGTTTCCGCGAGGCCATCCGCAAGGCGGGTCCCATCCTGCTGGAGCCGGTGATGAAGGTCGAGACCGTGACGCCCGGCGACTATCTGGGCGATGTCATCGGCGACCTCAATCGCCGCCGCGGCATGATTCAGGATCAGCTCGAGCGCGGTGCCAACATCGCGGTCGTGGCCACCGTGCCGCTGTCGGAGATGTTCGGCTACATCGGCCAGCTGCGTTCGATGACCAGCGGTCGCGCCTCGTACACCATGGAGTTCTCGCACTACGAGCCTGTGCCGAAGAACGTGGCGGACGACGTGATTGCCGAAGTCACGGAGCAGAAGGCCGCCGCGAACGCCTGAAGACCGCGGCTTCCCTCGCGGAAGCTGCGGAGCGACGTCCCGCAAAGGGTCGGAACTCTCGTTCCGGCCCTTTTTCCTGCGCGCGAAGCCCATCACCGCGCGGCTGCCTGCCGCAAAGCCTCGGCCTCAGTTAACTCGACTCGCCTCAGCCCCAGCTCGGCACGCTTCGTGCTGAGCAGACGCCAAAGCCTTCCCTGAAAGGCAATTCGAGCGTCCCACGTTCGCGGGTTCGGAGCCGGCGGTGTGGGGGATGACAATCAACAGAGTTGTGAGGCCTCTCGTCATGAAAATCCTGGGCTGTGGATTCGGTACGGCCGCGCGCGGCGCGGACGGTTCTCCGGACGGAAATCGTTGTTGCCGTGTAAGAGCTGCCGGGAGGTGGTCACGTGTCCGCTCCGGAGTTGGTCTCGCCACCATGGGCGTGATGGCCCTGGCGCTCGCGGCCTGCGGCGGCGGGGGTGGCGGCGGCGGGGGTGGTGGCGGCGGCGGGGGTGGCGGCGGCACCACCACCACCTATAGCATCGGTGGCACCGTCACCGGGCTCACGGGGACGGGGCTCGTCCTCCTGGACAATGGTGGTGACAGTCTCAGCGTTTCCGCGAACGGCGCGTTCACGTTCGCTACCAAACTCGCTTCCGGAGCCGCCTACGATGTTACCGTAGGCACGCAGCCCAGCGGTCAGACCTGCACGGCGACGAATAACACGGGTACGGCGACCGCCAATGTGACCAGTGTGACGGTTAACTGCACGAGCTCGGCCTCGACTGTGACGATCGGCGGTACCGTCTCCGGTCTCACCGGCACGGGCCTCGTGCTGCAGGACAATGGCGGTGACAACCTGACCATCAGTGCGAACGGTCCCTTTACGTTTGCGACCGGCCTGGCGAGCGGCACCGCCTATGCGGTCACGGTGTTGACTCAGCCGTCTGCTCAGACCTGCACCGTGACGAACGGCTCCGGCACGACAGCCAGCGCGAACGTGACCACCGTCACGGTCGCCTGTGCCGCCTCGGTCGGCAAGTTCGCGTATACCGCCAACTATGGTGATGGCACGATTTCAGCCTACACGATCGATGGCACGACCGGTGCCCTTACGGCCGTCGCCGGCGGGCCGGTTGCGGACGGCACGCACCCAGCGGCGGTATCCCTGGCGCCGAACGGCCAGTTCGCGTTTTCCGCAAGTGACAACGGCACGAAAATTCAGGCGTACACGATCAACCAGACGTCGGGCGCACTCACGCTGGTGGGCACGGTCAGCACAGGGTTCACCGTCGGCTCGACTTATCCTGACATCGCGGTGGATGCGCAGAGCGCGCATCTGTATCTTGCCAGCGCGGGCGACAATGAGGTGGCGGGCTATGCCATCAATCCCACCACCGGGGCGCTCACCGCCCTGCCTGGCAGTCCGTACCCTGCAGGAGGCGGTGCGAGCGCGATTCCGGCGTTCAGTCCCGACGGCAAATATCTGTACGTGATGGACAAGACTGCTAATGCCGTTTCCGGATACACCATAGGAAGCGATGGTTCCCTGACGCCGATGGCCAGCACTTTCCCGACGGGAAGCGGGCCCACCTGGATCACCTTCACGCCGGACGGCAAATTCGCGTACGTGGCCAACACGGGCGAGGACTCGATCTCGGGCTATTCTGTCAGCGCCGGCGTGCTCACCCCGCTGACTACGCCGACGTTTACGACGGATGAGCATCCACAGGATCTGACGATCGATGCAACCGGTACCCACCTGTACGCGCCCGTGGCCAACGGGACCACTGCCGGAGCCGTCGAAGCCTACACGATCAATGCCGACGGGACCCTGACAGAGGTGGGCAGCACCCCTGCGGGCGTCACTCCGATCTACCTGGATATAGATCCCGCAGCGCCGTTCGCCTACGTCTCGAGCAAAGGTGGCGCGGAGGTATACGGATACTCGATCAGTCCGACGACGGGCGCTCTCACGGCCCTTTCGGGCAGCCCCTTCAGCACCGGTGCCGGCAGCGAGCCGCAGTTCATCACCATCGATCCGAGCGGCAAGTTCGGCTACACCGCCAATGAGGGCACGGCGAACATATCCGAGTTCACGGTCAACCTGACCACGGGCGCGCTGACTCCGATCGCGGGTAATGCAACGATCGCGGCGGGTCTGCAACCGATCTTCGTCTCGATCTCGCCGGAGGCACCCGGTATCCGCGACTGACGTCCCCAATAAAAACAAGAGAAGCAAGGCGGCCCAGGGTCACTCCCTGGGCCGCCGGCGTTTTGGCGGCCGCGAACTCTGCCGTCACGACGCGCGCAGACCCGCATAGGGCCCTATACTTTCGGGTACTCGATCGATCCGAAGGTCCGCAATGAAGGCACGATTCCCCGTCCTTGCCCTGCTGATTCTCGCCGCCGCCGCTCCGGCGCAGCAGGCGCTCGGCGCTTTCCGGCTGCCCCCGGGCGGCGAGCTCGCGCCGGTGCACGCCGCGCATGGCATGGTCGCAAGCAGCAATGCGCTCGCGTCCGCGGCGGGCGTGGAGGTCATGAAGGAGGGCGGCAACGCCATCGACGCCGCCGTGGCTACGGGATTCGCACTCGCCGTCGTGCATCCGCAAGCGGGTAACCTCGGCGGCGGCGGCTTCATGCTCGTGCGCCTGCATGACGGCACGACGCACTTCATCGACTTCCGCGAGACGGCGCCTGGCAAAGCTACGGCGACGATGTACCAGGACGCGTCCGGCAACGTCATCCCGGATCTGAGCACCGTGGGTTACAAGGCGATCGGCGTGCCGGGCTCCGTGAAGGGGCTGGTCTACGCCGAGAGGCATTTCGGCAAGCTGGGGCTCGCGCGGGTGATGGCGCCGGCGATCCGCTTGGCGCGCGAAGGCTACCCGCTGAGCTACGGCGATGCGCGGCTGCTCGACAGCTCCACCCGCCTCGCGCAGTTCCCGGATTCGCGCCGGATTTTCCAGAACAACGGCAAGGATGACTGGCACCCAGGTGACCTCTTCAGGCAGCCGCAGCTGGCTCGAACCCTCGAGCGTATCGAGCGCAATCCCGATACTTTGTACACCGGGGACATGGCGCGGCAGCTCGCCGGCTTCATCCAGAAGGGTGGTGGCCTCATCACCCCGAAGGACCTCGCCGACTACCGGGTGATCGACCGCAAGCCCGTAACGGGGACATACCGCGGGCTCACCATCATCAGCGCGCCGCCACCCTCCTCGGGCGGCATCGTCCTCATCGAGCTGTTGAACATCCTGGAGGGTTACGACCTCAAGAGCGCCGGACCGGACTCGGCCGCCTCGATCCACCTGATCACCGAGGCCTACCGCCGCGCCTTCTTCGATCGCGCGGAGTTCCTGGGCGATCCGGCCTACACGGATTCACCGATGCTGCTGCTGATGGACAAGCGCTATGCGGCGGCGTGGCGCAGCTCCATCCTGCCCGAGGAGGCCACTCCCTCATTGTCTCTGCAACGGCCGACCACCTTCCCGCAACTCACCCGCTACGCGGCGGCCCATCCGATCCTTAAGCCGGGACCGGAGTCGCACCAGACCACGCACTACTCCGTGGTGGATGCGTCGGGCGATGCCGTCTCCGTCACCACCACGCTCAATGCCTGGTATGGCTCGGGAGTGACCGCGGGGGATCTCGGCTTCCTGCTGAATGATGAGATGGACGACTTCGCCGCCAAGGTGGGCGTGCCCAACATGTTCGGCGTGCTGCAGGGCTCGGCCAACGCCGTGGGTCCCGGCAAGCGGCCGCTCTCGAGCATGACGCCGACGATGGTCCTGAAGAACGGCAAGCTGTGGTTGGTCCTCGGGAGCCCCGGCGGCCCGACGATCATCACGACCGTGGCGAACATCCTGATCGACGCCGCCGATTACGGCTTCAACATCCAACAGGCGGTCAGCGCGCCGCGCTTCCACCAGCAGTGGCTGCCGGATGAGATCCTGATGGAGCCGGACCGCTTCTCGCCCGACACCCTGCGCCTCCTCGAGGGGCACGGCTACCGCATCGACTACGGCGACCGTGGCGATGCCGAGTGCGTCGCGGTCGATCCGGCCACCGGCGAGCTCCTCGGGGCCAGCGATCCGCGCACGGAGACCGCCCGGGCGATGGGATACTGACCCGGCTGTAGTACAATTCCCCACGGGCCCCGCAGCAGTCCGGTCGCCGCCGCGAAAGAGACATCCCGTGAACGTTGCCTCCGGTCACCGTCGTCTGCATGGTCCTCTCGCCCTATAACTTGACACGATAGGTGCGTCCATGTCCGCATTGCGGGGTCGACTCTGGCTGGTCATCCTCGCGATCATCGCGGGGCTCGTCGGGTTGTATGCCGCGGTAGGCTTTCTGCTGGTGCCGCGCTGGACGCGCTCGGAGCTGGTCGGGCTCACCACCCACGACTTCGGCAGGACGCTCTCGATCGGGGACGTGCGCTTCAACCCGTTCACCTGGACGCTCGACATCACGGACTTCTCCTTTCCGGATGCCGACGGGCGGCCGATGATCTCGTTCGCGCACCTGGAGGTTGCCGTCAGCATCGCCAGCGTGCCGCGTCTGGCGCCGAGTCTCAGCGAGATCGCCCTCGACGGCCCGCACGTCAATGCGGTGGTGCGGCGCGATGGTGCGCTCAATCTGGCGGATCTCGAGAAGCCTTTCGCGGCGACCGCCAAACCTCAGAACCCGCAGCCGCCATCGAGGCCCTTCAAGCTGTTCCTCGATCGGCTCGCGGTGACGAACGGCAGCGCCACCTACGAGGATGACTCGCGCCCGCAGCCATTTCGCCTCGACCTCAATCCGATCGGATTCGAGCTGCTCAACTTCAGCACCACCGGCAGTACGTCGGGCAGCTATCACCTCACGGCCACCATCGGTCAGAGCGGCCGCCTGGACTGGACGGGGACGATACGGACCGCCCCCGTTGCTCTCCACGGCACGCTCGCGCTCGATGGGCTGAGCGCGCAAACCGTGGGGACCTATCTCGGGCCGGTGCTGCCCGCCGAGATTTCGCGGGGCAGTCTCGCGCTGCAGGGAACCTTCGCGATCGACAGCGTGCCTTCGGGCGCGACCGGCCACGGCGTCAGCATGACCATCGACGTGCCGCGGGCGCAGATCACGGGGTTGGGCGTGAGGCCGCGGCATGCGACCTCGGATTACGTGCAGCTCACCCGGTTCACGCTCGGCGACGCGCACATCGATCTCGAGCAGCGCTCAATCCGCGTTGGCGAGACGACGCTCGCCGGTGCGGATATTCACGGCTGGCTCGACCAGCACGGGCAGCTGAACCTGCTGCAGCTCATGGGCGAGTCGGCAACGAAGTCCACGAGTCCGGGCGCGCCTGCGAATGCCGCGGCATCATCGGCTCCCCGGTCGCGTCCCAAGAGTGCCGCCGCGCATTCGCCGGCCTGGCGGATCGCCGCGCCGGACATCCGTATCGAGGACACGCGGATCTCCCTCGAGGACCGCGGCGTCAAGCCCGCCGCCCACCTCGATCTCGGCCCGCTTTCGGCGCACATCACCGGATATGACACCTCACCCAGCGCGCGACTGAAGGTGTCGCTGCAGTCAGCGGTCGACGGCAAGGGGCGTATCAGCCTCAGCGCCGACGGGACCCTGCAGCCGCAGGCCCTGAGTGCGAAGTTGGGCCTCGACCGCATCGATCTGCGGGCGCTGCAACCCTACTTCGCCCGGTACACCGCGCTCACGCTGGCCAGCGGGTTCCTGGGCGCCCAGCTCGATATCGGCCGGCGCGCCGATGGGCAGACGAGCGTCAGTGGCCGCATCGATGTCGACGATCTGCGCACGGTCGACGATGACCTCAAGCAGGACTTCGTGAAGTGGCAGGGACTGCACATCGCCGGCCTGCGCTACGTGTCGAGGCCCGCAAGTCTGCACGTCAAGTATGTCGCCGTTGTGTCCCCGTACGCACGGGTCATCATCGGCGCGGACCACACCTTCAACGTCTCGGAGGCGCTGCATCCGCGCGGCTACCATCCGCCGAAAGCGGCCGCGCAGAAGACCGCCGCCGCGAACACCTCGCAGGCGACCCCACAGGCGCCCGCAGGCAACCCACCTGCGCGATCGCCTTCCATGCGGATGACCATCGGCGTGGTGCGCATCGCCAACGGTACCGCCGATTATGCGGATTTCTCGATGCAGCCCAACTTCGCCACAGGCATCCAGGATCTGCACGGCACGATCAAGGGCCTTTCGTCCGACCCGACGTCGCGCGCAACCGTTGATCTGCAGGGGAGGGTCGATCGCTACGCTCCCGTCAACATCACCGGCGTCGTGAATCTGCTCTCCGCATCGACCTACACGGACATCAGGATGAATTTCCAGGGACTGCAGCTGACACGCATGACGCCCTATTCGGTCCGCTTCGCCGGATACAAGATCGCCAGCGGCACGCTCGACGCCGACCTCCATTACAAGGTGGACCACAGCCGACTCGACGCCGACCACACGTTGGTCATCAACCAGCTGCAGCTCGGCGAGCAGGTCGCCAGCCCGCACGCGACCAAGCTGCCCTTGCGGCTCGCCATCGCGCTGCTGAAAGACCGCAACGGCGTGATCAGGCTCGGACTGCCGGTGACCGGCAGTCTCAACAACCCGCAGTTCAGCCTGGGGCCGCTCATCGGCAAGGCGCTGCTCGCCGTGCTGAAGAAAGCGGTCACCGCCCCCTTTGCCATACTGGGACGGCTCGCCGGCGGTGGCGCCGACCTCGATCGCATCGAGTTCGCTCCGGGAAGCGCGACCCTCCTGCCCGCGGCCCAGACCCAGGTGGCGGCACTGGCCAAGGCGCTGGCGCAGCGCCCGCAGCTGCAATTGCAGGTTCCGGCCGTCTACGCGGCGGATCTCGACCGGCCGGCGCTGGCGCAGAAGCAGTTGCGGCATGAGCTGATCGACCTCGCGCGCGGGGGCGCGGCCGGCCGGGGCGGTCATGGCCGCCACGGGAAGCCGACGCCAGCGCAATCGCAGGCCCAGCCGTCAACGGTCGGCCGTGAGGTGCTGGAGCTTCCGGGCGAGCATTACCGGCTGCTGCGCGTGGCTTACCAGAACGCCTTCGGCGCCAAAGCGCCGCTGCCGGCGGCGGCGCAGAAGGTGCCGCCGTTCGACCCCGCGATCCTCGAGCTGCAATCCGCTCTGCTCAAGCGAATTCAAGTGTCCGATGCCGACCTGCAGGCATTGGCCGAGAAGCGCGGTCAGGCGATCCGCGCGGCCATTCTTGCGGCAGGGGGCGTGGACGCGGCTCGGGTTGGGGTTACGGCGGCCGCGCCGGAAGCCCCGACGGCCGGTAAGGTGGCGGTCAAGCTCGGGCTAAAATAGGCGCCGTGACTCCGGGCATGCGGCTGGCTTGCAAGGGCTGCGCTCCGGTCTACGAAGAAGAGGAAGAGTGATGCATCGACGTGGGTTTTTGCGCGCGGGCGGTTCCAGCATGGCCGCATTCGCCCCCTGGCCGTGGGTGTTCGACCGTCACAAGGCGCCAGCGCCGCCCGCCAAAGGCGTGACCCGGATGGGCAAGCCGGAGGCGTTCAGTTACGCCAATCTCAAGGGGCTCGCGCGCTCCATGGGCGCCGCGGCCTACGCCGAGTCCTTCAAGCCGCTGCCGCCGGCGCTGGCGCACCTGAGCTGGGACCAGTGGGAGTCGATCGCCTTCAGGCCCGACCGGGCGCTCTGGTTCGATGACGATCTGTCGTTCCGGATCCGCTTCGACCACCTCGGGTTCAGCATCACCAAGCCGGTGCGCATGTATGCCGTGGAAAACGGCCAGTCGCGCGAGATCCTGTTCGACCCCAGCATGTTCGATTACGGCAGGTCGGGACTGAAGCCGGCGGATCTGCCGAAGGATCTCGGCTTCTCCGGCTTCAGCGTGCTCTTCCACACGGATTGGACCTACGACCGCGCGGTGTTCCAGGGCGCGTCCTATTTCCGCGCGGTGGACGGCGACGGCCAGTACGGCATGTCGCAGCGCGGCCTCGCGATCGACACGGGCATGGCGCAGCCGGAGGAGTTTCCCGACTTCGTCGCCTACTATCTCGAGAAGCCCGCGAAGCAGTCCTCGCTGCTCACCGTCTACGCGCTGCTCGATTCGCCGAGCGTCGCCGGCGCCTACCGCTTCATCATCGACGTCGCCAACACCCTGGTGATGGACATCGATGCGGCTCTCTACCCGCGCAAGGAAATCCAGCGCCTGGGCGTCGCCCCCTGCACCAGCATGTTCCTGGTGGGGGAGAACGATCATCGCGTCAGCGACGATTGGCGTCCGCAGATCCACGATTCCGATGGGCTGCAGATGAACACCGGCTCCGACGAATGGATCTGGCGTCCACTGGTCAACCCGAGCGTGCTCCGCGTCAACACGTATGTCGATGAGAATCCGCGCGGCTTCGGCCTGATGCAGCGCGAGCGCCGCTTCGCGCAGTACCAGGACGACGGCGTGTTCTACAACAAGCGCCCGGACTGCTGGGTGCAGCCGAAGGCGCCCTGGGGCAAGGGCGGTGTCATGCTGGTGGAGATTCCCACCAGCGATGAGACCATGGACAACATCGTCGCTTTCTGGAACCCGGCGGACAAGGCCGAGCCCGGCCGCGAGTACCTCTATGGCTACCGCCTGTACTGGTGCCGTGAGAATCCGTTTCAGACGCAGCTCGCGCACGTTGAGGCAACACGCGACGGGATCGGCGGTGTGGTCGGTCAGAAGCGCACCCATTTCTCCTGGCGCTTCGTCATCGACTTCGTGGGCGGCGATCTCGCGATGCTCGGCCCAAATGCCAAGGTCGTCCCGGTCATCACCGCCTCGCGCGGAAACGTCGAGATCACCTCGGCCCGGCCGCTGCTGCCGATCAACGGCTGGCGTGCGATGTTCGACCTGGTGCCCGACGACAGCGAGCAGCCGATCGACCTCAGGCTCTACCTGTCCCTCGATGGACAGGCATTGACGGAGACCTGGATGTATCAGTACGCCCCGCCATCGGTGGCACAGCGTCAGCAGTACCTGTAGCAGTCAACCGGAACCCCTCAGGCGCGTATAGGTCAACAGCAGGCAGGAAAGCCGGCAGAAGCTGCCTTTTGCCGGCGACGATGGTGCCAGGGAGGGAGCTGGCCGCCGAAAGCGCGCAGGCGTCTTTCAGCCAAATTTACACATAGAGGTTGCCATGAGCGCAATGTGCCACCCCCGATGGGTCTCGCGATGGGCTTCCGTGGCAGCGGCGACGGCTCTCCTGACCGTACCGGCGCTGGCCGCGGCTCAGGACAGCGTTTCGGCGGTCTGGGTGCCGAAGCACGTCCAGTTCATCTACCAGGGCTTCACGACGCGATATTCCTGCGATGGGCTGCGGGATCAGATCCACAGCATGCTGGAAAAGCTCGGGGCGAAGGACCTGAAGGTCCGGGAGATCGCCTGTACGTCGCCGCCGGGGGCGCCGTCGCCCTTCCCCGGCGTCACCGTGAATATGCGGGTGCTCGTGCCGGCCACCTCGGCGGACGCGTCCAAGCTCAAGAACCCCGGCCCCCCCGTGCAGGCGCAATGGAAGGAAGTGGTGCTGATGCCCGCGAACGCGGACTACAGCGAGCAGGGGCAGTGCGAGCTGATCGAGCAGTTCAAGGAGACTTTCCTGCCGCTCTTCAGCATCCGGAACGTCAAGTACAACTCGAACTGCATCCCGCACGAGGTCACCCTCGGGACGCACCTCAGCGCCCAGGTGCTGGTGCCCGCGCCGCGGGCGGCCCGCGGCACGGGTCAGTAGCTCACGCCCGCACGCGCCCGGAGCTGTCGACGTCGGGCAGGAATCCGGCCAGCAGGCCGATCACCGGCAGGAAGGCGCAGATCTCGTACACGAGATTGATGCCGAAGGAGTCGGCGACCTTGCCGAGTACCGCGGCGCCGATGCCGCCCATGCCGAAGGCGAAGCCGAAGAAGAGGCCGGCCACGGTGCCGGTGCGCCCTGGGAGCAACTCCTGCGCGTAGACGACGATCGCCGGGAATGCGCTGGCGAGAATCACCCCGATCGGCACCGTCAGCACGACGGTCCACAGCAGGTTGGCATGCGGCAGGATCAGCGTGAATGGCAGCACGCCCACGATGGAGCCCCAGATGACGTATTTGCGCCCGATCCGGTCCCCCACCGGTCCGCCGAGGATGGTGCCCAGCGCCACCGAGCCCAGGAATACGAACAGCAGCACCTGGGAGGTCTGCACCGACACGTGAAACCGGCTGATGAGATAGAACGTGTAGTAGCTGGTGAGGCTGGCGAGATAGAAGTATTTCGAGAAGATGAGCGCGAGCAGCACGCTGATCGCCAGCGTGACCTGTTGCCGTGTCGGTGTGGCGTGGGCGCCGGCGGCCCGCGGCTTGAGGAGCGCGATCCCGTGGAGCTTGTACCAGTGGCCCACGTTGAGGAGCACGAATATGCCGAGGAGCGCCGCGCAGGAAAACCAGAGGACGCTCATCTGCCCGTGCGGCAGCACGATGAACGCCGCCAACAGCGGTCCGATCGCGGAGCCCAGATTGCCACCCACCTGGAACACCGATTGTGCCAGTCCGTGGCGGCCGCCCGAGGCCATGCGCGCGACCCGCGATGACTCCGGATGGAACACCGAGGAGCCGGTGCCGATCATCGATGCCGCCAGCAGCAGCAGCGGGTAGGTGCGTGCCGAGGCGAGCAGGGCGAGACCCGCCAGCGTGAAGGTCATGCCGATGGCGAGCGAGTACGGCCGTGGCTTGCTGTCGGTATAGCGGCCGATCATCGGCTGCAGCAGCGAGGCGGTGATCTGATAGGTGAAGGTCAGAACCCCGATCTGACCGAATGTCAGCGCGTACGAGGTCTTCAGCATCGGATACAGCGCCGGAAGCAGCGACTGCATCATGTCGTTCAGCAGATGGCAGAAGCTGATCGCGGCCAGCACCGAGAAGGCGGTGCGGCCGGCGGCGCTCGCCCGGCTCATGCTGGCTGCGGCTTCATTCATACACACCACTCTGCCGCATCGCGGCGCGGAATCCCATCTCTCCTTTGGCACAGCCTCAGGTTTCCGGCCGGACCCGCTCGTCCGCCGTCAGCTCCAGCAGGTCGATCTCCTCCTCGGCCACATGGAAGGCATCGTCGCCGATGACCGAGCGGGCCCGCAGCTCGAGCAGGGCGCGGCGCTGGGCGGCAACGGCCCGGCGCAGCGCCTCGGCGAGGGTGGCACGGGAGCGGGGAGTTCCCGGCGCCGCGGGCTCCTCCTCACCCAGCCGGATCCGCACCTCGTACTCGCGGCGCAGCGTCTCGATGGAGGTCGAGGCGTCGGGGCCGCTGAGCTCCTTCAGCGCGGCACGGGCGGTTTCCACTCTGGCGAGTCGCACCTCCCTGTCGACGGAGCCGTCGTCCTTGAGACCCACCCACGCCATCAGGGGGCGCAGCGTCATCCCCTGCAGCACCAGGGTCACCAGCACCACCGCGAACGCGCAGAAGAGGATCAGATCCCGGTAGGGGAAAGCTGTGGCGACCGAGCCGTCCGGCAGGGCCATCGCGGCCGCAAGCGTGACGATGCCCCGCATGCCGCACCACGAGACCACCAGGCCGCCGCCCAAGGTGGGCATGGTCGTCGGGCGGCCGCGCGGACCGGTTGAGCGCGACTTGCCGCGCTCCCGGCGGCGCAGGCGCCACAGCGCGACCCGGTTGTGGGACAGCACCCAGAGGATCCGCACCAGGATGACAGTGGCGCATACCGCGCCCGCGGACCACAGGTACACGTGCCACTGTGAATCGGGCACCCGCGTGCGGATGGCGCGCAACTGAAGTCCGATCAGCACGAACGCCAGCACATTCAACACGAACACGGCGACGTCCCACACCGCGTAGGAGGAGATCCGATGCCGGGCATCGACGCGGCCCGGCACCCTGCGGGCGATCGTCATCGCGTAGGCGATCATGGTGATGATGGACGAAAGGCCGATCCGGCTGGCGAGCAGCCATACGCCGAAAGTGCCTATGAACTGCAGCAGGACCGAGATCGGAATGTCCCGCACGCGTCGCGTGGCCCACAGGTACAGGCGGGCCAGCACGATACCGGCGATGACGCCGCCGCCGCAGGTCAGCAGGAAAATCGGTATGACGCTCCAGCCGGCGACGACACCCGTCATTGCCGCTGTGGCCGCGACGCGGTAAGCGAGCAGCGCGCTGGCATCGTTAAAAAGGCTCTCGCCCTCCAGGATGACCACCATGCGGTGCGGTGGACGGAGGCGACGCAACACCGCCACCGCCGCGGACGCGTCCGGCGGCGCAACGATGGCGCCCAGCGTCAGGGCGGCGGCCCAGCTCATCGCGGGCACGAGGTGGCGGATCACCAGAGCGACCGCCAGGATCGTGGCCACCACGGCCGCGATGGCGAGGCTGCTCACCGCGGCGAGATTGCGCTTCAGATCCCGCGGCGAGGCGTCGTAGGCGGCATCGAGGAGTACCGGCGCCACGAAGAGCGCGAGCGCAAGCTGCGGATCGAGGACGATCCGCGGCGTCCCCGGGACGAGTGCGAGAGCAACGCCCGCCAGCGCCAGCAGCGCGGGGTAGGGAACCCCCAACCGGTCGGCCCAGAGGGAGAGGACCGCGCCGACCAGGAGCAGCGCAACGATGATCTCGAACAACGCCATGAGGCGCTGTTGTAGCCGAAATCGCCGCAGCGCACCACGCCGAGGACGCCCGGGAGGGCGCCTGAGCGTGGGTTTCGCGTCACGGGTTGGGGTTGGGATTGCTGCCGGGATTGGAGTCTTGCAGCGGGAAAGCCTGGGCCGGCGCTCCGGCCGGCCGCACGGTGGCGGCAGGCTGCGCGGTGGAAGTCGCCGGTGCCGAGCTGGCTACCGACGATGAGGGAGGCTGCAGGCCAGCGCCTTCCGATACGGCGTTCAGGAAGCGCCGTGCGGCGTCGTCATCCGTGCGCACCGCGCCGGAGATGATGTCGGAAGCGAGCAGACCCGGACGGTGATAGAGCTCCGCGTCCGAAGAATCGTCGATGGTCAGCGCCGCACCCGAAAGCGCCACGCCGGCGAAAATGCCGCGCGCGTGCGAATACGAGTACACCCCGGCGTTGAAGGCCTGATCGGTGGCCACGGAGGCCGTGCGGCCAACCGGGCCCGCAGCCACGGAAACGTCACCGCCGAGCGTCAGCTTGCCGCCGGTGATGCCTTCGATGCCCTTCCTGGAGGTGAAGACCAGCACGAGGTCCGTCTTCTGCACGCCCCACTGGAAGCCGAAGCTGCCGCCCGTCAGGGTGACGAAGATCGGATCGGAGAAGTGGCCGCTGCGGTCCCGGACCACGAGCACGCCGTGGCCGCGCGCACCGCCGAGGAAGAACGCCACTTTGGTGAATTCGGGAATGACCGCGATGCCGTAGGCGCGCTCGAGCAGACGGTCGGGAATGCCCTGATCGCGCGCGTCGCGGGCGTCGTCGAGCACTTGTGTGGCGAGGAGGAGGCGCCCTTCCTCCAGCGCTTGAGCGTGGGCGGCGACAGCCGTGAACGCGAGCACTACGCCAGTGAGAGTGGTGACCAAGCGAGTACGGATACGCATGCCTTGAATCCTCTATGCAATCGCCGGGCACCGACGAGCCGGTGCAACGGCAGCGAACGCACGAAGCTTACCGCAGATCGTCGGGCTGGCGTGAGCTGGCGCCGATGAGCGGACCTCCCGGCCCGCTGACCGTTACGCGCGCGCGGGGCTCGTTCAGGCGCCGTTCAGAAGTAGAACGACACGAAGGCCTGGTAGATGCTGGCATCGAGCGTGTAGAGCGGCTCGTCGCCGGCCTTGATCACGCCCGGATCGAACTTCGAGTACAGCGCGTCGCGGTAGTCGAGGTAGTGCACCATCATGCGATCGAAGCTGAGCGTGGCGGTGCTCCTCTGGATCCACGTGAGCCGCGGAATGGAGAAGGCATACGTCGCTTCGACGCCGAGGGTGATGCTGTGGAACGCGGCCAGCTCGCGGTCGCGCGCCATGTAGTTGGAGTAGTTGGCGTAGGGGAAGAGGTCGCTGAAGAAGCTGGCCGCTCCCTGGCGGTAGTAGCGGACATTGCCGTCGAATGTCCAGTGGTGCCTGAGCGGCTGCACGTAATCGAGCTGCAGCGTATGCGCGGCGATGCCCCACGAGTCCGTGAAGAAGCGGTATTTGCCGGTGAGTGCCGCGCGGTAGGGCAGGTAGTACTTGAGCGATCCCGAGATCGCTTCCATGGTCCGCGTGTTGGGATAGATCTGCGGCGCGAGCGTGTAGCCGACCGGGTTGTTCGGATCGACGAAGCGGATCTCGCGGTAGGGGCTCGCGAGATAGCCCTGGTCGCTGGAGAACTGGTAGTTCAGTGTGCCGATGAGATTGCGCGTGAGGATCTGGCTGAGGCTCAGCCCGTAGACGCGGTGATCGGCCCGCTGGTGGAACGTCGGGTCGTTGACGATGACGCCGTTCACCTTGATGTCGCGGTATATCTGGTCCCAGCCCCGGCTGTAGCTCAGCGTCACCGTGGTCAGGTCGCCAAACATGTCCTGGCTGACTGAGTAGTACGAGGTATTCGCCTTGTAATCCGGCTCCACGCTGTTGATGAATCCGGCGCTGTAGGTGGTCTTGCCATGCAGGTACTGGGCACCGACGCTCTTTTGCGTCCGCGTCTCCTTGTAGGGGCTCGCCGACAGCAAGACGTCGATCGATGCGCTCGAAATCATGTCCTGGTAGTAGTTGGCATTGACCGCGAAGTGATCGCCGATCCTCTTCTGCACGAGGATCGAGGGTCCCTGCACGGTGATGCCGCCACCCTGGTAGCGATGGTAGAGCACATCGACGCGATCCTCCGGCAACACGCCCGCCACGGCCGGCAGCGCCGCAAGGCAAAGGGCCGCCATCGCGCGGGTGCACCAGCCGCACGAACCGGGTCCGCCGCGTGCGCGGATCAGTTGCATCCGCACCCGCCGCCGACGGCGCCGGTGGCGCCCCGTGCGCCCTCGCGGGTCTCGAACACGTGGTCGAGGTACGTGCTCGAGATCGGATTGCGATCGAGCGCCATGATCGCATCGGCCAGATGCTCGCGCTCGTACGGCTTCACCCAGGGCTGGATGGGCGAGCACGCCGAGACGGCGACCAGCGCCGCGGTCGCGACCAGGAGGCCCCTAAGCCGGTTGCATGACATCCGCATGGCGTTTACTGGACGATCAGGGACCTGATGCTGTTCATGTATTGATTCTCGTCGCCCGGCACGTAGCCGTTGTGCACGAAGCGCACGACACCCTGGCGGTCGATGATGACCGTGGTGGGCATGGCCTGCACCTGATAGAGCTGACTCACCTGGCTCTTCGGATCGTAGAGAATAGGATAGCTCACCGGAGTCTTCTGCAACCACGCGTTGGCGCCGTGTGCATCGGGCTCGACGTTCACGCCGAGCAGCGTGAAGCCCATGTCCTTATATTGCTTGTAGATGCTGTCCAGAAGCGGCATCTCCTGCCGGCAGGGTCCGCACCAGCTGGCCCAGAAATTGATCATGACCACCTGGCCCTTGAACTGCGCCAGGCTGACCGTGTGGCCGTCGACGGACTGCAGGCTGAAGGCGGGCGCCTGCACGTCGGCCGGCGCGGCCCACGCGGGCAGCGCGAACGCCAGGATGGCGGCCATGACAGCGATTCGGTTCCTCATCTCGTATCCTCCACAAGGCTCAAAAGAAGACCGTGACGCCCAGACCGGCTTCCATGTTGTTGGTCAGCTTGTCGGCGCCGAGCAGATCCGACTGGAACATGTGATCCTCGAAACCGATGTGCACCGCCAGCCAGTCCGTCGGCAGCACCTGGTAGCCGCCGCCGACGCTCACCGTGAACTTCTTGTCACCGGCGAACTGGGTCGCGCCCGCGCCACCGAAGATGTAGAAGGAGCTGGTCATGGCGCGGCTGCGGCCGAAGAAGGCCTCGCCCGGGAGGAAGTTGTAGCCCAGTCCGAGATCGTAGTACGTGAACTTCCTCTCACCTTCGGTCAACAGCCGGATGTTGCCGCCCAGCGTCTCGAAGCTGGTCAGCCCCCCGGTCGCGCGGCCGACCTCGGCGCGCAGGAAGAGGTCCTCGGTCATGTGGTAGGCGAGGTCGAGGCCGTACGCGGGGTGCGAGCCGAAATCCTCGATCGACATGACGCCGTAATGGCCGCCGATCTCGAAGTTCGAGCCGCGGATCCGCGGCACCCGGATGTGCTGGCGCTTGACCTCCGGCTGCACCACGCCCGGCGGGACGCTGTCGCTGCCCGCGGACGGGTTTGCCTGCGCGGCCTCGGCGCGCGCTTCTTCCTTCGCTGCGCGAACCTCGGCACGGTGCTCGCGCCAGCGATGCACGGTGGCGCATCCCGGCAACACGAGCTGCGCCAGCAGCGCCGCTATCAGAAAAAGACCGCGAACCCGAGTTTCCATTCGTCCTCCACCTGATTTCGATTCTGCTTGGTGATCACGACATGAGTCTTGTATTCGGCGCGCAGGAAGAAGCTGCGGCCGATGTAATACCGCAATCCGCCGCCCACGTACGCGGTCTGCTCGGTCCGCACCGCGGGCTGCACCAGCGTGGCTTTCGGCTCGACGTGCAGCACCCCGAGGCCGAGCATCAGGAACGGGCTCAGGCGCCACTGCGGCATCGGCACGTGGGTGAGGCCGATGTCGGCGGTGACGCCGTTGGAGTATCTGCCGAGGAACTGGCCGACCGCGGCCTCGAGCGCCAGCTGCGAGTTGAAGGAGAGCGACGAGTACGCTGACACCAGGTTCGCGCCGCCGTAGACACCGGCGAAGGCTCCAACCTCGAAGCGGTGCGAGGTGAAGCCGGCGCGATTGCCGACGTGCAGGGGCAGAGGCTCGCCATCGGCGAGTACGGTCTGCAGCATGTCCTCCTCCGACGCCCATCCCTCGACGCCGCGGCGGGTGCGGACTTTGAGCCATTGCGTCCGCCGGAATAGCACGAGGACGCTGTCCCCCCGCGGAACGACGTCGAATACCGGATAACCCCGGCCGGGGCCGGTGTGCAGCTCGAGATAGGGTGTCTTGACGAATACCTGCGCGTACTGGCGCGCGTGGCGCGAAAAGAGATGCGCGCTGCAGATGGCGGGTGCCATGAGCGCGGCGAACAGCAGGAGGACGGTATAGCGGACGCTGCGCAAGCGGGGCCTAATTCTTCGGTACGTTCGGATCGAACGGATTGTTGTAGTTCTGGGCACCGATATCGAGCCACTCGGAGATCAGGCGCAGCTCATCGGGCGAGAGGATTCCGGCGTGGATGGCATCGCCGCTGTTCGGCGCGAAGAGGCCCAGCGAGGCGCTCGAGTCGGCGCCGTTGGCAGCGCCGGCATCGAGGAATGGCCCGACGGAGACCGTGGTCGGGTTGCCGTTGGCGTCGGGCGGACCCGGGATATTGTGCGGAAAGAGCAGATCCACGTAGGAAACGAGCTCATCCGCGTCGGTGTTCGAGGCCGTGTTCGACAGATCGAGATTGCCGGCCGGCTGCGCGGGGGCCCCGGAGGCGTTGGTCGGACTATGGCAGCCGCCCTGAGTGCACGTGTTATTGGACGTGACCACGCCGGAGGAATTGGTCACCGTGCGCGGCTGGTCCCAGAGCTGCTGGATGGTTTCCGGATAGTTGACGACGACACGGCAGTTCGACGCCCAGACGCCTTCGCAGCCAGGCGTCGCCGAGGGGATGGGCGCAGCCTCGCCTGTCGGCATCGCGGAGTATTGATAGCTGATGGGAGGATTCGCGGTCAGGCCCTGGGACGTGTCGGTCCAGACGTCCGTATAGAATACGTCGACGCTGGGCGTCATGCTGCACTGCGCGGTTGACAAGGCACTGCCCTGACAGCTCACGCGGGCGCGGGTTTCCGCCATGGTCTCACCGGCATTGGGTGTGTAGGTTGCGACGCTATCCGGAAACGGTGCGCCGCCCGCCGCCCCGGCGTAGGCCGCCGCGAACAGGCCGGTGCGCCCGTGAGAGTAGGGCTTGGCGGTGGTCGGGGGAGTATGGCAGCCGTTGCACGCCAGCACCTCACCGGCCCGCACCTGCAACCAGTCGCTGTGCTCCGGGAATCCGGGCAGGCGCCGCCCGTTCGCATCCAGGATCTCGACCTCGAAGGCCACGTCGGCCGGCACCTTGAGTTTCACCGAGCCATCGGGCTCGATGGGCGCGTAACCCATGATCTCGCGCATGTAGTCGGAAGCGCCGAAGGCCTCATCCGCCAGATCGATCACCGTCTTGTCCGGAATGGACACCGCCTTCACGAGGCGGATGAAGCGGGCTGGACGGGCGCTCGCCGGCGTCTTGCCGTCGGACAGCGCGACGATGCCGCCAGGCGCCATGTCCACTCCGTCGAAGTCGTAGACGCTCTTGATGTCGATCTCGCCCACCCCTTCGCCCTGCAGCTCAGGGTCCGGGCTGATGGGCGGGATGTAGGTCGGGATGGTCCGCGGCTGCGCGGCGGCGACATCCGTGATCATCACGCCCTCTGTGGGCTGAATGATGGGCGTGAAGGTGTTCTGGGTCGGGTCGAACATCCACAGACTGTAGAGCGGCGGGGCCACCTGCGGGTTGGCGGCCTGCAGCGCCTGAGTGGTGCAGGGGACGATGGTCGGAGGGTTCTGCGCCTGGTTGAGCAGGCGGCACTCCTCCCAGCTCACCAGGATGCGTCCCGTGCCGTCCCAGAGCGGCCACGCGGAATTGAACCTGCCGCCCGGGGAAGGCCCGGGGAGCGTGCTCACCTGGTTGGTGGTCGCGGGTGTCTGCGCCGGTCCCGTCAGGGTGGGGTAGGCGAGCAGGGGCTGCGTGTTCTCGACGTAGTGATTGCCGTCGATGATCTCGAGCTGGCCGCCGAAATCGACGTCGGTGTATTGGCGAGCGATGACGAGGATGTCGCCACTTTGCATTTCGCGCGGATGGGAAAACTCTATGACACTGTCATTGGTGCCCGTCATGTGGCTCTGGGCACCGTAATAGAGCTCGAGGTCCGTGCCGTCGGGATTGATGGTGTAGAGATCCATCTGATCCTTCCCGGGGGTGTGGTTCCAGCGGGTGTACAGGATGCGCCCGCTCGCCAGCACGGTGGCATCGCGGTCATGGCTCTGATTGAACGAGATCTGATCGATCGTGGTGCGCGCCGGATTGATCACGTGCAGGTCGAAGATCGGCTCGGTGCGCGCCTCGTCCTCGGCGATGAACTGCGGCTTGCCCTCGTTGATCAGCACCGCCTGCGAGTTTCTCTGGCGGGTGGAGGAGAAGACGATGCTGCCGTCCGGCAGATAGTGCGGCGACACGTCGTTTACGGTATCGGGTGCCGTGTCCGCCGTCGGGTCGATCATCGGCGCCAGCGTATGGGTCGCGATCGTGTACTCGTAGATTCTCCACGAGGGCGCCTTCGCCGGATTCATATTCGCCGTGACCGGACCACGCATCGCGAAGGCGACCTTGGTGCCGTCAGGCGAGACATCCACGTCCTTCACGTCGTAAGTGGCGCCCGCGGTGACGCCGGCGGTGATGTTCGTCTCCGGAGCCTCCGGGGAAGCGGCGGAGCGCATGTAGAGGTTCGCCGACGGAGCGGTGACCCGCATCATGCGCAGGTCATCCTGGATCACATTGCCGGCGGCGTCCTCGGGAATCGTCCGCTTGACGTAGAAGATCGGGTAATCGACGGTGCCAGGATCGGGCGCCTGGCTATTGGCAAGATTGACGGTGCCGCCGCCGCCACCGCCGCAGCCGCCGAGGGCGAGCGCCAGGGTGAGCGCGAAGCACGCAAAAGGGCCGCCCGCGGCGCGGCTGCCCGGTGGCCGGACCCGCGGTCTGTCTGAGAACGGCGTCACAATTTCACGCTGTGAGCTCATGCCAACCACTCCGGATGGGCCGTTTCGCCCGACTCCGGTCAGGCGCGAACGTAACATAACCCGAGGCACCGCCGCGGCCGTTCGTACCGGCCGTGTCGATCCGGTCACGATTCCGGCGGATCGCGGTTTCGAGCCGCGCTAGTAGGCCCTCTTATGTCCGTGCGCCGCCGTGAACGGACTCGCACTTTGGCGCGTAACGGCTTCGCCAACAGCGGCGGCGGCGACAGTGGTGGACCGGGATTGTTGGAAAGTGACATCAAACACCAGCGATGTCGGCTTCCTGCGACGTTGGTTTCCGCGATTTCCAGCCGGTATAGTGCAACCCGCGCATCGGCATTTGGGAGTGAACGGGTGCCATGAAACACCGACCGAAAAATCGACATCGCCGCGAGGGTCGCGCGCGGCGCGCCGTCTACGGCGCGTGCGCCCTCGCGCTGCTGGCGGTGCAGGCCGCACCTCCCGCGTTCGCCGGCGCCGCCGAGCAGGCGCGGCGCATCTACGAGCGCCTGGACGGCGTGCCGCCCTCGGCTTCGGTGCTCAGTCAGATGACGTCGGTCATCCAGGCCGGCAACAGCAGTCAGAGCTCACTGGTCGCCGCCGCTGTGATCGCCACCACTCCGGCCACCGGTGCCGATTTCTACGACGTCACGCTGAAGGAATTCATCAATCCCTGGACCAATCGCAACCAGTCCGCGTTCGTCCCCTTCAACGACTACACGGCGACCGTGATCGGCATGATCAGGGACAGCATACCGTTCAACACCGTGCTGTCCGCGAACATCCTGTATACGGTCAACGCGCCGCCGGGCGTATCGCTGCCGCCGCCGTCGCCGGCCAATAACGATCACTACGCGACCGCCGAGGCCGACGGCGTCGATTTCTCGACCGCGCTGACTCAGACCACCCAGACGGCCGTTTACGGCACTCCCTCGCAGGGGGTCTCCGGCGTCTGGACCACACGGGCGGGCGCCGCGGCGTACTTCGTGCTGGGCACGAACCGCGCGCAGTTCCGCTTCACGATGCTCAACTACCTCTGTCACGACATGCAGACCGTGATGGACAATACGCGGCCCACCGATCGCATCCGCCAGGACGTCGCGCGCTCCCCCGGCGGCGACAGCCGGGTGTTCCTCAACAACTGCGCCGGCTGTCACAGCGGCATGGATCCGATGGCGCAGGCGTTCGCCTATTATGATTTCAGCACCACCACCAACCAGCTGGTGTACACGCCCGGGCAGGTGCAGCCGAAGTACCTGAAGAACCCGCTGGACTTCATCTGGGGCTTCGTCACGCCCGACGACACCTGGTCGAACCGCTGGCGCTCGGGCCCGAACGCCGATCTCGGCTGGGGGCCGGGGACCGGCAGCGGCGAGGGCGCAGCGTCTCTCGGCGTGGAGCTCGAGAACACCGAGGCGTTCGCCAACTGCCAGGTCGTCAAGGTGTTCCAGACGGTATGCCTGCGTGCGCCGACGAGCACCGCCGATCAGGCGACCGTCACCAGTATCGAGGCCATCTTCAAGCAGACCAACTACGACTTGAAGCAGGTCTTCCAGCAGTCCGCCGCGGCATGCGCGGGCTCTTGAGTCCGCAAAGCCGGAGGGTTAGCTCCATGAGGCGCCTCGAAGCCATCTCCCGGGTCTCCCCGCTGCTCACCGCGGCAGGCGGGCTGCTGCTCGCACTGGCGCTCGCCGCCTGCGGACCCAGCGGCCCGGCCACGCAGGTCAACCAGCCGCTGGGCACCAGCTCCAACGCCACCGCCTACACGGGGCCGGCACCGTCCAGCAAGGACGTGCAGGCGTTCGAGGTGAGCCTGTGGAACAACATCCGCTCCTCGGACCGCTGTGGCGGCTGCCACTATGCGGGCGGACAGTCGCCGCAGTTTGCGCGCTCCGATGACGTCAATCTCGCGTACCAGGCGGCCCTGCCCCTGGTGAACACCTCGGAGCCCGGTCAATCGACCCTGGTATTGCAGGTAGGCAGCGGTCACAACTGCTGGGTCGCCGCGCCGCAGGCGTGCGCCGACACCATGCTCACCTGGATCCAGAACTGGCTCGGCGGCGGCGCCGGTGCCTCGGAGAAAGTGCAGCTGATCGCGCCGCCGGACCAGTCGGTGGGCGGCACCAAGCAATTCCCGGCCGACTCGACCCAGTTCCAGACGCTTCTCTGGACGCCGATCCTGCGCCAGTTCTGCTGGCAGTGTCACGACCCCAATTCAGCGACGCCGCAGGCGCCGTATTTCGCCAGCTCCGACCCGAATCAGGCGTATCTCGAGGCGCAGGCGAAGATCAATCTGGACGATCCGGCGGCCTCGCGCTTCGTGGAGCGCCTGGCCAACGAGTCGCACCACTGCTGGGCGACTACCCCGGGCGGCGCTCCGGATTGCCCCGGCAGCGCGGCGCAGATGCAGGCGGCCATCACGGCGTACGCCAACACCATTCCGGTGACGACCGTGGACCCGACGCTGGTCATCTCGAAGGCACTGATGCTGCAGCAGGGCATCATCGCCTCCGGCGGCAGCCGTTACGACAATGACACGATCGCGAAATACGAGTTCAAGGAAGGCACGGGCAGCATCGCCTATGACACGAGCGGCGTCAGTCCGGAGTCCGACCTCACGGTCTCCGGCAACGTGACCTGGGATCAGGCCTGGGGCATCATCTTCGGCGAGGGCAGCCGCGCCCAGGCGCTGACCACGACCAGCCAGAAGATCGCCAATCTCGTGCAGACGACGGGCGAGTACTCGATCGAGGTCTGGGCGTCGCCGGCCAATGTGACCCAGACCAAGGCCAATATCGTCAGTTATTCCGGCAGCGACACCACCCGTGACGCCACGCTGAGCCAGGCTGCCTCGCAGTACGAGGCCGAGACGCGCAGCGACAAGACGGATACGAACGGTGACCCGCCGCTGCTCACCGCCGAGGCCGGCAGTTTCGCCCAGGCGGCGCTGCAGCACATCGTCGTCACCTACGACCCGGTCAACGGGCAGAAGATCTACGTCAACGGCCAGTTCACCGGCGACGTCGATCCGAACGGGGGCGGCTCGCTCGCCAACTGGGACAATACCTTCGCCCTGGTGCTCGGCAACGAGACCACCGGCGACCGGCAGTGGCTGGGCGAGATCCGGTTCCTCGCCATCCACGACTCGGCGCTGACCCCGGCGCAGGTGCAGCAGAACTTCAACGCCGGCGTCGGCCAGAAGTACTTCCTGCTGTTCGACGTCAGCAGCATCGTCGGGATCCCCGAGTCCTACATCATGATGACGGCGACCCAGTACGACAATTACAGCTATCTCTTCTACGATCCGACTTTCATCACTCTCACCGCCAACGCGCAGCCGCAGAGCATCCCGATCGCGGGCATTCGCATCGGCATCAACGGCTCGATCCCGACCGTCGGACAGTCGTTCTCGACCGTCAATACGACCATCGGCGGCTCGGCCTACTCGGCCGCGAACGGCCAGCTGCTCTCGAGCGTCGGCGCCGTGATCGGTGCCGACCTCGGAGTCACGAACGACATGTTCTTCCTGTCCTTCGACCAGCTCGCCGGCCAGTCGCACGTGTACGTCGACCCGGTGGTGCCGCCGAATCCGATCGTGACCGACAATACGCCGCAGCCCGATCTCGGAGTGCACATGTTCGCCGAGGTCAATGCCTCGATGTCGGTTGTGACCGGCGTGCCGGTCAGCGATGCGGTCGTCTCCGCGGCCTACAACTCCGTCGAGCAGTCGCTGCCGGCCGTGCCGCAGATCAGCGCCTACACGGCCTCGGAGCAGACCGCCGTGTCGCAGCTCGCGGGCGCGTACTGCAGCGAGCTCGTGACCGTTCCCCAGTACCGCGACGCGTTCTTCGGCAACGGGCTCGATACCGCGATCACGAATGCGACGCCGGCCGGCTCGTTCTTCAATTCAACGGCCAATCAGGACATCGTGATCACGCCGCTCGTCAACGCGCTGGCCGTCGGTGCGACAGTCGATCCGACCTACGCCACGGCCCTGCAGAACGAGCTCGGCGCGCTGTTCACCAAGATCCCGACTCTCAATCTCAGCTACACGGCGACCGTGTCGCTGGCCACGCAGGCGGTCTGCCAGGCGGCGCTCGGTAGCGCCGCGCTCACTCTGAAGTAACCGGGCAGGAGATCACCCCCATGCTCATCCGCAAGAAACCTCCCCGCCCGCACGCTCTGCACGAGCCCATCCTGCACCCGGATCACCCGCGTCCGGTCACCCGCCGCGAGCTGCTGTCCGCGGGCCTGCTGGGCGCCTCCGGCCTGGTGATGGCGCCGGCATGGCTCGCCGGGCTGTTGAAGCCGGGCCGGGCGGACGCGACGGTCGCGCTGGACTCGGATATCTCGACGCTCGCACTCGGCGCCACTCAATGCAACATATCGAATGGCGCCGGACTGATCCCGTTCATCTGCTTCGATCTCGCCGGCGGGGCCAACCTGGTCGGCTCCGAGGTGATCGTCGGCGTCCAGGGCGGGCAGGCCAATTTCCTCTCGACCGCCGGCTACGGCAAGATGGGCGTGCCGGGCAACATGGTGCCGAGCGCCGCCGGCTTCGTCAGCAGCGCGCTCGGCCTGCTGTGGCATTCGGACGGAGCGATCCTTCGCGGTATCCTGTCGAAGGCCACCACGCCCGCCACGGCTGCCAACACCAACGGCGCGGTGTTTCCCGCGCTGTCGGAGAATGACACCGACATCAATCCTCACAATCCCATGTACGGGATCGCGAACGTCGGCGCGAGCGGCTCGCTGCTGACCCTCGTCGGAACCGAGCCCACGGTCTCCGGCGGGAACTCCGTCGCGCCACCGAATCTCGGCGGCGTCATGATCAATTCCGCGCTGCAGCCCAGCACCATCGATCAGCCGAGCGATGCGGTCGCCCTGGTGAGCTCGGGCGGCGCGAGCTCCGATGAGCTGTCGGTGGCCGTACAGGAGTCCCAGGTCCGCATCACCTCCGGCACGACCCCCTATGACTCGGGCGCGACGGATCCGGCCGCCGCCTTCACCGGCGCGCTCACGGAGCCGAACTCCAGCACGAGCACGCCCGGCGTACAGCTCTACACCACGGCGAGCGCCGATGCGCAGCTCAAGAACCAGGTGCGCTGCGACTATGTGAAGGCGGTCTACAACTCGGCGCAGTTCGGCAATCCGTCGGACCTGGATCCCACCAAGGACCAGAACATCGTCGGCGGCGCGACGCCGATCTTCAGCGCCTCGGACTTCAGCGACAATGACGTCGCGATGACGGCGACGGTGATGAAGCTCGTGCTGAACGGCTACGCCGGCGCGGGCACGATCGCCCTCAGCGGGTTCGACTATCACGACAACACGCGCGCCACGGGCGAGACGCGCAATTTCCAGGCGGGGCAGATGATCGGCGCCGTGCTGGAGTACGCTCAGCGCCTCAACAAGCCCGTCATGATCTACGTATTCAGCGACGGCTCGCTCACCTCGAGCAGCATGGTCGATACGACCCCCGCCGGCCGCGACAAGCTCGCCTGGCAGGGTGACTCCTCCGCGGTCGCGTCCACCTTTTTCCTGCTCTACAATCCGAACGGCCGCACGGCGCCGCTCAACGGCGCCGCCAGCCAGCAGATCGGGTATTTCAGCTCCGACGGCTCGGTCGTGAGCACTTCGAGCCCGGGAGCCAATTCCGTGGAGCAGCTGGTCGAGATGGTGGTTCTCAATTACCTGTCGCTGCACAGCCACCTGCAAGGGCAGTTCGGCGCCCTGTTCCCCCAGCAGGGGCTGGGCTCAACGAGCGACCAGGCTGCGTACATCGCCTTCCCGCCGATCGTCGCCTGAGATGACGGGTCAGCGGCAAGGGGGTCCCGCCCGTCACCGTCTGCGCGTGCTGGCCGCGGCCCTGGTAATCGCCTGGGCTCTGCCGGCAGCCGCCCGGTTTCACGCGGTGCCGGGCGCTCCAGCGCCGGATTTCGCATTGCGAGCCTACGCCGGCCCCAACGTGCGCCTGTCCGAGCACATCGGCCAGGTCGTCGTGATCTCGTTCTGGGGCGTCGGCTGTGACGCCTGCCGGGCCCAGCTCGAGGCGCTGCAGCAGGACTTCAGCCGCTATCAGGGCCAGGGCCTGCGGGTCTATGGAGTGGAGGTGGCCGACGACCCGCTGGGCGCGCAGCGGTTTGCGCGCGGGACCCCTGTCACATTCCCACTGCTGCTCGATCCGGCCAAGACGGTCGCCCGACTCTATGACGTCGACAATCTGCCGATGACGGTGTTGATCGATCGCGACGGAAAAATTCGTCAGGTAGTGCGCGACTTCAATGAAACGAGTCGCCGGGCCTGCGAGGATGAGCTGCGCACGCTCCTAGCAGAATGAACGGACCGTTACCATGCCCGAAGCTCCGTCGCCTTTCGTACGCTGGTTGGCACGCCGGCCGGCAGGCAGGTGTCTGACCGCGAAAATCCTCCTGCTCGCCGGGCTTGCCGGCCTGACGATGCCCCCGGCAACGTTTGCCCAGAGCGCCGCGACCGCAGCGCCCCCGGCGGCCGCGGCTCCTGGGGCGCCGGCGGCACCCACCCCCTCGACATCGTCCGCGGCGCCGGCAGCGGCCGCGACAACGCCGGTCCCTGCGGCACCGGTGGACACGCAGGTGCAGTCGCTGAAGAGCGACGTCCTCGACCTCAACCGCGACCTGTTCGTGCTCGAGCAGGAGCTGCTCTATCCGGCCAACACCCAGGTAGCCGTGTTCGTCTCCATGGATGCCGGCACGTTCTTCGCCCTGGACTCGGTGCAATTGAAGATTGACGGCAAGGAAGTCGCCGATTACCTCTACACCCCGCGGGAAGTGCACGCCCTGGTCCAGGGTGGGGTGCAGCGGCTCTACGTCGGCAATCTGAAGGTCGGCAAGCATGAGCTGGTGGCCTTCCTCACCGGCAAGGGCCCCCACAACCTCGACTACACCCGCGGCGCGACGCTGAATTTCCAGAAGGACATCGGCGCCAAGTACCTCGAGCTCACCATCACCGACGATCGGCAGAAGCTGCAGCCGCAGTTCCGCATCAAGGACTGGGACTGACGCATGCCTCGCTCGGCGTGCCTGTGCGTCCTCGCCATCGCGACGCTGCTCGGCGTAACGACGCCCGCTGGCGCACGCCTGCACGATCCTGAAGCGCTTCCCGAGGTGACCATCCAGGACCCGCCCTATGGCGACGTCCTCTTCTACTACTATCAGGGCAAGGACTTCGAGGCGGCCGCGCGGCTCCTGGCCTACGAGCACTGGGAGGAGATGCCGGACCACGAGGCGGACGCGAACCTGCTGCTCGGCGGTCTCTATCTCTCGCTGGGAATGTACACGCGGGCGGACCGGTCTTTCGAACAGCTGCTGACGAGCGATGTGCCCACGGGCGTGCGCGACCGCGCCTGGCTCTACCTGGCCCAGACGCTGTACGCGCGCGGGCAATATGCCGATGCGGAGCGGGATCTGACTCGCATCAGCCAGCGGATGTCGCCGCAGCTCGAGTCGCAGAAGGAGCTCCTGCTCGCCAGCGTATGGATGCGCGAGGGCCGGTTCGACGAGGCCGCCGAGTTGCTGCAGCGCTGGCGCGGCACGCAGCAGGGCTGGACGGCCTATGCGCGGCTCAACCTGGGCATCGCGCTGGTACGCGCGGGCCGGCTGGGCGAGGCGGCGCCCGTGCTCACTTCCGTGGGCACGATGTACGCGCTCGCGCCGGAGATGCTGGCGCTGAAGGACCGCGCCAATCTGGCGTTGGGTGTTGCCTACATGCAGGCCAGGCAGCCCGCGCAGGCGCGTGAGGCGCTGGACCGCGTTCGGCTCGATGGTCCCTTCTCCGGCCAGGCGCTGCTCGCCGCCGGCTGGGCGGAGGCGGCGGACGGCAACTATCGCGCCGCGCTCACTCCGTGGCTGGCGCTTCACGCCCGCAGTGCGTCCGACGCCTCCGTGCAAGAGGCCGACCTCACCGTGCCGTATGCATTCGTCGAGCTCAAAGCGCCGGGCCAGGCGGCTCAGTATTACCGCACGGCGCTGCACTCGTATGACGAGGAGGCGGCGCGGATCGACGGCGCGATTGCCCGCATCCGCGGCGGCAGCCTGCTCGCCGAGTTGCTGGCCCGCGAAGGGGATGCGGCGCAGGCAGGCGATGTCGGCAACGACCCGCTCGATGACGACTCGCTGCCGGATCGGCTGGGCTATGGTTGGTTCTGGCAGCTCGGCAACGTCCCGGACGATCCGGAGTCGCACTATCTGTATGGGGTGTTTGCCGGCTCCGACTTCCAGGAAGGGCTGCGAGACTATCGCGATCTGAAGCTCATGGAGCGCATGCTCGCGCAGTGGGCGACCAGCATGGACGCGTTCCAGGAAATGATCGCCGTGCGCCACAGCGCCTACGCGCAACGCCTGCCCAAGGTCGACGCCCTGCTGAATTCCGGCGCGCTCGCAAGCCTGAAACAGCGCCGCGCGGCGCTGGCGGACCGCCTGGCTCAGGTGGCACGGAGCCGTGATGTGACGGCACTCGCGACGCCCCAGGAGGCGGCCCTCTGGGCGCGCGTGCTGCGCGTCCAGGCGACACTCGCGCATGATCCGGACACGCCGATGTACGCGAAGATGAGGGAGCGCCTGGCTCTGGTGCGCGGCGTGCTGCTCTATCAGATGGACCAACAGTTCGCGGCGCGCCTCTGGGACCAGCACAAGGTGCTGCGCGGCGTGGATCTCGCTCTGGCACAAACCCAGGAGCGGTGGTTGAGCCTCGAAGGCGGACGGCAGGCGCTGCCGGTCGAGACCGGCGGCTTCGCCACGCGGGTGAGCGAGCTGCAGCAGCGCATCAGCGCTCTGCAAGTGCGGCTCGCCGCGGCGGAGACCGCCCAGGGCCACGCGCTCGCCGAGCTGGCCGTCGCGGACCTGGAGCAGCAGAAGACGCGGCTGCAGGGCTATCGCGTGCAGGCACAGTTCGCCCTCGCCACGATCTATGACCAGGCGGCCCACGCACCCGCGGCAACCGGAGGGCAGCGGCCGTGAGATACGCCCGCCGGTTGCTCGCCCTACTCGGGGTGCTGGCCGCGTGTCTCGCGCTGTGCTCCGTTGCCGAGCCGCGCGGGGAGGATCCCGCCCATGCGCCGACCATCCAGGACCTCGAATCCCACCCCACGCAGGTGGCGACGGACGGTGGTCAGGTCAGCGCCAGCGACTCGACCGCGATGGCGAGCTATCAGAAATTCCTCGCGCTGCATGCGACCGATCCGAAGCTGCGGGCCGAGGCGCTGCGCCGCCTGGGGGACCTCAACCTCGATGCGGGGGAGCTGCAGCGCATGCAAAGCGAGCTCTCCTCGATCGATGTGCATGGGGCCGAAGCCATCAAGCTCTACACGACCCTGCTCGCGGTATATCCCGACTACGCGCACAACGACGAAGTCCTCTATCAGCTCGCGCGGGCCTACGACACCACCGGTCAGCCCGACCAGGCGCTGCACACCCTCGATCTCATCGTGCAGCGCTATCCCGACTCCAGCGACATCGACGAGGTGCAGTTCCGGCGCGGCGAGCTGCTGTTCTCGAACCGCCGCTATCCCGAGGCGCAGCAGGCCTATGCGGCCGTGATCGCCCGCGGGGCGGCCTCGCAGTACTACGTGCAGAGTCTCTACAAGAGCGGCTGGTCGCTCTACAAGGCCGCGCAGCCGCAGCAGAGCCTGCCGGTGTTCGCCAGGCTGCTCGACTGCGAGCTCCTGGGGCCTGACGGGCAGGTGCGGCCGCTCGCCGACCTGCGACGCGCCGATCGCGAGCTGGTTGAAGACTCCCTGCGCGTCATGAGCATCACCTTCTCGCAGGACTCCGGCGCACAGTCGATCGAGCGTTTCATCGGCCACTATGGCGCACGACCCTACGATTCACTGCTGTATTCGAGGTTGGGCGATCTCTACGTCGCGAAGCAGCGTTACCAGGACGCCGCCGCGACCTATCTGGGCTACGTCGACAGCAACCCGCAGTCGGACGCGGCGCCGGATCTCGCGGCGCGCGCCATTCAGGCCTATTCCAAGGGCGGCTTCAGCCAGCTCGTCTTCCAGGCGAAGCAGGACTACGTCGAGCATTACGGCTTCGACTCCGCCTATTGGCGCACGCACACGCGCGCCGCCCATCCGGAAGTCGCCGCGGAGCTCGAGACGGATCTCAGAGATGTGGCGACCTACGACCATGCGATGGCGCAGCGCAACCACGATGTGCATGAGTACGCACAGGCGGCGCGCTGGTATCGCGAATACCTCGATTCATTCCCTACGGCGTCCGACGCCGCGCAGTTGAATCACCGGCTGGCCGACGCGTTGTTCGCCGCGCAGGAATACGCCGCGGCGGCTGCGGAGTACGAGCATGCGGCCTATAACTATCCCCGCAATCCGCAGTCGGAGAGCGCGGGTTATGCTGCCCTCACGGCGTATCAGAAGGCGGAGTCGGGGCTGAGCGGCAGCGCGCTCGCCGACCTGCAGCGGCGGGCGATCGATTCCGGGGTCAGGTTCGCCCAGGCCTATCCGGACCATCCCGACAGCGCGGGCGTGCTGACACGGGCCGATGAGGCGGTGTTTGCGGCGGGCGATCTGCCGAAGGCCGTGCAGATCGCCGGCATACTCCTGGCGCGCAATCCGCCCGCCGACCCGGCGAAGCGGCGCATCGCCTGGACCATCATCGGCCAGGCGGACTATGACCAGGGCAAGTTCGCCGCCGCGGAGCCCGCGTATATCCAGGCGCGCGAACTTGCCGCCGCCGACCCCAAGATGAGCGCCGATCTCACCGAGCGCATCGCGGCCACCGTGTACCGGCAAGGCACGGCAAAGCGGCAGGCGGGTGATGGCGATGGCGCCGTCAGCGACTTCCTGCGCGTGGAGCAGGTTGCCCCCAGCTCGACCATTTGCGCAACCGCTCTCTACGACGCCTCCGCGGAGCTCATCCAGCTGAAGGAGTGGCGCCGTGCGATCGGGGTACTGCAGGATTTCCGCGCGCGCTTCCCGCATCACACTCTCTCGCCCGACGTCGACGACAAGCTGGCTGTGGCGTATGCCGGCGCGAGCCAGCCCGGACAGGCGGCGCAGCAGTTCGAGACCATCGCCGCGGAGCCGGCGCAGGCGCCGGCGCTCAGGAAGGAGGCGTTGCGCCGCGCCGCGGATCTCTATGTCCAGGCGCATGACACTCCTCATGCGATGACGGCGCTCGAGAGATTCGTGGCCGAGTACCCGACGCCGCTCGCCGACGCGCAGGAGGCGCGGCAGCGGCTGGCCGACTATGCCGTCGCCAGCAACGACCTGACAGCCCGCGATCACTGGTATCGCGAGATCGTCAAAGCGGATGCCGACGCCGGTGCGCAGCGGACACCGCGAACGCACTACCTGGCCGCGAAGGCGCAACTCGCGCTCGCCGCGGAGCCGCGCGATGAGTTTCGCGCCATCCGTCTAACGCTGCCACTTGCGCGAACGCTGAAGGCAAAACGCCGAGCGATGCAGAGCGCGATGGCGGCCTATCGGCTTGCCGCCACATACGGCGTCGCCGAGGTCACCACCGCGGCGACTTACGAGATGGCGGGTCTCTACGAGACGCTGGCCCACGATGTGCTCGCCTCCGAACGGCCGCGCCACCTGAGCGCGCAGGAGCTGGATGAGTACAACTCCCTGCTCGAGGACCAGGTGTTTCCGTTCGAGGAGCAGGCGATCAAGGTGTACGGTGTGAACGCGGCCCGCGCGAGCCAGGGCGTCTACGACGAATGGGTGCGCAAGAGCTTCGCCGCGCTGGCGCAGCTCGATCCGGCGCGCTACGGCAAAACAGAGCTGATGTCAGATGTGGTCACGACGCTCAATTGAGACACTGGCCGGTGTGGCGCTGCTCGCCGCCCTGGCGGCGTGCTCGGTCACTCCGAAGCGTGCGCCGCCGCCTCCTGCGGCGCATCCGGCAGCCGCCGTCAAGCAGGGCCCGCCGCCGGTACCGCCCGAGGCGAGCGCGGAATTCGACCAGGCGCTGGCGCTGGCTCGCACCGGCAACGACGGCGCGGCGGAAGCGCAGCTCACGGGGCTCGCGCAGCACTACCCGCGGCTCAGCACGCCGCTCGTGGATCTCGGCATTCTCTATCGCAAGGACGGCGACCTCGAAGCAGCCGCGCATGCCCTGCAACAGGCGTTGGCGCGCGACCCGCACAGTGCGGTGGCCTGGACCGAGCTCGGCGTAGTGCAGCGCCTCGGCGGCCAGTTCCAGGACGCGGAACAATCCTACGGGCACGCGATCGCGGCCAATCCCGGCTATGCGCCCGCCTATCGCGACCGGGGGGTCCTGCGCGACCTCTATCTCGATCAGCCGGCCGCGGCGCTGGCCGACTTCCAGCAGTACCGCAAGCTCGCCGCCGGGGACAAGCCGGTCGCGATGTGGATCGCGGAGCTGCAGCACCGGACCGGCGCCCGCGAGCAGGTGAGGAACTGACATGCGTCCGTCACAATCGCTGATCATCATCGGCGCGGCCCTTTTCGGCTGTGGGCTCGGCCCGCTCGTCCGCGCGCAGACGGCAGCGACCCAACCTGCTGCCGCGCCCGTCCACCCGCACGAGGCCGCCCATCCTTCCCGGCACCCCCATTCCGGTCATGCGTCACATTCCGGCGATGCCGCCAGGGCAGGCGCACCGGCCGCCCCAGCGGACGGTGTCCTCTCCCTGGGTGCGACGGACATCACAGGCAACAAGGAGCTGCCGAAGGTGATGGTGATCGTCCCCTGGAAGGACTCCCTGGCGGCGGGCGGGGTGGTCAAGCCGAGCGACAGCCTGATGGACGAGGTGCTGACGCCGGTCGATCGCAGCGTATTTCAGCGCCGGATCAGATATTACGGGCAGCTCAACACCGGCGGGCAACCCGCTGCCGGCAAAGTGGCGCCAGTTGGCGACAGCCACTGACGCAGCGCGGCTGCCCGGGTGGAAGTGCGAGCGACATCGCAGCTTTTTGGGCGTTGGTCAGTCAGTTTGAGCGGGTCCGGGCCGACAGGCGGCCGGGTCTCGGGGCGGGTCTTACGCGGAGTGTCATCATGGGTCTCTGGAACTTGATTGTCAGATTCTTTCAGGGCGGCGGGGACTTCATGTACCCGATCGCCGTGGTGCTGGTGCTCGGCGTGGCCATCGCGGCGGAGCGCTACCTCTACCTGACCCTGACCGCGGGCCGCAACCGCCGGGTCTGGAACGAGATCGTGCCGCTGCTCGCGCAGGGCAACTTCCGCCAGGTGGTGCAGCTCACTTCCAAGTCGGACTCGCTCATCGGGCACATCCTCGACTACGGCCTGGCGCGCATCCAGCATTCGCGCCGGCGCGACGATATCGAGAAGGCGATGGAGGAGAGCATGATGGAGGTGATGCCGCGCCTCGAGAAGCGCACGCACTACATCGCCACTTTCGCCAACCTCGCCACTCTCCTCGGCCTCCTCGGCACGGTCATGGGCCTCATCCGCGCGTTCGCGGCGGTGGCGACCATCGATCCGGCGCAGAAGGCGAACCTGCTCTCGGCCAGCATCTCGGTCGCCATGAACTGCACCGCCTTCGGCCTCATGACCGCCGTGCCGCTGCTGCTCATCCATGCGGTGCTGCAGACCAAGACCACGGAGCTGATCGACAGCCTGGAGATGGCCTCCGTCAAGTTCCTGAACTCGATCACCGAGCGGCAGTCGCCGGCGCCCGCGGCCGCCGCGGCCTGATCAGCGCCGCCTTCGGGTCGCAACGACGAGGACATCCCGATGCGCCGCTCCTATCAGGCGCGCAAGCTCCTGAGACACAAGCGCAAGTCAGGCGAGCTGATGCTCGTCTCGATGATCGACATCTTCACGGTGCTGGTCACGTTTCTGCTCATGACGGCCGTGTTCTCCCATACGGTGATCCTGCAGTTGCACCTGCCGACGCCGCAATCGCAGTTCCGCCCGCCGCCGCCCGGCCTGGTGCTGGAGGTGCTGGTGCGCAAGGATCTGCTGCAGGTCGCCGACCGCAACAGCGGACCGCTCGCCACTTTCCCCAACACCGCGCAGGGCTACGATTTCGGGGCGCTGACCCAGTACCTGGAGCAGGTGAAGGCGCGCTTCCCGACGATGACGGCCGCCAGCATCCTGCTCGAGCCCGACACGCCTTATGACACTCTGGTGCAGGTAATGGATCACGTGCGGGTGTTCGAAACCAACGACGGACTGCAGACCGTGCAGGCGGAGCTCTTCCCCGACGTCTCCGTCGGCGACGCGCCGGCCGCGCAGGTGTCCCGATGAGCGTGTCCAACCGCGCGCGCCGGATGGCGCAGCATCACCTGCGGCACCGCGCCGACGCGGAGCTGAACCTGGTGCCGTTCATCGACATCCTCACCGTCATGGTGGCGTTCCTGCTGGTTTACGCCACCCAGGTGGAGGTCATTCACAACGCCAAGGCCATTCCGCTGCCGGAGTCGATCGCGCGCCTGCAGCCGCATCCCACGGTGGTGGTGACGGTCACGAAGAGCGACATCTACGTCCAGGGTCAGCGGGTCGCGACCGTGCCGCAGGTCCTGGCGCAATCGGGCGATGAGATCAGCTCGCTGAAGGCCGCCCTGGTGAGTCAGCAGGTCGTCGGGCAGACGGCGACCGCGACCGATCCGGCGCACCGCGAGCTCACCATCATGGCGGACAAGTCGCTGCCTTACGCGGTCCTGAAGAAAGTCATGTCGACCTGCACCCTCGCCGATTACAGCCACATCGCGCTGGCCGTGCTCGAGAAGGAAAAAGCGGTGACCGCCGCGCAGCTGCAATCGTCCTGATACCAGAGCCGAAGCCGCATGGCCCTCGCCACCTATCATCGTCTGTACGAGCTCGCCTGGGATGGAGATCCCGACTCGAGCCGGCGCTTTCGGCGCATCCTGTGGATACTGTTCGTCGTCGTCGGCATCCTCGGAGTCGCATTCCCGCTGTTGCCGACACCCGCGCCGACCGAGGTGGAAACCGAGATCCCGCCGCAGCTCGCGCGGATCATGATCGAGAAGCTGAAACCTCCGACGCCGCCCAAGCCGGCCGCCAGGCCCAAAGTGACGGCGAAGCCGGCCGTCAAGGAGGCTGTCAGGCCCGCGCCCGAGCGCGCGGATCTCGCCCGCGAGCGCGCCGAGCGCTCGATCGCCAAATTCAAGGACCAGCTCGCCGACCTGCGTCAGCAGATGACGGACATGCCCGATGAGACCCGAAACCTCACCGGCGCGGTGCATGCCGACTCGCACGCCGAGCGATCGCTCATCACCGCGCGCGCCGGCGAGGCCAGCGCCGGGATCACTTCCGCGCCCGCGAGCCGCGGCTTCGGCGGCGGCGCGGGCTCGCTCCATGGCCCCGATGCCACCCGGGTCACTTCCTCCATCATGCAGTCGGGACTCAATGCGCGCTCGCCGTCGGCCGGCCGCGGCGGGGCCGGCGGCCGCTCCGAGGAGGAGATCGCCATGGTGTTCGACCGCAACAAGGGCGCGATCTATGCGCTCTACGAGCGGGCGCTGCGCGTGAACCCGATGCTGCAGGGCAAGGTCGTGCTAGAGTTCACCATCGCTCCGAGCGGCGAGGTGACGCGGTGCCGCATCGTCTCGAGCGAGCTGCACGACCCGGCGCTCGAGCGCGAGATCGTCGCGCGCGTGATGCTGTTCCACTTCGAGCCGGAAAAGGTCGGTCCGACCACCGCGACCAAGCCGATCGACTTCTTCCCGGCCTGACATCCGGGGGATGAATGAAAACCAGTGACGGATCTCGCCGGCGCGCGGGCGCGGGCCTGCGTCGGCAGGCGTGGTGGCACCCACGGCGCGCGGCGCTCATCGGCTGCCTCCTTTGCCTCGCGGTGGCGTCCGTGCCCGCCCACGCGGCGTGGTACTCCCGCGAGGAGGCGATCATGGACACGGACATCTACGTCGAGCTGTGGGACAGCAACCCGAAGCACGCCAACGCCGCCATCGATGCCGTGATGGCGGAGATGCATCACGTCGATGACGTGATGAGCGATTTCAAGCCCGACAGCGAGCTCTCGCACATCAACGAGCACGGGGCGCAGCACCCGGTGGTGGTGAGCCCCGAGCTCTACGATCTCATCAAGCTCTCCACCCACTACTCGCAGATCACCGACGGCGCGTTCGACATCACGATGGAGTCGGTCTGGCGGCTGTATCATTTCCGGCAGCACATTCATCCGACCGACGCCCAGATCCAGGCCCTGTTGCCCACGATCGGCTGGCGCCAGCTCATTCTCGATGACCGTCATCACAGCGTGGGTTTCGCCCGTCCGGGCATGGCTATCGGCCTGGGCGGCATCGCCAAGGGTTACGTCGTCGACCGCAGCATCGATATCCTGAAGGCGATGGGCATCCGCCACGCGCTGGTCACCGCCGGCGGCGATACGCGCATCCTCGGTGACCGCAGAGGGCGGCCGTGGATGGTTGCCATCAGGGATCCGTGGGATCTGAGCAAGATCGTGACCGAGATCCCGATCATCAACGAAGCCATTTCCACCTCGGGCGACTACTACCGCGGCTTCGTGGAGCACGGGGTGCTCTACGACCACATCATCAGCCCGTTCACCGGGCATTCGGCGCAACTGGTGCGCAGCGCCTCGATCATTGCTCCTACCGCGACTCAGACCGACGGCATGTCCAAAACGGCTTTCGTGCTCGGCCCGCGGAAGACCCTGGCGATCCTCGCGCGCATGCCGGAGTACGACGCGGTGTTCATCGACCCCGAAGGTCGCGTCATCTACTCCAGCGGACTGGCGCCACCCCCGGGCGCACCGCCGCCCGCTCCTGCCCCGGAGTCTCCGTTAGCCCTGCGGGGGGCCACTCCGGGCCAGTAACGCCAGCGGCTCGCCCGTCAGGCGGAAGATCGTCCATTCGTCCATGGGCACCGCGCCCAGGCTGCGATAGAAGCCGATGGAGGGCTCGTTCCAGTCGAGCACCGCCCATTCGAGCCGCGCGCAGCGGCGCTCCACCGCCGTGCGGGCGAGGTAGGCGAGCAGCAGCTTGCCGATGCCGCGGCCGCGCGCTTCCGGGCGCACGAACAGGTCCTCGAGATAGATTCCAGGCCGGCCCTTGAAGGTGGAGAAGTTGTGGAAGAAGAGGGCGAAGCCCACGGGCTCGCCGCCGCTGCAGGCGAATATCACCTCGGCATGACGACGGTCGCCGAAGAGCGCATCCGCCAGCTCGTTCTCGGACGCTGACACCTCGTGCTCCAGACGCTCGTAGATCGCGAGGTCACGGATGAATCGCAGCACGACGGGCACATCGGCGCGGGTTGCCGGCCGGATCGTGATCTTGTCGCTCACATCGCTCATCTTGGCCCTCGTGTCGGCTGGACGGGTGGTGCTATGCGATGCTCTGCAGTCCCTGCGCGATGCCGCCCGCGCTCGCGAGCAGCGCCTCGAAGAGGTCGCGGTCGCTGCGGCCGCCGGCACGCCAGCGCTGCAGCAGATCCACCTGCATGAGGTTCATGGGATCGATGTAGGGATTGCGCAATCGGATGGAGCGCTGCAACGTCGGCTCGCCGTCCAGCAGATCCGTGCTGCCCTTCAATGACAGGACGCACTCGCGCGCCCGGTTGTAATCCGCGCGGATCAGCGCGGAGAACCGCCGCAGCGGCTCGGGAACCAGCACGTCGTACGCGGCGGCGATATCGAGGTCGGTGCGAGCAAGCATCGTCTCGACGTCATCGATGAGGTTGCGCAGGAAGAACCAATCCGAATACGCCTGCCGCAGCCGCTCGATTCCGTGGCGCGCGATCGTGGCGGAGAGCCCGCTGCCCGCGCCGAACCAGCCGGGAAGCATGTGGCGTGTCTGCGTCCACGCGAACACCCACGGCACCGGCAACAATCCCTGGGTCCCCCCGGGAACGCCCTGCAGATTGCGGCCGTCCTCGCGCTGTACCGGCCGCGAGCCGACCTGCATTCTCTCGATCACGTCGATCGGGGTCACGGCCCGGAAGTACTCGTAGAATTCGCCGTCGCCATGGACGAGGCGCTGGTATGTTTCCCGGCTCGCCTCGGCGAGCGTCGCGGCGCATTCCTGGTGTGCCGCGCAGCCCGATTGCGGCGCGCCGGCGGTTTCTCGGCTTGCCACGGTCGTCAGGGCCAGCGCATTGAAGGCGCGCTCCAATGTGCGCATGGCAATCGGGCGCAGTCCGTAGCTTTGCTTCACGGTCTCTCCCTGCTCGCGTACGCGCAGGGTTCCGTTGAGGGTGCCGGCGGGTGCGGACCTCACCAATGCGTCGATCCGGTCGCCGCCGCGCGCAATGCTGCCGCCGCGCGCGTGGAAGACCACGTATCTGTCCCCGTCGGCCGCCGTTATCCGCGCGAGCGCCTCCTGTGCCCGCAGAATGGCGTGGCGGGACGCGCACAGCCCTCCCTCCATGTTGCTGTCGGAATAACCCAGCAATACACACTGGCGCCGGTCGTGCGCCTCGAGATGCCGCCGGTACACGGGCTCCGCCAGGAGCTCACGCAAGGTATCGCCGCAGCGCTCGAGCGCCTCGAGCGATTCGAACTGCGGTGCGATGTCGAGTGCGACCTGGCCGGTGCGCTTGTCGTAGACGGAAGCCCAGCGAGCGAGAGTCAGCGCGGCCAGCACGTCATCCGCCCCCCTGGCGCCGCTCACGATGAAGTAGCCGACGGCGTCCGGTCCATAGCGGTGCCTGGCCTGGGCAAATGCCTCGAAGACGGCAATATTGCGCTTGCCGAGCGCGTCGAGGTCGGCACGGGGGCCAGCATCCTTTTCCAGGATTTCCGCCAGCCGTTGCCGCCGCTCGGCGCTCGGGCGGCTCAGCCAGGCAGGATCATCGTTGCCGCGCCCGATGATCTCGTGCAGTACGCTGGCGTGCTGGCGCACGTCGAGACTGGCGAGGTGAAAGCCGAAGGTATCGATGCGGCGCAGCAGCCTGCGGATGTAGAACAGGCCCGCATTGCCGCCTTTGTTGGCGGCGAGACTGGCGGCGATCAGCTGCATGTCGTCGCGGAACTGGCGGGCGCTCTCATAACCGTTCGCGCGGCCTTCATACGCCAGGCGCAGCCGCTCGCCGATCTGCGTGAGAAACACGCGGTACGGCATACGGTCGTGTCGGGCGGGAGTGGCACTGCGCGCGCCGGGCGCCAGCGTCATGTAATCCTCCACCCGCTGGATCAGCTCCGCCGATACGGCCACCCGCCCGGCGCTCTGTGACAGGCGCTGGGAGAGCTTGCGGCAGTCCTCGAAGTAGCTGTTGAGGATCATCTGCTGCTGGCGCGCGAGTGTCTCGCGAATGGTCTTGGCGTGTACGTCGGGGTTGCCATCCATGTCGCCACCGACCCAGGAGCCGAAGCGCAGGATGGCAGGCAGCTCGATGGAATCGGCGGGCACGCCGTAGTGCTTCTCCAGCGCCTGGCTGATTTCCTCGTAGAACGCGGGTACCACGCGGTACAGGATCTCGAGCAGATAGAAGAGAACCTGCTCGCGCTCATCGCCCACCGTCAGGCGCTCGCGGGGCAGCTCCTCGGTCTGCCAGGCGGTGGTGAGCTCGATCCGGATGCTGCTCCAGAGCGTACGCAAATCCTGCGGCGTCAGCATCGGGTCGAGCCGGTCGAGCAGATGCTGTGCGATCCGTTGCTGCTTGCGCAGCAGGGTGCGGCGAGTCGAGTCCATGGAATGCGCGGCGAACACCGGCTCGATCCGCAGGCCGCCGAGGAGCTCCTGCACCTGCTCCAGGCGCAGGCCGCGGCTCTTCAGGCTGGCGATGCAATCCTCGACGCCGGCCGGCTGCGGCCGGCCGCTGTCCTGGCGAAAGTACTCCCGGCGGCGGCGTATGCGATGCACCTTTTCCGCCAGGTTGACCGCCTGGAACCACATCGAGAAGGCGCGGACGAGGTCGCGGGCGAGCGCCGGCGGCCGGTCGCGCACCGAGGCGGCGAGCTCGAGAGCGGCCTGCTCGTCCCCGTCCCGGCGGCGGATGGCGGCATGGCGGTCGAGCTCGACCAGCTCGAAGAGCTGCCGGCCGCCCTGCTCGCGCAGGATGTCCCCGACCAGGCTGCCGAGCGCGTGCACGTCCTCGCGCAGGGCCTCATGCTTGGGCGGAAAATGAATATCGCTGCGGCTCACGGAGCGGCGGATGGTATCAGTTACCCGGCCAGCAGGACGGACTCGGCGCGCTCGAGCTCTTCCGGCTGCCCGTAGAGCACGACGACGTCGCCGTCGCGCAGCACCGTCTCGCCGCCCGGCTCGCGTCCCAATATCCCCTGGCGGCGAATGCCGGTAAAGGTCACGCCGACACCGCGGTTGCGCACGTCACGCAGGGTCCTGCCCACCGCCCAGGCTCCGGGGGGCACGACCACCGATTTGATCTCTTCGCGGTATTCATGGCTCTCATCGAGCGGCCGCGCATCGCCGCGGCGGATGATGTTCCGCAGGACTGAGTAGCGGTGGCTGCGGATATCGCCCATCGTGCGCACGACGCGGGAGACCGGAACATGCAACAGGATCAACACGTGCGAGACGAGCATGAGACTGGCCTCGAAGGCCTCGGGCACGACGTCGGTCGCGCCTGCTTCCTGCAATTCCTTGATCTGGGTGTCATCCTGGGTGCGCACGAGGACGGGCACCTCCGGCCGCAGCCGCCGGACGCTGCGTAGGATGCCGACGGACGTTGCCGGGTCCGAGAAGCTGATCACCACCACCGTCGCGGTCTCGAGGCCCGCCTTGGTGAGGATCTGCTCATCGGCCGAATCCCCGAACATCACCGGGTCGCCCGCCTGGCGGGCGGCGGCGATGCGCGCGGGGTCGAGATCGAGCGCGATGTATTCGAAACCCTGCGATTCGAGAACGCGCGCTACGTTCTGACCCACGCGTCCGAAACCGCAAAGAATGACATGATCCCGCTTGCCGATCTCGCCGGTGGCGGCGCTCTCGCGCTCGAACGCCGTGCGCGGGGGTCCCGATTCCCGCAGCAGCAGGCGTGCGATGCGTTTGTTGTTGTTGAGGACCAGCGGACTCAGGATCATGGAGAGCACGATGGCCACCAACAGCGGCTGGCCGAAGGCCGGCGGCACGAGGCCGGTCGCGAGCGCGATCGTGCCGAGCGCGACCCCGAACTCGCCGCCGATCGCGATGACGATGGCGGTGCGCAGCGCCTTGAAGCGCGAGCCGGTGAAGGGCCGGGCGACGAGCGCCGCGACCGCCGTCTTCAGGAGGAAGATCGCGGCCAGCCAGTAGACGACCTGACCGAGCTCGCCGGCGAGGAGACGCACATCGAGCAGCATCCCGACCGAGACGAAGAAGAGGCCGAGGAGGATGTCGCGGAACGGCCGGATGACCGACTCGATCTGATGGCGATACTCGGTCTCGGCGAGCATCATGCCGGCGAGAAAGGCGCCCAGGCCCGGCGACAGTCCGGCGAGGCTCGATACCCAGGCGGAAGCCAACACCACGAGCAGCACGGCAAGGGTGAAGAGCTCCCGCAGCCGGCTGTGGGCCATTTCCCGGAAGAGCGGCCGCAGCAGCCAGCGGCCGGCGGCGAGTACCGCCGCGACGGCGAGGACGCCACCGGCCACCGCCTCGAGGATGGCGCGCGAGTCGATTCCGCCGCGGGCGGCGGTGAGCGCCGAGGCGAGGGCCAGGAAAGGGACGAAGGCCAGATCCTGGAAGAGGAGGATGCTGAAGGCGAGGCGGCCGTGGGTGCGATTGAGCTCCGCGCGCTCCGTGAGCTGGTGCAGCAGGATGGCGGTCGAGCTCATCGCGAGCGCCCCGCCGATCACCACCGCCGCCGGCCACTTTATGCCGCCGAGCCGCGCCAGTCCCGCGAACACCGCGGCGGTCGCGGCCACCTGGGCAGACCCCAATCCGAACACTTCGCGCCGCATGGCGATGAGACGCGGCAGGGCGAATTCGAGGCCGAGTGTGAACAGCAGGAATACGACGCCGAGCTCGGCGAGCAGATTCGTCGTGGCGGTGCTGTCGACCACCGCCAGCGCGTGCGGGCCGAGAGCCAGCCCGACGAGCAGATACGGAATGGTCGTCGGCAGGCCCAGCCGCCGGGCGAGCGTGACGAGCAGCACCGCGGCGGCGAGGAGGACCAGAACCTGGCTGAGGGGCGCCATGCCCGTAGTCTAATGGGCTCGAAGCCGCCTGACGGCGCTTCGAGCGGCCCCCGATGACTGCCGTCATCCCGCGGCCCAGGGAACAACCCTGGGTCGCCTTATGACTTGCGCGCTACGAGGAAGCGCTACAAGGAGACGTGGGCGGTCGTCGGCACATGGTGCGTCGGTGCAAGGTGTCCGAGAAGGACGTCCGAATCCTCAATCTCCTCGTCGGGCACCGGAGGCATCGGCTGGCGTCCGTCCAGCATCTCGAGGAGAGTCTCTCTCGCGCGCGCGACACGGCTCTTGATCGTTCCCACCGCGCATCCGCAGATCTCAGCGGCCTCCTCGTAGGAGAAGCCGCTCACGCTCACCAGGATGAGCGCCGTACGTTGCCCCGGCGACAGCGCGGCGAGCGCGCGATTCAGGTCGCGGAGCTCGAGCTTGCCGTCATGGTCGGGCGGCACGCTGGGCTCGGGAAGCAGCTCGATGTCCATGCCCTGCGCCTCGAATTTGCTGCGCCGAAGCTGCGAATAGTGCTCGTTGCGAACGATGGTGAAGAGCCACGCCTTGAGGTTGGTCCCCGGCTTGAAGCGCTGCACGTTGTTGATGGCGCGCATCAGCGCCTCCTGCACCAGGTCGTCCGCGCGCACGCCGTCGCGGCACAGGGAACGGGCGAAGGTATGAAGCTGCGGCACCAGAGCCACCATGTCGTCGGTTACCATTTGCAACTCTTCCCGGGCCCCGGATTGGGCCTCGAATCGTGTTTCAGTGTTCATGTGGGCAAGTTAATTGCTGCCGGCCGCCGCTGGAGTCGGCCAAGGCGCGAAGTGCACGGCGGTTGCTTCCCAAGCTGGTGTCGGACGATTCCTACCGCCGCCGGGCACCCCGCTGCCGCTGACCGACAGTCGGAAGGCTCCTACGCCGGCATAGGTGCGGATCGGCCGCGAGACGCCTGCCGACCGATGGCGCATCCCCGAGATGCGGGGTGAGCATCCCAGTACACCGCGACAGACCGCGGATCGGAGTGGCCATGTCAGAAGCAGCGATAGTCAAGCAGAGATTCGAGCGAGCGCGAGGCAGTTGCAACCCGCCGCACGGGGGAGCCGTCACTCTCTGGGCGGTGGCCCTGTTGGCGGGGGCGGCCGCGGGAGGGTGTGCGAGCCAGCCGCCGCCCACGGCGCAGATGGTGCGTGCGAGCACGCTGGTCAGTGAGGCCGAGAAAGATCAGGCGCAGCGCTATGCGCCAACGGATCTGCAGCGCGCGCGCGATGAGCTCAACGACGCACAGACCGCAGAGAGCGATCATAAATATGATCAGGCGCTGCGCCTGGCGGAAAATGCCGCGGCGGATGCAAACCTGGCGAGCGCCAGGGCGTCCAGCAGCAAAGCACAGCAATCCGCGGAGCAGGTGCGGACGAGTTTGCAGACCCTGCAGCAGCAGTTGCAACAGACCCCGCCGCCGCCGCCCACGAACAATTCCGGTCCGGGCAATTCCGGTCCCGATGGTCCCGGCCGGAATCGGCCCTAGGAGGTAGCCGTGAGAAAAACCGAGAGACATCTTCTGGTCGCAGCCGCCGTCGGTGCGCTGCTTGCCGGCTGCGCCTCGACACCCCGCAGCACCCCGGAGTTGGCGCGTGCCCAGGATGCGGTCGAGACGCTGTCGAATCAGCCGCTGGCCATGCAGGCGGCAGGCCCCGACCTGAATGCCGCCCGGGCGGAGCTGCGGCACGCGCAGACCGCGCTGCGCAACGGGCAACCTCTGGATCAGGTGAACCACGACGCCTACCTGTCGCTGCGCAGCGCCCAGGCGGGCGAGGCGCGAGTCGAGGCCGCGCGTGCCCAGGCGGAGGTCGCCAGCGCGACCGAGGAACGGCAGCGGCTGCTGCTGCAGGCGCAGCGGCGCCAGGCTACGGCGGCGCAGGAGGAGGCGCAGACCGCGCAACAGCAGGCGCAGATGGCGCAGCAACAGGTGCAGGAGGCGCGCAACGAAGCGCAGCAGGCGCGCATGCAGGCGCAGATGGCGCAGGAGCAGCTCGCGGCCCAGCGGCAGCAGTTCAAGCAGCTGCAGACCGAGGAGCTCGGGGCTCGGCAGACCGACCAGGGAATGGTGGTGACCCTGAGCAACGTGCTCTTCAGCACCGGCAAGGCGACTCTGCAGCCGGGCGCGCATCTGCAGCTCGATCGGCTGGCGAGCTACCTCAAGGACCATCCGAAGGAGCGCGTGCTGATCGAAGGTAACACCGACAGCACCGGCTCCGCCGAATACAACGAGAAGCTGTCCGCCGCGCGGGCGCAGGCGGTGGCGCAGGCCCTCGAGCTGCGCGGCGTGCCGCAGGACCAGTATCAGACCATCGGACTGGGCGAGGCGTATCCCGTGGCCTCCAACGACAATGAGGCCGGCCGGCAGCAGAACCGCCGGGTGGATATCGTCTTTTCCAACTCGGCTGGCCAGTTCTCCGAGGCGGCGGTTTCGCGGCAGAATTCAATCAGGCGGTGATGGCGATGAGATCCGAGCAAGACCGGCAGAAGGGCAGAGGCGAGGGACAGTACGAGAAAGACCCGTGGCGCCCGGACTGGCGCACCGACGCCCGTGAGGGCAGGCAGGACGCTCGCGGCCGGCGCCCCGCCGGGGCCGGATACGAGCATGAGCGTCGGGTCGAGGGCCGCTCCCCGGACGAGGAGCCGTACGAGCCCTCCGAAGGCTATGAGCCATTCGAGCCCGGCCATCCGCGCGAGGAAGGAATGCCGTTCGCCGCCGGCCCGCCGCCGCGCTATTTCGGCACCGGCTTCCCCGGACGGGGTGGACCCGGATTCACCGGCGGCTATTACGGCTTCGGCACGGGAGCCCAGGAGCCGGACTGGCGGGCCGGGCGCCGCCATCCGCTCGGCGGGGAGGGCCAGGAGCCGCAGCGGCGCGCGGAGCCGCGCCGCTATCCTCCGGGCCCCAAGGGCTACCAGCGATCCGACGAGCGGCTGCGCGAGGACATCTCGGAGCGGCTGATGCAGTCCCCTGACATCGACTCGAGCGATGTGACCGTGACGGTGTCGGGCGCGAAGGTGGTGTTGGAGGGGACGGTGCCGGAGCGCCCGATGAAGCACGCGATCGAGGATCTGGTCGATGCCTGCCCGGGAGTGCAGGACATCGACAACAGGATTCGCGTCAAAAAGTAGCTAGGCCCGCCGAAAGTCGACGGCGGGCAGCTGCATCGAGCGCCGGTACTTGGTCACGGTCCGGCGCGCGACCTTCACCCCGCGGTCCGCGAGCAGCTCCGTGAGCTGCACGTCCGAGAGCGGATTGCGCCGGTCTTCGGCGGCGATGAATTCCCGCAGCAGTGCCCGTATGGCGGTGGCGGAGCACGAGCCGCCGCTGGTCGTCGCGAGCTGCCGGGAGAAGAAGCGCTTGAAGGCGACGACGCCGCGGGGCGTCGCCATGAACTTGTGGCTGGTCGCGCGCGACACGGTCGACTCGTGCAGCCCGAGCTCGTCGGCGATCTCCCGCAGGGTGAGCGGCCGCATCGCCAGGTCGCCGTACTCGAAGAAATTCCGCTGCCGCGCCACGACCGCCTCGGCAACGCGCTGAATGGTCAGGAAGCGCTGCTCGAGATTGCGCACCAGCCAGCGCGCCTCCTGCAGATGTTGCGCCAGCAGCGCGGTTTCGCCATCGCGCGCCTGCCGGAAATAATCGGCGTACTGTTGGTTGACGCGGATACGCGGGTAGATCGCGGAGTTGACGGTGACGACCCAGCGCTTCTTCTCCTTGCGCACGATCACATCGGGAACGATCGCCCGTGGCTCGAAGGTGCCGACCTTGGACCCCGGGCGCGGATCGAGGCTGCGGATCAGCTCCATCGCGAGGCGTAACTCATCCTCGGAGCAGCCGAGCGCATCGATCAGCCGGCTGTTGTCCCTGGCGGCCATCATCGACAGCCTGTTCTGCACCACCTCGAGCGCGATGGCGCGCCCGGGCGTGTCGCGATCCATCGCCTCCAGCTGCAGGGCGAGACATTCTCCGAGGTCGCGCGCCGCGATTCCGCTCGGCTCCAGGGTCTGCACGATGCGCAGCGCCGTCGCAATCTCTTCGGGCGCGGCCCCGGGCGCCAGGGCGGCGACGTCTTCGAGCGGCAGGCGCAGGAACCCGTCATCGTCGAGCGCATCGACGATGAGGTTCGCGAGCACGTGATCCCGCTCCGTCAGTCCCAGGAGGAGCAGCTGATCGCGCAGTGAGTCATGCAGCGTCGCCGGCGAGGCGGTCCACTCCGTCCAGTCGGGAGTGTCCTCGCCGCCACCCCCGCCACCGCCGCTGGAGGAGAAATCCAGGTCGGCCCGGGAACTGTCCTCGCTCGTCTCCTCACGCTCGGTGCGGTCGGCGGATTCCGCCGCTTCGGCGCTCTCTTCCAGGAAGGGATTCTGCGCGATCGCCTGGTGCAGTTCTTGCACGCATTCGAGAGCGGAAAGTTGAAGCAGCTTGACCGACTGCTGCAGCCGAGGAGTCAGCGTGAGCTGCTGCTTCAGGCGCAGTCCCAATACGGCGTTCGACATTCGAGGAACCCTCTCTCGCGAATCAGCACCACCCCGCCCTCGGCGGCGCAAAAGCCGCCGGGAGAACTTGCAACGGCGTGTAAGAACGCCATGCGCGCCGAGCCCTGGCTCAAACTCCCGTACGAGCGACATGACATCAATTCACGACGACGACCCCGGTTCCCGCCCCGACGCCGCGTCCGCGCCGGCCCCTGACGCGAGCGATTCGTCCGCGGAGTGCGAGCGCCTCGCGCGCCGCAAGGATGAACTGGAGACGGTGCTCGCCGCCGGCCGTGTCGGCTATTGCCGCTTGCGCGCGGGCGGCAGCGCGCCCGAGGCCAACTCGCAATTCAAGGCCGAGTGGGGTTGGCCGCCGGATGAGGCGCTGTCGTGGAGCGCAGTGGAATCGCGCGTCGACGTTGACGATCGAGAGCGATTCTCGGACGCCGTGCGTCAGGCGCTCGCCGGCGGGGGGACGCTGGATCTCACGGTACGGGTACATCCGGCGGCAGGGCACGCGGAAACGCGCTGGCTGGCATTGCGTGGCTGCATCGTCCGCGAGGGCGACCCTGCCGCATCCACCGATCTCATCATCACTTCACGCAACGTGACGAGCGAGCAGCGGAACTTCGCGCGTGTACTCGAGGAGCGCGAGCGGCTCCTGGCGAGCGAGCGGCGAGCACGCCAGGCGGCCGAGGCGGCCAACCGCGCGAAGGACGAGTTCCTGTCGGTGATCTCGCACGAGCTGCGGTCGCCTCTCAATGCCATCCTCGGCTGGAACCGCATTCTCGCTATCAAGTGCGCCGGTGATGCCGAGGTCGTCGCGATCACCCCGCGTATCGAGCAGAGCGCGAAAGCGCAGTTGAAAATGGTCAACGACCTGCTCGATCTGGGACGCGTGAGCACCGGGAAGCTCAAGGTGGAGCCGCGCGCCATCCAGCTCGCGCGCGTGACACGGCTGGCGATCGATGTCGCAAGGCCCGCGGCTGCCGCGAAAGGCATCGAGATCGCGACCTCATTCGCCACCGGCGCCGGCGAGCTGCGCGCCGACCCCGACCGACTGCAGCAGGCGATCGGCAACCTGCTCGCCAACGCGGTGAAATTCACGCGTTCCGGGGGTCGGATCACCGTGAGGCTGCGCGACGAGGGCGCATTCACGGAGCTCGCGGTGGAGGATACCGGTCAGGGCATCGCTCCGGAGGTGCTGCCGCACATCTTCGACCGCTTCAGACAGGGCGACAGCCCGAACACGCGCCAGGCATCAGGTCTCGGACTCGGTCTGACCCTGGTGCGCGAGATCGTCGCTCTGCATGGCGGGTCCGTTTCCGCGCACAGCGGCGGTATCGGCGCCGGCTCCGTGTTCAGCGTTCGGTTGCCGAAGTCCATGTCCTCGGCCGCCGGGATGCCAGCGTCCGCGCCGGCGGAGGGCGAGACCTCTGAGCAGCCGCAGAAGCAGCAGACCCTGCAAGGTCTGTCGATTCTCGTCGTGGACGATGAGTTGGAAGCGCGCACGGTGGTCGCGGAGATGCTGCGGCTCGAGGGCGCGGCCGTTACCGTCACCGACTCCGCACTCGCCGCGCTGCGGCAGTTGCATGCCCAGGGGGCGCACTTCGACATCGTCGTCACCGATATCGGCATGCCGGTGGAGGACGGCTACTCTCTCGTGCGCAAACTGCGCTCGAGCCGGATCGGCCGACGCATGCTCGCCATCGCGGTGACGGGTTACGCCTCGCGCAGTGACGTCGCCGCGGCTCTGGATGCGGGATTCGATCTGCACGTACCGAAGCCGGTGGACTTCGACACCTTCGTGCCCCTGGTGCGACGTCTCGCCGTCGGCCGACGGTCCGACGACTGAATCGGCCGGAAGGTCAAATCCCCGACTGCCAGGTGCTCGGCATGCCGGCGGTCTCGATCGCCTGCTCGATCGTCAGGCAAGCCTCGCGCGCCTCCGGCTGTGCGCGCAAGCTGCGTGCGATGGAGTTGAGGAAGGTACACACGAGGGCAGTGTTGGGATGCAGGCAATGAAGCTGCTCTTCCACTTTATCGATGAGCTCCATGACATCTTCCTGATCGCAGCGCGGCAGCGTCATCCCCGTCACCGCGCTCTGCACGGAAATGAGCGCCCGGTGTATGGCGCCGGCCTGCTCGGTATTCATCAGCTGATGCATTGGCGACCCTCCGCTCAGTGACGCTCCCGAATCTGAACCCACCCCCCCTCGAAAGCAAGCCGCCCCCGCGCCTGGCTGCGGCTCATCGCTCACGGGAACCCTTTCCCCCTGCGCCCCCCTGTTTCGCCGTCCACCCTGCGCCGTCCAAAAGCGAATAAGAAGCGCCCCCGGGCCGTTCCCGGGGGCGCGAGATGAATTCGGTGATAAGGTGCACCCGCGCAAAGCGGCAGGATGCCGCACTTTGCGCCAAAAAAAAGAGCGGGCTGGTCGCACCACAGCCCGCCAAACGGGGGGTCTAGCCCCCAGATGCAATGCCCATGCCAGGGGTTTCGCAGCCCCAAACGGGCTTCCCGGGGCCGGGCCCGGGTCTGGCGTCTGTAAAAAGGTACCGCGGGTGAAATTTGTGCAGCGCACCCGCACGGGTCTGCGGCCGAGCTGGCGGCGCGGGTGCGTCGGCGCTTGGCGACGGGTCGGCACATCTCGTGCTTGAGCGCTGATCCTGATCCGAAGCCGCTCCTACCCGCATGAACCACACATACACCATCCAAGCGCTGCGGGAGCTCATTTCCGTTCGCCGCGATAGCGAGCAGGCATTGCGGCTGTGTGCCATGTCGCTCGCGGCGGGCCCGCTGCGCGAGATCTGTGTCGAAGGCGCCGTGCAGTGCGTCGCAGCGATGCGCGAGCTCGAGACGTTGGTCGAGCGGCTCGGCGGCGCGCGGCAGGCGCGCGGCGCGGTGGCCGGATTCTGGCGCAGCGGCTGGTCGGGACTGCGAGCCGCACTTGCACGTAGCGACGACGGAGCTATTCTCGATGCGTGCGAGCGCGGCGAGAGCTGGATCCTGGAGGCGTATCGCAACGCCCTGGACGACCACCTTCCGGATTTCGTGCGCGAAGCCGTGCTGCGCCAGTTCGAGGTTCTGATGAGCACTCACGATGCGATCCGCGGCTGTCGCACACAGCGAGATGCCCGCGGCGATGCGGCGGCTTCCGGTGCGCAAGCAGGTCAACACTAGGGGTGAGTCACCGCTGACACGCTGGTCCACCAGCCCGGTCATCCTGGGCATCGGTGTGGGGCTGCTCGCAGGTCCCCAGGGTCTGAAGCTGATCGAGCCGCAGCTTGCCGAGGA
>Ga0335075_10000335_pt1 | contig 84460 bp, 68 predicted proteins | sample Lox_Sample_24_FD_206723 | JGI IMG/M metagenome (GOLD analysis project Ga0335075, IMG submission 206723) | Soil microbial communities from Loxahatchee National Wildlife Refuge, Florida, United States - Lox_Sample_2.4 | ecosystem: Environmental > Terrestrial > Soil > Wetlands | place: USA... | reverse complement strand
CACGCTGATCGAACTGTTGGTGGTCATAGCCATCATTGCCATCCTGGCCGCCATTCTGTTGCCGGTTTTGAGCAAGGCCCAATACCGCTCTTTAGTGACCAATTGCACGTCGGTCTGCCGCCAATGGGGCACCATGGCCAATGTCTATGCGGGTGACGATTCCCAATCCCGGTTTCCCAGTTGGAATCTGAACGGGGAGGCTGGCGGAAACCCCACCGATGTCGGGACAAATTTTGTTGTCTCGCTGGCGGACTATGGATTGACCGTGCCGATGTTTTTCTGTCCAGCGCGCCCGGCGGATTTTAATGCGGCCAATACCTGGTATATCGCCTACTATGAATCCACTTTTCACCATCAGGTTACCGGAATAACAACTATTACAGCTCTGAACGCCTATTTCATAGGCACGGCAACTTACGATAATATACCGGGCCCATCTGACAATGGAAATTATTCAAAACTTTACTGGAGCTGGTGGGTTCCGCGGGCCAATTATGCTGGCGCACCAAGTGCGCAGTATATGTTTCCTTCGGTGGGGTATACCGGTGATGGCGGTCCGGCCAAAACTCCTCCAAATGCGATTGGCTGGCCTGTAAAACAATCCGATACGATTGCAGGCAGGTCGCCAATACTTACAGATAGGGCGGAAGGCCCCTCGTCGTCGACTTTACCAACCAGCATTTACAATACTGACGCTCATTTTTATGACGGGGTGCTGGATTCGGTCAATGTATGCTTCGGCGACGGTCACGTGGACCTTCATGGCCGGTCAATCGTGCAATGGCAGTATACCGCCCAATCCAGTGAATACTACTGATGAGCAAAAGGTTTTAAGCCAGTAGGATCGTCCATGTGAATTATAGTTTTGTCCATTCCGTTGAATGAAAGAACAGTATAGAATCAGATAAATAGCCTGAAATAATGTCCCGATTTTCTTCTAAACCCCAAACCAATATAGTTATGTTAAAGTTCAAATATGTGGAAATTGCCGCGGTTATATCAGCAATGACATTGGCCGCCACGGTGGAAGCGCAAACGGTGATTGGCAGCTTTCAAGGCTCTAGCGACGGAAACAACGGCACGTATTGGCAGGATGCCAGCCACGGGTACTCCGCTCTTTCCAGCGACTCCCCCTACGCCACTTTTCCGGCGGGTGTAGTTCCGAATTATACGAACAGCCTGGAATTGAACCCGGAGGGCGCCAGTGGTTACACCCCCCAAATTCAAGGTGTCCTGACCGCCGCCCAGGTCGCGGCGTTTAACACCAACAGCTACATAACCTTCACGTTTTCGGTGCCAACGTCGACGAACGGAGTAGCTCTCACTTCAGGGTACTACCAGTTGGTGAATCTCTATATCCAGGAGGGCGCCGGCGGCAATTATGGAGGTTACCAAAATTTGATTGCCGGACCGTCGGGGTGGGCTGGCTTAACCCAGTTCGAGCCAAATACGGCGGGTGATACATCCAGCACTAATAACAACCAGAGTGGAGAAGCGAATTTTTACTTTGGCGCCGGGGAGGAGTCGGAATTTTCGGAAGTAGTCACCATCAATTATTCAACCTTTCTGACCAACAACGCTGTTCTTGAGGGGGACACAACCAATGGTCTCGTCCTGGGTTTTCAATTTAACCAGAGTGATGGCTCGCCGATGTATCTTAACAATGTCGTCCTTTCGCAAGGTCCTTTTGGCGGCACTGGCGGCGCGCCGGCCCTCCCGAGCAATGAATTTGTCGTGGACAATTTCTCAGCGAGTGGCGTCGGCCCGCAAAATCCCGCTAACGATGACTATTTTCCCACTGCCGAAAATTATGCTGACGGACAGATCACGAACGTTTGGGTCAACTATTTTGGCTCGACATTTGTCACCGACTCGTGGGCCCAGGGCGTGAGTCCAAGCTACGCCCCAAGCGCAGGCTCCCTGGAAGTCCAACTGAATTGGGCTTCCGGCGGCAATTTTGCGATATGGGAAAATGGAGCGGTTTACGGCCCGGACATCAGCGCTCTCACTTACACAAATTTTCAATGTGACGTCATGTTTGCAGAAGGCTCCGCGACCGATTCGGATGGCACCTTTGGGAACCTGCAATTTGGGACGCCCGCGGGCAACGGCCAGGACTTCTTTGGGGGCGCAAATTATGGCGTTGAAATACCAGGCACCAACGGAGGCGTCTGGCAGCATGTGAGCATAGCGCTCAATCCGGTTGTTGATACCAACTTGCTGAACATTTCGAGCGTCTTCTTTCATATATATCCCAGCTATACGGGCGGGAACCTGAGCGGCCCTTCAACGCTCTACATAGACAACATCCAATTCACCGGTCCGACCACGGTTGCCAAGGTTCCGCTGCCGGTGATGACTCTTAACCCGGCGGTCCCGGGCTTGCGAATGTTCGTTGGGAATTCCGCGGATTATATTCGCGAGGGGGTCATAACGACCGAGGGCGGGGCTGGTGAACAAGAATCGTGGGTCGGATCGGGCGTCAGTTATCCCGTGAATTATTCGTTCCAACTTTTGAGCTATCCGGCGACTAATATCAATACAACGGAGCTGGCGATCCTTCCGGAGAATGGGTTTAATCCAAACGGAGGACAATACCAAACGACTATCTATAACAATCCGTTTCTGGATTATCAGGACAGCAACGGGCTTTACTTAACGCTTACCCCAAACGGCGGCGGAGCGGTCACTGCCACAGTTCAATGGAAGATTGGCCTGGCGAGCGCTGGTCCGACCAATACTCCGCTGACTCTGACAAGTCCAACCGCCATCGGAACGTGGACATTGACCATGAACGGGCCCACGAGCGGATCGGTCACCGGGCCGGGAGGGGTCGAGGGGAACTTCACCATCACAGACGCGACCGTTGCTGTCGACTTTGCCAATCCGACGGTCGCTGTTGTCGCGGAGGACCCGAATACTACCGCTGGTTACGGATTGTATGAAGATATTGGGACAATCAGCATCACAGGTCTTCCCAGTGGCCCTCAAACTGAAAACTTCAGCGCCGAAACCAGCGACTTTGTCAGCGGCACTTCACCTGGGGGTTATTTTCAGAACAACTATTCAGTCGATCCGGGTAATTTAGTGATCGTCCGAAACGGGCTTGATAAATACTGGGCCAGTTGGACGGCGGACCTAAATGGCGCATATAATCTTGTAACTGATACAAACCTTTTGATTGCTCCTACCAATTGGCTTAGTCCGGACTACTACAGCGGCTACAATATTCCTGACGAAAGCGCGCCTCGAGGCGTGGCCGTAAACCACGCGCCAAACTGGTGGGAATTATTGCCCGCGGACGATTTGCCTACGGTAGATGGCGGCTATCAAACGAATGCGCCTGCTATTCAGGATCCGCTTGCTCCTGACGCATTCTTCATGTTAACAACCAACAATGCCAATATTTTCCCGGTAATTCCTTAAGTTTTTGGAATGTATCAACACACGGCGGCGCCGGGGGCCCGGCGCCGCCTTTCGTATAAAGGAAATTTGACTGTAAATGGAGCAGCGTCAGCCGGCGGTGCGGCCCCTGGCACGCGAAGCCGCTCTCGATTGAGGGCGGGCGTTTTCGCGCTTTTATTTTTTTTGTTCGTTTCGAGCGGAATATCCCAAACCACCAACATCGTCGACCAATTCAATCCCTCCGGCGTGGACGGATACAGTTATAGCGGCGGTGATATTGGCGATGTCTGGGCCAACTGGTTTGGCACCGCGTTTGAATCTCTCGTCTGGGACCCAACCAGCGATGCCAACTCCAACGCCGCGTCCGGTTCCATGGAAATCACCGCCGATTTTACCAGCGCTAACAACCAATTCGAGGTCTATGACGGTTTTAGCGGCATTAGTCCCCCCGTCAACGGCCTTATCTATACCAATTTTCAATGCGCCGTTCGTTTCGCCGCCGGCTCGGCTACGATTACAAATGGCGGCGTCGTCAGCTTCGGCCACCTCCAATTCGGCGTCGCAGTCAATAATTCCGGCCAGGACTATTTTGGCAGCGTGGATGTTCCCGCGACCGATACCAACTGGGTGCAGGTCAGCGTCCCGATTAATGCCAACGCCGACCCGAACCTCGTCCAGATCAACGACGTCCTGATTCATATCTACGGCCCGTATTATGGCTCCTCCGCCACGTTGAATGGGTCTTCGACGTTTTGGGTGGATAACATCGAATTCGTCGGCCCGACCATGGCCAATAACTGCATCGTGGATTGGAACGCCGTGGGCCAGCGCATAGACGGTTTTGGCGCATCGTCGGCGTGGCAGGGCACGTGGAACCAGAGCGAAGCCAATTTGTTTTTCTCCACCAATAACAACCTCCTCTACACGAACTCGCTGGGAACCGTTTCCACCAACAACGGCATCGGCCTGTCTCTTTTACGCAATCATATTGCTTATGCCAACTCCACTTCTGCGACTGCCACTCCAACCACTGTCGAGACCGGCATCATGAAAATGGCCCAGACCCTCGGCGCGCGGGTCTGGAGCACGCCCTGGACACCGGCTGCCGGGTTTAAGAGCACCAATGACATTTATGATTCCGGCGAAGCTACGAATGGCGGAATTGACGGCGGCAGCTTCCTCGGCAGCGGCAATAATATCACCAACGTGAACTACGCAAGCCAGCTTGCAAACTATGTGGCGTCGATGAAAAACACCTACGGGGTTAACCTCTACGCCATCTCCATCCAAAACGAGCCTGATGCCGACGTAACCAGCTATGAGGCCTGCCAATGGAGCGCCGCGCAAATTCATGATTTTGTCACGAATCTTTACTCCGCCCTCAACGCCAAGGGGGTTGGCTCGACTAAAATTGTTCTGCCCGAAGATGAAAACTGGCGCACAAACCTTTTAGTCGCCGCCATGTCCGATCCCGCGGTCGGTCCGGACGTCGGTATTGTCGCATGCCACAACTATGACGGTTCGCCGCCGGACAACATTCCCACCCCGCTTCCGACATACACAAATCCCAACGCCGCGATGTGGGAAACCGAAGTATCGCTCCTCTCGGGGAACGATGACAGCATCACCAACGCGCTCTATTGGGCCGTGCGCATCCATTACTTCATGACCGTCGCCCAGGCCAATGCGTGGCATTATTGGTGGCTCATGGCTGGAAACTCGACTGGCAATCAATCGCTGACTGATACCAGTGCCTCTCCAACAAAACGCATGTTCGCGCTCGGCCAATTCAGCCGCTTCGTCCGGCCGAATTTTTATCGGATCGGCGCGACGAACTTTGGCGGCGCCCTCGTCAGCGCCTACAAGGATTCTGCATCCCCGGGGTTTGCCATTGTCGCCATCAATCCGGACACAACGAACATCGTGCAAACATTCACGCTGGAGAATGTTTCCGAGACAAGTGTCGTGACGCCGTGGATGACCACGAGCAATCTCTCGCTCGCCCCGCAATCGCCAATCGCCATAACCAACTCGTCCTTTACGTATACCCTCCCCGCGATGAGCGTTGTGACCTTCGCAGGCCTGGCGACTAACTACCCTCCAGTGCTCGCGCCAGTGCAGAATCAGTTCGTGAATCCCGGAGCGACGATCAACGTGACCAATGTGGCAACCGATATTGATGCGCCGCCGCAAACGCTGACATTTAATGCGCTCCCCGAACTCAGGCGGGAGGGTTTCAACGCTTCGCTCAATACGAATACGGGTGTTGTCACCTGGACTCCGTCGGCTTCATACGCGGGCACGAGCAATATATTTCAGATTACAGTGGCAAACAATGGCACGCCCGCCCTGAGCGCGACCAATAGCTTTTACATTGTTGTCAATCCTGTCACGCAACCAACCATCAGTGCGGTCAGCGTCTTAGGACAGACTATCAATTTAATAGTTCAAGGACCCCAGGGAGCCGACTACACTCTGCTCATGTCCACCAATCTCACAAGCTGGCAAACTGTCCTGACGACCAATCCTCCGGCATTGCCGGCAACCTTGACGTATACAAATCAATCAGGCCCGGCTTGCTTTTTCCGGGTGGGAATTGGACCGTAATAACCAGAGAATAGTCCATGCCTTTCATAGTTTCTTCCATTGCGGCTCTCTTAACTTTTTGTTATCATCCAAACGACAGTCAAGCAGAATTCGAATAGCCCAAACCTATGAAAAAACACATTTCACATCTCGCAGTTTCCGGGGGAATTTTGGCGATGATCCTCGCGGCGACGGGCGTTCAGGCGCAATATGTCCTGGGAAGTTTTCAAGGCGCCGGCGACCCAACGGACGCGGGCTGGCTTAATCCTAATGACAGCGATCCAATTACTACCGATCCCAACAGCAGTTTTGTAGCGGCGGGCGTGCCCGGCTATCCGTTAAGCCTTCAAATGAATGGGACCGGCGGCTTTGGACAGCCCAGCCTCCAATTGGACTTCAGCGCGGCGGAAATCGCGGCATTTAACGCCAATACGTATCTGACATTTACGTTCTCAGTTCCCACAGGTTCGTCCACAGGCGGCTACTCGCAGATTTATAATATTGCATTTAATGCTCCCACATACGGATACAATAACTTTATGAGCGGCGGCAACGCTGCGGCGACCTGGGGCACGTATTCGCAGGCGGAAGGAAGCACCGGCAATAACCAAAACGGCGAGCCGAACTTCTACTTTTACGGCGGTGAACCATCATTATTTTCGGAAACAGTCACCGTCAACTATTCAAGCATCCTTTCGGCTATCGAGGCAGGCGGAGAAAGTTATCTGCAAATGACAATCCAGGGAAACGATGGCAGTGGCGCTCCCACTATAATGGATTTTAACGACTTCGTCCTCTCGACCTCTCCATTTGGAGTCGACGCCGTTCCTGAACCGACATCTATGGCCTTGCTTGGACTTGGGGGAATTTTAGGAACATTCGTTATTCGCGGGCGAAAATCTTAAAACCATTGCGGACCCCGGCGTTAGGGGTGACTGTTGTGCGTCGGATAATTAAACCATAGAATAGTCCATGGCTTTCATAGTTTTGTCCATTCCGCGGTAAGGTTTTGATAGATAAAATGATAACAATGGGATCGCGCGGCACTCTCCCAATTCCTAAACGGACAGCCGCAGTTCCCAACGGCGGATTGCGAAATATGGGGATGCGCTCTGCGGACTCGAGAGATTCCGTGTTCCGCATTCCGTATTCCGCATTCTACGCGTTACTTTGCCTCATTCTATTTACATCCACTGCCGCGTTCGCAGCGGACAGTCCTCTGCCATTCCTCAGTCCCATGTTCGGCGACAACATGGTTCTCCAGCGCGGCAAACCCAATACCATCTGGGGTTGGTCCACGCCCGGCGACGTCATCCGCCTCGAAGTCGATGGGCACAAAGCCAAAGCCGTTGCCGGCGGCGACGGCCGTTGGGAAGCGCGCATCCGCCCGCCCTCGCCCGGCGGACCCTATATTCTAAAGATAGACGGCGGCTCACAGCACGTTGAATTGCACGAAGTGCTCGTCGGCGACGTCTGGCTCTGCGGCGGCCAATCCAACATGGAACTGGGCCTCGCCCGAACCCGCAACGGCGCCCAGGAAATCAGCCAGGCCAATCATCCCAAAATCCGTCTATACAAAGTGCACAGTCACCCAGCGTATTCTCCTGCCGCCGTTCCCGATGGCACATGGAAAATCTGCTCGCCCGAGACAGTGGCCGAAGACGGCGGCTTCTCAGCCGTTGCCTATTATTTCGCCTGCCGAATCCAGGACGACATCCACGTGCCCATCGGACTCGTGGAAGATTGCCTGGGCGGAACTCCCGCGGAAACCTGGACCAGCGCCGATACCTTGCATCGCCTTAACGAATTCGGGCCGCAGCTCGCCGAACTGGAACGCTTGAAGGCGAAGGGCGGCCCCGAATACGGAAATTACGTGATGCACTGGTATGACGATTACGACATCGGGCTTAAGGGCAAGACATGGGCCGCGCCCGATCTCGACGATTCATCCTGGCAAACTGTCCAAATTCCCGGCGGCTTCCGCGAACTTGGCGTTCCAGAGACCCCTGCCGTCTGCTGGTTTCGCAAAGAAGTTGTCCTGCCCAATCCATTGCCCTCCGGACACGCCGCGATTTTTCTTGGCGTCATCGAGCGCATGGACACCACCTACATTAACGGCCAATGGGTCGGCGCCAGCGCCTGGGTCGAGAACCCCCGCTTCTACTTCCTGAAGCCCGGCGTCCTGAAACCTGGAACCAATCTTGTGACCGTTCGCGTATTTAAAACCAAACCGGATGGCGGGTTCATGGCGCGAGCGGGCGACATGAAAATTATTCTCGGAGATCGCTCGACCATTCCGCTGGCCGGCGCATGGAAAGGCGCGCTCAGTGTAGATGCGCGGCCGCCGCATCCGATGCCGCTGAGCTTCGAGAATTGGCCCGTTATCCCCTCGGTTTTGTATCAGGGCATGTTGCAACCTGTCGCGCCCCTCGCCATTACCGGCGCCATCTGGTACCAGGGCGAAGCCAACGCCGACCGGGCATACCAATACCGCACATTGTTGCCGGCCATGATTGGAGATTGGCGGGAATTATTTCATCAGGGAAATTTTCCGTTCTACATCGTCAGCCTTCCGGCCTTTATGCATCACCAGGACCAGCCCTCGGAATCCTCATGGGCCGAGTTGCGCGAGGCACAGGCGTTGACAGCCGCCAAGACCCCAAATTGCGCCCTCGCGGTGACGATTGACACAGGCGACCCCGATAACATCCATCCGCCCGACAAGAAAATCGTCGGCGATCGCCTCGCGTACTGCGCGCTCAATCAGTATTACGGCGAAAAAATTCCTTACCAGGGCCCGACGTTCGTCTCGATGAAACATCTCAATGGCGCCCTTGAATTGCGATTTGCTCATACCGACGGCGGGCTCGTCGGCAAAGACAACGATCCCGGTGAATTTTCCGTAGCCGGCGCAGACCGCAAATGGCACTGGGCCGACGCCAAAATCGACGGGAACGCGGTGATTGTTTCCTCGCCCGATGTTCCGGATCCTGTAGCGGGCCGATACGCCTGGCAATCCTTTCCGAAGGCGACGCTTTATAATGGAGCAGGCCTTCCCGCCGTTCCCTTTCGGACCGACGATTGGCCGGAAACAACCGAAGAGACGAAATAAACCGGGCTCTTCGCACGAGCCGATGCTTCGTTGCACGATTTACTAAGCATTGGCAAAGACCACGCAACCAAACTTCTTCCTGAGGGATCAGGCCGATCTTTTCGTATTCACGCGAGACCGTTTTTATTTGCCCGGTCTGGGCAAAAAGCTACAGGCAAACGTTTTCATCTTAAATATTAGCTCACATTTTAAAGGGGTTTTTCAAAAGAGAAATTTGGCATCGGCGATGCTTTCGAGCTGGTTGCCTCTATGACAACGACGTTGCCTTTAAGTCAACAGGGACGGGAGGACGTGCAATTGCAGCTTTCTTTTTTCGGAGCGCGGCTGCGGGAATTGCGGTTGCAGTGCGGATGGACTTTGCGGGAGTTGGCGGCCCAAAGCAGCCTTTTCAAGCCGTTTTTATCCCGCCTTGAATCTGGTGACCGTCAGGCATCCATCCCTGCTGCGCTGACACTTTCGAGAATATTCGGGGTGTCACTGGCTTCTCTCTTTGAATCTCCGGCGCCTGAAACACCTGGTGTTGTCGCAGCCGCTACGGGTCAAAGCGTCTCCATCACGTTGCGGCCGGCAAAAATGAATCTCTAAAACAAAACAGCAACCAACTAAATTATGAACAAACTCCGTCCGCATTGCTTAAACTTCAAGGAACTGCTGGCGCAAAACATCGGCGTCATATCACCAACCATGACTGCGGCGCTGATTGTGCCATTAATGTACGGTACCACCGGCAGCATCAGCTGGCTCTCTTACGCCCTGGGTGGCGTTCTGGTATTATTTGTTGCGTTTAGCCTAAACGAATTTGCCAGACGCACGACCAATTCCGGATCGATGTATAGTTATGCCATGTCCGGTCTGGGATTCACCGGCGGTTCGATGTGCGGCTGGTGCCTGTTGTGGGCGTACTTGTTCATTAGTTTGGCCGGCACTACAGGGTTTACGATTTTCGCGCAGACGTTGCTCCAGATGGTTCACGTCAATATGCCACCCGTGTTTCTTTTTGCTTTTTGCATAGGGACATGTTTCTTTATTGCGTACAAAGACATTAAGATTTCGACCTTAATCAGCCTGGGGCTGGAAGCATTCTCCATTTTCTTTATTATGTTGCTGGCGCTTATTGTCCTGGGACATCACCACTTTGCCATTGATACGACGCAATTCAATTTTAAGGGCACGTCGCTGCTGACCCTGGGTATGGGCATGGTGGTGGCTATTTTCAGCCTGGTCGGTTTCGAAAGCTCGACCCAGTTTGGCGAGGAAGCGGTTAATCCCCTTAAGACGATTCCCCGCTCTGTCATCTGGAGTCTCATCATCACGGCTTCTTTCTTTGTTTTCATCACTTATGTGGAGGTGCAGGGCGCGGCGGGCTACTCAACCACGCTGGATAAACTCGACGCGCCGCTCAATACGCTGTCACAAATGTATGGCGTGCCGTTCCTGCAACCGATCCTCTCGTTCGGCGCCATGGTCAGCTTTTTTGCCCTGGCATCCACCTGTTTGAACGCAGCCGCGCGCGTGATGTTTGCGATGGGCCGTCACGAATTCTTTCCGACCAATTTCGGCGCCGCGCACCCAAAGTACGGCACACCCCATATCGCGCTTATTGTGTTCGCTATTGTGATGTTTACTGTGGTCACAAGCTGCTATTATTGGCTGACCGCGAATGGCTTCGCTGTGCTCGACGAATTCAACGACGCAGGCACGATGGGCGCATTCGGTTTTGTGGGCGCCTACAGTTGCATTGTGCTTGCAGCGCCAATGTTCCTCAAAAGGCGCGGGGAACTCGAAGCCAAGCACATCGTATTGTGCGTCGTGGCAATGATACTCATGTTGATTCCCATTATCGGCAGTGTTTGGCCGGTTCCATCTCCACCGGTCAACGCATTCCCGTATGTCTTCGTCGGTTACCTCTGGTTTGGTTTCATTCAGATTTTGAGCATGCAACATCAGAAACCGCAGCGCGTCCAGGAAGTCAGCATGGAAGTCTTGAAAGAACATACAGAGGGCGGAATGGCAGCAACCGGAGCCGCCGCATGAAGAATCAATTGGCTTCATCGCGACGATTTATTTTTACCGTCTGAAAGCTCAATTATGAACCCGTTGTCATTGATCGCAGCGATCCTGGCATTTGCGGACCCGGGGATTGCCGACTGTGGGGCGCTCTTCCTTGTCGTGCTCTCGGTCGCAGCCGTTGTTCGCAGCAGAATGCCGTAGAGCATTCATAAATATTGCAGCCGGTCGCTGAGAAAAGAATCCACTGCGGTTCTTTAATGCCTCGGTTTTGTTTTTGCCCTGTCGCAAAAATGGCGGGCAAGATTTCCCGGAAAGATACCCATCAATGCCTGAACGCGGCCTTCGGCGGCGGACTTCCATTTATTCCCCTTGTTCGCGATTATAGTTCCCTCTGTTATGATTGGAGGACTAGAAGCTGAAGGCTTTCATTTTATCGCCTTCAACTCCGCCTGTAGATAACCCAATGCGTACGCCATCCCCGCATGCCACGGCGCGCTGCAACTCATTTGCGGGGCATGATCAGGAATAATGACTCCACCAAAATTGTTCTTCTTCAAAATTCGCAACACCCGCAGCACGTCCACCTCGCCGTCATCGATGAATGTCTCTTTGTAAAACGGCGCTTTACCGCGAACGTTTCGCAAATGCACGTAGGCGAGCTTTTGTTGGCGGCTATAAGTCTCCACTGCGTCATAAACGTCGCCGTCGGCCATCTCCGCGATCGTGCCTACGCAAAATTCGAGCGCGTTGCGCGGGCTGGGTTTCAGGTCAATCAGCTTTTGATACAGGTGCGGCTGCCAAACCAGCCTCGGCTGCCCGCGCACTGTCGCCAGTGGCGGATCATCCGGGTGCGCCGCCAGTGTCACACCGGCTTCCTCGGCCACGGGAATCAATTCATCCAGAAAAAATTTCAGCCGCGCCCACAACTCTTCAGGCTTTGCCGATGCCACAGTTCCCGGCCCGGCGTTTTGGTCATAAACCATGTTCCACACCATGCCGGCGCGGAGCGGCTTATCCAGCGGTCCCTCCATGCCCACCGCCTCGGCGTCGCCCCGGGCAAATCTCCCTTTCACCCGCCCCGCAACGCCCGCGATTGAGAAATTATATCCAAAAACCGGGACCCCCGCCCGGCCAGCGTTTCGGATGATTTGCTTCAAATTTTCGATTTGCTGGAATTTCTTTGGCCCATCGAGCAGCACATCGTGCCAGTGCGCCGGATCGAAATTTTCTATTGCCGCCAGTTCCAGTCCCGCCGCCGAAATTTCCTTTTTGATTGCCGCGATGTCTTCAAACGTCCAGAGGCGCGCCGGGTCCCCGGCCAAACCCCATCCCGTGTCATCACCCACCGGCTGGTCGCCCGGACGATTGCTCCGCGACGACCGGAAATAATCCACCAAATGAATCACCAAATGCGTGCAACCGCACTGCTTCGCGAACTGAAAATGCTCGCGATCCAATTGATGCTTGTAAAGGCCGAGACCGAGTTTCATAGGGCGTTGATGATTAATTTATTTAGCCACAGATGGACACAGATAAAACACAGATAAGACCGTCCGCAGATTTCGCAGATGAGCGCAGATTTCATCTGAAAATGAGCAAATCTGCGAAAATCGGCGAAATCTGCGGATAAAATATCTGTGTTTCATCTGTGCAAATCTGTGGCTCAATAATCTCGAAGATTCTTCGTGTTGAAAATTGGAAACTTTTTCCTTTTTCCTTTTCACTTTTTAATTTTAGTCAGGGCTTCCTTCATCTCCGCCGCCGTCTGATATCTCTTCCCCGCGTCCGGCTGGCATGCTTTCAAAATCACTCCATTCAGCGCCAGGTACGGCCCCGGTTCCTTTGTGCTCACCAGCGTCGTGGCAATTTCAGGAAAAAATGCCGCGTTATTTCCGGTGCTGATGACATAAAGCAACATGCCCAGTGCATAGATGTCTGCCAGTGGCGTCCCCGGCGGTTCCGGCGGCGGCGGCATGTAACCCGGCGTGCCCACGAATGTTTTCGTTTCATCATCCGGCCGAATTTCCGCGATCAATCCAAGGTCGGCCAATTTCGGATCGCCGTTTACAAAAATGACGTTCCCGGGCTTGATGTCGCGGTGCGTCAGGCCGTGTTCATGCAGAAACGTCAATGCATCCGTGAGCGCAATAGCCACGCGAATACAGTCCTCCAACGGCAGCCGCCGGCCCGGTGACCGCGTCCGTTCACCGCCTAAATCCCGGGGCTTGTACTTTCCCGGATCGCCCTGCCAGTCCGACGTCAGCGAATCGCCCAGCTCCATCGCGTAAAAGAAATAGCCGTCCGATTTTTTGCTCACAAAATCCACGCGCAACAACCCCGGATGTTTGTCCGAAACCGGTTTATAGCGGCTCACGCCATTAAACTCGCGCTCGTACGGCGCGGCGTCTCCGTCAAAGTGTTTCAGGTAAATCACCTTTAAAGCGCGCCATTGCCCGGCTGCGTTTTTGGCCAGCCACACGTTTCCATAAGCGCCTTTGCCGAACGGCGGGTGAAACAAGGTATATCCCGGAGTTTCAGGCAACGGCTCCTCCACCACCGCGGGCCGGACCCGCGCCTCGCGCAGCTTCACAGCCCCCGCCCACGCCAGCGCGCATGGAATCTGCCCGCCTGTTACGATGAGCCACGGAAACCAGTAATTCGTAAAATAACTCCACGAAACCGCTGCCAATGAAACCGCAATCGCAACCCCGGCCGCGGTAACCGCCGCCACCCAAAATTTCATCCGGCAAAATCCCGCGCCCGCCAAAAATCCCGCCGCCGCCAAAATAAAAATCTCCACCCATGCCGGCGGCCGCCGCAGCCAGTCGCCGTTCATCAGGTTCAAATACTGTGTGAGATTGAGTTCGACGCCGCCTTCGGACTTATGAGTCCATCGTGTAAATGGTGTGCTGAATTCGTCTTCGCCCTGGCCGGGCAGGGACGTCTGCGGCTCGGCGCCAATAAACACAATTTTGTCCCGGAAATAATTTTTGGGCTTGTCCAATGCGAAGCCATAACTCATCTGCGTCCACGGACCTTGTTCTCCGTAATAACGCAGCCAGCGTTCCTGCGGGGTGTCGCTTAAGGTCGCACCGGAAAGCCGCGCAGCCGTCCATGCCAAACTCGGATACAATTCCGGCGAAGGAAATGGCCAATGCTGCCGTACGATTGAATCGGGATACCCATCGAACGAGCCCACGCCCCATTGGGACCTGGACGCAGCCAGAAACTGCGAGGCAGGCTGGATTAATTCCACCCCGTCCAGGCCCGATTGCGTCACCTCCACCAGCCTAGCCAGAAGGACAATATTTCGCTGCCGCCGCATGGCCGCAGCCAGCGCATTATCGCTGTTCGTCCCGCGCGGTTCGCGAAAAAGCGAGTCAAAAACGACCATCGAACACCCATCGTCCGCCAGCTTATTGAGCAACCGCGCGTGCAATTTCCGGTCCCACGGTTGTCCGGGCGTCTGATGAAATTGGTCAAATGCATGGTTATCCATCAGGATAAGCGCGACGTTATTGGTGGCAGTGCGCCCCCCAAATCGGAATAAATAATCGTAACTGGCATTTACCCATGGTCCTCCAAGAGGCATTATCCACAGCAGCAGCCCGCAAAGCGCCGCCAGTGCCCCGCCGAATAGGGGAACAACAAAAAGCTTCTGGCTGAGAGGTTTACGCTTCACTTTCTGGCACTTGTTATGCTATTTTAACGGAACCTGCGGCTTGGGAAAGCCATGTTTTTTTAAAAAAATATTTTGAAAGATTTTCCCGGCCCGTGCGTATAAATACTTGCTGCCGGATTACCGGCCACATAGTCCTGCTGTCAGTGTTCAAAGGTCAGGCGGAGAACCACAGCTAAACCGTACAACCTTTAACAAAAGAACATCAACCCATGAAAAAGTCCTCTATTGCCATCACTATTGCCATTGCCGTTTTTGCTCTCAATCACGCATTATCCCAAACCGCCAGTGCCACCGCCACCGCCACCGCCATTTCCAATGGCTATGGCAGTTATTTGGTTCCACAGCAACAATTCCCATTTATCATATATCAGCCTGATGACCAATGTGTTACGTTCGGTTCTACTGCCACGTTCTCGGTCACGGCCCTAAATGCCCAGGGCTACCAGTGGCTCTGCAATGGAAACGTTCTGCCCAATGCTACCAACAACACTTTGACTATTCAAAATGCCCAAATCGGGAACGTCGGCCTTTATTCCTGTGACATTTATAAAGGCCTTCAATCCATTCCGACGCGTACGGCGTCACTCGAAGTATACACCAATTGGATCGACCCCAAAACCGGCGTGGATCCGGTTGTAGTATATAGCTTCCCTTATCCGGGCGGCGGATCGCAAAATACCTGCCCTGGGCCTTATAACGGATACGTAGCCTACACTTTGCCATACACGAATGGCTGGGGCTGGACTCCCGATACCACAAACGGAAATACCCTCTTCACGGCCACTGATACTAATGCGTCAAATACAAAGGTTGAATACCTTGGCGAATATGGGGATAGCGGATGCAATCAAACGACCGTAACCATCCCCAATCCGCCAATAAGCCCTGCCTACGAATTCTGCATCTATTTCACGAATGGTGCTCCGACGGGACCGTATCCGATATATTTGTCCGGATTCAATCCAGCTCAATAACGATTAGCGCAAGCACACTCGAATTAATGGCAGGGACGGCACGTAGTTGCCGTTCCTGCCGTTTTCAAATGCGTTGGGAACCCCCGTCAGGCGATTTTCATTCGATGTTCGACGTTTCAGTTCCAGCGAACCACGAACCTTTGGTTTTGTCGCTTGCGTCTTGGAGTGCGGTGGCAAGTCTGCGCGACACCGCTTTCGGGAGGTATTGGACTGTCAAAAGCAGACTGACGCTTCGGAGTGGCCCGACGGTTAAAAATTAATCTGCAACCGGGCAACGAGCGTGCGCGTGAGAGGCAATTCATTGTAGATATTCAGCGGATTGAGATTATATCCACGGTTCGTGATATTGAGAACGCCGATGGACGCCTGCAAATTTCGTCCCGGCGAACGATAGCCCACGAAAGCATTAAATTGCCAAAAATCATCTCCCGGCTCAGCCTGCGTGTATCCCGAGTTGTCCTGATCAAACCAGAGTCCTTCTCCTTCGACAAAGAATCCGCTCGGATGATTATAAATCGCCGTCAGGTCCAACTCATTAAGCGTGCCTTTTGTCTGCGGCTCAAATCCCAGCGAACTATTGAGGACAGAATCGGGAACATCTGAAAAATTTTGATTCAGGACCGCATGACTGACGCGATCCTTTAAACCGAGAGACCAATCCCTGGCGATCAATTGGTTAAGCGTGAACTGCAACGTCTCTTCCTGGTAATTAAGATTTTCAGTTATCGTTGAGGGACCAGCAGGAGGTCCTGCGGCTGGAAAGTAGGCAAAGAGTCCGTTCATTTGGTCATCTTTGGACTGTAAGATTTCTCCTGATAGTGTCAGATACGTGCCCGTATGAAATTTTTGTTCCAGCGAAAGATCATAGGTCGAAAACCGCGCGCCCGGCGTCGGTCCCACGATGGACTCCGGAATAATGCTGCGATAATTCTGAATAAATCCCGCCACTTGTGAAGGCTCAATTTGATAGCTCTGGTCGATGCTCGCGCCGGCGAGTGACCGCGTATACGCGAAGCGCGCAGTGCCTCCGTCCCAGGGAGTAAACACCAAACCCGCCTTCGGCGAAAACTGTTGTTCGTCCTTTTCCACCTCTGAAACCGGAGCTGTTCCAAATAACTCGGGAAATGAGAGGTAATTGTAATCAATGCCGGCGATGATTTGAAGCGGATCAAGTATCTGCCATTGGTGATAAGCATATCCGCTGAAACTCTTGAAAGTGGAATCGATATATTGCTGGTCTGCCGGCGAACCAAAGACAAAGGCCAAAATGGATGGCGAATCCTGAAAATTGCTTGTTTCGTAGCTGCCATATTGAAGCCTTGTCCCGATAATTGTTGTATGCGCCGGTCCTTCAAAAATTTGCTGCAATTCCCCTGAATACAGGTTGATGCGATTCAGAAAATCTTGGTTCATCGTGAGCCCATACAACTGTGACAAAGTCTGTGAAGGCGGCGGATAAAAGCCCAGCAGTGTCGGTGCCATTCCATTTGTAAACGATGCCGTGTCATTCAGCCGCGCGCCAAAAAATAACGTATTCACGCCAGGCGCCCATTCATGGTTATATCCCACGCTGATATTTGGATTTTGCTTTTCCTGATATTGCACGGTCTGATTTACCTGCGTCTGCGGTCTATAGTATTGCAGCAAGTCGCCATATTCCGCCTTGTACTGTTGAACGTTAAAATAAACCATGTCCTGGGGCGTAAGCTGTTGCTTGACGGTCGCTGAGAGGTTTCGTTGTTCCACGTCGTTGTTGGCCCATTGTCCCGGGTCGAAACGATAGTCCCCCTCAACGTCGAAGCTGAAATCCTGGTACGTTCCAATGACCGCGCCTGATTGCGTCCACGCGCCACGGCTCAGATATTCCGTGTCCGAAATCAAGCCCGGCCCGTCCTCCTGGAACAATCTCGAATATTCACCCTGCGAAATTGTGGGCGAGAGAATTCCCCCGCCCACCGGCGCGAGCAGGTTCGCCACGAGATATTCGCTTTCAGCCGGCGTCTCATAGCGCAGGTTGATTTCATTCGGATCGCTCAATTGCTGGTAACTGTCCGCCAGGAAAAGGTGCGCCGAATAATTCCCGTAATCATAGCTGACGGCGCGCGACGCCTCATTCACGCTCACGTCAAACATCCCGGCGTCCTGGTACATCGTGGCCAGGCTCGCGCTGCGCACCGCTTTGTCCTGGTCCAGCAGCATTTGCGAGCGATACACGCTCCGGTTGTCGTTCAGTTCCTGCGATTTTTCCAAATCTCGAATCGCGTCGTTGATCCGGTTTCGTTCCTGGTTCATCAGCGCCGAATAAAGCCACGCCGTTGGGTCGTTCGGATCCAATTGTTTCGCCCGCTTAAATTCAGCCGCGGCACGGCCGAACTCATATGAGTTTGCGTAAGCCTTCCCCAAATAACTCCGAAGCACCGCGCGCTGCGGTTCAATCGCCGCCGCCACAAGCAGGTCTTCCCGTCCACCGGCAAAATCCCGGATGCGAATACGGCACAAGCCCCGGCCCAGCCACGCGTTGCCCAGCGACGGATCCACCGCCAGCGCCTGGTCAAACCAAATAATCGCTATGGCCGCCCGATTCTGCGCCGCCAGCAAAAATCCTCTCAACGCCAGCGCCTGGGCATTTCGCGGCGCCAGCGACAGGCTGGTATCCAGCGCGTCCAACGCCCGGGCCGTGCGGCCAAAACTAAACTCCAATTCCGTCACGCGCGCCCACGCGAATCCAAATTGAGGGTCCATCTCCGTCGCGCGTCTCGCCAGGGCCAGCGCTTGTTCCAGTGACACTCCCGGCACTGCATGTGACTGTTCATAATAGGACCGCGCCAGAAATTCGCTCGCCAATTTAGGCTCAAACGCGCCCGGGCTGGGCTCGCGTTTCACCGCTGCAATCAGTTCGCGCAATGCCCCCGCAAGACGCTGGATGCGCTCATCCCCGCTGTTCAGCGAAGCCAGCGCGTCCTGCGCCCCCGCAGCCTCGCCCACGGACAACAACAACGCGGCATGATACAGGCGCACCGCGTCTGAATTTGCGTTCACCGGCGGAAATTGCGCCAGCGCCGCCTGTAAATCACCCTGGCGATAGGCCGCCAGCGACGCGCCCAGGGTCTGCGCTTCCTGCGCTGTCAACGGCAAGTCATTGATGTCCAGCACCGCCGGGTAATAAAAACTCCATTGCAACAGATTATTGGCAATGAATCCCGCAGCCCGCGCCGGCGCTTTTCCAATATCCACCACTGCCTGTTGCCCATTCGTCAAAAGCAGCGAGCCCTGGGGATTTGCCAGGCTCACCTTTCCATCAATGACTGAAAGCGTTGTCTGGTCCGCGTCATTGACCGCCAAAACGAATTCCGTTCCCTCGACACCGGCCATCGCCCCGCGCGTAATCACCTGGATTTGCCCGGGCTTGTCGCGATGAAAAAATGAGATGATTCCACGAACCAGGTGCAACCCGCACTGTTGCTGTTGTGATTGCGGCGAAAGAATTTCGATCTCAGTCGAAGGGCCGACAGGCACCACGCTCTGGTCCGACCAAAGCAGTGCCGCCCGGCCGTTGACGCCGGTGCGCAGGTGGCAGGTTGGGCTCAAGATCTGTCCGGCCTGTGCCGGCATCCATTGCGTCGTGCCTGGATTAAGAATTTCCACGACGCCCTGAAGCTCTTTGACCTTGATTACGCTCGTGCTGGTTCCGGCCCCGCCGCCATTAGGTGTGCCCTGCGCAAACGTGGCTACGCCAATAACGGTCGTGAGCCATCCCGACAACACGACGCCAAATACCTTCCGAACGAATTTAGGAAATGGGCCTGGCATTTCCTCAAAATAACATAGGGTGTTATAGTCATAGTTCACAGCATAATTCAATCCAATTCCGCAATTATTTTGTTTACAAATTGCCGGATATTACGACATTGGCTTTATGTCGGACGACTCGATTGCCACCCGCACGACGCTGTTGGAGCGGCTCAAAGACTGGCGGGACAACCCAAGCTGGCAGGAGTTTTTCGACACTTACTGGAAGCTCATTTACGGTTTTGCTATCCGCAGCGGCCTCAATGAAGCCGAAGCCCAGGACGTCGTCCAGGAAACCATGCTCTCGGTGGCCAAGCATATCCCCACCTTCAAGTACGACCGCACTATCGGCTCCTTCAAGCATTGGCTCCTCAACATGACCCGCTGGCGCATCAGTGACCAGGTCCGCAAGCGCAAAAACCTTATTCCCGAAGCCGATGCCGATCGCCCTACTGAAACCCAAACCGGCCGCGTCAATAAAGTGCCCGACCCCGCAAGCCTGGATTTGGACGCCCTATGGGAGACCGAATGGGAAAAAACCCTGCTCGATTCCGCAGTGACCAAGGTCAAACGTCAATTGGACCCCGAAAAATACCAGATTTTCGATCTCCTCGTGAACAAGGAATGGCCGGTCCAGAAAGTCGCCGACACCTTTGGCATGTCCGTCAATCAGGTCTATCTCGCCAAACATCGCGTCACCGAACTCATCAAAGACGAAGTTGAACGCCTCAAAAAAGCCCAGTTTTGAACTCTTTTACGCAGGGCAGGCATCCTGCCTGCCGGTTGAGGCGGCTTCCATCTGCGTTTCTGCCTCAAAAATCTTCAAAATTTTTTGAAAGATTTTCCCGTTTGCTGCGTATTTATCCTTATGGCGATTTCCTGCCCGGCTCAAGCCGGGGCCAAACAGGCATCGAGGGTTTTACGCGGGCCTTCGGCCCGCTATGGCCAAGGGGTTCGTTAGAAACGCCGTTATGGTTAAAGGGCGCGAACGGCGGGATTTTTATGCCAGCTCCGGAGGCTTGGGCGCAACGGGGAATTATGGGCGGAGCTGGCATAAATCCGTTTTTCTTCATTCACACCTCAATCCAATCCACTATCTAATACCCGCCGCTCATGCTTCTTCTGACAATGTGGTGGAACACGGGGGCGTAGCGCGCTGTATCGCCGATTTCCAAATCGGCTGGCCGTACGACGTTGTGCGGTGTCAGGCTTTAGAAACGCCGTTCCTAAATTGAACGGGTGCGCGACTTCGCACGATTAGCGGGTTTAGAAACCCGCGATACAGCAGGTTTGGAAACCTGCGCTACGGGTTCAAGGTCCCCATGTTTGAGTCGTAGAATCATTAAAACTCCCCTCTAGCCAGCCCATTCGATGTTGGGCGTTCGGTGTTCGATGTTCGATGTTTCAGTTTTGGCCTGCAAGATCCCTCATCACTCCCCGTATAGGCCAATGAAGGCCAATGCGGGAAAAGACCGCGGCCAGGAAAGAAAAAACTAAACAAATTGAATCTTATGAAGACGAAATTACTGCTCACGGCCGCGCTCATCGGCGCGGTCAGCTTATCGGCCCACGCCGGTGTTTTTGTGGGTGTATCCTTCGGTGTGCCAGTTCCACGCGTGGTTGTCCCGGTGCCCCGCGTCGTTGTGACCGCCCCAGCCCCCGTGGTTGCTGCCCCTGTGGTCGAAACCGTCCCGGCCTGCCCCACACCGGGCTACGTCTGGGTGCCCGGATATTGGTCTGGCTACGGCCCGGCCCGCGTTTGGGTGGGTGGTTGCTGGAGACCCGGTCCGGCTCACGTCGTTTATGCGCATCCGTATGGCGGACACGATTATGGCTGGCATCGGCACTAAACAAAACCGGCGCCCCGCCTCACGGGCCCGGTTTTTCACTCTTTCACGCAGGTTGGGCGGGAGGAACGAGGAAACGTGGGAGGGCGCGCGCTTTGTGCGCCCTCCTGTTTGGACAAAAAATGTATTGCGAAAACGGTACATACTTTAAATAATAAAATTGAGAACGTATCAACGGCCTTCTGGCCACATCGCAGCATGAAATTATTTTTTGTATACACAGCAGTCTGTTTAGCGTGCCTGGGAACAGGCGTTATCTGCAAAGCGCAATCCGCGCCCGCGGACCTGTCACCGGACGTGCAGGAGGTCCTTACCCTCTCGCGCCAGCACATGGATGATTCGGTCATTACCAATTACATCTCCAGCACCGGCAAATCCTATAAATTGAGCGCGGACGACATCATCTACCTGAACAGCCAGGGTGTGTCCCAGGCCGTTATCAGCGCGTTGCTGGCCACCGCCAATAACCCGAGCAGCCAGCCCTCCGCTCCCACCCCGGCCGCCTCCACGCCCGGCGCACCCCCACCGGCCCCGGACTCGGGCTCGTCCCCAACTCCGCCGCCGGTCGATGAAGACACCAATTCCCAAACCCCTCCGCCGCCGGATGAATCAGCCGCGCCACCACCCGGAGCACCCCCGGAAATGTCCGGAGCCCCGATGATGCCCGCGCCCTTGCTGGACAACTTTTATGCCGATGCCGGCCTGAACCCGTCCCTCTGGCAAACGCAATCGCCGCTCCTGAGTTCGCTGGCCGCTATGCAGGGCGCACTCATCACGCCTGCACTGTCATTTTCGCCCTCGGGACTCCAGATGTCCGGAATAAGCCGCCACAGGGATTTCATGGGCATCCAATCCACCGCCCCATATAGCGCGCCCTTTACCTTCAGCGCGACAGTCACCGGAATGTCTCAGGACGCCATTCCATTCGAAATTTATCTGGTCAGCAATGATCTCCAGCAATGGCTTAGCGTCGCCGGCCATCTCGGCGGACGCGGACGTCCGCGCAGTGAAGTCCATTTTGGCCTGTTTGGTCCTCTTGGCGGGGCGCGCTTCAACATACCCACCGGCGGCGGTCAATCCCCCGATTACGGCGTTTGGCTCAATCACACCGGCAGTGGCTTTCCCATTTCATCCATGGGCAACAAGCTCTATCCATTTCCCGTCGCGGGCGTGCCGTACACAATTCAAGTCTCGATTGGCCCCGACGGCCTGGCCGCCGTGACTCTGCTCGATGCAAATCACGGAATGCTCGCTACCGAAAGTGTGCCCGCGGGAACCGGCCCATTCTATGTCGTCCTTGCCGGACGCGAGGGTTCGACCTACGCCGTATGGCAATCCGTCCAGGTGACGCCTTCGACCCCTGCGCCCGTAGCCACCGCTGCGCCACCGGTCCCGTCCACGCCCACCATGGATTATTTTCAACAGCAACTCACTCCGTACGGGACCTGGGTCAATGTTCCTGGCTACGGCCAATGCTGGCAGCCGGCTGTCGGCCCGGGCTGGCGTCCTTATTATGACGGCGGCCATTGGGAATACACCGATGCCGGGTACTACTGGGATTCCGATTATCCCTGGGGCGACATCACCTTTCACTATGGACGATGGGCCTACGTGAACCTTGGTACCGATCCGTGCTGGGTCTGGGTCCCCGGTTTTGAATATGCCCCCGCCTGGGTCGTCTGGCGTCACGACGACGCCGATGGTTACATCGGCTGGGCGCCCCTGCCTGCCGGCGCTGTCCTTGTAAATGGCGATTGGTTCTTCCACGGCGCGCGCGTCGGCGTGGGCTTCGATTTCGGGCTTGGCGCGGGCTTCTTCACTTTCGTCGGTTACGACCATTTCTGGGAGCACAATTACCGGGCCTGGGTCGTCCCGCACGACCGTGTCTATTTTGCGTTTCATCATAGCGCGATTATCGCCAGCTATCACTTTGATCACGGTGTGTTCGTCAACGTGGGCATGCCGCACGACCGCATGGTCCTGTACACGCACCGCGACTTTCATCCCACCCCCTGGGGCGACATGCGGCACCAGGAAGAAATGCACAACGCCTGGCAGCGCAACAACGACATTCACAACTACCACGCCGGCGGCCAGCCAAACGCCTGGGGCCACGGCGGCGGCGGCGGCAATTACGGCCACCCGGCCCCTGGTCCTGGTAACAACGGCCACGGCGGCGACAATAACGGCCACGGCAACGGCTGGCACTAAATAAGAAAAAGTTAAAAGGCACCCTTCTTCGCTCGGAAGCTACGGAGGGCAGAAAAGAGAAAGGTTCCGGGTGCCGCAATTAATCCCGAAGGGATGGCTCGGAAATAGCCCGGCATTTTAATGCCGGGACCGGTCCCACAATCGTGCAAGTCCCGAAGGGACGGCTGAGACGGCTGGCCATTTCACATTTTTCGTGTGTAGGAAGAGAAACAGAGAAACGGCCCAGAAAATTGCCGTTTTATTGGGGAATTTAAAGATTCCGAGGAAACGGCAGGGGTAGGGCGGACGTGCCCGTCCGCCAGGCGGGCGCCCCCGGAGGTCGCGTTTCAGAGCATTCGATGTTCGGCGTTCGACGTTGGATGTTCGATGTTTCGGGAAATCGTTTTCCCCCGCCACTTGCCTCACCGAAACAGTTAGCATAGCCTACCATGGCTATGCAACCGAGAGAAGAGCACCCGGCGCAGTCCTGTTCGGACGTTGCATTGTTCCTCCACTCGCTTGTCAACGAGGGCCGCGCGGCCGTCTCTTTGCAACCCTCGAACATCGATGATGCCGATGCCATCCCGTTGCTTCAGCAATTGGATGGTCTTGCCCGCGACGAACTTGCGCTGGAACTTCCCCCTTATTCTCCAGAGGTCGCGCTCTGGGCGGCGCGGCTCTTTTGCAGCCTGTCTCGTTTTGTGGTCTGTCGCGATATTTCCGAGGAACAAATCAAATCGACCTGCAAGGCGGCGTGCCCTGAACCGCGTGGACCGCAAACAGATTGGTCCGCCGATCTCACGCTGCGTCATCTGCCAAACCTGTTTCGGCTCGCGCACCACCTCAGCAACGCGGACCCTTTAGTCGGAGAAATGAAAAAGATTGCCGCCGATTGGCCGCTATCGTCTGTCGGAATTGACGGATTGGAAAATCCCCGCATCGATTCTTTTGTGGAGCACCCGGGGCTTCGACGCCTCTACGCCGATCGCATCATCGCCGCCGGCGATGTGTCCCGGCTCGCCGATTCGCGCGCGGGGGACCTGGTCAAAGCTGACCTGGGAGTTCATCACGAACTGGCCCCGGCGATTGCCGCAAAGATTTTTGAAACCACTCATGACACCCGCTGAAATCACAACTATTTTGGCTGCCGAAGTTCTTAACCCGATGAAAAATGCTTTCGTCGGGAAGGACGAAATCATTGACCTGCTCGGCATCTGCCTGGTCGGCGGTGAAAACCTGTTTATCCTCGGTCCGCCCGGGACGGCCAAAACGGCCCTCGTTCACCAACTGGCCGCCCGGCTTCAGGGCCAAACATTCGATTACCTGCTCACGCGTTTCACCGAGCCAAACGAATTGTTCGGCCCATTCGATATTCGCAAACTCCGGGACGGCGAATTGCAAACCAATACCGAAGGCATGTTGCCCGAAGCGTCGCTCGTTTTCCTCGACGAGTTGCTCAACGCCAACAGCGCCATTCTCAACTCGCTCCTGGTGGCGCTGAACGAGCGCCTGTTCCGCCGCGGCAAGGAAACGCGGCCGCTGGCTGCGCTCATGTTCGTCGGCGCCAGCAACCATCTTCCGGAAGATGACGCGCTGCAGGCATTGTTCGATCGTTTCCTCCTGCGCGTGCGCTGCGATAATGTTCCGGGCGAACGATTGCCCGATGTGCTCACCGCCGGCTGGAACCTCTCTTCGGCAAACCCGGAAAAATCATCATTGCATTTCGACGAGTTGCGTATCGCCCAGGCCGCCCTGGCCGGCGTTAAACTGGGCGCCGTGCGGCAGCCGTTTGGCGAATTGATTCATCGCATTCGCCATGCCGGGATTCCTGTCAGTGACCGTCGCGCCGTAAAACTCCAGCGCGTGATCGCGGCCAGCGCCTTGTTGTCGGGTCGCAATGAAGCGCGCCTCAGCGATTTCTGGGTCGTGCGCCATATTTGGGACACGGAAGAACAGCAGGAAGTTTTGGCGAGCCTCGTGGACCAGGCCATGTCAAAACAGCCGGCCGCCGGGGGCGATCATCCGCGCGCCCGCTGCGTTGATGGTCCGGACGCCGAATCGGTTGCGCGCGACCTCGACTCCATCGAGGCGGCCTTCAAAAATGGCTCCTTGCCCGACGTAGAAAAAGCGTATCTGCGCGACCGGCTCGGAATCCTCGAGGGCCGCTGCCAATGGGTGAAAGACGCCACAAAACGCGAATGGCTGGTAAAACGCGTGACAGCGCTGTGGCCGTCCCTGAAAACACAATGAACCGCGCTGCCGTAGCGCAGGTTTCCAAACCTGCCGTATCGCCGATTTCCAAATCGGCTGGCCGTCCCAACGCGGACAATCGTCAGTTTCCAGCGCAACGGTCCCTATGTCCAATTTCCAACTCATTAAGACTTTCCAGGAACCGAAACGCCGTAGCGCATGTATGCAAATCGACAGTCGTGCGATGTCATACGATCAGCGGGTTTGGAAACCCGCGATACAGCAGACTTAGAAGTCTGCGCTACGGTCCATAGTCCCAACGCATGCAAAAAAATCGAAGCAACGGCGAGTCCTGGGCCCTCTGCGTCGCGCTCGAAGACGCCGCGTCCCTCGCGCCGCTTCGCCGAATCGCAGGCATCGAAGTGGGTGAGGCCGGCGCAATAATCTGGCTTCGCGGAAAACAAGGGGACGAAAAGCTCGATGCGAGCCTTGCGGCGCTGCCCGCTCGCGCTCGCTATGAGTGGCTCAATTCAAATGATCTCCGTCAAATCGACCGACGAATTCCGACCGGCCGTCTACCAACGATGCAATGGCAGCCCCTGGACACATGGCTGCAGGTGCGGATGCCCGTGGCGGCATTGGCCGGTGAGCAGCCAAATCAGGTTCCGTTGCGCCTGGTCCGCTCCGCTTGCGAGCAGGAGCCGGGTTTGTTGCTGGCCGATCTTGCTGACATGGTGCGCTTCGCATCCATGGCCGCGCGTGTGCGGTTGGAACGCCTCCAGTTTGCGGCAAATGGAAACGGAAAAGTCCTCGTGCGCGGGCGTCCGTTGCCGTCGGTGCCCGGCCAGCGTTTTGTGCTGCACGGAGGTGTCGCAGTGCCCGCCGGTTTTTCCTGGGAACCACACGTCGCCCCGGCCGTCCTTGCCCGGCGATTTGCCGTTTCCGGCGACGCACTCATCATATGGAACGAAGACCAGGCGATGACGCGATTGCACAGCGAACAGTTTTTCCCGCTTTCACGCAGCGCGCTCCGAGCGACACAGCTTTTTTACAATGAATCAAAATAAAAACCATCGCGGTGTGCGTGGTGGAACACGGCGCGCTGCGCCGTGTAGCGTCGCGTGCAGCGGCGCAACGAGCGTGGCCAGCCCTACCCAATGAACCCGGACCGCCAACAAGCTATCCAGTATCTGTGCGCCCCCCGCGACGGGCTCTGGCACTGGACAGAGAACGGCGCCGTGTTGGCCTGGCACGACGGTTCCACCATTGCCTTCCGGGAGGAAATTGTCCAGATCATCGAATGGCTTGCGCCAAATGGGCTGCCATCCTTCGGGGCCATTGTCTTTCTGCTCGCGGCGTGCCGCGGCAAAGTGCCGGCTCTGGCGGATATCATGAAAATTTCCGATGCGCCGCCGCCGGCTGCGCCCCGCAAGGAATACTCATCGCCACTTACCGGGCTAAAGCAGTTGCAGGCACAAGTCGTAGCCGACCTTGAGCAACTTCAACAGGTTTCCCGGCTTCCGGCGGAACTGAACTCCGGCGTGAAGGCCAAATGCGTGCTTGCCGAAGCCGTATTCGAACTCACAAAAGTGGAGCGTTATGTGGAGGCGCAGGCTGTCCTGCGCGGCATGCGCACACCCATGAACGATGCCGGGTTGGTGGACACTGAATACACTCCCGGCCGCGGCAATTACATTCGCCAGATTCACATTGTCTCAGAGGGGCTGAAACGGCACACCGCCGAATCCCTGGCATTGCGGCTGCGCACGGGATTGGACGCGTTGCCAAAGGAAGAAGACGCGGAGTTGCCCGCGCCCGAGCGCGCGCGCCGATTGATTGAAGAATTGAGCCGCGACCGGGAATTTGGCGCCGTTTCCCGCGCGGCCCGCGAATTAATGGCCGCAGTGCGGCTTCCGCGGCGTCTGGCTGAACGCGAGCAGCTTGCCATCGGCGGCGTTGCTGACATCACCAATCGAGGCCCGCTGGACCGGCTCCTCCTGAGTGAACTGGCGCACGATGATCTCACGCTCTCCGTGCGCGTGGCGTTGAATGAAGCGCTCTACCTGCGGCGCGAACCGCCAATGCGCGAGCCGCCCGGCGCGCTCGCATTGCTGCTGGACTCCGGCGTGCGCCTCTGGGGCGTGCCCCGCGCGCTGGCGGCCGCGGTCGCCCTGGCACTGATTGCGCGCGATAAACAGCATAGTGAAATCCTCGCCTGGCGCGCGCATGGAAAACAATTGCAACCGGTAGACCTGCTTTCGCGCAACGGCCTGATGCAACACTTAAGCGCGCTCGAACCAACCGCGCACGCAGGCGATTCCATGCAGGCATTTGCCGATGCGGCGTCCGTCAATGCAGACACCCAGTCCGTGCTCATCACTCATCGCGATGCGCTGGCCGACCCGGAATTTCGCCGCGCGCTGGCGGACAATCCAACCGCGCCCGGATTTATAGCGACTGTGGATCGTGATGGGCGCTTCGAGTTGCATGCGATGCCCCTGGCTCATCGTCCGCCCATCTGCGAAGCCGACATCGACCTGGCCTCAGTCTTCGATGAAAACGTTGGCGTCACGCCCATCAGGCGCGAAGTGGAACCCGATTTGCCGTTCATTTTCGGCATATCACCATTTCCATTTCTGCTGCCGGTGACGGGCAGGATGGATTTCTGGAGCAATGGAACCGATGGGTTCACCTACGCGGTGCTCAACGATCGGAGCCTCGTCCGTTACCTCGGCCCGCAATCGGGCGCCCGCGTGATTGCAAGTAATTTGCCCGCGGGGAAAACCGTCTGGATGAATTGCGACGGCGACGAAGTTCATCTTGTGAAGGCGGGAGCGAGCCAGCGTCCCGCGCGTTTGGTGTCGGTTACCCTGCCGTTTGGGGCCGTGCGCGTCACGGACCTGGCCAGCGGCCCGGAAGTTCAGGCCGTATATCGTTACGCGGACGTCATTGTGGTCATACGTCTAAGCGACATTCGAGCGTATTCGTTGAGCGACGGCCAGATGCTTGCACATGCCCTCAATCCCCATCATTGGGTCAATGGACGTTATTTCCGCGGCCGAAGCCATTTTTATTTTGCTGTCTGGGACGGCGAACGCGTCAAATTCGAACCCGTCACGATGCCGGTCTCGTACGTTGTTTCGAATATTACAACGATCTTTGACCGGGAAGGATTTGCCGGGCCGTGGCTGCTGTCCAGAAAGGGCCATGTGGTCTCAACTGAATCCGAACTGACGCTCACGCTGCCGAACTTTGCAAACAGTCCGGCCATTTCCGACTTTGAAACGGCGAAAGTTTCCAAAGATGGGCATCGGTTGATGGTCTTCGGTCCTGCCAAATTGAAAGACGCCCGTCCAATGATGCACATCTTCGATTTGGTCCAAAAATCCTGGCTGGACATTCGCTATGCGGAAATTCCAATCAATCGAAATCCACCGTTGCCGACGTGGAATCTCTATCGCGCGATCGAGTCGATTGCGCTGTTCCAAAACGCCGTTGCGATTTGCGGCCGCAAGGTTCGCTGGCGCAAGCTGGCATTGGACGACGATGGACGGCTGTGCATTCACGACCTGGCGCCAACCAAAGGAGTTACTCCCCAGCCCATCTTCGGCCCGCCTCGAATGACGAGAGACGGTTGCACGCTTCGAGTCGCAGAGATCGCGGGCGGCAGTAAAATGTTCCTGGATAGCCGCGGTCTCCTGCATTTCAAAAGCGCGAATCTGGAGCTGCCCGAAATCTCAATCGTATTGGCCGAGGGCGAGGTCGCCGGCTGGACCACAGACGGGGTCGTCTGCGGTCCTCAGTTTTTTTTCGAGAAGCCGATCGTCTCTGATCCCAAAGGCGTGTTCGAGCGCATCATGAACTTTTTCGCAAAACTATGATTCCCACCCTATCAATCGTCCTCGCCTGCCCCGGCGTAGCTTCCGAGCGAAGCCGGGTCCTCGAAAGCGTGGCAGGGCGATGCTGCCGCGTCGCCGTAGCGCAGGTTTCCAAACCTGCCGTATCGCGGGTTTCCAAACCCGCTGATCGTACGACGTCGCACGACTGCCGATTTCATGACCACGCCACGGCGGCCCGAGAGCTCACGATCGTCCACGTTCGGACGGCCAGCCGATTTGGAAATCGGCGATACGGCAGGTTTGGAAACCTGCGCTACGTGCTACCATGATTCTCCCGCTCCAGCTTAAACACGATCCGGCCCTGGACGCCGCCCCTGCCGCGTGGTTTCTGCCCGGGGACTCGCCGGCGCGATGGCTCGACGAACTCGTGCGCTGCGGCCTGGCCGGATTGGAGACACGATTATTTATCGTGCGGCGATCCATCGAAGACCGCACGCCGGCCGGACTGCTGGTCGTGCCATCCCACGCCGATTCGGTTACCGAGCCGCCGGCGGGAATGCCCTGCCGATTGATCGGCGGCTCGTTTTTTGTGCCGGCGGACGGCGCGTTGCATCCGCCCGTGGGCGAATCGGAGCTGCGCCGGTTGGCCGTCGCGCCGCTTTCGTTTTACCATCCGGTCTTCGGCCTGAGCGGTTTCGAAACCGAATCGGCGCTCCATGTCAATGATTTGCTCGAAACACCCATTGAAACCTCTACAAATTGGAACTTCGCGCGGCCAGGCGCTCCGGCGTTGCCAGAATTGACCGCTGTCATGCTGATTCGACCGCCAACGCTTGAAGATATTTTCGGCGGAGCCGAGGACGACATTGGCAGCGAACCGCTCGCGGACCTGCCCCCTGCGCCGGACGAACCGGCGGACACAAAATTGGGGAAGGGCGGACGCAAACTGCGGCGGGCTTTTGCGAAAGGAATGTCGGAAATCCTGCGGCGTCTTCCTCACACCGCCAGTCACCGCACGTGGGTCAATGACCTGGAAGACTGGGCAAACCGGCAGTTGCGCGCCGTGGGCGGCGAACTCGAAAAGCTCAGGAACAAGGAACTTCACCGGCTGCTGCATCTGCTCGACAGCGATCCCGAAGCCGGATTGCGCCAGGCAATTCCACTGAGCAGTTTCGCGCATCGCGGGACCGCTCCGCCCAGTGCCCGGCTCGGCCAGCGTTCGCTCGAATTTGATCCAGGACGCATGGGTGGACGACCGGCGGATTTTTGGAATGTTCCCCTGAACTTGCGCGAGACCTTGCGCCGACGCTATCGCGAGATGGCCGACCGCGAGATGCAACTGGGACGGCACCGGCGCGCGGCGTACATTTACGCCAGTTTGCTCGGCGACCTGGTTTCGGCGGCCAATGCGTTCAAGCAGGGCCGATTGTTCCGCGAAGCCGCGTTGCTCTACGAAGAACACCTGAGGAACCCGCTCGAAGCCGCGCGTTGCCTGGCCGAGGGCGGTTTTCTGGCGGAAGCCATCGAACGGTATGTAAAGCTGGGTCGCTGGCTGGGTGTGGCTGACTTGCACGAACGCGCCGGCAACCAGGCCGCCGCGGAAGAGGCAATTCGCCGCGTCGTCAACGAGCGCCTGGCCCAAAACGATATTCTCGGCGCCGCCAAACTGGTTGAGGAACGCCTGCGCCAGCCGGATGAAGCATTGCAAATGTTGCTCGACGCATGGCCGGCGTCGCATCAAGCCGTCAATTGCCTTGGCGCCGCATTCCAACTCCTGGCGCGGCTGGCCAGGCACGAAATCACCCTCGAGCGACTCGCGCAGCTCAAACGCGAAACCGTGCCGGCAGCACTGACCTTGCCTTTGCTGTCCATCCTTGGGGCGGCTTCCCGCGATTATCCCCATGAACGCGTGCGCCATGCCGCGGCCGATCTTTCTCGCGTGCTCATCTCACAACGGCTTCAGTGGCCGGGTTTTCCCAACGAAGACTCCGCGCGTTTGTTGGACCATCTCGTCCGGCTCGCTCCTCAGGACCGCTTGCTTTCGCGCGACGCCAATCGTTATCTCATCGAACGCCGCGCCGCGGAAAATCGCAGGGCGCCGGCGCTTCCACCGCCTCTTCCCGGCAATAAACCCGTCGAAGTCCGTCGCATTGATTTGCCCCGCCAAATTCAATGGTTGCACTTGCGCCAGGAATTACATTGGTTTTTCGCGCTGGGCGTCACCCAAAAAAGGCTCACTCTATTGCGCGGGGTGTGGGAAGGCGAATACCAGAGCCTTTCCTGGGATTGCCCGGCGGAGAGCGTTCGGAATGGATTTGTTTTCGAACCAACCGCCGAACGTGGAAAAGCCGTCGCGCTGGCGGCATCAAACGGACCGCCCTTGAAGGAAAAGCGATTTCCAGCCTCAGACCTTTTTTTCAACCGTGAATGTATCGCAGGAAACCTTGGCTGGCTCCCGGCTCCTCTGGTGTATCCATTTGCGATTGGCGAGGACATGATTTGGTCCGTGCATGTGGCCGGTGGCCAGGCAATTCTTTCATGCTACGATAAAGTGCACGAGCAACTCCTGCGAACGCTCGATGTCTCCGACGACCTTTTACGCGACGCCACACGAACCGAAGAAACGCGCCTGTGCCTGGCGGTAATGGAAAACACGGTCGCAATCGCGCTGGGCAACCGGTTGGTGTGGACGAATGGCGAAGGCGGCGTGACACGCGTGGAACTGCCTGGCCAGGCTGTTCGCCTGTGCGCCACAATACCCAACACGCGGCGGGGCGTCGCCGTAATGCTGCATTACGGCGCGGTGATGCATTGGGCGGGCACGGACGCCTGCATCGAATTGGACCGCGACATCATCACGCCATTGGGCGCCTTTATTCCGGGCGGACCGTTGGTATTGGCGTCCGGCCCCAAACTTCTGGTCCTCGACGTCGACGCGCGAGGCGTTCAGCGCAGCACGAAAATGGAATTGTCCGGCCAAAAAATAGTCGGAGTGTGCGCCACATCAAACACCGGCGAATTCGCCATAATGAACGACGCCGGTGTCATGATCGTGTACAAAATCAATCGGTAGCATCTGCAATCGTCCTGGAAAAAGGGGAATCATTCTCATCGTCATCCTCATCCTCATCCTCGGAACGGGATCTGGACCGCGAAATACACGAAATACGCGAAAGCCAACTCAATAGGCCAACGGCCTAAACCATACCAGCCGTGGGCGGCGCCCACGGTTCGGGCCTTCTCTAGCCTTATTTCAATTATTTGGGCAAGTGTAAGCATCGTTTCCGCAGATACGCTTCAAAATTCGGAGCGAGAAGCTGTATCCCACCGAAGTCATGATCGGATATCCAGACCTTTCCCTCCGCATCAAGTCCTACTGGATTACCGGCATGGTCCGTCGAAATGACGGCCCATTTTTCGACCCCTGGCCAGTTTTGCTGCCGGTAGCAATTTGTCACTTCCAGGAATGTCGATTCGTCGTTTCCCATAGGTTCCGCTTTACGCAATCCAAAAATCGGATATGGTCCGACGATCGCTCCGCCGTACCGGCAAATGAATTCCTTGTAGTCCTCCGCCAGCTTAACGCCAACTTTACGCTCCGCATCTGCCACTTCCACGGGGCTCACAGTTTCGGCCCTAAGGAAAGGCGACTCTGAGAACCGATCGTCTAAAACTTGCCATGTCTGTTCACGCATAAATGTTAATAATCGTTGTCGCTAACCTATCAGATCTTCGCAACGTTGACAGCCGGAAAGGACTAGAGGGGGCGAGCCCGATGAGACGGGCGGTGGGCTATGGTTCATGTCCTTGCCTGGCCCTCAATTCACGCCTAGCGCGCCATCGCCAATATTCTTCTCGCCAGTTGTTGTGGAAATCTCGCTGCTTCTCCGTCAATCCGGCTTTGGGCGTATTTCCGAATGGATGTTGAATGACATTAGAAATCCTGTTGTTCGGCCTGGGCATTTCAACGAGAGGCCCATTCGGATTTTGGGCCAAGTGGTGGAGAGAAATCCGTTCGCCGTTTTTGGTATATCCGGCAAAACCGTCGCGAGCCATCGCGCGCAGGGTTCCTACCTTGAGATGCGAAAGATTCCGAACTGCTCTTATCTCCAACCCTTTGAACCAAAGCACATTCCGCAACGGTCTTGCCTTTGCTGGATCTGCTACAGGATTGCCCTGCTGGGTGCGCTCCCGCAAAAACTGAATTACTGCCTCTTTTAATAGTGGATGCGCTCTCGGAGGAATATTAACGCCAAGCCTTTGTCCGATGAAACCGCGGATTGCGTTATGGAAGTTTTCCACAATTCGGTCACGGCCATCTGAATTTATCACCCGCGCAGCTGCTGCGTCGTCTTGAACGGCCCGAAAATTAGTTGGCAAACCTTGAGCTTTACGACGTTTATTCGCCTCTTTTAATTCAGTCGGCGTCAGGTTGGAATGTACGTAATTCCAAGCTCTCTGAACGTCTGGCCGGGGCCAAATGGCGCGCAAACCTGCACCAAAGATTGCCAGCGGCGTCTCTTCCTTTGTGGGAATCTTCGCCGCGTTCACCGCAATATTTCCGTTTCTCAGAGGCATTGTCTTCCATGGAAGTACACGGTTTCGGGTGACAACCATTCGAGCAGGCAATTGTTTCGTGCCAAAAAGTTGATTGATTGCGTCTGCTGTCCGCTCCCTCGAAATTCCCTCTAGGGGCTCTTCAGCTACGTTATAACGTGCGGCGAAATCGCCGTTTTCTTCTGTGGATTCGTCCATCGCCGAGTCAGAAGTCTCAAATGGCACTGGGCCCTTCGGAGTCGGGACAGCATCTTTATCAGACTTCAGTGCACGTATGATTGCCCGCGCGGTCTCCTCGTCGCTTAATTCTCCGATCCCCTGTCAGCCAGCCACCCCTTGACGCGCTCAACGATTCGTTGCCAGATTGGCAATTGTTCACTCGCAGCCTTCGCAATAAATTCGTCGGTCAATCGCGCCCTGTAATCGGGCACCGATTCGCCCGGTTGAATCCGGTATTTGAGAGATAACGGCGCAAGTTGGTCGAGGCCCAAATTGCTTCCAATTCCATTGCGAATTGCCTGCCTGCCCGCCTCGCTGGAGAGCAACACGTGGTTATGCTCTTCCCGCAAAACTTTCTGGAGCGTGCCGGCGCTATCAATGAAAGCCCTGTTAACGATGATTTTACCGTCCTTGACCGTCCCGCGGACGCCATAGCCGTTGTGCGTCCAGGTTGGGTCGTTAACAATTTGGACCGGTGGAACGTTATTCTGTCGCCGCAGGTAATTTTGGACCCCTGCTTGCACCGTCTGATCATCAAGGCCGCCTATTCCGTCTTTGCCGTATACGTAATGTGGAGTTGCTGTCGCTGGCCCGGGGACGCTTTCGGCATTGCCGAATAGGGATCGAGAAAATTCAAAGTCGCCGATTCCAGGTGGAACAGTTCCCTGCGCTGGCTGTGAAGTCCCGCCAGCAACTGTTCCGTCGGTCGGCTCGTCGACCACCGGTTGCGCTTGTGGAAAGAGTTTGCCGCGCACCATGTCGTGCAGGCCCTTAACCATGGCTGCCAAATCATCTAACTTTTCAGAATCCGACTTTGGAGGTTGTTGCGGTTGCTGTTTGTCAGGTCCACCCTGCGCTGGCGAATCTTCTTCCAAATTCGGCGCGAAAGCAGGGGGAATCATCGGCCCGTTTTGCAATTGGTCAGACAATTGCCGGATGATGTACATCCGCCTATCGACGTAGGGCTCAATCAAATCTCGCGCGCCATGCAATCCGCTAAATGGCGCGAACCCAAAATCCTGCACAAGGTCCGAAACCGCAGAACTGATAGCGTCGCTGTCCCTGTCCTCTGGATTCTTGCCAAGCTCAGTTCCCAGCGTGCGCGCCGCCGGCCCCGCGTCCGAAATCATCTGCCCTGAAAATCCAAGCGCCATCAGTCTGCCGGCCCACGCTGGCAGTCCAAGAAACCCAGTCGCAAGCCACGGGGCGCTGTTGGCGATGCCGGTCGAAATCTTCGCCGCCGTTACAGCCGGAATTTCATCCTTATCCGCAGCCTCCTGCTTAATGATTTGGTCAATCGGTAATGCATTTCCTTCAAGCGCCGCCGGAATGTTTCCACTGAACATATCCGCGTCTTGCGTGCGGTTGCCGCTGTCGAACGCTGACATCATCTCGGCCGCCGTATCCGCAACCACAGCTCGCGGAAGTGTCCCAATCAGTCCAGGGTGCGTTTGCGCGTCAACCGCATCTTCGTCTTTTTGCTCCTGTGCTATCTCCTGAGGGGTCCACTGATGAGGTGGAAATTTTGCGTTCAACAAGTCACCGGGGATGTTCAGCGTACCGCCGCCAGTAGATTCAGCGAACACGGGAGGATGCAGGATGTTTGCAAGCAAGTCCGGCCCGTCAAATCGGTCAAATGCATTTCCGTCAAACTTGTCAAAAGGGTTTGCCGGCGGCTGCGGTGTGGCCGCTGGCGGCGTGTCGAGGAACTCATCTGCGGTCATAGCAATTGCATTTCAATTGAATCTGTTTTGTGACAGTCCTGCTAAAGGCGGTCGCTCTTTCGGAGATTGCGGGCACCCTCCTGTTATGGATTGTTGCACGCGGCATTTGTCAGCCGCATGCATTTGCGCCATAAATGGCAGATCAGAAACCACTCACAAGAACTAGATTTGGAACCCCACCGAAACTCAACATTGACGCGGGCTTTTAGAGACAGAAATTTTTTGATTTCTTTTTTGGCACCGCGAAATTCACGAAACTTTTGGGTTTTTAAGCCACAAATGTCATACGGGTCGGTTCCTAGTATTATTGTAGTATTATCGAAGATGTTTTGTGCCAGACACACTGCCTTCGTTCCAGTTCCCCACCACCAAAACACTCAAATTCCCCAACAAAACCACACCTTTTGCCCTCTCTTCTCGCTTCGTTTCCAATTTCCACCCCAAAAATGTGCACAGGGTAGGCTGTCCGCCAGTGGCGCAGCCACCGCCGCACCCAATCTCCCATCTCCTATTCTCCATTTTCGCCCCGTTCTCACGCTCTCCCCACCGCCCCAGCCGTTTCGCGGCGGGCCCAGGAGTCGGCTTCGAGGATTTGCGGGAGCGTGGGTTGCGCGATGACCTGGTGGGCGTCCATGGTGCGTTGGACGGTTTCGGTGATTTGGGAAAAGCTGATTTTGCGGTTTACGAAGGCTTCCACGGCCACTTCGTTGGCGGCGTTCAGGACGGCAGGCAACGTCCCGCTGACTTCGCCGGCACGGCGGGCCAGGGCGATGGCGGGAAAACGGTCCACGTCCGGTTCTTCAAAGGTCAGTTGGCCGAGTTTGGCGAAGTTTGTTTGCACGCGGTTGCTTGCGACGCGGTCGGGATAGGTCAGGGCGTATTGAATGGGCAGGCACATATCCGGCGTGGAGAGTTGGGCCACGACGGAGCCGTCCACGAACTCGACCATGGAATGGACGACGCTTTGCGGATGGACCACGACGGTTACGCGCGCCATTTCGATGTCGAAGAGCCACCGGGCTTCAATCATTTCGAGCGCCTTGTTGAAGAGGGTGGCGGAATCGATGGTGATTTTTTTTCCCATGACCCAGGATGGATGCTTCAGCGCGCATTCGACGGTGATTTCGGAGAATTTTTCTTTGGGCCACAGTTTTTTGTCGCGGAATGGTCCGCCGCTGGCGGTGAGCCAGAGTTTGCGGACGGAATGGGCGGGTTTGCCGTCCAGGCACTGGAAAATGGCGGAATGTTCGCTGTCCACGGCCAGGACGCGCACGCCGTGTTTGCGGGCTTCGCTCATGACGATGTCGCCGGCCATGACGAGTATTTCCTTGGAGGCGATGGCGATGTCTTTGCCCGCGCGGATGGCCGCCAGCGCGGGTTTAAGGCCGGCGGTGCCGACAATGGCGATAAGAACAATGTCGGCTTCGGGAAGTGTGGCAAGTTCGATGAGGCCGTCCTCGCCGCAGAGAACGCGGGTGTTGTTGCCGAGGGATTGCTGGAGTTCGCAGGCTTTGGCGGGGTCGAAAATGGAAACGGCGGCGGGCTTGTGCCTGCGGGTTTGTTCGAGCAGAAGCGCGGTGTTGTTTCCGGCGCCGAGCGCAAGCAGGCGGATGCCGTCCGGAAGGTCTTCGGCGACCTTGACCGTGCTGGTGCCGATGGAACCGGTGCTGCCTAAGAGAACGACTTTCTTCATCTTATCAATTTACGATTTACGATTTACGATTTACGAGTCAAGGGCCGGTGGAACCCAATAAGACAACATTTTTCATTTATTCGGAAGTTTTTTTAGCCACAGATGAACACAGATGAAACACAGATATTTTCAAAAGACCCTCCGAATGTACTCGACCCGTTCCCGCCCGAAGTTGATCAAAAAACCGACCTTGATACCGGTACCCTTAAGTTCATCTGTGTTCATCTGTGGCTAAATAAAATGGGTTAATACGGCAATGTATTCTCGTAAATCGTAAGTCGTAAATCGTAAATTGGTTAATGGGGCAAATTGGGATTCGTCAAAATATGGCGCAGGTAAAGGTACATGATAGGGGCGTTAAACAAAAGGCTGTCGAGGAGGTCCAGGAGGCCGCCGATGCCGGGGAAGAATTTGCCGGAATCTTTGACGCCGGCTTCGCGCTTGAAGAGGGATTCTATGAGATCGCCAATGACGGCGGCGGGACTGAGGATGACGCCCAGGATTATGGCGTGCATCGTGTTCATGCCGGCCATTTTGTCGCCGAAGAAATGGACAAAGACAACGCTGCCGGCGGTGGAAAGGCCGATGGCGCCGGCAAAGCCTTCCCAGGTTTTGCCGGGGCTGATGCGGGGGATCATTTTGTGCCTGCCGATGAGGGAGCCAACGGCATAGGCGCCGGTGTCGCTGAATTTGGTGACGAGCACGAAATAGATGAGAAAGAATTTGCCCTGAACATGTGGGAAAAAATTGATTTCCTGGATGAAGTTCATGAGCCAGGGAACGTACATGAGTCCGAACAGGGTGGTGGAGATGGCGGCCATGCCGGCGGAATTTTTCTTCGAGAAAAGCTGGCGCACGCAGAGCCCGAGCACGAACAGGATCAGGAAGCCGGTTTGAAAGTCGTTTACCCGCGCGGGCGAACCGCTGATTCCCAGGCGGCCGGTGAGGTTGAAGAATGTGCCCGCGACGAGCAGGATGCCGCCGGCCAGGCCGCACCATTTGAAACAGGGGAGGCCGCGTTTTTCGGCCAGTCCATAAAATTCCATGAGGCCGGCGGCTGACAGGAGAACGATGATACAGACAAAAACAGTGTCGGAAATGAGTGTGCTGCTGAAAAACAGGGCGGCAATGATGACCGTCCAGAGAATCACCGTGGTGATTAGCCGGCGGAAAAAGATTTTCGCCTTGGAAGGCGCCTGGCTTGCGACAGCCCCGTTGGACATCCGTGAGAGGGTAGCAGAAACGGTTGCTGTGGGGCAACTCTGTTGAATGCGGAATGTGGATTGCGGAATGCGGAATGCGAAGGTTTCCTTCTCGCTTCGCAGACTTCGCGTTCTTCGCGCGACTTGGAATCCGTGCCTGGTGTCCACGCTTTAGCGTGCTCCGTGCCTTCTTCGATGGACCGCGTATCCCGAACACGCTAAAGCGTGGACACCGAACAAATAGCGCGTGATGAATGGGTTGTAGCGATGTCTCCTTTGGGGCGTTGATTTAGCCATTGCCTTTTTGTTTTGGAAATTGAAGTAAAAAATGGAAGTTTATTGACCGAGTCCTATGCCATCTATTACCTGCGCGTACTGTGGGAAACCCTTTGCCGCCGTCAACCTGTCTGAAAAAAATCTCGTTTGCCCGCATTGCGGCTCTAAAAACGTCGTTCCGTTGCGCCAAACGGCGGAAGTTCAGGCGGCTGTCGCGCAGGAACTGGCTGCGCGGCGGCAACCGGGCGATACACCAACGGCCCAGATCGCCGCTAAACTGATTGCCAACATCGAAAAGGTCATCGTCGGCAAATACAACGAGATTCTGCTGACAGTGATGGCGTATTTTGCCGACGGCCATGTGCTTTTGGAAGACGTGCCCGGTGTGGCGAAAACCATGCTCGCGCGCGCCTTGTCGCGCAGTGTCGGCTGTGATTTCAAACGCCTGCAATGCACACCGGACCTGCTGCCGAACGACATCACCGGCAGTTCCATATTCAATCCCAAGACGACCGAATTCGAGTTCCGGCCCGGCCCGGTCTTTACCCAGATCCTGCTCGCGGACGAAATCAATCGCGCCACGCCCCGCGCGCAGGCGGCGCTGCTCGAAGCCATGGCCGAACGCAAAGTCACCGCCGACGGCGTGAATTATGAATTGACGCCGCCGTTTTTTCTCATCGCCACACAAAATCCGATTGACCATGAGGGCACGTTCCCGCTGCCCGAAGCGCAGCTCGACCGGTTTCTGGCGCGCTTGAGCCTGGGCTATCCACAATTTGAAAATGAAGTCGCCATGCTGCACCGGCTCAAGGCGGGGCATCCCATCGAAGCTTTGGAGAGCGTGGCCACCGTCGAGGAAATTTTGACCTGCCAATCGGCCGTCCGCCAGATTCACGCGGATGAAAAGGTCATCCGTTACATCGTGCAACTGATTCAGGCCACGCGCGAGCATTACGACATCCGGCTGGGTGGCAGTCCGCGCGCGTCCATGTCGCTGCTGCGTTGCGCGCAATCGGTCGCGGCCATTCAGGGTTTCGATTTCGTGACGCCGGACGATGTCAAATACGTCGCACCGTTCGTATTGGGGCATCGCCTGATTTTGCGGCCGGAAAGCCGGCTGCGAAAAATCACTGTTCAATCAGTGCTGGAGGAAATATTAAAAACGGCGCCCGTTCCGCAGATGGAGTCAACCGGCGGGGGCCAATGAAGTAAAGGCGGAGAATCTCATGTACCGCCGGAACGTCGAACATCGAACATCGAACGCCCAACATCGAATGGATGGCTCGCGGTCTTTCCTTCAGCGTTCGATGTTGGATGTTCGATGTTCGGTGTTTTCCGCCAGCTTATGAAATGGATTCTTGGCACTCTTGCGCTTTTGGTTTTGGGCCTGATTTTCCGGCTCAATCTGCTGGTTTATGCGATGTATGCATTGCTGGGCATTTTGTTGTTGAGCCGCTTTTTCACGCGGCATTGGACGGAACGAATTTCTGTGCGCCGCCGTTGCTCGGGCGAAGTTTTTGAGATTGGCGAAAGCTGCGACGTCACCGTCGAAATTAAAAATGACGGTTCGCTTTCTGTTCCGTGGCTCTTGATTGAGGACGCCCTGTCGCGTGATGCGTTGTCGGGAACAACGCCCAGGATCAAGGTCGAGGGCGGCCGGCTGAATCTCGTCCGCCTGGCGCCGCGCGAAACGGCCGATTTGGAGTATCAAGCCACCTTTCTGACGCGCGGCTATTTTCAGTTGGGCCCGCTGCTTTTGGAAACCGGCGACGTCTTCGGATTGCATCGCCGGTTTCGGGTGGCCGGCGAACCGCTTTTTGCCCTGGTGCTGCCAAAAGTTTTGCCGTTGCAGGGTTACAATTTGGCTTCGCGCCGGCCCATCGGTGAAATCCGTGTGACCCACCGGCTGTTTGAAGATCCGACACGGCTGACGGGAGTGCGTCCGTATCAGCATGGTGATCCGCTCAACCGGATCCATTGGAGGGCCACGGCGCGCACCGGCGAATTGCACAGCCGCACTTACGAGCCCTCGCGTGTGGCGGGCGCGACCTTTCTGCTCGACTTTCACGCGGACAGCCTTGCCGGCGCCAATGGAATCATTTCCGCGGAGTTGGCGATAGTCGCGGTCGCATCGCTCGCGAACGCCGTTTATTTGATGGGGCAACAGACCGGATTCATCAGCAATGGACGTGACGCCGCCGACCGGATCCGGGAAGAAGGCTGGCGCGCTGAATTTTTGACGCGCGCCGCCGCGCGCCAACGGGCGAGCGAACCCTCGGCCAACGACCGTTTGCGCCCCGTGCAGGTGGAGAACGGCAAAGGGCTGGAAAAATTGAACCAGATTCTTGAAACACTGGCACGATTGGAAATGACAGATGGTTTGAATTTTGCCGAAATGATCGCCGCCAGCATTTCGCGAATCTCGCGCGATGCCACAGTCATCGCGGTTCTGCATCGTGTTACACCGGAAACGGCGGTGGCATTGGGTGACATGGTCCGGCGCGGTTTCCTGGTGACGGCGGTGGTGGTCGCTTTTGCCGCCGGGCCGATTCCCGACTGGGCGCGTCCGCCGGAATGGGCGAATTTGCTGCTGGCGCAGGGAGTGGATTTTCGCCTGGTCAATTCCGAGGAAATGATCATCAACCTGTGCGCGGAAGCCATCGTGAGATGATATGCAGGACGATCGACCCACCAGGACCCTGGCCGACTTTTTGGTCGTCTGCGTCAGTCCGATCCTGATCATGTTGCTGGTTGGCAGCCTCTGCTTCTTTCTCATCGAAGTCTTCGGCCGCGGCGAAGCTGTGGGCAGCTTGCGCTGGATGATGTTCTGGTTCGTGCTGGCCATTGTGCTGGTGTCGCGCATCGGCATCGAACAAGGGGCCGGTCACGCGATGGTTTATGGAGGGGGGCTGGCGGCGGCTGTGTGGCTCTATTTGTTGCGGCTCTTTCCCGAATTATTTGTTTGGGACATGGTTTTGCTGGCCATCGTCTGGTGGTGCGCGAACAAATTGGTTTGGGACTGCACGCTCGTCGATGAAAATGAAGACGCTTCCGGCAGCGGTTTGTTGCAACCTGCCGCGGACAAAAACTTCTTTTTGGCGCCGGAGAAAGGTCGCGTGAAAAATTCGGCCAAGAATAAAAAATCCGCACCGCATCCGCCGGGATTGTGGGTGGTCTACTTTTCATTGGCGGCGCTGCCGCTCTTTGGCATCGGCCAAATGTTATTGCCTCGCGGCGATATCGCGGCGCGTCACGCCGGCTTTGATTTCTTGTTTATCTACATGGCGGCGGCGTTCGGACTTTTGCTCGTTACCAGCTTTCTTGGCCTGCGCCGCTATTTGCGGCAGCGTTATGTGCAAATGCCCGCGGCCATCGCGTTTGGGTGGGTCCGGTTTGGCGTGTGTGTGGGCGCTTTCGTACTGATGGCGGCGCTATTATTGCCGCGTCCGGGCGCGGGCGATGCCTGGATGACGATGCGCCACCAGATTGATTACCGGTTGCATCAGGCCAGCAATTTCGCCATGCGCTTCAGTCCGCACGGCACCGGCAAAGGCCGTTCAGGGAACGAGCCATCCCATTCAAACCAACAAAATAATCCGGCGAATTCGCCATCGGGAAATCAAACGAGTTCCAGTCAATCGCAATCGGGACATCAAAGTGAATCCGGCAAAACGCCGCGCTCGGGCAATCAACATTCCGGCCAAAGCCAAAATCCGCCGCCGCAACAACAGCCGCAGTTTTCCACGCCGCCCGCAAATCCATTTTACAACTGGTTCAAAATTTTGTTCTTTGTCGCCCTCGGGTTACTGGCCGCGTGGTGGGTTTTTCGCCAGCGCAGTTTGATTCTTCAAGCCATCCAATCGATCATCGCATCGATTGCGGACTTTTTCAGAAATCTATTTGCCTTTCGTTTTTCACTGAAACCGGCGGGTGCGGTCACTAAGAAGAACCAAATTCGCCGGCCCTTTTCCGCATTCCATAATCCGTTTCTCACCGGCAAGGAACAGTCGTGGACACAGACGCAATTGATATTATACAGCTACGACGCATTGCGCGCCTGGGCGCAGGAACATGGCATCGAGCCGCGCCCGGAACAGACCGCGCGGGAATTTTGCGTGGAGGTGGCAGGGGTTTTTCCTGAAATCCATTCGGAATTAAACCGGCTATCAGTTCTGTATAGCCGGACGGCGTACGGAATGGAGCAAGTGGAGAATCAGAATTTGGAACCGCTGAAAGAGCTCTGGCGGTATTTTTATACAGGCGCAGCGAGCAGGGATTTGATCCCGCAATCTTGAATCACCTCGGAGCGGTACTCGATATTGACGAGGCCAAAAAAGGCCAGTCAACAGTCCACGTTAGGCGTGTGTGTTTACGGATTGCACCCATTCCCGGATGGCCTTCACGACCCTTGCCCTGTCCATTCTCAAATTAAAAATTTGCGCCACGGTACTTAATTCAATGAGTGATTCATTGATTAGTTCGTCCTGGCGTTCCTCGGGAGAATAAACAATTGCCACGGCACGGTCTTTTTTTAGTGATCCGTGCTGAATCACCCGTTCAAACTTCCATGCGATTGATTCGGCTGTGGTCTGAATTGCTTTCGGCTGGGCTGTTAAGGGCAGGACTTGCGCCAACCAGTCAGGTTTGCCGTTTCCGATATAGATATGAAACTCCGGATAAACCGTCTTCGAATTGTCTAACGTGACAGGAACACGCTTGTCAGTCTGAACTCGCTCGTCGGCAGCTATTTCAGCCTCTCGCAAGAGTTCGTCCCGGACCACTTTCGCCGCCTTTCCTTCGTCTTCATCCTCAAGAGTTTCGTCTACCAGGCGGTGAAATAAATAATCAGCGATGGAATCAATTTCGGTTGGCGCGACATCTTCAAGTAAATCGCCACCTCTCTCTAGAATGTAATTTCCACGGCTCGTGGATTCCAATGCGTCGAGAAATCGCTCGCTTACCCGCGTCACTGTTTCTGGCTTTCCAATGAAATTTATTTTGTCTCTTGAAAGCAGTTTTACCCACGACGAAATCCACTGCTTATACGTATCCAAGGACAAGGTTTGAATTTTGCCGCGCAAGATTCTTCCGTCAACATTCCCGTCTCGATTTGCTCCAAGAAAGCGAAATGCTGTCGCCCCCCCGCACCACGCGATAACGCCGATATTCACTGGCTCGTTCCTGAACAGGTCAGAAACGTATTTCGCGATCAAATATGAAGCCCGTGCCATATGAATGTCTTACGGTCAAAGCAGCCGCCATGCCTGAATTGACTTAAATTCTTGCCGGTTTTCTTTTATCAAATTACGCATTTTCGATTTACGATACAGCAAAAAACGACACACCGCATCGCTTTCGGCCTCGCTCAATATACCAGCTTCCCCCATCGATGCACAGGTTTACTGGATGAAGAAATCCGGCAATTTATCCAGCTTTTCGTGCCATTTTTCGAAATGGTCGGAGGTATTCAAGGCATCCAAAAGGCAGTGTCGATTTTGACCGGCTGCTGCACCCAAGTATGGTGTAACCACTTTCGGCTCATTTTTTCCGCCTTCTATCGAAAATTTGTCTTTCAGGTCATTTAATCGGTCAATTCCCTTGCCATCTTCGCTTCCAAATAGCGCGTGGCTGTGGTCGAAAACATTTAACTGCGCGGGCCGTCCGGTGCTTTTGTCCATATTCATGTTGCCCTCATGTCTATCAGCATTGGCGACCCACGTGTCGAAAAGAATTATGCCAGTCGAAATATCAGGAAACTCTTTCACACATTCTGCCGGGTCAATCGGCGGCAACGTTTGGCCGGTCAGACAATAATCAATCGAACCGAACCAAAGACCGCTGCCTCCCTTTTGCTGCAAAAGAGCAAATGGCGGGATTGGCAACCCGAGGAAGCTTCCAAGGCGAGCGCAGATATATTCGTTTGCAACGATGTAGTGACCTTTGCTCGTATTTTTTCCTACCGCCATTAATTCGAGCCAAAAGGACTCAGAGGCGCCCTGTCCAACGGGCTTCGTAATTTTCGCTAATGAATAAACCCTGAGCATTTCTGTGCTGGGCTGTCTTTACCGAAAACAGACTCAAACAGCAATTAAAAATATCGCTCACGACGCGGGCTTTGCCGTTACGTTCCTATTCCGTTTTTCTCGATAGATTACCATTCTGAAGTTCACGACCAGCATAAATGAAGGCTGGCGGAGAGAGGGGGATTCGAACCCCCGATACGGCTTTTGACCGTATAACGGTTTAGCAAACCATCGCCTTCAGCCACTCGGCCATCTCTCCACCGCGTTTTGTTTATTTCGCAAAAAATCGGGCATCTGGCAAGTTCATTCGGGGAAATTTCCAAACCGACAGCGAGAATTGTATTGAGAGCATACTAAAAAAAGAGCCGTCTAATGAACAAAATGGTCAAGTTTAACGTCCAAGTTCCATTCCTGTGAAAGTCAAACCTCTCCTATGCCTCAATCATTGAAGAAGGACATCAAGGCGAGACTCCGGAGCCTGGATATTCTGGTTACTGGTTTTATGAGCGGGATTTTGCAACGAATTTGCCGATGAGAACCAATGAAATTCAAGTCTATAACGAAGGAGATCACGAGTTGATTGTCCTGCAAATTCCCGGTTTAAATGAATCCATTACTCTGACAACTCAGGCACGACAATACACTGTGCAATTGGAGATTGCGGATTATCCCGGCACTACGTTTCGGCCAATGTGGGAAGCAGCCGAATTGCATCGGCAGGCGTGGCTGTTGCAAGCAGATGGAACCGTCATTTCGCAGGCACGACCTCCGCAAAAGGCAGGAGTCGGAAACGGCGGGTGGGAGAGTGAGCGTCTCATTTTTCAATTCCCGCGCAAGGAAGCAGACTATGCCGTCGGTGTAGCCGTGCGCATTGGAGGAAACTTATACTGCCATGCGTTGAAGTGATCAGCTTATGAAACTGAAATTCCTCATTTGCCTCACACTTGTTTTGAGTGGCGGGTTGCTGGGCTGTTCAACTGCTCAAAACCACCCCGCCGGTTTGCCCGGCCGTTATCACAACGGACAATATGGATTAACCTTTTATTTGCCGGCCGCATGGCGAGGGTATTCGGCTTTGACGGATGAGTGGCATGGCGAAGCCTATTTGCCGGCCCAGGACAAAGATGTGGTGCTGGCACAGGGACCAATTATCGTCCTCAGAAATCCGCTATGGAAAACAAACGATTTATACCAGGACATTCCCATTTACGTATTTACCCGTCGGCAATGGGACGACATGCACCACGGCAAATATGATGCCGCCGGCGCGGGCGGCATTATTTACGAACTTTGGCACACTGATAAATATGTTTTTGGAATCCACAGCCGCGGTTTTTGGGCCGAAGAATTAAAGGACTGGCGCGAAACGGAGAATATCGTTAACCAAAATTGCGCGGTTCACGCCGCACCGCATCTATATCCGGACTAGCAGACCCATGAAGCCCAAATTCTTCCTTCGTCTCGCGCTGGTCTTGGGCGGTGGGTTGTGTAATATCAAATGCGAGGCTGCCAGCGGGATGTTCCCGAAAATGCCGGCGGCAACAAATGTTTATGTTGTGGGAGTGAAGAAGGAGGGCATCTCTGCCAGGATGACGACCTGGGCGATGCAAGGGTTGATTAACCAAAAATCTGCCGAGGTCTATACCATTAATAATCCCTGGGATTGGGAACCGCTCAAAGATTGTGGCAAGCCTTATGAAGAGTTGGCGAATTTGCCCGGAGAAGACGCAGGTTTAATAAATCTCTTTCAAAAATATCAAGGGCGTGTAGAGAAGATGTTTGTATATGACCCGGACAAGGATTGGACTTGGTATCTAGCCTTGATGTCCGGCGCGCAGCAGGATGGCATTCCAGTGACTCAAGACATTAAAGACGATTTAATATCAGAGTTTGGGTGGAATGGAGAAGTTATTGATTACCGAAACAGATGGAACAACCGAATAGAAGCCTACGATTGGGCCTTGGTAAATTTAATGCCCAATTGCAACAAACATGTGATTTTTACGGTCAAGATGGGCCAGCCCATGGATTACGTCGTCGCAAGCAAAGGTTTCATTTTTTGGCTTAATTTGAACGATGAACGCGCGGAAATTCAAAAAATTTTCAGCACGGAAGGCTATGGGGTGGGCACATCGCTGATGGGCTATGGCAATGGAGGCGATCGTCTCAATGAGGTGGCCAACTCTTATGGCATTGGTTATCTCACGGGCGATTATGCCGACGCAAGCTTTTGGTCCAGCTTTCCCGACACCACTCATACACAGGCCCCGGGCCGAGCCATCCGCGCTGAACCCGGAAAGATCTATGCTTCCATTATGTGGAGTGACGGTGACAATCTGGAATTTGATCAGAATCCACTTTATAAATTTTGGCATGATCCGGCGCATGGAGAAATTCCCGTTGCCACAGCGTTAAGTCCCACATTGCAGGAACTGAACGCACCGCTTCTGGATTGGTATTACTCACGCATGACCACCAATGATGAACTGATGTGCGGCCCGGCTGGCGTTCAATTCATTTACATTGACTGTTTTAACGATGATCTGTTTCCCGCCTGGTGCCGGTTGACGCACGAGTGGTGCAATGACGCCGGGTTCCATACCGTTCGGATATGGCGGGCGCCTCATCCCAGTGCAAAATTCAATCTTTATATGAAGACCTGCGGATTTACGGGCGTTCTGGGGGAAGGTCCGGTTATTCAGGCCGGTTTTCCTCCAAAAATTGATACATACGCGGCTGGAAACGAAGAGCAATTATATGAAAAATTTTTATCTATACAACCTAACCCACAAAGGCCTGTTTTTGTCAGCTTTACACCAATTGTCCAGGGTTTTTATCAAGGGGACCATGGTTATTCTGCAATAAAGCGGGAGATTAATCGGCTGAATCAAGCCTACCCTGGCCGCTACGTTTTTCTCCTGACCAAAGACCAATTTGCAACAATGCGCGCGTATTACCATCTGCCGGCGAATTGATTGTCCAAACAGTCCGGCTTTCCGTTATGAAACCCAAACTCCTCCTCTGCCTCGCGCTCGTTTTTAGCAGCGTATTGACCGGGTGCGAGAGCGAGCACGCAGCGGACGTGTCTCCATGGACTGACTTTGTCTGTGTCACAAATCCTGACGGCACTACGGTGACTATTCGGGCGTATACGGGCCCGGGCGGGGCGGTGATAGTTCCCAATACCGTTAATGGCCTGCGTGTCACGAGCGTTGGGGACCGCGCGTTCTGGGCGAATCCCAGGGTAACGAACGTCACAATCCCCGACAGCGTCACCAACATCGGAGAAGAGGCATTTTCCGCCGTTGATTCCCACAGCAGCCTGACAAATGTTGTCATTGGCAACGGTGTGTTCACTATTGGCCGCGGGGCGTTCCACTTCTGCGACCAATTGACCAGCATTCGGGTTCCAAAAAATGTCAGCAACATTGGGATCATGGCGTTCGGCGGCTGTTTTGGGTTAAAAAGCATCGGTGTGGATTCAGAAAATGCCGCTTATTCCAGCCGCGATGGAGTTTTATTTAACAGCAACCAGACTGAGCTGGTTCAGTATCCGCCCGGCAAAGCCGGGGATTTCGCTATGCCCGATACCGTGACCGACATTGTGGATTATGCGCTGTGGAATTGCCCTTATCTCACCAGCGTAAAGATTCCCGAAGGAATTACCTCGATCAGCCAGGAGGAATTTGCGGCCTGCTGCAGCCTGGCCACGGTCATCGTGCCGGCGAGTGTCACCAACATTGGGCCGAATGCGTTCAATTCATGCGTTTCAATGCGCGGAATCTATTTTTACGGGAATGCGCCGAATTACGGAGAACCCTGGCGCGACGACATCGCCAAGGTGCTGGGCGGCCTTGATACGGGAACGATCTATTACGTGCCCGGGACGACTGGTTGGGGAGCGACGTTTGGCGGCCGTCCAACGGCGCCGTGGAAGCCGAGTACCGACCACAGAAGTGTCCTGGACATGCCTTGAAAATTGAGAGATTTCGGATTTAATTTTTCAGATCATTCGGGAAGATTTGAAGATAAGATAACGAAATAAATAGTAAAAATGACTTGAGATTATCTACAAGGGCGCGAAAATCACAAAGGGATCCATGGCGGTCATGGCCCGGAGTCAGAAAGAAATCCCGAATGAATACAAAAATTCCATATTTGTTCGTCGCGCTGGCGTTATCGGCAATTCTCGCAACATCCGTTGGCGCAAGCGGCATTCGGGTCTTACCCGGACATATCCCCGATGTAGTGGGTCGATATCATTTGCAGGCGGTGGGGCGCCCGCCGGCCACAAACCGGGTGCATTTGGTCATCACATTGCCTTTGCGAAATGAGCAGGGGCTCACCAATTTACTCCGGCAACTTTACGACCCGGCCAGCAGCAATTATCACCAGTACCTGACTCCGCAGCAATTCACAGAACAATTTGGCCCGGTCGAACAGGATTATCAGTCCGTTATTCATTTCGCGAAGACAAATAACCTGGATGTGGTTGCCACTCACAACAGCCGCCTGATGATCGATGTGCGCGGGAATGTTTCGGATATCGAGAAAGCATTTCACGTCACGTTAAAGACTTACCAGGATCCACAGGAGCCGAGGACCTTCTACGCGCCGGATGTTGATCCATCGGTGGATTCGAGCCTGCCCATAAAAGACATCGTAGGAATTAGCGACTACGAAAGACTGCGTCCGCTGGGACACTTGATGAAAACGGCAAACGCCGGTGGTGTGGCATCCGGTTCCCAGCCGGATGGATACTATTGGGGCAACGATTTTAGAAACGCCTATGTGCCGGGCACGACACTCACCGGTTCGGGTCAGACCGTTGGATTGTTTGAAGCGGACGGTTACTACGGCAGCGACATTTCTACTTATGAGACTGACGCCAAAATACCTATGATTCCATTAACCAACGTCCTGATTGATGGTTTCAGCGGAAAACCGGGCTCCGGTAATGATGAAGTTGCGCTGGATATTGAGATGGTGGTTTCCATGGCCCCGGGATTGTCATCCGTTTTCGTATTCGAGACGACGAATTTGGTTTCAGATTGGCTGAGCGTGCTCGACACGATGGCAGACAGCAACCAAATTAAGCAGTTTAGCTCTTCCTGGGGCTACACGGGCGGCAGTGATCCCAATACATCGTTCGATGCGCAGTTTGAAAAAATGGCAGCACAAGGCCAATCCTTTTTCCAGGCCTCGGGAGACGGTGATGCATGGACGAACACTATCTGGGTGCCCGCCGCCAGTCCATACCTGACCAGCGTTGGCGGGACAACGTTGACGATGAATGGCTCCGGCGTTTCCTGGTCATCGGAAACCGTTTGGAATTCAGGTTATTATACAACCGCCGGCCTGGGTAGTGCATGGTTTGCCAATGGAAACGGCTATTGGGGCAGTGGAGGCGGCGTGAGCACCAAATATTCAATTCCCTATTGGCAGGAAGACATAAACATGACCACGAACAACGGATCTACCACCGAGCGAAATATTCCGGACGTAGCCATGGTGGCAAATGGAATTTGGGTCATATACAATGACGGTGGATCCGATTGGTTCGTAGGGACCAGTTGCGCCGCGCCCTTGTGGGCCGGGTTTACCGCCCTGGCAAATCAGCAGGCCGCAAGCTATCATTTGCCCTCAATCGGTTTTATTAATCCGGCTATCTACAGAATTGGCGGCAGCTCGAGCTACACCTCCGGTTTCCACGATATCACGACTGGCAACGATTTCTGGACCGGCAGCCCGACAAACTACGCGGCTGTTCCCGGTTACGATCTTTGCACCGGCTGGGGAACGCCCAACGGCGCCAATCTTATCAATCTTTTGGCGCCCCAAATCACGCCCGTCTTTGTGAAAATTACGCCCTCGGGCGGCATAAATTTTCAAATTACTGAATCGGGTTTGGCATTTGGCATCACCAACTATTTGCAGACATCGACCAATCCCCTTTTGTCCGCCACATGGGTTTCCATAGCAACCAATGTCGCCACAAGCAATACATTCGTCGTAAGCGGATTGAAGGCGACCAACCCTGCGGTACGGTTCTATCGGGTGATCGAGCAGCCATGAAAGGAATTATTACGCTGACGGCTGTCGTTTCTGCGCGATTAGCTCTCGTGTTTGTCTTACCGTTTCAATTGTGGCGTCCAAATTCTCAACGGTCATCGCGATTTTACGGATACGGTCTTTGCACTCCACCAGCAGCCGTTTGAGAGTTTCGAAGCTATTCGAAAATGGATGCACCGGCGGTTGGGCATCGGTAAAAAGCGCCGCTTGAACCGCTTTTGAAGGCGAGTCAATAAATTGGTTCTCCAGGACGGCAAAAATTTTTAATCGACCGGTGTTGTCGGCGTGTTGCCACGCGTAACAGGTTCTGGATTGGCCCGAAAGGCTGAAAGCCTCGACGTCGCCTTCCCAAACGGTTTCACCGTTCGACGTTGTTTCCTGCACAAAATAGGTTCCCTTATGCATTGGCGCACATCTGTGCTCAATCAGGATCGCCGCCTTCAATTTGTCTAAATAGTCTTCTTGGGTATATCGAACTTCATCCATTACTGCCACGCTTAGCAAAAGCAATACCGTTAAAGTCAGCTCAATTTTTATTCGGAAAATTCAGAAAAGCCATCGGAACGTGGTACGGATGGTTATGCAATTTGCACTTTGGATATTGCATTTTACGGTAGCAAACGTGAACGTGCAAAAATAGTAAGAGGGTGAGAACGTGAGAACGTGAGATGTGGATGGCGAATTGGCGGCGAGACGCCGCCAGAACCGGCAGACGAGACGCCTACCCTACACACATTTTTTGGGCATAGGCGTGGAAACCGGCTTTTATTTTCAAATTAGGACACGACCCCGCCGACGCGGTGCTGGATGAAAGTCACCCATACCATGCGCCTGGAAGCGGGGGCTCGAAATCCTGGGAACTCTGCCATTGGCTGGATTTGGGCGCGGAGTTCGTCGTCGTCGGGGAGGATGATTTCGCGTTTAGCGATTTTTTTGCGGCAATCCCTTTATTTTCGTGCAATTCGTGTTTTTCGTGGTGCTCAAAAAAAGAAATAAAAAAATTTCTGTCTCCAAATCCCTGCGCCAATATTGAACTTTTTGGGGGTTCCAAATGTAGTGCTTGTGCTCCTCCGTAAACCTGAGAAATTCGAATTGTACCAGGCTCAAAATATGGAAATCGAAAATTCATCAGCCGCCGGCCCGCCCTGCGAAATTCAAAACTCAGGCTCAGAGCCCATTGCCCGCAAACCAACCAAAAAATCCGGGCCGGGATCCAAAGTCACAGTCGCGCTCGTAAAGCGCGTCTCCAAACGCATCGCCCGGGGCATCCCCATCCGCCTCGCCTTGACCGGAGAACCGGTCACCCAGACTGCTTACAAAAAGCAGCTCCAAAGACACCCCGACCTGGCCGCTGTCCCTTAGTCCCATGGTACTCATGTCACTCCTGCGGTGGCCGCGGCGCAAGGCACAATTGTCCCAACATTCCGCCTTGATGGGGGGACAGTTCCCCTCCAAAAAGCGCAGTGGCACTTTCAAAAACCCCTTATTTTTCGATGGTTTCGGCCATGCAAAACGTCCGAAAATCGAATTGTCCCTTTTGATGCCCCAAAAAACCACTTTTTTACACGTTTTTCGCTGCTTAATCGTGATTTCGAGACCTGACAGGGTTGTTTGGATTAAATAACATAATCGTTTATGCAGGAATTTTCGACGTTGGACGGGGCGATTTTGGTGGATAAACCGGCAGGACCGACATCGCATGATGTGGTGGACGCGATTCGGCGGCGGTTTGGCATCAAAAAGGTGGGGCATTGCGGGACACTGGACCCGAATGCGACCGGTCTTTTAATTATTGTGCTGGGACGCGGCACAAAGCTTTCTGAAAAGTTGATGGGCGATGACAAGGTGTACGAAGGCACCATCCGGTTCGGCGTGGCCACGAGTTCGTACGATGCCGATGGCGAGGTGCTGGACACCAAACGGGTGCCGGCGCTGTCGCTGGAACAGTTGAACGAATTGGCGATGCCGTTTATCGGGGACCAGATGCAAACGCCGCCGATGGTTTCGGCGATTAAAAAGGATGGTGTGCCGCTGTACAAGCTGGCGCGAAAAGGCGTGGAAGTGGAACGGGAACCGCGCCTGGTACACATTTACAATTTTCGGTTTACGAATTACACGGAACCAAACGGCGACTTCCGGCTGGCGTGCACAAAAGGAACGTATGTGCGAAGTGTGGCGCATGAATTGGGACAGAAAATCGGGTGCGGCGCCCATTTGGCGGCGCTGCGGCGAAGCGCCTCGGGGAAGTTCGATGTAGCGGATGCCACGCCGCTGGATGCGGTTCTAAATATGACGACGAACCAATTGGAGCAGAAGGTCGTGCCATTTTTGAAACTAGCCGTATGAGTGGCAGCGCCACCTGCCGTTACAATTTACGATTTACGGGTCCGAGGTGGTCCGGCCGTGTCCGGTGTTTCGAATGTCGGCCGTGTTGAGATTGTGATGGAGCGCGGCTGTGTGTGCATAGCACACCAGCCGCAGCACGCCGGATGGAAAAGGGATTCCCGGTTCAAGTGCCGGTCGTGTAGTGCTCGCTGCGGCTGGTCTCTGACACAGAGGCGCTCCGGCGCCGCGTAAATCGTAATTCGTAAATCGAAAATCTAAGTGATGACTATTATTCGCGAAGCCAAAGAGCTTGTCCGACGCGGAAAGAGCGTTTGCCTGGCGATTGGTTTTTTTGACGGTGTCCATTTGGGGCATCAGCAGATCATCCGGCAGACGATTGCCGATGCGCGGCAGCATGATGGGATCGCGCTGGCGCTGACGTTTGACAAGCATCCAAATGCCATTGTCGCGCCGGCCAAAACGCCGCCGCTTATTTATTCATTGCCGCAAAAGTTGCGGGCGATTGAATCGCTGGGGATTGAGAATATTTTGCTGATTGAGTTTGATAGACGGTTCAGCGAGCAAAGCGGGGAGGAGTTTGTGCGTTATCTCGCGCGGGATTTTGGCAGGATCCACAGCATCTGCGTGGGCGCCAATTTTGCTTTTGGCCATAAGCGGGGCGGGAACGTCGCGTTGCTGAAGCAGTTGGGCGGGGAACTGCATTTTCACGTTCACGGGCTGAGCGCGGTCTCGCTGGATGGCCACGCCGTGAGCAGCACGCGGATTCGCGAGGAAATTCAGACGGGAAGCCTGGATGAAGCGAGCCAGATGCTCGGACGGCCTTATGCGATTTGCGGCACGGTGATCGTGGGGGACAAACTGGGACGGGATTTGGGTTTTCCGACGGCGAACCTGGACGTTTCGGGGTTGGTGCTGCCGCCAAACGGAGTTTATGCCGCGGTGACAAGGCATGAGGGACGCCTGTATCGGGCCGCGCTGAATATTGGCGTTCGACCAACGGTCGCCGCAGGACGGCAATTGCGGGTCGAGGCGCATCTGCTGGACTTTAACGGGAACCTTTACAGACAGGAATTGGAGTTGGAAATTGGGGAGAAGTTGAGGGAGGAAAAACGATTTGGGTCGGTGGAGGAACTGAAGGAGCAGATTGTGAAGGACGTGGCCGCTGTAAGGCAAAACGCGTGAGGTGGTTGCAGCGCGGAAATTTTTGAGCCACAGATTTACACAGATGAAACACAGATAAGAACGTCCGCAGATTTCGCCGATCTGCGCACATCTGTGTAAATCTGTGGCTGAATGAATCAATCCGGGCAATTCGTTTTTTAGTCGGCCTGCTCAAATTGCTACAGGGAGAAAATCCTGCCAAAATTTTTTGATGCGGATTTTCAAGGGTTTACACGAAACCACTCCTTGGCATCGGCCATGCTTTTGGCCGAGTTGCCTGTATGACAACACAGTTACCGGAGAGGCAAGTTGCCATGGAGGAAATTCAGTCGCAACTGTCATCGTTCGGAGCGCGGCTTAAGCAATTGCGCCTGCGACGTGGTTGGACGTTGCAGGAGCTGGCCGCCCGCAGCGGGTTGTCGCGGGCTTTCCTGTCGCGGCTCGAATCGGGAAACCGTCAGGCGTCCATCGCGGCGGCCTTGACGCTTTCCCGAATCTTTGATGTTTCCATGGCTTCGCTGTTCGAATCGCCGGGGGACGAAACGCCTTGCATAATCGTGCGCGCGGCGGATGCGCGCGAGCGGGCGGTGAACGGATTAAAGTACACAGCGTTGTCGTATGCGGGCAAGTCATTCAATTTACAGCCGTTGCGGGTGAAAGTGTCGCCATTGCGGCGTGGCAACGAGCATTATCATCATGATGGGGAGGAGTGGGTTTATGTGCTGTCTGGCAAGCTGACGCTGTCGCTTGCGGGCAAGACTTACGATTTGGAACCGGGCGACGCGGCGCATTTTGATTCGCGTATGTCACACCGGCTGATCGCGCGCGGAGGACGCGAGTGCGAAGTGCTGGTGGTTGCGGCGCCGGTTTGGACTCCGCCTGCCAACCAGTACCGGACCCAACATCGGGCAATCCCGACGATTGGGCTGTTGCCGCTGCCAAAGAACAAGAGCACGCCTGCGACATTCGGGAGCGGCGGCGAGCGCGGGGTGGCGCGCGCCGCCGTGACCGGATTGCCGGCCGGAAGAGTTGCCCGTTCCACCCGGCGCCACGGTCTGCCTTCTTAAACAAAAATTTCATTGAAACAACGACAACCAAATCCCAACCATGAACAAACTACGAGCTAATTGTTTACACTTCAAAGAACTGCTGGCGCAAAACATTGCGCTTATATCGCCAACAATGACCGCGGCACTGATCGTGCCCACAATGTTCGGCACGACCGGAGCCATTAGTTGGCTTTCTTATGCCGTCGGCGGCATCCTGGTGCTGTTTGTGGCGTTTAGCCTCAATGAATTTGCCAGGCGCACTGCCACCTCGGGCTCGATGTACAGTTACGCCATGACGGGCCTGGGATTTGGCGGCGGCGCGCTGTGCGGCTGGTGCTGTCTTTGGGCCTATCTGTTCATCGGCCTGGCGGGCACAACCGGGTTCACCATATTTGCAGACAAGCTATTGCAAATGGTCGGTATCCACTTGCCGCCCGTAGTATTTTTCGCGTTTTGTATCGCGTCCTGTTTTTATATCGCGTACAAGGACATCAAGGTTTCAACGCTGGTGACGCTCGGGTTTGAGGCGTTCTCATGCACGTTCATCATGCTGCTGGCGCTGATTGTTTTGGGGCATCATCATTTTGCGATCGATACATCGCAGTTCAATTTCAAGGGGACGTCGATGCTGACGCTGGGCATGGGCGCGGTGGTGGCCATCTTCAGTCTGGTCGGATTTGAAAGTTCGACGGCCTTTGGCGATGAAGCCGTCAATCCGCTCAAAAACATACCGCGTTCAGTCATCTGGAGCCTGATTCTGACGGCTTCGTTCTTCATCTTCATTACTTACGTGGAAGTGCAGGGCACGGCGGGTTACTCGACGACCCTGGACAAGATTGACGCGCCCTTGAATGTCCTGTCCACCATGTACGGCGTTCCTTACCTGGCGCCGATACTTTCGGCAGGCGCGATGGTGAGCTTTTTTGCGCTGGCATCGTCGTGCATGAACGCGGGCGCCCGTGTGATGTATGCGATGGGGCGGCATGATTTCTTCCCGCAAAACACGAGCTACGCGCATGCAAAACACGGCACACCGCACGTAGCGCTTACCGTGATGGCCATCGTGATGTTTGCCGTGGTGACGGTTTCCTATTATGTCCTGGTGGCCAATGGCTTCGCGGTGCTGGACGAATTCAACGACGCAGGCACGATGGGCGCATTTGGCTTTGTGGGCGCTTATACGTGCATCGTACTTGCGGCGCCGGCGTTTCTGAAGAAACGCGGCGAACTGGCGGCCAAACATATTGTGTTGTGCGTGGTGGCGATGCTTCTGATGCTGGTTCCCATTATCGGCAGCGTATGGCCGGTTCCGGCGGCGCCAGTGAATTATTTTCCGTATGCATTCGTGGCATACCTTTGGTTCGGCATACTTCGCGTGATGGGCATGCGCGAGCAAATGCCCGCCCGCGTGGCCGAGATCAGCGCCGAAGTGAAGAAAATGCACGCTGAAGCAGAAGCAGCGGGGGTCGCAGCATGAACGGCCAAGTTGGCGTCATCGCCGCAATTCATCGGTATCCGGTCAAATCCATGATGGGAGAAGAATTGAATGCGACGCGGATAGGAATGAAAGGGCTGCTGGGAGACCGCGTGTTTTCAATCGTGGACCCGGAGACGGGAAAAATCGCGAGCGCGAAAAATCCATCAAAATGGCCGGGGTTATTTTCCTATCGCGCGGCATTTACCGCTCCGCTCAACAATGGCACGTTGCCGCCGGCCCAAATTACCTTTCCCGACGGCAGCAGCGTGTCCACCGGGGATTCGGAGATAGCGAGCAAACTTTCCGCGAGCCTGGGCAAACCGGTGCGGTTTCTGGCCAGCGCGCCGGATGCGGGCACGCTTGAGGAATATTGGCCGGACATCGAAGGCCTGGCGAAGAGGGACGTCGTGACGGAAGAAGCGATGCCGCCAGGGACGTTTTTCGACTGCGCGATGGTGCATTTTCTGACGACCTCCACGCTGGACAGCCTTCGGGCTTCGTATCTGGATGGGCGGTTCGAGACGCGGCGGTTTCGTCCCAACTTCGTGATTGAAACGTTGCCAGAACTGAAAGGGTTCCCGGAGAATCAATGGGACGAAAAGATTCTCACCATCGGCGATGAAGTGAAGCTTAAGATTACCGGTCCGTGCGGGCGTTGTGTGATGACCACGCTGGCGCAGGGTGACCTGCCGAAAGACACAGGCATATTGAAGGCGGCGGCCAAAAGCAATCAGGCGCGAGTAGGAGCGTATGCGAGTGTTTTGCAGGGAGGCGCTGTGCGACGGGGGGACATCGTGCGAATCGTTTAGGCCTGCTGTTTACTCGTTATCCGGAAAAAGAACGGGGTGACGAAATGATTCGCTAAGCTTTACCTTGCAAACGGTCGGCAGAAGACGGCCAGTGTCATCAGGTCCGGGTAATTCGGCGCTCATCCAGTAGTCGTAAATCCTGCGAAGTTGTTCGCAAAGCCCTTCCATTCCATAGGCTTCACATGGTAAGCATTGGCGCCGAGCCGATTGGCGCATTTGACGTCGTCGTCCGGCGGAGCTGCGCGTCACAATTGCAGCCTGGGCCGAGGCCAGAGGAGGTTCTTCAACGCGAACAATTCAAGCGCAAACGGGACATATCCGCCATAGCCGGGCAATGGCATTTTGAAGACGTGCAGGATTTCCGCGCCGGGCGTGTGATACACCCATTGCGGCCAGGACCATTCATTCCACATCTCCCAGAAAAATCCGCATATCAGCGCGCCCAGCGACAGCGAAATCACGGGACGCCAGTCGCCGTGCTTGAGCCATTCCAACAGATGCGGGCGCCGCAGCCAGCGGTTAATCGGCTCGAAAATGAAGGCGATCGATATCCAGACAAATGGATAACAGAACTTCGGCCAGAGCAGGGTCAGCGAAAGCATGACCAGTCCCGCGAGCAATAGAATGGCGTGCATTCGCGGTGTATCCGGAACGCGCGCGCCCGGCTGCAGGGATTTCACCCAGTGCGCGGTCCGGACCAGTTCGGCGGTTTCAAAGACCGCGGGCATGACGGTGGAAAAGCTGAGGGTGCAAAGCACGTTATACTCGAGCGGCGTGAATCCGCCCACGCCCAGGTATTCCCAATTGCCGGTCCGGTTGTTGATGATTTCAAACAGCCACCACGCCGGCGCGGACAAGACAAAGAGGAGCGCAAACCCCGGCCGCGAGCGCGTCCAAAGCGATGAACCGGCGCGCCGCTGCACGAGGGCGTCCACGACGAGGATATAACCGAGCCAGAGCGGAAAGAACAGGTAAGCCGTGCGCTGTCCGGGCAGCGTCCAATTCAGGGGCCAGCAAACGGCGACCAGCAGGAGCCCGAGGCGTCCCCGCAATGCAAATCCCGGCACTGGTTGTGCGCGTTCCATTTTAGTGGGAAACATTAATGCGATTTACGCTGCGGCAACAGGCAATTCTGAGGACGAGAACAAGCGCATAAATCGCAGATCGCAAATCGCAAATTCACTGCGGTCTCGGCGCTGCGCGGCAGTCAGCACCGGCGCCAACATCGCCGCCAATATGCCAATGATGGCAATGACAACGAGCAGTTCGATCAGAGTGAATGCGTTTTTTCCTTTCGGAGTCATGGCATCCGTTAACCGCAAGCTGAAGGCTGCGGTAAATCAGGGCGGCGCGGCAGTGCGCGGCAGCGCCGCCCTGCCGCAATTTGGAATTAAAAATTCGCCTGAAGGGTAAACAGGATTGTGTGTGCGCGTATGCCCTGAAATTCCGCGTTCAGATTCGGCCCAGGCGGATAGCTGAATGTGGGATTGCCGGTCATAAAGAAATCGTAGCCTATGCCCAGGGAGATATTCGGATCGAGTTGGAACCGCACCCCGGCAAAGGCCTGCCAGGCAAAGACAACGTCCGATTGGCTGCCGTAGAGCGTGTTGTTATTAATTGGCGCGGCTATGGGATAAAACGTATGCGCATCGAATATCGAATCGGAGCCGCCGATGCCGCCGCCGATGTAGGGAATGATGTTCGAGTGCGGGATGGGCAGTGACAGGGTGAGGTTGCCCAGGAACGGTATGTTGCCCATGGTGGAATCGTTGGCGACATAGTTCTGCACGCTGTTCATCTGGCCCCAGGTGTAGCCGGTCTGGAAATCCAGGCCAATATACCGATTAAACGCAAAGCCGAAGGCCGCGTAGCCGGAAACGCCGACGTTGTAGTTTACCTTGCCGGAGGGGCCATTGTAGCCGGCACTGCCGAAGCCGTAGGATTTCAGCATGCTGTCCTGGAAGATTGTCGGGCCTACGCCGGCGCGAAAGTACGGTCCCTGCCCGGGGGGCAGCCCAAACCAGGAGACTGGTTGCGGGCCGGGGGGTGGCGGCGACACAAATCCTGGAGGCGGCGGCCCGGGAGGCGGCGCATACCCAGGAGGGGGCGGCTGATAATAATATTGCGCGTGTGCAATGGATACGGCGAACAACGAAACAATACCAATTACAATGTGCTGCTTTCTCATAATGCTCCTTTGCGTTATTAAAATTGCCTTTCTCTCGCCGCAAGTCAAGAGACTGCGGAATGCCGAACCTTAAGCTTCGGTTTTTATCTTTGTGTTTGTCTTTAGATGCCCGGCCGTGACCGTGGCTTTCACTGGCTTAATACGGTATGGGTCCCAGTATCTTGCAAAGAAAAATCAATGCGCGGACGTCTTGGCCGGCGGGCGTGAGACGCGTTTGAAAAGGAACACAAAGGGGATACAGGCAATGGCCATGAGGCAAAAGAGACGGAAATTGTCCACGAAAGCCCAGACATGCGCCTGGGCGTCGAGGGTCTGGTAAAGGATGGTGTAAGTCTGGCCGGTGGCTGTGACGGGGTCGGATTGCCGTTCCAGGGCGTGTTGGGCCAGGGCCAGTTGCCGGGTGAAGCCGGGATCGGTCGGCGTCATGTGTTCGACCATGAGGGCCTGGTGTTTTTGCGCGCCGCGGGCGAGCATGGTGGTGACAAATGCGATGCCCATGCTGCCGCCGAGATTGCGCATGAGATTGTACAGGCCGGAGGCGTTTCCAATTTGGTTCTGCGCCAAATAGCCCATCGTGGTGGTTGTGAGCGGCACAAAGATGAAGCTGATGGCGATGCCGTTCAGCACGCTGGGAAAGATGACGCTGGCGGCGCTGACCTGCAAATTGATGCTGCTCAACATCCAGGCCGAATAGGCCAGGAGGGTAAATCCGAAGCAGAGCAGGTAGCGATTCGGAATTTTCCCGACGATGCGCCCGACAAAAAATGTGGTGATAAATGCCGCCACACCGCGCGGCGATTGTGTGAGTCCGCTTTGCAGGGCCGGGTAACCCATCAGCGTTTGCATGAACAGCGGCAGTTCAGCCGTAGTGCCGTAAAGGATTCCTGCCAGGATTGTCATCAGAGTAACACCCACGGCGAAGTTCCGGTTTCGGAACACGCGCAAATCCACGAGCGGATGGTCTGTGGTAAACTCGCGCACAATAAATGCAATCAATGCCACAACCGAAATCGCCAGCGTCCACCGTATCCAAACCGCCCCGAGCCAGTCGGCTTCCTGGCCTTTGTCGAGGGTCACTTGCAGCGTGGCCAGCCAGATGCACAAGAAGCCGAACCCGATGAAATCAATGGTCGCATGTTTGTTGCGCTTGATATAGGGCGGATCTTCGACCAGCCACTGGGCCATGAATGTGGCCAAAATTCCAAACGGCAGGTTGACGTAGAAAATCCAGCGCCAGGAATAGTTGTCGGTGATCCAGCCGCCGAGAGTCGGGCCGAGAATGGGCGCAACGACGACGCCCTGGGCGAATGCGGCCATGGCCACGCCGCGTTTCTGCGGCGGGAAACTTTCGAGCAGCACGGCCTGGGCGATGGGCACCATGGCGCCGCCGCCGATGCCCTGCAAAATCCGCGCGATGACAAGAGTGGCCAGCGTCGGCGCCGCGCCGCACAGCGCGGACGTGGCGGTGAATATGCCGATGCACAAGATCAACAGCCGTTTGCGCCCGAAATAATTCGAGAGCCAGCCGGTCATGGGCAGGATGATGGCATTCGATACCAGGTAACTGGTCAGCACCCACGTTGCTTCATCCGTGGTCGCGGACATGCTGCCGGCGATGTGGGGCAATGCGATGTTCGCGATGGAAGTGTCGAGCACTTCCATGAACGTCGCGAGCATCACCCCCACGGCGATCAGCCAGGGATTATGTCGGGGATGCCATTCCTGGGTCATTTGGAATTTACGATTTACGATTTACGGTTTACGCATGCGTTTTGAAACGGGCAGTATTTGGCGGTTAAAACGACATATGCGTGGACAGTGAAATCTCCGCTCCCTCACGGTCGCGGCTCTGTTAAATCAGGGCCTCCTTACGTCGGCTGCGACGGCGCGTAAATCGCAAATCGTAAATCATAAATCAAGAGGGTTTATTTTTCCTCATCGCCTGAAACCCAAGTCCCGCCGCGATGGCCACGAAGACGGACACGATGGCGATGAGTCCCTTCGGCACAGTTACCGAGGACGTCAGGACTGTGGGCGTGACGGACAGGCCGGGGCCGATAGTTTTATCGGCGGGCAGCGGGTGGTCAAAGACGATTTTCACGGGGACGCGCTGCACGACTTTCACGTAATTGCCCACGGCATTTTCAGGCGGCAACAGGCTGAACACAGCGCCGCTGCCGGCCTGGATGCTGTCCACGTGCGCGGAAAAGTCGCGGCTGCCCAGGGCGTCGATGTTCACAAGCACCTTTTGGCCGGGCGCCATGTCTCGAAGTTGCGATTCCTTGAAATTAGCGGTTACCCAGACGTCTTTGGGCACGAGGGAAAAGATGGTCTGGCCCGTCTGCAGGTAGTCGCCCACTTCAACCTGTTTGCGGGTGACCAGGCCGTCGCAGGGGGCGTAAATTTTGGTATAGGAAACATTTAACTGCGCGGAATCCACTTCCGTTTTTGATTCACTCAACTGGGCAAGCATGGCGTCCGCCTCGGCCCTGGCGGCGTCGAGCTGGGCCTGGGCTTCATTCACCTTGGATTCGTCAGCCGCGGCTTTATCATTGGCCGAGTTTAAATTGGCCTGGGATTCGGCCGCCGTCGCTTTGTATCGATCATACTCCTCCCGCGAAATTGTGTTTTCCGTTATCAACCGTTGCGCGCGGACGAAATCGGCTTTGGCGCGGGCGGCGGTCGCGGCCGAGGCTTCGGCGTCGGCCTTTGATTCCTGGGCGTCGGCCTGGGCGGTAATGACTTTCACCTTCATCAGATTGTAACCGGCGAGCGCGGCTTTGAGGTTGGATCCCGCGGAGTCGCTTGCTGCCTGCTTTTGTCCGAGTGTGGCCTGGTAATCCGACGGGTCGATTTCCACCAGCAATTGGTTGGAATGGACAAATTCATTGTCAACGACATGGACGGCCGAGACCTGCCCGGAAATCCGCGGCGCAATCGAAACGATATGGCCGGCGATGAAGGCGTCGTCCGTAGTCTCGCTGGTGAGCGTGCCGGCGAAATAATTCAATCCGTAATAAAGGAGCGCGGCGATTGCCGCCGCGCCGAGCCAGATGAACGCAGGCGAAGGAGAATTGTTGGCGCCGTTGGGCTTTTGCGCCGGCTGGGGCGCGGCCTGTTGCGGCTGCGGCGCATGCGCCGGCGCCGGAGGTTTCGGAGCGGTTGTGGTCGTCGCGTTGTCACTCATGGTCGAATGCTTTCAAAATGGCGGGGATTGTTTCATTTCTCTTTGGCCGCGGCGCCGCAGAAAAACAGGTCCAGAATGCGATCGGCTGTTTTGCGGTCCGCGCGGAACCCCGGTATCAGCACCGGGGCCTTGACATAAAAATTGGTGTGGCCGAAGAAACTGTAAGCCAGGTCATAGCTGTCAAACCGGCGGTCCAGCTCGCCTGAGCGTTGGGCCTCTTTGATGAGCGAATGAATGAACTCCGTGTTGCGCCGGCACATTTTGAGGAAATCAAGCCCAGGCGGAATTTCGCCGGGAGCGGCGTAGGCCGTGGAAAATGCGATGCGCGTCAATTCGCGGTTTTTTTGAAAGTGTTCGAAAACGGCGATGAGGATTTCGCGCGCTTTTTCGCGGAACGTCGTTCCGCGCGCGGCGGCCTCCTGCATGAGGCGGAGCCGCTCGTCGAGCGCATGGTTCACCAGGGCCTCGAACAAACCGGCCTTGTCACGGAAATGGTAATACAACGCGGGTTTGGACACGCCGGCATCGCTTACGATCTGCTGCACGGACGTGGCGGCGTAGCCGGCGTTTGCAAAATGCCTGAGCGCCGCCTTGAGCACTTGTTCGCGTGTTTCCGGTCCGTCTTTGGCCATAAAAAACCTACCGAACGGTAGGTAATGTTTGGCCGTTTGTCAAATAATCATTTTTTCAGCGATGGTCAGCGTGGATCGTGCCGGAGGCACAACCGGCCTGCCCGCCGCAGCTTCTGAGCAAAGGCTGGAAATTAGCCAGACACCGAGTATCTGGTTAATCGTGCATTGTTCCGTTTGATTTTCAACCGATCGTAGTATATCAAGAATTGGCCTATGCCGGACGAAATGGAAAACGAATTCATGAAACGCGGTTATTTGCTGCCCAATGGTTGCAAGAATCTGATTGATGTTTTGAGGCTGGGGCGAGTTCGTGAATTGGTGGAAGCTGATAATCGGAAAAGGTTCAGGATTATTGCCGATTTGATGCGGAAGAATGGATTTTTCGCCAAAAGGCCGGCCACGTGAAGAAAGTCGCTTGCCATTAACCATGCCCGGGATCGAACGCCATCTCAACGCCGGTGATATGCAGGCGGTTTTCCTGCCGCTGCGAGGCATGCTCGGCGCTTCATTGCGATATCGGGGAGTCGAGTTCCTCCGCCGGCTTGAGAATTTGGAGGCTGCCGCTGAAAAGGGAAGCACCGCCGGCATACCGTTATTGTATCCGTGGGCGAACCGGCTCTCCGGGCCTGGTTATGAGGTCCTCGGGCGCACGGTGTCGTTGGATCTTAAATCGCCATTGTTGCATGGCGACGAACACGGACTCCCCATTCACGGCATCAAATGGTCTGCCCTTCCCTGGAGCGAAGTTTCTTACGGACCAACCCGGCTAATCGCCCGATTGGAATGGAATCGTCCAGATTGGCTTTCCGTATTCCCATTCAAACATGCAGTTGAGATGACCGTTACCCTGGAGCCGGAGGCTCTGACGATCGAAACAACTGTCCTGGCGGGAGAACTCATGCCGGCCAGCTTCGGCTTTCATCCCTACTTTGGCCTCCCCAAAACGCCTCGGGCGCAATGGCGCTTGAAGGCGCCCGCCATGCGCCAATTGGAACTCAACGGTCAAGGAATTCCGACTGGCCAGGAAAATGCCTTCACGCAAAACGATTTTGTCCCTGGAGACAAGCACCTTGATGCCGGATTTCGTGTTCTCGAATCGCGCCCGGAATTTTCACTATCGGACGGAGAGCGCCAGATAACGGTCCATTTTCTTGAAAACTTCCCGTATGCGCAGATCTACGCCCCGAGAGACAAAGATTTTATCGCCATAGAGCCTATGACCGCGCCGACTGCGGCACTGAATCGCGGAAATTTTCAGACGATTCAGCCGGGCAGCGCATTTCACACCTCCTTTCAAATCCGCGTGAAATGACCCGTTGCATCGGGGCCATCGGACGGCGTGCCGGACCAACGGGAAACCCTTATCCATCAATCCAGTCTTCACGCGGGTTGCGGAATCTGTTGTTCGTGGGTCTCCGGCTCAACCCATTTGCCGTGCTCGCGTATCAGGTCCACGAGCCGCTCGACTGCTTCCGTTTCGGGAATATTAAATTTAATGGCGGTTTTGCCAACGTACAGGTTGATCTTTCCGGGCGCGCCACCCACGTAACCGAAATCGGCGTCGGCCATTTCACCGGGGCCGTTGACGATGCAGCCCATGATGGCAATCTTCACACCTTTGAGATGTTGCGTGCGGACTTTGATGCGCGCGGTGACGGTTTGCAGGTTAAACAGCGTGCGCCCGCAACTGGGGCAGGCCACGTAATCTGTCTTGAAAGAACGGCAACCGGCAGCTTGCAAAATATTGTAGGCCAGCCGCAATGACTGCCCGCCGCCGGATTCGCCGCGGACTAAAATGGCGTCGCCGATGCCATCTGCCAGCAGCGAGCCGATGACCGCGGACGCGCGAAGCAAAGCGATTTTCGGTTCGAGCGGAACGGGATCAAATGCGAGGCAATCTTTGAGCAAAATCGGGTTGTTACGGCCGAGGTGTTTCAATTTGGCCGCAAGCAGGCGAAAGGCAGTGATGGCGGGCAAGGGCACACCGTCTTTGACGGTGACCAATTGCGTGTCGCAATTGACTTCAAAATCCCCGGTTGGATCCAGTTCGGCGATGTTTAAATCTTCGTAAACGGCCTCGGGTTTTACGTCATCCTTTGGACGGATTTTGGGCGCGACTTTGTCCCACGTTGCGCGAGTCACGACCACGCGGATGAGTTGTTCGCCGCCGCAGTGGGTGTTTTCGCTTAACTCGATTTCCGGCGTTTCGCGTCGTTGAAAATGAAAGGGGTCGAACGGGAATTGATCAGCCGCCCCGTTTAATTTGAGCGGACTAACGTCCGCTGCCACGGAAAGTTTGGGAATTTGAGCGAGCAAATCCGTGCAGACTTCGATTTCGCGCGGGGAATCTTCGGTGAGCGAGACGCGGATAGTGTCGCCCAGGCCGTCGCACAGAAGTGAACCGATTCCGATGGCGCTTTTGATGCGGCCATCCTCGCCTTCGCCGGCTTCGGTAACTCCGAGATGAATGGGATAATTCCAGTCGGGACCGAGTTCGTCCAATCGGGCAACGAGGAGGCGATAGCACTCAATCATCACCTTTGGATTGGACGATTTCATGGAAAATTTGAAGTTATGGAAATCGTGTTTGCGGCAGATGCGCGCAAATTCGAGCGCGCTTTCGACCATGCCCAGCGGGGTATCGCCGTAGCGGTTCATGATGCGATCGCTGAGCGATCCGTGGTTGGTGCCGATGCGCAGGCAGCGTTTCAATTTAATCGCTTCGAGGACGAGCGGCGTGAAGGCGTCCTCGATGCGGCGAAGTTCGGCGCCGTATTCGTCATCGGTGTATTCCTTAACGGCGAATTTCTTTTTATCGGCGTAATTGCCCGGATTGACACGGACGACTTCGACCCATTTGACGGCTTCCATGGCGGCTTCGGGCTTGAAATGGATGTCAGCGACGATTGGGACGAGGCAGTTTTGCGCGCGCAATTCGCGGACGATATTTTGGAGATTCGCGGCATCCTTGACGGTTGGGGCCGTGATGCGAACGAGCTGGCAGCCGACGGCAACCAGTTCGAGGGTTTGGCGGACGCATTCGGCGGTGTCCATGGTGTCGCACGTCAGCATGGACTGCTTCACGACGGGGTGATCGCCGCCGATGACAACGCCGCCATGGGCCGGATCGCCGATGACAATTTCGCGCGTCAGACGGCGTTTGTAGTAAAACGGGGAACTGCAGTAACTCATTGTCATTGTGGGAAAGCTAACACGAAACCCGAGAAAAGACTATCAATTTACGATTTGCGATTTACGTGCCCGTTCCGCGAATGTCGTCAACTGAATCGGGTTTATCCAGGTTCAGGGGCTGGGCGCTTTTAATGCAGGATGCCAACGAGATACTCGCAATTGTCGTATTAGCCACCAAGACCAAGCGAGCGAGGCTTGACGCGTAAATCGAAAATCGTAAATCGAAACTATTTCCCGTTCGGCGTCAGGTTGAGAGGATGTCCGTTATCCGGGCTGCCATTTGGCGACCAGGGGGCGGGCGCAAAAATGACCTGCTGTTCGCGGTCTGCGCGGGCGCTGCGCACCCAGTCGCCAGTGTCAAAAAACGCGATGTATAGCATGAACCCGATGATGAGAGTCGCAAAACCGGTTTGGATGCTATTGAGTATCCTTGCGCTGACGGGCCGGCGCCGGATGACTTCTATGAGCGAGAGAAGGATATGTCCTCCATCCAGGACGGGCAACGGCAGCATGTTAATGAGGGCGAGGTTTACGTTGAGCACCACGCTGAACCACAATACCTGCCGCCAGCCTTGCTCGCTTTGAAACAAATTATAATAGACGCGCGCAATCATCACCGCGCCGCCCAATTGCTGGACGCCAACATCAGATTTCGGAGAGAACACGGCCCCTAATGTGCCTATGATTTGGTCGACGCTGGATTGGACTTGTTCGTAGGGCGTGGGATGGACGAGCGAAACGTTGGTATCGAGCAGCCATGCCACGATTCCGAGCGACGGCGGACTATTGGTCGGTTCAAGGGGCTTTTCCGCCAGCAACGTGCGGTCGAAGGGGGCTTCGTTGCCACGACGGACGGTCAATTTCAGCGGCGTCACCGGGCCGTTGCTCATGGCGTCCACAGCGGACATGATTTCGAGCGGGCTAAAGAGCTTTTTCCCGTTCATGGCCGTAATGACATCGCCGTTGGTCAGGCCGGCCACGGCAGCGGGGCTGTTGCTGATAACATCGGCAACGATGGAAGGTTCGGCCGGCCCCACAAGGATTTGCCTTAGAGACCGGCGCTCATACCAATGCGTGGGCTGATGATAGGGCGTCGCGTACGCCATTTTTTCCTGGCCGTCGTGGAGATACTTAATGGCGATTGTGGGGCCTTCGCTGGTGATGATGCGCCAGGTGACGCTGTCCTGGCTCGTCGGGGAAAAGTGATGTACCGGATAGCCGTCTATGGACAGGATAGTGTCGCCGGCGCGGATGCCGGCTTTCCACGCCGGGCCGTTGGTGTCCACCCAGCCGACTTGTGTGGTGTTATCACCTTCGGTCGTGGGTTTGCCGACGCCCCAAACGATACAGGCAAAGAACACGGCAAGTAAAAAGCTGAAAAGAGGACCCGCGAAGGCGACAATGATCTTGTCGATCGCCGCGACGTTGGGCAGTTGCCCGGCGGGGGTATCGCTTTTGCCTTCGATAGCTTCCATTGTGGCCATTTGGGGCAGGGCCACATAACCGCCGGCGGGAATCCAGCCCAGGGCATATTCGACGCCGCCGATTTTGGCCTTCCAGATAGGTTTGCCAAACCAGATGGCGAAGCGATCAATTTTAAGGCCGCGCCATTTGGCGGCCAAAAAATGCCCCAGTTCGTGCACCCCGATGAGGAGGTTGAATAACAACACTACTTCCAGGGCGATGAAAATGTAGTGAAAAACCATCATGCAAATTGACCCTTAGACTATATCAGCAAATTTTTGTTTAAACAACCTGTTAAATCTTTTGTTTTAAACGAAGCGGGTACCGTGCCAGCCTCATTGGTTCAAGCTCACGCTGCTCAATATTAATTGACCGGCCAGGGCGGCAAATGGCGTTTGCGCGATCGCCTGCCCGGGTGACAGATTTTGATTTTGATTTTCCTGATCCGGCGAAATGGGCATGGGCATCGACGTGCCGGCAGCGCTGGCTTTATTTTGCAATGCAATTTTGCTTGCGGTGAGCTCAAAGAGATTCGTTGAGGCCGGGGGCTGCAATTGCGACGCGACGGCCACCGCATCCCACAGCCGGCGGACATCCGTTATTTCGTCAAAGCTGGGGGTGGTATGACGTTGCAACGGATCCAGGCGGAGGAGATTGAAAACGATTTCGTCGCGTTGCTGCGGCGGCACGGGGATTGCACGGCTAATCTCCTGCATTTTGCCCCAGGCATTCAAATAATCCGGATCAAGACGAACCGCCGTCTGGAAATTTGTCCACGCTTCGGTATACCGGTTCTCTTCCGTATAGAGGTAGCCGAGCAGATAGTAAACCTGCGGCTTGCGGGGCCGGTCGGCAACGAGCACCTTAAAGACTTTTTCAGCGACGCTTTGCGCCCGCTCTCCGGCAAAGACCTGTTCGCACCCGAAGCAATGGCTTTCCACGCGGCCGAAGCTGTCCGGCATCAGTTCGTAAGCGCGCCGATAATGTTCCTCCGCCTCGGCTGTTTTGCCCATGGCGGCCAATTGAATGGCCATCCGCGATTGAATACAATAGGCATCGGCAAAATGGTCCAACCCTTCCTGGTACATGGCGATGGCGTGTTTCAAGAGCCCGGCCTCGTAGTATAGGTCCGCATCTTCAGAAATCCGGATCGCCTTGACAATTTGACGATAGAAATCCGCTTCTTTCTGATCGCCGCGCGCCGCCCGAATGTCGGCAAGTTCCGCGTAGGCGCGCATCCGGTCGCCGCGGCCGGATTCGCCATCCGATGGATCAATGGCAATCGCCTGTCGCACGGTCGTTTCCGCCTCCTCAAGCCGCCCTTCCTGCTCCAGCAGATAAGCCTTCCAGATCAAGGGCCGGGTTTGGAACTGGTCGTACTGAAACAATTGATCCAGGCGTGGAATCGCATTTGTGCCGTCCATCGCAATCAACAGCTCATAGCCGCAGTCCTTGGACGGTTCGAGAACCAGCAGGGCATCTGTAATGCGCCGCGCCTCGTTGATGCGGCCCCTGGCCCTTAAACAGTCCGCCACCACATACGGCAGGGGCAATGACGAGGAACCGTTGTGCGAAGACATGAGCATCAATGACGCGTCCCACGGATCTAAATTGAACAAATCGCTTAAATCACCCACACCCCAATCCGGCGCCGATTGCATCAGGGTCAATACGTCGTCGTACCTGCCCGCCTTGTAATACAGCATGGCCAGTGTCGAAAGTATTTGTTGGGGCGGATTGCCGTAGCCCGCGTTCGATGGGTGCGGCACTGTTCCCAATTGATTGGCCAAAATAGCCTCCGCCTCAGGCCCGCGCCCCAATTCCTGCAAAATTTGGCTGATGGAACTGACAACGTCTCCCGCTTCCCAATCTGAAGGGTTTTGCGCCGCGGGAGATGCCAGCCAGTTTGTCGCGGCCCTGATGCCTTCGTCCGTCCAGGCCGCATTGGTCGTCAGAACTCCGATCCGCGCCAGCGATACGCCGAGTTCTCCGGGATTCTCGGATTGTTCGCCCGCCGGCGCCGGGGTATTAGAAGCAATCAGCAGGCGCATTTCCGCAACGCCTTCCTCGACATTATCAGAGGCGAGCAATGCCGTATAAAGGATCTGACGCAGCGCGGCCTTCCGGCTGTCGCTCAAATCGTTCCGCGCAAGCGTGGAGCGCACCAGGTCCAGCATCCGGCCGGTGGTTCCAGCCTTTGCCGAGTACTTCACGTATTGGCTCCAAAATGGAAGCACCGGATTTTGCGACAGCAGCTCGTGCAAAAAATCGTCCAATTGGTCCGCGTAACCGGCGCTGTCCATCGCATCAAATGCGGATTCAAACGCATAGACATTCTGGAATCCCTTATAGGTCTTCGCCGCGGCGACTGCTTCCTGCGTTCTGCCCTGGCTTATAAGCCCCAGCATATAGTAAATCCGCGCGATATCTTCCTGACCCGAGTCGAAACCCATAAATCCGGGCGTTGCCGCCGTGCTATTGGTATTGCCAAAACGTTTGTCCATCGCTTCAAAGAGGTCCACCGAATCCAGTGAGTTGACGAGGCTCCATTGAGGCGCCTTTAGCTGGTCTATCAATTCCAGGGCCAATTTCCCGGCACGACGGGACGTTTCATTCGGCTCGGTGAATTGCAGTTCGACATTAGGCAAAACCAATGCCTTGCGCAAAAAGGCTTCCGCCTTTTCCGGGCCCACTTCAGAAACCAAATTCGGCATCTGCAATTGCCCGCCTGGTTGGGCAGACGCAGCATCGATCTGATTTTGCAGCGACTTCAGGATGACATCGGGATCGTAAGACGTCGCGAGGACGGCCTGGTTGAACTGTTGAAGCATTTGATTGTAAAAGTACACATTCGGATCATCGGAATTGCTCGCCATCAATTTCAGGTTTGTCAGCTCCAGATTTCGCTTCTGAACGTCGCCGGTCAGTGTGGCAGCGAGAACGCCTAATCCGATTTCCTTGAGTTCATCGCCGCCTTTGGCGGCGGGCCGGGCGGCAATCTGCCGGGCCAGAGCATCCCAATCCGCTGGAGGAGGCAATGCGCCGACTAAATCAGCTCCAGAAATCGCTTGGAACGATGGATTGGCGTCTTGTTCCGCCTGCGGGAGAACCTTTGCCGCCCGATCCACCAAATCCAACCATTGCCGCGCGGCGTCATCAGGCGTGAGATTGGTTGAATTCCGGCTGAATGCCTGCAAGTCGGCCCGAAATTGCGCCTGGTCGGCGTTCGTCTGCGCCGGGGACTTTGCCCGTTGTTGTTGCGCCAATTGCAGCACGGCATTGGCGCCCATGTAGTCCTGTGCGCAACCCCTCGGACTAAACCCATAGTCCCAGGCCAATACACCGCAGCAAACCACCATGAGCCTGAAAAAAGCGAATGTTTTCATATTTTTCCTGCCTGCCAACAGCAACCTGATTGCCAATAGCAATGGCAACAGATATGACAAATAAAAACACCGTTCCTTTGAAAATGTTGCTCGGTTCCTGCCTGTAAAAGCCGCGGCAGGACCAAGCGGAGGACGCTCTCCGGCGGCCCGATTCTGAATCGCAAATTACGACGGAGCCATTTTTCTCAATTCTGTCTTCAAGATTTTTCCGGTGGCGTTGCGGGGAAGGGCGGGCATGAAAACGACTTGTTTGGGGACCTTGTAGTCGGCGAGTTTTTCGCGCACAAATTGGAGAAGATTTTTTTCGTCAAGGGTCTGGCCTTCGGCGGGTGCCACGAATGCCAGGGGTTGCTCGCCGCGACGCTGGTCCTTGACCCCGATGACGGCGGTTTCTTTTACGCCGGGAAAATGATAAATGACTTCTTCGATTTCCCGGGGGTAAACGTTGATGCCGTTGACGATGAGCATGTCTTTCTTGCGGTCGGTGATGTAGTAATAGCCATCGGTGTCGCGATGGCCGATGTCACCGGTCAACAGCCAGCCGTCGCGGAACACTTTTTTCGTTTCCTCGGGCTGGTTCCAATAGCCCATCATGACGTTCCCGCCGCGCACGCAAATTTCCCCGGTTTGGTTTGGGCCCAGGATGGCGCCGTTGTCGTCCTGCACGCTCATTTCGACGTTGGCGATCGGGATGCCAATGGAGCCGGCTTTGTGCGGTCCCTTGAGCGGGTTTTTGGAAACGACGGGGCTGGCTTCGCTCAGGCCGTAGCCTTCGATGAGCGGCACTTTGAACTTTTCTTCGAATTCATTGAGCGTTTGCATGGGCAGCGGCGCGGAGCCGCTGATGAAGATGCGAATGGGAAGCGGGAGCGGCAATGTCGCGCCCACGAGCATGCGATAAAACGCGGGCACGGCGGGCAAAATGGTGGCGCGCCGCGAAAATATTTCCTGCAGCATGGCTCGGGGCGGGTTCAAGGACTTCACCAAAACGATCGAGCCGCCGATGGTGAATGGGAGAAAAATGCCCACGGTCATCATATAGGTGTGAAACAGGGGCAGGATAACCGCCAGCGAATCGTCTTCGACTGTGGACAGGACGATGCGGCAGCTCTCGACATTGTGCAGGATGTTCCCGTGCGACAGCATTGCGCCCTTGGGCCGGCCGGTGGTGCCGGAGGTGTAAATGATAACGGCAAGGTCGCCTTCGTTGCGCTCGACGCCTTCTTTCCCGGATTGCTCCCGGGGAAGCGATGCGAAATCTTCCGCTTTGAAAATTTTTAACTGCGGCCGGCCGGCCGAGAGTTCGGACAGATGGGCGGACGTTTCGGCGTCGCAAATCAGGACGTCAATGGCGGCATCGTTCAGAATGAAAATGGCTTCGGCTGGTTTAAGATAATTGTTGATGGGAACGACAACGCCGCCGGCCCGGAGTATGCCATAGACGCCAGAGACAAATTCAGGGCAATTCTTGAGCCACACGCCGACGCGATCGCCGGCCTTGACCCCGAGGCGGTTTTGGAGATGCGCGGCGAGGGCCGCAGCCTGGGCGAGGAGATCGGCGTAGGAGATTTCCTTTTCGCCGAAGTAAATGGCGGCTTTGGTTTGATGTTTTTGGGCGCAATTTGAAAAAGCAGCAGCCAGATTCATGGACAAAAGATAATCGTTAAATGTCAAGTTTCCAAAGAGTTTTCGAGGACTTCATTGCAATTCGTTCGGGATTATGCTAAAAGACCCGCAGCCCGCCTGGAGACTTGGGTTTGTAGTAACGCAACGTGATAGATACAGAGGAAAAACTGGCTGCGTTTTTGCCGGCTTTGCGCGCCGCCGCCTGGGTGTCGCTGGACACCGAGGCGGACAGCCTCCACGCCTATCCTGAAAAAATTTGCCTGATTCAGATCAGCATCGCCGGCAGCGACCGGCTCCTGGATCCCCTCGCGAAAATCGATCTCACTCCCCTGTTGGACGCCCTGAACGCACACGAACTCATCATGCACGGCGCCGATTACGATTTGCGGCTCCTGGAAAAGCATCATGAATTTGTCCCTTCGGCCATTTTTGACACGATGCTCGCCGGCCGATTGCTGGGCGAACGGCAGTTTGGCCTGAGCGCGCTGGTGGAAAAGTTTTTGGGTGTCAAATTGGATAAGGGCTCGCAAAAAGCCAATTGGGCGCAGCGTCCGTTGACGGAGCGGATGGAAAAATATGCCCGCGCCGATACGCACCATTTGAAACCGCTGGCGGATAAGTTGCGGTCTGAGCTTGCGGCGAAACGACGGCTGGAATGGCACCAGGAATCGTGTGCCCGCCTGATTGATAATTGCGCGAAGCCGCAGGTGATTGATTTGGATTTGATGTGGCGGGTGAAAGGAAGCGCGAAGCTGAGCCGGGCCGGTCTGGCGGTGCTGCGCGAGTTGTGGCGCTGGCGCGAGCGCGAAGCCGTTCGCGCGAATCGTCCGCCGTTTTTTATTGTCAATCACGAGAAGCTCGTGGACCTCGCGACGGTGGCGTCGGTGAACCATTCGGTCGAGGCGATATTGCCGCGCCAGTTGTCGCCGCGCCGGCGGGCGGGTTTGTTGGAAGCGATCACAGCGGGTCTGGCTGTTCCCGATTCGGCGCAACCGGAAATTTTGCGCCACCATTTTCAGCGTCCCTCGGATGCGGAATTCCGCCGATACCGTGAATTGGAAAAAATCCGGGATGCGCACGCGGAGAAGCTGGGGATTGATCCGGCGCTCATCGCGAGCCGGCCGGTCCTGGGCGATTTGGCGCGGGATTGGGAAAACTACGCGCCTTCACTCATGATTTGGCAGCGGGAATTGTTGCAGAAAAAATAGCATCCTTTAACTTTCACCGATGCAGCAGACTACGTTGACACTTGGCCACTCGCCCGACCCCGATGACGCGTTCATGTTTTACGGGCTGGCGAAGGAGAAAATTCCCACGGCCGGTTTTCAGTTCGAACACATTTTGCAGGACATCCAGACGCTGAACGAACGGGCGACGCGGGGTGAATTGGATATTTCAGCGGTGAGCATCCATGCCTACGCCTATGTGAGCGATAAATATGCATTGCTGCCTTCCGGGGCGAGCATGGGCGACGGTTACGGCCCGATGCTCGTGGCAAAACAGAAATGGTCGCGCGAGGAAGTGGGGCGGAAAAAGATCGCCGTGCCGGGGACGATGACGAGCGCGTTTTTGGCATTGCAATTGTGGCTGGGCAAGCCGGCGAAGGAATTTGATTATGTGGTCGTTCCGTTTGACCAAATCTTTCGCGCGGTCAAGAGCGGCCAGGCCGACGTGGGACTTATCATTCATGAAGGCCAATTGACTTATAAAAACGAGGGGCTGGTTGTGTGCGAAGACCTGGGTGTATGGTGGAATGGAGAAAACGATGGATTACCGTTGCCGCTGGGCGGGAACGTGATTAACAAGAAATTTTCGCCCGAGGTGCGCCGCAAGATTTCGGGGATTCTCACTTCGAGCATCCAGTACAGCCTGGACCATCGACCGGAAGCCGTGCAACACGCGCTGCAATTTGCGCGCGACATGGGCCGCGACCTGGCCGACAAGTTTGTGGGAATGTACGTAAACCATTGGACGCTGGATTACGGCGATCGCGGGCGCGAGAGCATCCGGCGTTTCCTCGGAAAGGCCTTCGAGAAGGGTATTTTGCCGCGAAGACAGGAACTGGAATTTGTTTAAGGACGGTTTATCCTATTTGCTTGCGTGGGACTTGGTTTAGAAACCGTCCCACACGGCGAAAAGCCGGGAGAATCCGACCGCAGCACGCCCGGTTGGTCCTTCGCGGAAAGTTCATAATCGCGAACGTAAAAACAAGGAGCGGCTTAAAACTATGAAAAATCGATCCAACAGGGGCGAAATATCCATCATGTTGGCGGCGGGCCTGGTTTCGGCGTGGCCGGGGGCGGCGGCAGATATGGGCTCCGATTCAGGGGCGAGCAACAACACGACTGGTTTCTACGAAAGCGTCGATGGGGGAGTGGCCTTCATGCAAAAGATGACATTCCACGGCAGCGCATTCCAGGGGAGCGCGCTCCAATTCCATACCGGCCCCAGGTTTGACCTGAGTCTGGGTTACAACCTGACGCAAAACATCGCCGTAGAAGTGCAAGGCGGCTTCGCTTATAACACCGCCAAGTTCACCGATTCGTTCATGCCCTCAGTTGCCCCGGATGTTTGGACGGTGCCCGTGATGGCGAACGGCATTTACAAGCATTCATTCAACGACCATTGGCAGGCCTATGGCGGCGCGGGTGTGGGCGCCGTCTTCAGTTCCCTGGGATTCAGTTCGTCGGGAGAGACCATCAACTCGACTGATGGCACGTTTGGCTATCATGCGATGGCCGGAATCAAGTATCTCTTCAACGACCGTTGGGAAGTCGGCCTCGGATATGACTTTTTGGGCTCACTCGACCATCACTGGTCACAGAGCGAGGGCATCACAACCGACCCAACGTATGTACACTCCGTCCTCCTGAGTTTAACTTACAATTTTTAAGATCGAACGGTTAGACCCACCGGCGGACCCGCGCTTTGTAGTTGCGGTAAGCGTCCTCGAATTTCACTTCCAGGAATTGTTCTTCCCGCCTGACAATTTTCCAATGCATCACAGCCAGCACCGGGAGCAGCGTGACCAGGAGCCATAACACGCCGGTTGAAAGGGCGATCCCCAGATACATGGTTGTTAGCCCGATATACAACGGATTACGGGTATATCGATACGGGCCGTCCGTGACGAGCGTCGTGACCGGGCGATCCGGCCGCACTGCGGTGCCCGCCCGGCGCAATGCTTGATATCCCCATGATCCCACGCTGAACCCCACAAGGATCAAAACACCTCCCGCGATGGGCCAGGGCGAGGGCATCAACAATGGAATCAGCCAATTCAATAACCAGCCGGTTCCCAATGCCGCTATAAAAACCAGCGGCGGACAGGCGATAACACAGGGCGAATTCCTGGAATGCTCCGCAATCATTCCTAAATTTACCCGAGTCGCCGCTTGAAATCACTATTATCCGCACGGGTAATTCCGGTAAGGGGTCGGTTCCTAGTATTGTAGTATTTGTGAATAATCCCTGCCCGCGAGCCAAAGCACACTTCTTTCCGTTTAGCGCCGGTCAGAGCGAATTGACATTCGCTGCGACGGTATCGGCGGCGGCGCTGACCGTTATAGATCTGCGCCAGCAACACGCTCTGAGAAAAGAAAATCTGCGTGGAAAATCACGGCACTGGATATTCTTCGATTGTTTTCTCACCCTGATCCGTCAGCCAGGCTTTTTCCAATTTCCAGGGACTGCTTTGGGTCTGGCGGGTGAAGGTATAATGATAGACGGAGGACCCGCCTTTCTTTTGTTCATCGAGTGTTACCAAATCGAGGCCGTTGGTTTGATGAGTCCAATGAGCAACACCGTTCTCAGGCACATCATTTGTCGTCCAGCCGGGCAACTGACCTTTTACCCTCAAGCTGTGTGAAAAATCCGCCGCGGATTGTCCCACTGAATCTGTCGCAGCCTGGGTTTCTTTGTCCAGCAACGGCCAATCGCTCGTGCGTTTGAGATACATTGTCCGCTCGGGAAAATCGAATGTGACCAGGTTCTCGGACAAAACGTGAAGCCCGATCGTGTTGAATCGGGTGTGATTATCGAGTTGGCTCTTCTGAAGGCCGACCAAATCAAGGTCGTGATACATTTCCCCTCCCAATGTGCCATTCGGCGAGCGGAATTCGCCGTTGGCCAGCGGCGCGGACTGATTCGTCCACTGCTGATATAATTTTGGCGTCAGAAATCCATCAGCGTTGTCGCCAGTGTCGAGCATCGAATGCGCACCCTTCGCGCCGGTGAGATTCTCATCAATGATCATGCAGTCGGACCAAGTGTAGGTCAAATGAAACGGACGGCCCCAATCTTTTTTGTCTGCGCGCGCGGCGTCAAGAAAACGCACCTTGCCGCTCTGAAAATCCAGTTGAACGCAATAATGTTTCAATACGTCTATGCCAAGGATCCCCATGTACGGACAACGCGGGTCTTTGAACCATCGTTTGAAATCCAGGGTCGCGACATAAATGCCGGTCTCTAGCGGGGTATCTCCCAGGTAGAGCCTGGGCGGCCGATAAGCACCGCCCGAAAGCAAAACGCCGAAGTTCGCCACACTGGCGTTGCCGATACGCGTGCCCAATTGGGGTTCCAGGGATGAATCCAAATCAGTCATACCAGCACCGGTGTCCATGATGAACGGCAATGGTTTGCTGTCGTTGACACGTACCATCACCGTCAATGGAGCGCCGCGGCCAGCTTCCGGGTTCATGGACACGTCTGCTGGAAGCGGGGGATGGACCGTTGCGCAAGAACACAAGAACAGCAGGCTTAAGAGTACAGCGGACTGGCAAGATTTCAGGACTGCTTTCATGGGTTGCGGAAATGTGCAAAAATGTGGTTTGGACTACCCTGCGGTCGCTCTTTGCAGGCGGCGTCGAACCGCCCTGCATTGGATGACATAGCCGGCGCCGGCGACCAGGACCGGGATTGTTGCTCTGAACCACGGCATACTGGCCAGATCGGTGCTCAGGGTTCCGCCTGCGGTAAGAGTCAAACCGGTTTCACTTGCGGTAATAGTGTTCGGCTTGAGTTCAGCCCAGAAAATGACGGCCATCAGCGACCAAATGGCGCAGGAAATGACCATCCACCTGAGCTTCACCGCCGTTCGTTGTGCCAGCCAAAAGAACAGCAGCGCCACCAGGACGACACCAAAATAATCCGTAAAACGAAACGCCAGAAGCAAATGATGCAATGTAACCGGATTGCTGGCGGCAACATGGAGTTTTTCGCGATTGCAACCGTAACCCAGTGCATAGACCAGCAACATCTCGCACAGCAGCATCAGGTACCAAAGCAGACAGGCCAATATCGGCAGGAGCCCGAAAGTGACGACGCAATGCCGGCCCCACCAGGTCGAACGCCGGACGGACATCATCGTTTGTTCCGCCAAAACGAGCGGGTCGCCGAGCGACGCATCCGCCCGGGCTTCGGCATCCGCCTCGGACAGGCCCTCCGCCAGTCCGGCTTGTTTCAAGTCCTCACGATGGTCAGCCAGTTCATGCACCAGCCGCTCGATGCGCGCCGTTGGGCATCTCAGTTTCAGCAGCCGCCCGCGCAATTGCCCCATGAAATCACGCATATTTTCCCTCCATCAAAAGCGCGACGCCGTTCGTCACGCGATTCCATTCATCCGTCAGGGTTTGCAGCCGCTTTTGGCCGCGTTGAGTGAGCTTGTAGTAATTGCGATTCCGGCCGTCCACCTCCTGTCGCCGGCTGCTCACTTGCTTTTCCGCTTCGAGGTAATGCAGGTAAGGATAGATGCAGCCTTCGCCAAAGGACAGGGCGCCTGCCGTTTGGCTGCGGATCGCTTCCACAATTTGGTATCCATACATTTCCTCTTTGGAGAGCAGCCGCAGCACCAGCAATTCCGGGACGCCGTTCAAAAAACTGGGGTTGGTTTTCTTCATCGCGGCCCAGAATACATCTAACCATGATGCATTGTCAACATCAAACTGTGAGGCTTAGGGGTCGGTTCCTGGTATTGTAGTATTTCCAAACACGTCCGACAGAGAAAGCGCTGCTTCAAATCTGTGTTTTGGATGACAAACGGAATAATTCTTCTCGTAAGTAACAAATCGTAAATCGTAAATTGCCGGGATGTTCGACCTTCTTAAGACCGATTCATATACCAAAGCGCGGCTGGGCAAACTGCGCGCGGCGCGGGGCGTCGTTGACACGCCGGTGTTCATGCCCGTGGGCACGCAGGCGAGTGTGAAGGCGCTGGATCCGCGGGAGTTGGATGAAATGGGGACGCAAATCATCCTGGGCAATACGTATCACCTCAATCTTAAGCCGGGCCTGGACATCATTCGCGCGGCGGGCGGGTTGCACCAGTTCATGAACTGGCAAAAGCCGATTCTTACCGATAGCGGCGGTTTTCAAGTATTCAGTCTCGCCAAAATCCGGAAGATCAAGCCGCATGGGGTCGAGTTCCGCTCGCACATTGACGGGTCGCTTCTGTTTCTTGGGCCAAAGGAGGCCATGGAAATCCAGCGTGTACTCGGCTCGGACATCGCGATGGTGTTCGACGAATGTCCGCCGCACGATGCGCCAGCGCGGGAACAGCGTCATGCCGTGGAGCGCACTGTGCGCTGGGCGCGTGAATGCCGGGAACAACCGCGCGCGGATGGCCAGCACGTCTTTGGCATTGTCCAGGGCTGCTCGAATCCTGCCCTTCGCGAGGAATGTGCCAAAGCGTTGGTCGAAATGGATTTCGACGGCTATGCGATTGGCGGCGTGAGCGTGGGCGAACCGGAAGTGGAAATGCTCAAAGCGATTGATCTGACCGTTCCGCATCTGCCGGCACACAAGGCGCGGTATGCGATGGGACTCGGCACTCCGGCCCAGATGCTCGAACTGATTGCGCGCGGCGTGGACATGTTTGATTGCGTGCTGCCCACGCGCGTGGCCCGCAACGGCACTGCCTTTACGCGGCGCGGCGCTTTTGGGCTCAAGGGCGGGAGTTACAAGGCTGATTTCCGGCCCATTGACGAAACTTGCGACTGTTTTGCGTGCAAACGCTTTACTCGGGCATATCTACGGCATTTGCTGAACGTGAACGAAATTCTGGGGCTGCGCATGGTGAGTGTGCATAACTCGCATTTGTTTTTGAAAATCATGGCTGAGGCCCGGGAGCACCTGGCGGCGGGGACGTTCGGGGATTTTTACCACGATTTTATCGCGAATTATGTTCCGTCGAAGAAGGTTTTGGATGCGCGGAAGGCGGCGGAAGCGGTGCCGGAACGGTGATGGAATTGTGGATTGCGGATTGGCGGCTGTTCGATTGTTGGATGGATAGGGTGTTGGGATGCACTGGCACGTTGCTCTGCCCACCACAGTTAAGAGGCTGTCCAGTTTTTCGACTCGGTTTCCATCTCATTTCGGGCAATCGGTAATTTAAGAATTCGGTAATCCGCGTCTCCGGAAGTAAAATTAATGGCATGGCAAATGCGGCATTTTCGGGCAGGGGGCTGGTTGGTCTTTTGGGGGAAGGAGCGGCGCAGTCTTCGGTTTACATATGAAAACGAATTTGCGCCTTACGAGAATTTTAATTTATCAACACCTCGGATTCCTCGCGATTATTACGATTTGCTGGCTGAACGAACTGCTCAAGCTGCCGTCCCTGATATTTTCGAATCACCCGTTTGCCTTTGTCTTCCGCAAATCCACGCTGGACATGCTGCTGGTTCTGGCGGTGTGGTTGCTGGTGAGCGGCGTTACGCGCCGGATATTGGAACGGCTCCGATACCTGGAAGGATTCCTGCGCATGTGCTCATGGTGCCGGCGCATGGAATATCACGGCGACTGGATGCCGCTGGAAGAATTCATGCAGCAAGGCTATTCCACGCCCACCACTCACGGCATCTGTCCGGATTGCCTGCGCCTCCAAAAAGAGGCAATGGAAAAGGCAAAAGCGGCGCGCCGCAAAGATGGCGTGTCGCCGGAGGAGGCGGTGCAGGAACGGTAAAGTGATTGTAGATTTCGGATTGCGGATTGCGGATTGGTGAAATTGAACCAAATCCAACGGGTTTTCGTTCGCTCCTTCTGGAGCTCGTAAAAATTCTGTGCGATCGATGGCTGGATTCCAAAAACTCAAATAAATTGTAATTGTCACTGAACAGGTTTTGCGGGAATCTCATCTATGAATCCTGAAATCGTCAAAATGCAGGAAGAACAGGTAAAAAGCTGACAGGCCGTTCCGCAAATGTCCAAAGCGAAAAAAGCAAAACAGGCAACAGAACAGGAGTAATCATGAAGTACGCCAATTCACCTAACAAACCGTTTAACGCGAATTTTTCCTTTCGAAAAATATTCTCGGCGGCCGTGCTGGCTGCCATCGCCATCATTATCCTGGCCGTTATGTTTACCGGCTTCTACACTGTGCCTGCCGATTCGCAGGCCATTGTGCAACGGTTCGGGAGATATACGTCCACGGAAGATCCCGGCCTTCATTTCAAAATACCGTTGGGCGTGGACAAGGTTACCGTTATCCCCGTGAGCCGGCAGCTTAAGATGGAATTTGGCTACAGCACACCGGACGCCGCAAATCCGAGCCAGGGGGACACAGACCCGGATGCAACCAAGGAAATGGTGACCGGCGACCTCAATGAAGCGGAAGTGGAATGGGTGGTGCAATACCGCATTACCGACCCCAAACAATATTTATTTGCCGTCCAGGACCCGGAAGACACGCTTCGCGCCGCTTCGGAAGCCGTCATGCGGCAAGTGATCGGAGACCGCACCATTGACGAGGTCATCACCTACGGGCGCGAGGACATCGAAAACGAAACCCTGGTGCTGCTCAAGGATGTGGCGAAGGAATACGAACTGGGAATTTCCATCGACCTTGTGCAGCTGAAAAATGTCAACCCGCCACAACCGGTCCAGGCGGCGTTCAACGACGTCAATAACGCCCAGCAGGAGAAGCAAAGCGCCATCAACCAGGCCGAAGGGGAATACAACACCGTCGTGCCCAAAGCCCACGGCGAAGCCGACCAAATGATCTCCGTGGCCCAGGGCAACGCAGCCAAACGAATCAACGAAGCAAAAGGCGACGCGGATTATTTCAACGACATTCTCGCGCAATATGTCAAGGCCCCGGACGTCACACGTCGCCGGCTCTACCTGGAAACCATGACCGACATCCTGCCGAAAATGGGGAATAAAATCATCATCGACAACGACATCAGCCGCGTCCTGCCGCTGTTGCCGCTCACGAAAATTCAGGGGCAGTAAGCCGGGCGCAATAACCAGAGCACGCTAAAGCGTGTACACCAAACACTACCGAACCAAAAAATTTACAAAATGAAAACGACAGTCGCCACCATCGTAAGCGCCCTGGTGCTGCTCATCCTGATATGCGTCTATATGTGCACGTATTCAGTGCCTGAACAGCACGCGGCCATCATCACCGAGTTCGGAAAACCAACGGGCGCCACGGTAACGCAGCCGGGATTGCACTTCAAAATGCCCCTGATTGAGACCGTCAACCTGCTTGATTTGCGGATGCAGGAATGGGACGGACAAGCCGTCCAAATGCCGACGCATGACAAACTCTATATGATTGTGGACAGCTACGGCCGCTGGCGCATCACCGATCCGCTGCTGTTCTTTACCCGGTTGCGCGATACCCGGAGCGCCCTGTCGCGCATGGACGACATCACCGGCAGCGAGATGCGCAATGCCGTGGCCCAAAACGACCTGATCGAAATGGTGCGCACGGACAAAAACCGCAAAGTCGAAAAGGATTATGACCCGGACAACACCAACGCTGAGGAAAACGTCACCACGAGCACGTTGCCGCCCATCTCGATTGGCCGCACCGCGATTGAACAAACCATCACCGCAAATGCAGCGGCCAAGCTTAAGGAATTCGGCATCGACCTGGTGGATGTGCGGCTGATGCGATTGAATTATCAGGCCAGTGTCACGGACAAAATCAATGACCGCATGATTAGCGAGCGTGAGCAGATAGCCGCGCGTTTTCGTTCCGAAGGCGAAGGGGCAGCGGACAAAATCCTGGGCGACCGCGACCGTGACCTGGCGGAGATAAAATCCGCCGCCTATCAAAAAGTCCAGGACATCGAGGGCCAGGCCGAAGCGCAGGCGACCGAGATTTACGCGGATGCGTATAATCAATCCCCGCAGGCGGTGGAACTGTATAATTTCCTGCGCTCCATGCAGACACTGGAACAGGTGGCCACGAATGATACCACGCTGGTGCTTTCCACGGATGGAGACCTGTTCAAATATCTTAAATCGGCGGATGCGAAGTAGGGCGCTACGTGTTAGCCGAGGTACGAGGCTCTAACTGAAAGCCCTGAGAAGGGCGGACGAAAGTAGCCAGGGGTCGAGCGCGACTCAGGGAGCGCGACCACCCCTGGTAACACGGAAAGGAATCAGCCGCTGACTGACGAATCCGCGCGATAGCGCGCGTCTTAGCCCGGATATTTCATAGTTAGATTTGATTTTGACAAGAATGGTGCGGAGGCGGGCGACGAGGGCGATTTTTCGATCGATTGGGTTGCCTAACCGAGGTCCCCGTGCGTTCGGGGATGGAAATC